>Ga0315282_10000748_pt1 | contig 63249 bp, 54 predicted proteins | sample YL17G07_20_MG_FD_203693 | JGI IMG/M metagenome (GOLD analysis project Ga0315282, IMG submission 203693) | Sediment microbial communities from Yellowstone Lake, YNP, Wyoming, USA - YL17G07_20 | ecosystem: Environmental > Aquatic > Freshwater > Lake > Sediment | place: USA: Wyoming | collected...
ACCCGCGCGAGGGGAATCCCCGCGCCCCAGAACTTGACCGGCTGGTCGAGGCGCGCGTCGTACTGCGCGCCTCCGGGATAGGAATCCCCCGGCAGCCACTGCCGCGGGCCCTCCGGCGCGGCGGCGAAGGCTCCCGCGGCGGCCCACACCAGCACTACGATAAGCGCTATCGAGCGGAGCATCTCTCTCCCCCTTTCGTTCACCACTCCACAGGCACGCGCTCCCCGCGGCGGGAACTCTCCATCGCGGCCGTCACCATCGCCCAGGACTTGATGTTGTCGTGGCACTCGGTCTGCGGCTTCGTGCCGGTGCGCAGGAAGGCGAGCATTTCCAGCAGTCCCCCGTGGTAGGCCAGCTTCTCCATCGGCGAGGGAACGACGGCGACGGGCTGGAGCGGGCGGAAGAAGCCCTCCCCCCCGGCGACGACCTCGCCCTGCGGCGTCTCGTCGCGCTCGCACAGCAGCGTGCCGCGGGTGCCGATGAACCGCCAGTGGCCGTTCCAACTCGTCATGCACCCCTCCGAGCACCAACTCCCGCGGAAGGTGAAGATCACGCCGCCCGTCATCTCGAAGAGGCACACCGCGGAGGCGTCGCCCCGATACCAGGAGCCCTTCGGGTTGAACTCCACCGCATAGACGGACACCGGGTCCACCCCGGCCATGAACCGGGCGAGGTCGAACTGGTGGATGGCCATATCGAGGATGAGGGGGCTGGGCATTTCGTCGCGGAAGCCGCCGAAGTGCGCCCCGATGAAGAAGTCGCAATGGATCGTGGTGAGGTCGCCGACGGCGCCGGAGGCGAGAGTGCGGCGCGCGGCGTCGTGGTTCTTGTCCCAGCGCCGGGACTGGCTCACCATGTACATCACGCCCGTCTCCTCACTGACGCGAACCATCTCCCGCGCCTCGTCGAGGGTGGAGGCCATGGGCTTCTCGCCGATGACGGGGATGCCCGCGCGCAGGGCGGCCGTGGTGACGCGGCAATGGGCCTCGGGGACGGTGAGGTCGAGGAGGAAGTCGGGGCAGTGCTTGGCCAGCATCGCGTCGAGATCGGCCGAGGCTTCTGCGCTCAACTCGAACCGCGCGATCTTCTCCTGCGCGGCGTCGAGGCGGAGGTCAACCACGGCGGCGACCTCGACGCCCTCTTCCTTGAGGGGCGGGAACCACGCGCCGGAGATCCCTCCGGCGCCGACGACGAGGCAGCGTTCGGACACAGCGGTGCTCCTTGCGCGGAATGGCCTGGCCTGTTCGCTAGGTGCCCGGGGACACCTGCCCGCTAACCTCCCGCGTCCTCCCATTCAGCAAGGACGTCTCGCGCAGCCGTCCTCACGCTCGCGCGGCCGTCTGACTTCGCGCGCTCCAGCGCGGCGCGCGCCTCCCGGGTACCGATGCGGGCCAGAACGCGTGCCGCCTCGGCCTGCTCCCAGTCCTCCTCGCCGTGCACCAGCACGTCGGAGAGCACGGGCAGGACGTCCCGCTCGCCCAGGCGCCACAGGGCCTCCGCAGCGGCGGCGCGCACATAGCCGCTCTCGTCCTGCAGACGCGCCCGCAGCATCGGCCTCGCCTTCGCGTTCCCCAGGTCTCCGAGGGCCACCGCCGCGTGATGGCGAGTGCGGTAGTCAGGGTGGCGGAGGAGTTCGAGCAGCGGTTCGAACGCGCGGGGATCCTTCGTCTTCCCCAGCGCCAGGGCAGCGTAGTCCGCGGTGTGACCGTAGGTCCAATCCAGGGCCTCCAGCAACGCCGGCACGCCGGCCGGTCCCAGCGCGGCGAGGGCCTCGACCGCGGCTCGCGTGTGTACGTAGGACGGGCAGCTCGGGCCGAACCCGTCGCCGTGCATGTCGTCCGTCATCCGCACCTGGAGGGCCGGGATGACCTGCGGGTCGCCCAGCCGGCCCAAGGCCACCGCGAGGGCGAAGTAGTCGTAGCTCCCCACCTCGGCCTTGGCGAAGCGCGCCTGCAGCGCGGGAACCGCGCGCGGGTCGCCGATCTCGCCGAGCGTCTCGGCGAGGCCCTGCGTGGAGTAACGACCGGACTCAAGGAGTTCCAGCAGCGTCGGCACGGCCTCACTGCCTCCCACCTTACCAAACGCCCGGACTGCCTGTCCTCGCAGCCCGGGCAGGTAGGGGTCCTTGGGATCAACGGGCGTCTTGGCCATGCGCTCCAGGGCCGGGAGCGCGCGCCGATCACGGGCGCGGCCCAGGCTCATCGCGATCTGGAGCCGCACCTGGGGATCTACGGCGTTGTTCTCCAACAGCGGGAGAAGGAGCGCCACCGGGTCCCTCACCAGGTAGTACAGTCCGCCAAGCGACTCCGTGAGCACACCGACCTGTTTCGGGTCCTTCAGCAGGCCCCGCACGGCGTCCCCCGCCTCGCGCGCACGAAGCTGGGTGAGCGCGAAGAGCGCGGTCTCCCGCATCACGAGTTGCTCGTTCGGGTCCTGGAGCAGACGCAGCAGAGGCGCGACCGCGCGCGGGTCATCCGTCTCCCCGAGGCATCGCACCAGCCGCCCGCGTGGCGCCCACCCCGTGCGATCATCGTCGCGAGGGGTCTCGGACAGCGCCTGCAGGAGCAGCGGGGTCGCCTCCGCGGACGGCAGATGCGCCAGGGCCTCCACCGCCAGGGCGCCGGTGTCCCGCTTTCCCTCTATTACCAATAGTTGCACGCGCGGCTGCGCGGACGAGGGAAGCGGCACCACGCCGAAGTACTGCAGGGCCGCCTCCTGCGCCCCGACCCGGGGATCGTCGAGCAGAGACAGCATCTGTTCCGCCGCACCCGGCGACAGGTGCGCGAGCGCGCTTTCCGCGCGAGACCTGATGTTGGGGTCAGGATGGTCCAGGAGCTTCACCAGGAGCGGGAATGCTCGGGGATCGCGCAGGTGGTAGAGGTACTCGACGATGAGGAGAAGAGGGGAGTGGTTCTCGAAGTCGGCCCCTGACTCCGCCCCGGGACCGCCCGGCTTCTCTTCCATGAACTCCGTGATGAGAGACAGCAGGCGGTCGGGGTGATAGCCGGCGGGCGCGTCGGAGAGCCATCCCTCGGTGGTGAGCAGGGCCAACTCCCGCGCGAGTTCCTCTCCCCGCGGGTCCGCTACGAGCGAGGTGGGGAAGTACAGCGCGTCGGTCCACACCGCAGCCACGGCCGGGCTGTCCGAGGTCAGGAAGGCGCGGGCGGCCTCGGTCGCGCGGGGGGTGTACATCCATCGCAAGGCCCCGAAGGCCGCGGCCGAGACCGGCGCGGGGCCCTCGTACAGGGCCTTGGTGATCTCGGGGACGGCCGCCTCCCCGATGCGGCGAATGGTCTCTCTCACCCATCCGCGCGTGCTCCACTCAAACCGGCCGCCCTGCACCGCGAGGAGTGGTCGCACCACCGGCGGACCGACGCGGACGAGTTCTCGGCGGAGCGCCGCGAGGCGTTGCTCCAGGGCCATCTGCTCCGCCGTCGGCACGAGCGAGGCGCGCTCCCGGCGCGTCTCGAAGCGCGCCTGTAAGGCCTCCCGCGTCTCCTTCACCAAGGCCTCCGGCGAGGCTGCCGCCCACGCGATTCCGCTCGACAGGAGCACTCCCGCCACTAGACACAGGACTCTTGCCCGCATTACAGGCCTCCGGATGGCGACGAACGTTCCCCATATAGATACCAGCCGGGGGCGAAAGGTTCCCGCGCACTCAGGTGCGCGGCCTCCGGTCCTCAGTGGGTCGGCGCTCCCTCCCCCGTGACGTAGCATGGGCTCACACGACACGGGAGGAGAGGCGCATGCGGGTCAAGTTCATCATGCCGGGGCCGGCGGAGGCGCGGCGGCGCTTCGGGCGCCCGGTGAAGTACTCCGTCTTTCCGCCGCTGGGGCTGGCGGTGCTCGCCGCGTACCTGCGGGACGAAGACGAGGTGAGTCTGCAGGACGAGTGCGTGGAGCGCCTCGACCTCGAGGACGCCCCTGACCTCGTGGCGATCGAGGTGTTCACCACCTCCGCGAACCGGGCTTACGAGATCGCGGATCACTAGCGCGCCCGCGGGGTCTATGTCGCCATGGGTGGGATTCACGTGACGGCCCTGCCAGGAGAGGCAGGACGGCACGCGGATTCCGTGTTCCTCGGCCCGGGCGAGGATACGTGGCCGCAGTTCCTCGCGGACTTCCGCGCGGGTCGTCCGCGCCCGCGGTATCAGAGCACAGTGCGCACGCTCGTGGGGCAGCCTCCCCCGCGTCGCGACCTCCTCAAGCGGAATCTCTACGTCGCGGCGAACGCGCTCGTCGTCTCCCGCGGCTGTCCGCACGCGTGCGACTTCTGCACCAACGCGGCGTTCTTCAGGGGCGGGCCTTCCTTCTACACCCAGACCATTGACCAGGCCCTGGCGGAGATGGAGCGCCTCCCGGGGCGCCACCTCTACTTCATGGATGACCATTTGTTCGGGAACCGGCCGTTCGCGCGCGAGCTGTTCCGCGCGATGCGGGGGATGGGGCGGGTGTGGCAGGCGGCCGGGACGGTGGGGGTGGGGCTGGATGAAGAGCTGCTCACCGCGGCCGCGGAGGCCGGCCTGCGCACGCTGCTGGTAGGCTTCGAGACGCTGAGCACACAGAACCTCGAAGCCCAGCACAAGCACCAGAACCTGCACCGCGACTACAACGCCGCCATTCGCCGGGTGCACGACGCGGGCGTTATGGTCAACGGCACCTTCGTGTTCGGGCTGGACGAGGATGACGCGAGCGTCTTCGACCGCACCGTGGAGTGGGCGATCGCGCAGGGGATGGAAACCGCGACGTTCCACCTTCTCACCCCCTATCCGGGGACGCCGCTGCGCCGCCGGCTGGAGGCGGAGGGGCGGATCGTCAGCGACAACTGGGATCTCTACGACACCGCGCACGCGGTGATCCGTCCGGCGCGCATGACCGCGGCGCAGTTGGAGGAGGGGTACCACCGGGCGTTCCGGGACTTCTATAGCTGGCGGGGGCTGTGGCGAAACGCGATGGCGAAGGAGGCCTGGCCCGCGCGGCTGGTGCAGATGGCTTACGCGGGTGCGTGGGGCCGGCTGAAATGGGGGTGGGACCTGGCCGCAAACGCGCGGGTGGCGGGCTATGCGGCGCCCGCGCTGGTGGCCACCCTCGCCGCGTCAGGCCGCCTACTGAAGCGACCCGACCCAGCCACGGCCGTTTCGCCTCTTCGCCTCTTCACCTCTTCGCCTCATCGAAACCCATGAGAGCCCTCCTCATCGCCAACCCGCGCGCCGGCGGAATGGGAGGGGGGCGCGACCTTCCGCGTCTCAGGGCGCGCCTCGAGGAGGCGGGGATGGAGGTGCAGCCGCTCCGCCTCCCCTCGCCGCAGGCCGCAGCCGAGTTGCTGCGCGCCGCCCTGCGCGGGGCGTCACCGAAAGACACGCGCGTCGTGGTCGCGGGCGGAGACGGGACGATCAACGCGCTGCTGCCGGCGCTGACCAACAGTCCAGTGCCGCTCGCGCTCCTGCCGCTCGGTACGTTCAACGTGCTCGCCCGCGACCTTGGCGTGCCCCTGCGGTGGGAAGAGGCGGTGGCCGTCGCGGCGCGGGGCCGCCCGCAGCCTGTGGACGTGGGCGTCGCGAACGGGCGGTTGTTCGCGGACATGGTGGGGATCGGGTACGACGCGGCGATCGTGCACCGCATCGTCCCTGGCGGCGGCAAGTCGCGCCTGCGCTACCCCGAATACATCGCCCGGGCCGCGCGGCTGCTCGCGGGCTACCGGCCGAGCCGTCTGCACATCACCGCGGACGGCGGCGCCTTCGAAGCCGATGCGTGGATGGCCGTCATCGCCAACACCACCCATTACGCGCGCCACTGGCGCGTGGCGCCCTATGCGGTGGCGGATGACGGCCTCCTCGACCTCTGCCTGTTCCAGACGCGCTCGGCCCTGCACACGCTCCGGCAGGTCCTGGCGATTCTCGCCAATCGCCACGCACGCGTCCCCGGTGTCCTGCACTTGCGAGCGCGGAAGTTCCGCGTGGAGTGCGAGGCGCCGCTGCCGGTGCAGCTGGACGGGGACGCGGCGGGCTGGACGCCGGTGGCGGTGGAGCTGCGGCCGAAGGCGTTGCATGTGATGAGGCCGGCGGGGGCCTCGTGAGGGAGCAGCCAGTGGTCGTCAGGGAGTAGCGGTCATTCCGCGCGCGCGGCCAGCAACTCCGCCCACTTTCGGTCTCGCTCCAGGTCCAGGAACCGCTGCCAAGTACGACACTCCCGTACCGGCGCGCGGGCCGGGTCAGAGGCGAGCGCGCGGCTGACGTACTCGGCGGCGTCGGCGAGGGTGAAGAAGAGGAGGAAGTCGGGGAGCAACTCCCACTCCGCTCGGGATAGCGGGCGGCGCGCGTGATAAGTGGAAAGCACCGCCTCGACCATCTCCGGCCGCAGGCCCTGCCAGCTTCTCGGGGTGGCCCAGAGGCGGAGCAGCGCGGCCACGTCGCTGAGGAACTCGCCCTCGTGCGCTTCGTCGAAGTCAAGCAGGGCGACCAGTCGGCCCTCCTCCCCGATGAGCGCGTTGCCGGGGTTGGTGTCGTGATGGACGATGCCGGCCGGGAGGGGGCCGCGGACGGAGGCAAGGCGGGCGGCGAACTGCAGGCGGAATTGTCTCACCCGCGCGGCCATTTCCCCAAGGCCGGGCGAGGACAGACGCGCGGCGGTGGCCTCCAGACGATCCAAACGCGCCCAGTCGGTGTGCGGACGCGCGTGCGGGAGGTGGAGGTCACGCGTGAGCAGGTGCAACTCCGCAATCGCGCCGGCCACCTGCGCCGCCTCCCGCGGCGACTGCGGATCGGCCTCTCTACCGGGTACGAACTCGAAGAGCGCGGCGGGGCGGCCGAGGAAGTCGGCCGAAAGCGCGCCATCTACCCGTGGGAACACCGCGGGGGTGGGGAAGCCGCGCGCGTGGAGGAGACGGATGAGCTGCAATTCCCATTCGATCTGCTCCGCAGGGGTGTGGGAATAGCGCCGCAGCACGAGGCGCCGATCTCCGAGGGTGAAGAGCAGGTTGAGGTTATCGCACCCACCTTCCAGGGGCGCGGCCGCACGCACGTCTCCCTCCAGCCCGTAACCGGCGAGGAAGGGGCGCACGTCAGCCAGGGTCCAGGCGGGAAGATCGGGCATGGTGAGGGCATGGTAGCATCCCCGCGCTGCGGCGGCAATGGGCCGGGGCCGTGAGGGCCCGAGCGGCCACGGCCTTCACGGGAGCGCGAAGCGGGTGGGCGAGAAGGCGCCCCGGCCACCGCGCGGTGGCCGGGGCGTTCACGTTTGGAGGCGAGACAGAGAGGGCCGGCTACTTGCCCTTCGCCGCCTGCTCCGCCTTCTTGAGCTTCTTCGCGAGGGCGATGAGCTGGCGCATATGCGCCCCGCCCTTCTTGCCGATCTTCTCGTAGTGCTCTCGGCCGTGGCGCTGCTTCGTCGTCTCGCCACCCTTCTTGCCGATGCCCTTGTAGAAGTCCGGCCCGTACTTCTTCTTGGTGGAGGTGCCGCCGCGGCGGCCGGCCTCCCGAACGGTGATCGCGCCCTTCTCAGCCATCGGATCCTCTCCTACTCAACAAGATTCCCAGCGGCCTTACCATTCGGCGAGCAAGGCTCTTTTCCCCCTGCGGGACAACCCTTTTCAGAAACTTTTTTTTCGAGGCCCGGGCGACCCCTTCGGGCCCCCGAAACGGTGCGCGGTTGGAGGTGTCGGCCATTCGCCGCGCGCGTTCGATCCCGGGCGCGCGCCTCGGGCTCGCGGTGGAGAGAATGTGCTGGAGGCGAGCGTTGCCGGAGGTGGGAAGACATGGGGTTGGACCTGAAGGGCTATCTCGCCTATCAGTGTTTTCAGATGCTCAAGATGGAGCACGATCTGCGCGAGCTGTACGACCTGCTGTGGAAGGAGGTGGAGAACTTCGAGATCAAGGAGCTGTTCCGCACCCGGAGCGAGTCGCTCGGCGATGGGGTGCGGCACCTGGAGCAGGCCCTGGAGAAGCTGAGCGCGGGCCTGCCGCTGCCCACGCGCCAGGCCGGCGCGCGCGCCCTGGAGGCGGCCCCGGGGGTGCTGGTGCTGATGGCCGAGAAGGGCGGGCACCCGGTGACCCAGGGCATCCTGCAGGAGCACCAGACGTTCATGCGCCTGGACCCCTCCCAGGCGGTGATCGAGATCCACCACCTCCAGGAGGCCGACCGCGTGGAGCAGGCGGAGATCGTCGCCTACGACTCCCTGATTGGGCTGGCCGAGGAACTGCACGAGCCGGGCGTGGCCGAACTCTTGCAGGCGAACCGCACGCAGGAGGTCGAGAGCCGGCGCCTGCTGCAAGAGCGCCGACGCGCCGTGCTGCGGGAGTACCACGAAGCCGAGCGCCGGGAGGCGGCGTGAGCCGCGGGCGGAAGGCGGGGGAGTGACCGCGAGCAACCGGACGGTGTTGACTGAGCCGCCCCGCCCTGTTATACTCACCTCCTGTGGCGCGACCGGATGCGCGCTGGTCCGGCGCGCCCGCGTGTTGACGGGCGTCAGCGTCGGCGCCCGGCACCCCGGGTTGGAGGTGACCGCAGATAGAACGTGAGGTTAGGGTGAACGAGCGCATCCGCGCTCGGGAAGTGCGTCTGATTGACGAGAATGGCGCACAGTTGGGGATCATGTCCTCCCAGCAGGCGCTCCAGATCGCCCGGCAGCGGGAACTGGATCTGATCGAAGTCGCGCCCGGCGCGCAGCCCCCGGTTTGCCGGATCATGGATTTCGGCAAGCACAAGTACCAGATGCAGAAGAAAGAGCGGGAGGCGCACAAGAAGGCGCACGTTTCCGAAGTCCGCTTGATCCGACTGAAGCCGCAGATTGACACGCACGATCTGGAGATCAAGGTCAGGAAGCTTCGGGAGATGCTGGCGGACGGGGACAAGGTACGCATCCAGCTCCGGTTCCGCGGGCGGGAAATGAGCCGGCCGCAGATGGGGCAGGAGTTGCTGAACGGCCTGGCGGGGCAAGTGGCCGACATGGCCACGGTGGAAGGGTATCCGCGCCTGGAGGGGCGGATGATGAACATGCTGCTGGCGCCCAAGCCGAGCGCACGACCCGCGGCGCCGAAGAAAGAGAAACCGGCCAAGCCGGCCGAGAAGCCGGCGGAGAAGACGCCCGCGCCGGAGGCGAAGGCCGCCCCGGCCGCAGAGAAACCGGCCGAGCCGGCAAGGCCGGCGCCGGCGAAGGAAGAGCGGTACGACTATGGCATCGGGACCCAAGCAGAAGACACAGAAGACGGCGGCGAAGCGGGTTAAGCGCACCGGCACCGGCCGCATTCGGCTGGAGCACGCGAACGTGGGCCACCTCGGGACGCGCAAGACCGAGAAGCGCAAGCGGCGGCTGGCACACGCCGGCCTGGCCTCGCCCGCGGATGTGAAGCAGCTCAACCGCCTCGTTCCGCCCGGGGCGCGGTGAGGGAGTAGGAAGATGGCACGCGTCAAACGAGGCATGATGACCCACAAGCGGCACAAGGCGGTGCTGCGGGAGGCGCGCGGGTTCGTCGGAGGCCGCTCCCGGCTGTTCAAGAACGCCAAGGAGACCCTGATGCGGGCGGAGCGGTACGCCTACCGCGACCGGCGCGTCCGCAAGCGGGACTTCCGGCAGCTGTGGATCGCGCGCATCAACGCCGCGGTGCGGGCGCAGGGGATGACGTACAGCCGGTTCGTGGCCGCGCTGAAGACGGCCGGCATCGTCCTCGACCGCCGCACCCTCGCGGACATGGCCGTGCACGACCTGGAGGGGTTCAACAAGGTGGTCGCGGCCGTCAAGGCCGCCCCGGCCCAATAGACCTGTCATCAACGCGGTGGCGAGTGGAGACCTGCTCCACTCGCCGCCTTCGCGCCTCCCGCTTCCTCCGGATCAAGCCGGCTCTCCCGGCCCATGGGCCAGAGGCGCGGCCGACGGCGGCCGCTCTCCCTCCCCGGCCCACATCTCGCTCAGCCCAAAGATAAAGATGCCCAGTCCCAGGAGTACCGCGAGCACGGCGACAACCGCCCGCAGCATCACCAGAATCGCGCCCCACCAGGCAACAATGGCCCATACCCCCAGGCCCATCAACACCACACCGATCAAGACGGAGATGATCCGCGCCATGCTTGCCTCCTTGCCCCCGTTCATTGTAGCCGCGAGGACCGGTCCCGTGTCCGAGTCGCCCGCCGTCTTGGGTGCGATTCCGCACATCGGTCGCCCGGCGAGGAGGCGCAGCCGAGGTCACTCTCCCCTCGCCTGGCTCAGTTGAAACAAGCTATGGAAAGGCTGCTGTGACACCATTTTGCAGAACATTTCTCGGCCCAAGAGAGATTTCCCAAAACCCCGCTTCTGGTGTCACATGGTGTCACGCCCCCCCGACCCGCCGTTCCCCGGCCCCGCCCGTCCTCCGCTCCCCCGGCCTCTGGCCCCGACCTTAGATCCTAGACCCTTGACCTGGGAATGTTCCCCAAACCGCCCTTATCACGACACATCACGACACGCGCCCCCGGCCGACCGTCCCCCTCGCCCCCAGAACAGTTTTCGAAAACCCCCGAAATACTGTCATTACTGTCATGCTGTCATGGCCCGTCGCCCGCCGCCACCAACTCGCCGTCCCCTGCCCCCTGGCCCCCGACCCCGGAACCCTTGGGAAATGTTCACCAAAACCGCTCCCCAGAAGACACAGAAGACACGCGCCCCCGCCCGCCGTTCCCCTGGCCCCTGAACCCCATTTGACCCTCCCCGCGGGCGCGTCTATACTGAGAAGCATGAGGGGTGACGTACGCAACAGGAGGCAGTGGTGCCGACGCAAGAGCTAGCCAAGGTGTCCAAGGGATCTCTACTGCATACGGGCGGATGGGTGGGCTACGGTCTCTACGCCGCCGGCGGGGTGGTAGTAGGGCTGTTCAGTGGCCTCTTCGGGGTGGGCGGCGGGGTTCTCATGGTCCCATTCCTGCTGCTGGTGGCCGGCTACAGTCAGCAACAGGCCCAGGGCCTGTCGCTTACGGCGATGGTCATCACCGCGCTCACAGGCGCCATCGGGTACTTCAAAGGCGGGACCGTAACCCATGCCATGCTGCCGGTGGCGGCCGCGCTGGCGCTGGGATCCATCCCTGGAGCGTGGGCGGGCACCGCGATCGCGCAGAAGCTGGACAAGACTCAGCTCCAGGCCCTGTTCGCCGTCTTCATCGTGGTCATGGCGGTGCGCATCATGCCCCCGGAGGGGGCAAAGGCGCTCCACTTGCCGTTCGCCGGCGCGCTCCCTTCCATGCTCGTACTGGGGGGCGCGCTGGCCCTCAGCATTGGGGTGCGGATGGCCCTGACCCGGTAGTGACTCCCTGACAAGGCACGAGCCGACCTCGCCTGCTCCGAGGTCGGCTCGTTCGCGTCACGCAGCCACGCGTGTGGGTAAGGTTGTCAGCCCTCGGGGGCGAGGGCTACTTGGCGTTGAAGGTGAAGCTCAGGCCGGCCCACCAGTGATCGCCGAAGGTGCCGCCCTTGAAGGTGGGCCACTTCGGGTCCGGGGTGAAGCACACCGCGGTGATGACGTCCGTCCCGTCCCACAGCCCGACCAGGCCAACCTGCGGGTACATGGGCCGCACCAGCACCTGGAGGCCGCCGAAGATGCCCTGGTGGCGCTCCTCGGCGAACAGCGCCTCGGTGCCCGTGCCAAGACTGAGGTGGAGTCGGTAGATAGGCCCGGTGGGCGGTCCGCCGACCGGCGGGTTCAGGGTCTTGGCGGTGCAGACATACCAGGAGGCATGCCCGAACTCCTGAGTCACGTCCCACCCACCGACGACGACGGCCGGATACTTCGCCGTCTCCGGCAGCGCCAGGTAGTTGACGTTGACGAAGGTCGCGACCCCGTCCACCACGACGCCGCCCGGCAGAGCCACAATCGGGACGTCCACGTCCTGCCTCAGCACGTCGATCTCCCAGCGGTCGGTGAGCCCCGCGTACAGCGTCTCCAGCCGGACGTTGTCAATGTCCAGCGACCGCACCCCCGGAATCAACCCGTCCTGGTCGATCCAGAAGTAATACGCGGCCACGTCCACCTCGCCTGCCTTGAGCTGGTTCGCGGTGGGGACGCTGACGATGTCGGCGGCGAATGCCGCTCCGGCGATGCAGCAGCACAGCAATACGGCCAGCACGACGCACGACGTTCTACCCAGCATGATGGCCTCCTCGCCTCGAGTGGGGCCTCCTTCTTGCAGGAACGGCCCCGGTGATGTGCGCATATTACACGACGAAGAGCAAACGGTCCATCCCCGGCAGGCGGGGAATATGCGCCCAGGCCGAGCTTGGCACCGGGCGCTACGCTCTGACGGCGATCACTGCCTCGTCCACGCTGGGAATTACCTCATGCCCCGGCGGGACTCTAAGGAACCTCGCCTCGTCCCAGTCGGCGTCCAGCAGGGCCTGCAACAGCCCCAGGTCCCCCGGGGCCTCGTCCATCGCCCACCCCCGCTCCTGGGCCACCCGCCGGGTGTAGGCGCGGTAGGCTTCCAGATCGCCCAGGGCCATGTCAATGTGGGTGGCGTGCGTGTAGCGCTCCATCCAGCTCTGCTGAAGCTGCCAGAGGTACTCCGCGTTGTCCTGCCCGTACTTGGCCACCAGGTCCTCGAAGGCGGCCTCCAGCCCGGCGCCGTCCTCGGGCCGGCGGGGGACAGCATCGGCGCCGCGCTCGATCCAACCGCCGCTGTAGTAGTACGTCCCCGGGCGGGCGCCGAACAGGGCCTCGTAGGCCTCTTTGGATCCCAGCAGGAGGGTGATGCAGTCGTGCGCGCGGGGAATGACCAGAGGAATGCCCCGGGCGCGCAGGCCGGCGAGGCTGTTGCTGCACAGCCCATAGCCGAAGACGACGGCCTCGTCCTGGGTCTCGTCGGTCTCGTCCACCAACTGCTGGAGCGCGGCCCGCAGTTCGTCCGGATTGCTGTGCAGGCCCCGCCGGAGGAACACCAGGTCCACGACGCTCTTCGCCCGCGCCGCGCAGGCGCAGGTTTCCCGGAACAGGACTTCACACACGAGGGCCTTGACGCGCACGCTCCCGCTACCTCTACCGGGGAGTTCGACCGCGCAGGGAGTGCTCCTGCGAGCGCGGAAGAGATGGGGAACAGCAGCGCGACAGCAGCCCGACGGGAGGTGAGATCGTGGCCGAGATCACGGAGCGAGATCGCACTCTGGCGAAGCAGTGCCGGGCCTGCCCGCTGTGCAAGACCGCGCGGCGCAAGCAGCGGGGCCTCATCTTCTGGCTCGTAAGGCGCCTGGAGGGCAGCATCTGCCCGGCCTGCAAGGCTTACGAGAAGGTGTACGGGCGGAAGGCGCACGAGCCGGAGGGATAAGGAGGACAAGGGAGCACGATGTCTGATCACGACTCGACAGAGGCACAGTCCACCGCGAAGTGGTCGTTCCCCGCACGCACTCCCTACGGCGAGGAGGACCTGGCCGAGGTCGCCGACGCGATCCGCGCGCAGGTGCTTTTCGCCCCGGACGGGGCTAAGGTGCGCGCCCTCGAGGACGGCTTCGCGCGGCTCTACGGCGTCCGCCGCGCCGTGGCCGTCAGCTCCGGCACCGCGGCGCTGCACACCGCCATCGCCGCGCTTGACCTCGCGCCCGGAAGCGAGATCGTCACCTCCCCGGTGACTGACTTCGGGACCATCGCGGGGATGATCTACCAGGGCTGCGTCCCAATCTTCGCGGACTGGAAGCCGGGGACGTACAACCTCGATCCGGAGGACGTCGCCCAGAAGATCACCGACAAGACGGCGGCCATCGTGCCGGTCCACCTGTTCGGCAACCCGTGTGACATGGATCCCATCATGGCGGTCGCGCGGGAGCGTCGTCTGCCGGTGATCGAGGACTGCTGTCAGGCCTACTGCACCACCTACAAGGGCCGGCTGGTCGGGACCATTGGCGACCTCGGCTGCTTCTCCATGCAGGAAACCAAGCATCTTCCCGCGGGGGAGGGGGGCCTGGTCATCACGAACTCGGAGGCGCTGGAGGCGCGGGCCGAACTGTTTCGCGACAAGGGATGGGAGACGCGGCGCCAGCCCGGACAGCGCACGTACGCCTTTCTCGGGCTGAACTACCGCATGAGCGAGCTGACCGGAGCCGTTGGGCTGGCGCAGCTCCGGAAGGTGGAGCAGGTGGTGCAGACCCGCAACCGCCTCGGCACGCGGCTCACCGAACTGCTCGCGGGACTTCCCGGGATCAACCCCGCCCCGGTGACCGAGGGCGGCCGTCACTCCTACTGGGCCTATCCGATGCAGGTGGCGGGCCGAGACGCGCGGGCCTTCGCCACCGCCCTCCAGGCGGAGGGTTTGCCCTGCGGGTGGGGGTATACCGTCAAGCCCATCTACCTCTGCGCCGCCGCGCTGTATGAGAAGCGCACCTTCGGGACGACCGGCTACCCCTTTGACTCCCCCTACTACGGCAGAGCGATTGAGTACGCCCCCGGCCTCTGCCCGGTAGCGGAGCGGGAACTGCTGGAGACCGTCATCGTCGGCCTCGAGGAGAGCTGGCGGGACGACGACGTCGAAGCCGCCGCGGGGATCATCAGGCGCGCCGCCGAGGCCACCCCATGAAGCCGCGGTATCGCGTGGGCTGCGCCAAGGCGGACATCACCCCGCCGCTCGGGATCCCGTACCTGGGCCACGTGCCGCGGCATGCGCCTATCCGAGCGGTGCACGATCCGCTCTTTGCCCGCGCGACCTGCATCGAGGCCGGAACCGACCGAGTCATCGTCATCAGTGCCGATACCATCGGTTTCGCCGACACGCTTCTCGGCCAGGATAGAAGCTTCGTCGGCGAGGTGAAGCGCGAGATCGAGCTCGCCACCGGTACACCCGGCTCCCACGTGATGCTGGCCAGCAATCACATCCACTCCTCCCCAGAGACCCTCGGGTTCCGTCCGCTCTCGGCCTCCTACCCGGAGGCGCACTCCTGGCTGGAGGGTCTGCAGGCGACGTTGGTGTCGTGTGCGACGGCCGCGTGCCGTGACTCGGTGAAGGCAAACCTGCGGATCGGACGGGGCGCGGCCCCGGGGCTTTCCTACAACCGCCGCAGTGAGAACTGCGTGGACGAGGAGATCGTCCTCCTGCGGTTCGACTCCGCGCGCGGCCCGGAAGTCCTCCTGGTGAACTACGGCTGTCATCCGGTGGTGGTGCAGGCGCAGGAGTTGGCGTCGGCCGATTACGTGGGGGCGATGGTCGCGGCCGTCGAGGCGCGCCTTTCCGGCCTGCGGTCGTGCCAGTTCCTTCTCGGCGCGTGCGGCGATCTGGATCCGAGCGTGCGCGTCACCCGGCGGTTCTCCAACGCCGAAGACATGGGGCAGAGACTGGCGGAGGAAGTGCTGCGCACCGCGAAGGGGGCCGAGGCCGACTCAAGTCCGCCGACGGTGAGAGGCGCGTCACAGGTGGTGACCTTCCCCTCCCGTCCGCTGCCTCCGGCGGAGGAGACGCAGGACGAAGAGGCGTTGGTTCGCCTGGCCGAAGGCAGCGGGCCCTTCCGCGGCGAGGTGCAGGTGCTGCGGGTCGGCGGCGCGGTGCTGGTGGGGCTGCCGGGTGAGGTGTTCTGTGGCACCGGCCTCGCCCTGAAGCGACTCGCCCAGCCGCTCACCGGGCTCCCCGTCACGTGCGCGAACGGCTACCTCGGCTATATGGCGCCGCCGGAGGCCTGGGAGGCCGGCGGCTACGAGGTCGAGCTGGGTCCCTGGTCCAAGGTTGGGCCGGAGGCGCCCAGCCTGCTCCTGGCCGCCGTGCGCGCGCTGCTTCCCGAGGTCGGCTAACCCCGGTTCATCCTCCACAGCCCCCAGTTGAGCGTCGTCCCGTACGTCACCCACGCGAGATACGGCAGCAGCAGCGCGCCCGCGAGCGCGCTCTGCCGCCAGAACAGCAGTATCGTCGCCAGGATGGCGAGCCAGAGCAGGATGATGTCTGCGAAGGCGAGCCCGATCAGGTGCCGCCCGAAGAAGACGTAGGACCAGGCGACGTTCACCGCTAACTGGACTGCGAACACCACGAGCGCCGGCGTCGCCCCCGCCCCGCCCTTTCGCCACACCAGCCACGCGGCCACGCCCGTGGTGAGGTACAGGAACGTCCACACCGGGCCGAAGGCCGCGTTTGGCGGCGTCCAGGAGGGCTTGTGCAGGCCGGCATACCACCCGGGGATCTGGGAGGTGGTCGAGAGCGCGCCAATCCCACCAGCCCCCTCACAGATCAGTATCCACACCACCAGCCCGACGAGCTGCTTCACTGTACCCATGAGACGGCCTCCTCGTTGCGAAACAGCCGCGCTATTCGCCGCAGGCCCGCGCGACGCGCGCGAGCCAATCATGCCCTTGTGGGTGCTGCTGACGCAAGGCCGAGAGAAGCCACCGTGCGCGCGGCCGCGGCAGGTGGGGCAGGACGCGTTCCAGGTCAGCCGTGTCTTTCTCGCGGAGAGAGTTGCCCTTGTGCAGCAACTGGATCTCCGGCGCGAGGTAGGGGATTCCGTCCGCCGTGACCAGCCCCATCTCCGCGATCGCCCCACGGATCGCCGACAGCCGGCGATACACCCACTCCTCTCCCTCCGCTTCCATGTACATGAACTGAAAGCGCCACGGGCCGTCTTCGACGCGGTCGCGCACCCACACGTCGGAGATGGGGTGCTCCAGGAACTCCCCCTCGGGCCACGGTGCGAGGTGCGGCCACTCCGGTTGCTTTGTCTTGAACAACGCCCACCCGCGCAGGTGGGGTTGCAGGGCCGGTTGATCGCGCCGCAGGATGACGATGTCGGTGTCTTCATGCGCGCGGGTCGTGCCGCCCAGGAACAGGTCGAGGGCCCAGCCGCCCGCGATCCACCACGGGATGGGGAGGCCGTGCAGGAGGGCCGCAACTTCGGGCACCGGCAGTGGATCCCAGTGGTGTGGGTCCAGCTCCATCTCCGCCAACTCAGTAGCTCGGGTAGGGCTTCTGCAGCGGCAGCGTCACCGGCTGGTGGGTGCGGAACGACTCGATGGCCGCCCACGCGCACTCCAGCGCGTAGCGCCCCGCCTCCCCGGGCGTCTCCGGCTCGGCATCGTTCAGCACGCAGTCTATGAAGTGGGTGATCTCGCCGCTGTGGCCGGAGGCCTGATACACCGACGTCTGCAGTTGCGTGTCATCCCACACCGGCCCCCCGAAGTGATGCACCTCCTCCACCACGGGATGGTAGTCCAGCATGCCGCGGTAGATGCGCATCCCGCCGCCCCGCTCCATGCGAATGCCGCCCCCGGTGAAGAAGATGCTGCTGTGGCCGCCGTAGTTGCTCGGCTGGTTCGCGCCGCCGTCAATGATGCCGATGGCTCCGTTCTTGAACCGCCACAGCACCACCACCTGGTCATCGGGCAGCGTCGGCTCGCGGTTCGTGTAGAGGAAGGTGCCGGCCTCCGCGTAGAGGCGTTCCGCGGGCCCAAACAGCCAGGGTAGAAAGTGGAAGTCGTGGATGATCCCCTCGATCACCGTCCCGCCGCTCTTCTTCGGATCCCAGAACCACCCAGTGCGCTTGCGGATCCACTCGGCCCGCATGTGGTGGGAGGAGTAGATGCGAATGGGCTTTCCGAGCTCGCCGGTCCGGATGATCTCCTTGAGACGGCGGGAGGCGGCCGCGTAGGGCCGGGGGAAGGCGAGCATCAGCTTCACCCCGGCCGCCTTGCAGGCCGCGAGGGCGGCATCGGCCTCGTCCAGGTTCACCGTGAACGGCTTCTCGCACAGCACGTGCTTGCCCGCCTTCGCCGCGGCGATCACCTGCGCCGCGTGCACGAACGGCGGGGAGCAGATGTCCACCGCGTCCACGTCGTCGCGGGCGAGCAGTTCCTCCAGGTTGGTGGTCCACGGCACATCGCCGGCCATGTGCGCGGAGTTCTGCGCCAGTTCCGCGTCCACGTCCATCACCGCGGTGATCTTCGCCCTCTTCTCCAGGCTCATCCAACAGCCGATGTGGCTGGCGCCGATCCCCGCGCCGCACACCATTCCCACGCGCAGCAGATCTCCCATGACTCTCTCCTCAGAATCCGGCCTCGAGCAGCGCCGCCCGGCTGCACAGCGCGATCTCGTCGGCGGTTTCGGCCGTGCCCGGGACTTCCAGCACCACATAGCCGTGATAGGCGATCCCGCGCAGCGCGCGAGCGGCCGCCGGCCAGTTGATCGTCCCGTCGCCGATGATTGCCGTCTGCCCGCGGCCTTCGACCTCCCGCCGGTCCTTCACGTGCACCATGGCGAGGTGGCGGCCGAGCTTCCGAATATCCTCCACCGGGTCGTCGCCCTGCCAGGCGGCGTTGCCGATGTCGTAGTACACCCGGCAGGCCGGGGAATCCACGCGCGCGACGATCTGCAGGAGGTCCTCGACGGTGCGCCCCAGGGCCTGCCCCACGTTCTCCACGCCGAAGATCACGCCGGCCTGCTGGGCGGCCGGTGCGCACTCCCGCAGCACCTCCACCAGGTGGGTGCGCGCCTCCTCGGGAGTCAGGTCCTCCGGCTGTCCGACCGGGAGGAGGATCACCTTCGCGCCCAGCGAGGCGGCCCGCGGCACCGCCTGGCGCATGATCGCCGCCGCCTGCGCGCGGATCGCCGGGTCCGGACTGGAGGGGCAGTACTTCCACAGCACGCCCAGGCAGAGGGAGCTGATCTCGATGCCCGCGCGCCGCGCGGCCGCGCTGGCGGCGGCAACGCGCTCCAGGGTGAACTCCTCGGGCCAGTGCAGTCCCAGCCCGGTGTTGCCGAAGTCGCCGATGTCTATCTCGTACCCCTGATAGCCGAACTCCGCGGCCTTGGCGATCGCCTCCAGCAGGGGGTACTTGCGTTCGATGCAGATGGAATGCATGGATAGCTTCATGATGGCGCTCCCCGGGAGAGGTCACTGTCGGGGATTCGACCCGCCGCGGAGGCGTCCTCTTCGGCGGCGCGGGCGAGGAGGGTGCGGATGAACTCGGCCTTTCCCCCGGCGTAGGCGGGGCGATCCTGCGCGTGCCGCCGCGCGAGGTCCCGCTTGAGTGACTGGTACTGCTCCTGCGCCTCGGGGTGGGCGAGGAGGTAGTCGCGAAAGCGCACGTGTGTGACCCAGCACTCCGTGCCCGGCTCGGTGATGTTGAGGTGATGGGTCGTGCGGCCATCCGGCGCTTCCTTCACGAAGTAGAGCCGCAGGGGATCCTCGTCCGGCTTGCGTAGGTAGCCCAGAGGTGCGAGGAGAGGGTCGAACTGCGCCGGATCGCCGATGTGCGGCACGGCCACGACAACGTCGAGGATCGGCTTCGCCTCCAGGCCGGGCACGGCCGTGCTGCCCACGTGCTCGATCGCGAGGAGGTGCTCACCCAGGGCGGCGCGCAGGTGTTCCGCCTCGGCCGCGAAGAGGTCGGCCCATTCCGCCCGGTGGGGGACGAGGCGCGCGAGATAGCGTTCGCACCCCTGATGCCCCGGCAGCATCTCCACCGCCGCGCGCAGCCGCGCCGCCGAGAGCTGTTCCAGCGAGGTCACGAGGAGGTCGGCCCCTGCGAGGGTTTCCGCCGAGGCCAGCCGGTTGACCAGGCCGACCGCGCGCATCCCCGCAGCCTTGGCGGCGGCGATGCCCTTGGGCGCGTCCTCGATCACGACGCACCGCTTCGGCGGAACCCCGAGGCGCGCGGCGGCGAGGAGGAAGGGGTCGGGATGGGGCTTGCGGCGGGTCACATCCTCGTACATCACCATCGTGCTCATCCACGGCGAGAAGTCATGCACGTCGCACACCTGGGCCACCGTGAGCCGGCCCGCGGACGTGGCCAGCGCGCAAGGGACGCCGTGATCCCGGAGGTCGCGCAGCAGGTCCAGCGCCCCAGGCATGAGTTGGAGTTCCTCGCGCGCCAGCGCCGCGTAGAGTTCGGACTTGCGCGCGAAGAGCTTCTCCCAATCCTCCGGAGCGCCGCCCTGCGAAACCCAATACCGGGACCCGCTCCAGCCTCCGAACACGCACCGGCGCACGAACTCCTCCTCGTCGAGGGTCACTCCGAGTTCCGCCCCGGCCTGGACGTAGGTGCGCACCTGGAGCGGCTCGGAGTCCACCAGCACGCCGTCCATGTCGAAGATGACGGCGATGTCCCCGGCCGTCATCGCTTCCTCACTGCGAGCACCGAAAGACATAGTCATAACCCGGCCGATAGCCGGCCTCGTCTTCGATCTTGTTCGCCCTGTAATTCCAGTCCAGGCCGTGGTTGTCCGTCATATCCGGTCCGACACTCCACACCGCGATTCCGCTCCCTTCCCGCGCATAGTGATACGGCGCGCGCGTGAAGGGATCGGAGGGGAGGTCCCAGCCGTCCCGCGCCAACTCCCCCAGCGAGGTCGGGTACCGGCCGTGAGCGCCCTTGTAGCCCTTCGCCGCGGCCGCAATTTGGGCCGCTCCGGCGAGCGCGAGGTGGCGGTAGGCCGACGAAAGGAAGCGAGCCCCGGCAGGCGTCATCATCTGAGAGATGATGAAGCAGAACCGAGGAAGGTGCTCGACTGTATCCAAGGTAGCCTGCATCTCGGCGCGGGCCTGCCGGTAGGGCTTGCCCATGCTCTTGATGTTCCGTTCCATCGTGTGCAGGTAACAGAGCTCGTCCTCATGCATGAGGAGGCGCCAGAAGGCGGGATAGGACTTGGCCTGGTTGGAGGCGGAATCAGGCTTCATCATCTTGTCGAAGGCCGTCAGCCCCCACGCGCGCTCGCTCTTCATCGCGGCCGCGACCTGATCGAGACGGGTGCGTTTTCCCAGTTGGCCGTAGAGCGCGCGGCAGGTAGCCGGCGACGGGTCACCGGCGGAGAATACGTGACTCAGTTCTCCGACGGAGACCGCCTGAATCGCGACCGAGACGAGATGGCCGAGCATTCCTGGGTCCTGATCGCTGTGATCGGCGATTCGCAAGGAGACCAGGCAGGACTGGGCCGCGTCGTCAACGCGGCCTTCCCGCCATTCCACTTCGGACCGCGCCTCCAAGATCCGGGCCGCCTCGCGGAAGCGGGCCAGCTCAGGGAACTCCAGGTCCGCCGCGAGACCCCAGTCCTTCGGAAAGGCGCACGTGGGAACCCGCGACGCTTGCTCCACGAGGGCGAAGTACCGCAGGTGCTCCGCGGCCAGCCTCTTCACCCGGGCGATCTCTGTTGTGTCCCAAGCGCGTTTGGAGCCGGCGGGGCTGATCATATCCTTCGGGGCCATGGCGAAGGCCTGCTCGTACAAAGGAGCCGCGTTGGCTTCCCCAGGACCCACCTTCGGAACCAACTCGCTGAGGTTCAGGTGCTCTCCAGCACGGCGCAGCCGCGCCAGTTCCGCGTTCAGTCGCAGTTGGCTGATCTGCGAGCCTGCAAGGAGGAGCAGTGGCAACGCCACGAGGATCCCTGCAAGCACGCGCCAGGTCCGTTGCCTGAGACGCCGCCGCCGTACCATGCGAGGCGTGATCTCACTCACCGTGCTCCCCCTAACAGTTCACTCACCGTCACAAACCGATACCCCGCCTTCCGCAGCCGGCGGAGGATTCCCGGCAGGGCCTCCGCCGTGTGCCAGCCACGGCCGTTGGCGTGCATGATGATGATCGAGCCGTTGCGGCACTCCCGCGTCACGGTCTCGATCATCTTCGCCGCGCTGACCTCGGGATCGGGGTCGCCGGAGACGACGTCCCACTGGATGGTCGTCAGGCCCAGCTCCTTCGCGATCCGCAGCACGCGCTGGTCGTACTCGCCATAGGGAGCGCGGAACAGCCGGGCCTGCCTGCCGGTCAGCTTCTGCATGACGGCCTGGGTCTTGGCGAGTTCCTCCCGGATCTCCGGGTCCGTGAGCCGGGTCAGGTGGGGATGGAGATAGGTGTGGTTGCCCAACTCGAACCGCGGCTCCTGCGCCAACTGCTTCGTGGCCTCCTCGTGTGTCTCCATCCACCGGCCGCCGAGAAAGAACGTGGCCGGGGTGTGCGTCTCCTTGAGAATCTGCACGATCTTCGCGTCATAGCCCGTAAGCTTGCGCGTCTGGCAGGCATCGAAGGTGAGGGCCACCAGCGGCTTGGCCCGCGAGCCGTGGCAGACCGGCGCCGGCGGTTCCCCTCGCGGAGCCGCGCCGCACCACGCGGCCCACAGCACCAGGCCCGCGCCGAGCAGTGCGACTCGCAAAGGAAGGGATTGCATTACCGGACACTTCCGCCCCGCCCGCGCCACCCCCTCTTCGGCAGGAGCCCCGGCCGCGCTGGCCGAAGAGACGGAGCGACATTCATTGGGAGATCAGGCCATGCCACGCACCGTCAAGGACACCACGCCGCCGCTGGCGGCGGAACTGAACGAGGTCATCACACGGGAGAACGCGGAGGTCTTCGCGATGCTCTCCGAGTTGGGGAGGAGGCTCTACTTTCCGAAGGGCATCCTCGCCCAGGCCGCAGAGGCGAAGGAGAAGGCCACACGCTTCGACGCCACCATCGGGATCGCCAGGGAAAAGGGCAAGGCCATGTTCCTCCCTTCGGTGATGCAGTACTTCCCGGCCCTCGCGCCAGGGGAGACGTTGACCTACGCCCCCGCCACCGGTCAGCCGGCCCTGCGCAAGCAGTGGCGCGAGCTGCTGCTGACGAAGAACCCCAGCCTCGCGGGCAAGAGCTTCTCCACCCCCATCGTCACCAGCGGCGTCACCCATGCCCTCAGCCTGGCCGGCGATCTTTTCCTAGACAAGAGGGACACCTTGCTCCTGCCGGACAAGTACTGGGAGAACTACGACCTGCTGTTCTCGGTCCGCTTCCAGGCGCGGATCGCCACCTACTCCTTCTTCAACAGGGCCGGCGGCTTCAACGTCCAGGCGCTCGCCCGCGCGCTCGCCCGCCGCCCCGCGGGGGCGAAGACCGTTCTCATCCTCAACTTCCCGAACAACCCGACCGGCTACTCCATCCGCAAGGAGGAGGCCGACGCGGTGGTGGCAACGCTGGTCGCGGCCGCGGAGGGGGGGCAGCGTCTGGTGGTGATCACCGACGATGCTTACTTCGGCCTCTTCTACGAGGAGGCGGCCCTGCACGAATCGCTCTTCGCCCGGCTCGCGGGGGCGCATCCGAGACTCCTCGCGGTTAAGGTGGATGGGCCGACGAAGGAGCAGTTCGTGTGGGGATTCCGCACGGGGATGCTCACCTTCAGCGCGGTCGCGGCGAACGACCCGGCCGCGCTCTACGGTGCGCTGGAGAAGAAGGTGGCGGGCGCCATCCGGAGCGCGATCTCGAACTGCTCCCAGCCGGCGCAGACGGTGCTGTCGAAGGCGATCGCCTCGCAGGCAATGCCACAGGAGCAGGCGGAGAAGCGGGCGATCCTCGAAGCGCGGGCAAGGCGGACGCAGGAGATCCTCGCCTCCCGGGAGTTCGCCGACGTGTGGACCCCCTACCCCTTCAACGCCGGCTACTTCATGTGCCTGCGGATGAAGAAGGTGGGGGCGGAGGCCTTCCGCAAGCACCTGCTCGAGGCCCACGGCATCGGCGTCATCGCGGAGGGAGAGACCGACATCCGGGTGGCCTTTTCCGCGGTGGAAGAGGATGACCTGCCGGAGCTGTTCGCCACCATGGCGCGGGCCGCGCGGGAGATGGGGGAGGGGACGGAGAGTTGAAAGGAGAGAGCGGAGAGTAGGGTCAGCGGGGCCCGGGTTCAGGGCAAAAAGGGGGACAGGTACCTAATTGCCGTCTATATGGATAGCCTTGCTATGATTACAGGGCAATTAGGTACCTGTCCCCCTTTTTGCCGAGGCGTAGGCCTCCAGCAGCCCGTCGGCCGTTTCCTCGATGGTGCGGGAGTTGTTGGTGTAGGGGTCCTGGCGGGTGGCGTCGTTGACCTGCGCAATCCATTGGGCCGGCAGGGAGGCAGGGCCGGAGAGCGCGCCAGCAAGTCCGCCCGCCACCGCGGCGAGGCAATCGGTGTCCCGACCGAAGTTGACCGCGGTGAGGACCGCGGCCTTCGGGTCGCCCTCGCAGAGGGCGAACACGGCGAGGCCCTTGGCGACGATCTCGTTGGCCTGTGACATACCGTAGTTGAAGTAGCCCCCGCCGGAGTAGGTCTGGTAGAACTCGTCCCGCATGGCCGTCGGGTCGGTGTGTCGGGCGGCCAGCTCCAGCGCGTGATCCACCTCTCCCGCGATGGTGTCATAGCGCGCGTAGAGACTGCCGGCCTGGGCGCGGTAGGAGACGAACTCCCGCGCGGTTGCCAGCACCGAGGCCACGGTCGCCTGCGGCGCGCAGGCGGCGGCGATGGCGGCGTTGTAGAGGGCGGCCCAGCGAAGGGCGAAGGCGGTCTCCGGCGCGTACACGCCGCCGACCTCGTAGGTGTCGTCGGCAGCGCCCTTCGGATCGCCCGCGTTGATGAGCCCGAGGGGATGGGAGGCCCGGGCCATGGAGACGACGTTGGGGAAGGGCCAGAGCCGCCCCAGTTCCCGCGGCGGCACGCCCGCGCGCGCCAATTCCAGCAGGGACCGGTCGAAGGGCTCCTGCTTGTACTTCATGCGGTCCGGCTGGAGGTCGCGCAGCCACACGGCCACCAGGTCGTGGGCCATGATCCGGCCGGGCTTCTCGATGATCGCGGTGGCGATGAGCTTCTGCCGCTCGATCCCGTCCTCGGTGGTGCCAGGGAGCCGCGTCCAATCCGTCTCCGCGGTGTAGTGCCGATACGGAAGGAGCCGGTCGAGATATCCGTGCTCGGCCGCGATTTGCTCCCGCGACCAACCCTCGACGGCGGCCCCCATGGCGGAGCCGATCCACGACGCGGCGATGCAGCCAAGAAACCTGTCCTGTAGTGTCAGCACGGTTAGCCTCGCATCGTCGAAGAGTCGAAGAGGCGAAGAGGCGAGAGGCGAACGGCGAGGAGGCGGACCGCCGGACTCCGCACCGCTCCTACTCCAGCCCCAGCACCTTGGCCATCGTCCCGCCGAAGACCGCGTCTTGCAGGTCCTTGCGCAGGCCGATGGCGTCCATGGTGCGCTGGAAGTCGTTCTTCACGTCCTCGATCGTGTTGAGGGCGACATCGGAGCCGAAGACGATTTTGGCCCAGGCGTGGCGGCCCTCGGGGTCGCGGTACTGGCTGGTCTCGGTCCACCAGAGTAACTGGTCGAAGAACTGGGGCGGCTTGGCCTTGAGGGAGGAGCCGGAGAGGTCGAAGTAGAGGTTGGGGTTCCAGCGGCAGATCATCGCGGCTTCCTCGTACCACGGATTGCCGAAGTGGGCCCCGACGATGTTGAGTTTCGGGAAGGCGCGGGCGAGGGTGTCCAGGTAGACCGGCCGGTGGCGTTCGTTGTTGACGTCGAACTGCTTATCGTACTGGGTGCGGGCGACGATGCCGAGGTGGAAGAGGCACACCAGGCCGGCCTCCTCGGCCGCTTCGTAGACGGGATAGAAAGACTTGTCGTCATAGGGGAAGGGAGGGCGGATCATCTTGAGGCCCTTGAAGCCGCGCGCGTGGTATTCCCGCACCTTCCCCGGCCCCTGCTGGCCGAGGGGCAGGTAGGCGAAGCCGATGATGGTATCGGGATGGCGCTTCATGGCCGCCTCCACCTCGTCGTTGGCATCCCGGTGCTGGAGCCAGTAGGCCCCGTTGAGGCAGACCTTGTCGAACCCCAGGCGGTGCTCCTCCTCCACCAGCCGGTCCACATAGCCCTCCTCCGCCTCCCAATGCACGTGCGCGTCAATCCTCATGGTCGTCTCCTTGGTGTCGGTGGTAGGTGTTCTGCTCGGCGGCTGGCGCCCCTGCCGCGGTGATGGCCGGAAGAGGCAGGGGGGGCGCGCAACGCAGGGGAGGCAGAGGGGGGTGAAGGAGGGGTGCGAGCACGGTTGCTCAGAGGGAGACGGCAAGACGTCTTCTTGACCTGGCGGAGAGGCAGGGATTCGAACCCTGGACAGAGCTTTTGACCCTGTAACCGCTTAGCAGGCGGTTGCCTTCGACCACTCGGCCACCTCTCCAAGCCGTTGACGCGGTATCGTACCACGTTCAAAGGGATTCCACAAGAAAACGCGTGGGTGCGCGCCCCGCGTCGGCCTTGCCCGCGCCGGATGCGCTCGCGTTCCTCGCTCGTCTGTGCCCCGTATGGCCTCCCTCGGCCTGTGGCCGTTGTAACCAAGCGTAGTTTGTGGTACCATTTTGTGGCAGTCGGAGGGATGGGGAAGAGCGTGGAATCCTGTGTCTACATAAACGGCGAGTTCGTTCCTCAAGCGGAAGCACGGATCTCAGTCTTTGACCGGGGATTCCTGTACGGGGACGGTGTATTCGAGGGGATCCGGGCCTACAACGGCCGGGTGTTCCGGCTGGACCAGCATCTGGCGCGGCTCTACCGGGGGGCGAAGGCGATCCTGCTGGAGGTCCCGCTGGCAGCGCCGGAGCTGCGCGCGGCCATCGTGGAGACCGTGCGGAGGAACGGCCTCACCGACGCCTACATTCGGCTGGTGGTGAGCCGCGGTTCCGGCGACCTGGGTCTGGACCCACGGAACTGCCGCACAAAGGCCACCATCGTGGTCATCGTGGACAAGCTTGCGCTCTACCCGAGAGAGGCCTACGAAGATGGGCTGGAGGTGATCACCTGCGTCACGCGGCGGAACCTGCCGGCGGCGCTGAATCCGGAGGTCAAGTCGCTCAACTACCTGAACAACATCCTGGCGAAGATCGAGGTGGGGAAGGCGGGCGCGCACGAGGGGTTGATGCTCAATCACCTCGGGTATGTTGCGGAAGCGACCGGAGACAACATCTTTCTGGTGCGAAATGGCCAGATAATCACCCCCCCGGTGCATACGGGTATACTCGAAGGGATAACTCGCGAGGTAGTGTTCGAGTTGGCGGGGATTATGAACCTGCCGCTGCACGAGGAAGACGTCACGTTGTACCAAGTGTATACTGCAGATGAATGTTTTTTGACGGGAACGGCGGCGGAGATCGTGCCGGTGGCGACGGCGGACGGGCGGGTGATTGCGGACGGAAAACCCGGTCCGATAACGAAGCGACTTATGGAACGGTTTAAGGAGGTGACGCTCACCGAAGGCGTGCCTGTGTGGTAGCCGGTGCGAGAGTGGCCGGCGCAGGCGCGCGTGCCCGAGAAGGGCGCGTCACCTGTCCTGGGGCGGCTGCGCCGCAGGGGTTGTAGGGCGGCTTTGCCGCCGTGAGGCAAGGAGGAAGGTGATGGCGGACGGCGAGATACTGCAGCGATTTACCCCGCCTGCCATCCGCGTCGTCCAATACGCGAAGGAGGAAGCGCGCCGCTTCCGAGGGAACACGGTCGGCACGGAGCACGTGCTCCTGGGCCTGATCCGTGAGCAGGAAGGTGTGGCGGCCCGCGTCCTCGAACGGCTGGGAGTGAGCCTGGGACGCGCCCAGAACGAGATCCGCCGTCAGATGGATCTGATGGAGAATCGCTCCCCCGGCCAGACCCAACGCAGTTGGAGCGCGGGGGCGCGGCGGGTGCTGGAGCTGGCGCTCGACGAGGCGCGGGAACTGAACCCGAAGCTGGGACTGCCCAACTTTGTGGATACGGAACACCTCCTCCTTGGCCTGATTCGCGAGTCCGACTCTACGGCCGCCCGCGTGTTGCGGGCGCTGGGGGTGGACCTGGAGCAGGTGCGGAGAGAGGTGGTGAAGCTGCTGGGAGGGGCCACCTCGACGCCGCCCGCGCAGGCGGCGGCGCGGTCTCGCTCGAGCACGCCGGTGCTGGACGCGTTCGGCCGCGACCTGACGAAGTTTGCGACGGAGGACAAGCTGGACCCGGTGATCGGGCGGTTCAAGGAGATCCAGCGGGTCATCCAGATCCTGAGCCGCCGGACGAAGAACAACCCGTGTCTCATCGGCGAGCCGGGGGTGGGGAAGACGGCGATCGTGGAGGGGCTGGCGCAGCGGATCATGCGCAAGGATGTGCCGGAGGCCCTGCACGGCAAGCGAGTGATCGCCCTCGATCTGGCCGGCGTGGTGGCCGGGACGAAGTACCGGGGGGAGTTCGAGGAGCGGATGAAGCGGGTGACGGACGAGATCCGCAAGGCGAGCGGGGAGATCATCCTGTTCATTGACGAGCTGCACACGCTGATCGGCGCGGGCGCGGCGGAGGGGGCGATTGACGCCTCCAACATCCTGAAGCCGGCGCTCGCGCGAGGCGAGCTGCAGTGCATCGGTGCGACCACGCTGAACGAGTACCGCAAGTACATCGAGAAGGACCCGGCGCTGGAGCGGCGCTTCCAGCCGGTGACGGTGAGCGAGCCCTCGGTGGACGAGACGGTGGAGATCCTCAAGGGGTTGCGCTCCCGCTACGAGGCACACCACAGCGTGCAGATCGAGGACGCCGCGCTGCTGGCCTCCGCGCGGCTCTCCGCGCGCTACATCTCGGATCGGTTCTTGCCGGACAAGGCGATTGACGTGATGGACGAGGCCGCCTCCCGGGTGCGCCTGCAGATCAGCGAGCCGCCGGAGGAAGTGAAGCGGCTGCGCCAGGAGCTGGAGACGGTGCAGCGGGAGCTGCAGAAAGTGGTGAGCGTGAGCCCCCTGGAGCGGGTGGAGGCGGACTACCAGCGAGGGGTGCAGTTGCGGGACCAGCGCCATCACCTGCGGGAGGGGTTGAACGCGTTGGAGGAGGAGTGGCGGCAGGAGCGGTGTGCGACCTGCAACGCGGTGACGGAGGAGGATATCGCGCAAGTGGTGTCGCTGTGGACCGGCGTGCCGGTGATCCGCATGTCGGAGGTGGAGTCCGACAAACTGCTGCACATGGAAGAGGGGCTGCACCGGCGGATCATTGGGCAGGACGAAGCGCTGCGCGCGGTGTCGCGTGCGGTGCGGCGGGGCCGCGCGGGGCTGAAGGACCCGCGGCGGCCCGTCGGCTCGTTCCTGTTCCTGGGCCCGACCGGGGTGGGGAAGACGGAACTGGCGCGGGCGCTGGCCGAGTTCCTGTTCGATGACGAGGATGCCATCATCCGGGTGGACATGTCGGAATACCGCGAGCGGCACAGCGTGTCTCGCCTGATCGGCGCGCCGCCGGGCTATGTGGGGTACGAGGAGGGCGGGCAGCTCACCGAAGCGGTGCGGCGCAAACCCTATTCCGTGGTGCTTCTGGACGAACTGGAGAAGGCGCACCCGGAGGTGTTCAACGTCCTCCTCCAGGTGATGGAAGACGGCCGCCTGACGGACTCGCAGGGCCACGTGGTGGACTTTCGCAGCATCGTGCTGATCATGACGAGCAACGTCGGCACGAGCACGATTGACACCGGAGTGGGGATGGGGCTGGGGCGAGTCGCGGGGGAGGCGCAGGAGGCCGCCTCCTACGAGCGGATGAAGGACATGGTGCTGGAGCGGCTGAAGCAGACGTTCCGGCCCGAGTTCCTGAACCGGGTGGACGAGGTGATCGTGTTCCACGCGCTCACGCGGGAGCAGGTGGCGCAGATCGTGGAGCTGCTGCTGTCGCGGGTGTGCGAGCGGCTCAGGGATCACAAGCTGAAGCTGGTGGTACAGGAGGAGGTGAAGCAGTTCCTGGCCACGGAGGGGTTCGACCGGGCCCTGGGGGCGCGGCCGCTACGGCGGGCGATCCAGCGTGCGATCGAGGACCCGCTGTCCGAGAAGCTGCTGCACGGGGAGTTCTCCGAGGGCGACACCATTGAGGCCGTGATGGAGGAGGGGGCGGTGGTGTTCCGCGGCGCGGAAGCGCTCGCGACGGTAGCGCCCTAAGGGTGCTCTTTCCGGTGCCGACATACTGCGAGGTGGAGCTAGCCCCCGGCTTTCCGGGGGCTAGCGTGTCTGTAGCCAGAGGGTGCGGAAGGTGAGCCGACAGAAGCCGGGCTACGTGTGCAACCGGTGTGCGAGCGTCTTTCCCCAGTGGTACGGCAAGTGCCCCACGTGCGGGGAGTGGGACAGCCTGGGTGAGTTCCGGGCGCCCGCGTTTGTTTCCGCCGCGGCCCGGCGGGGGCCGGCCCGCGCGCCGGTGCCGGTGTGCGAGGTGCCGGTAGCCCAGGAGCCGCGCACCCCCACCGGGGTGGGGGAGTTGGACCGAGTGCTGGGCGGGGGTCTCGTCCCCGGGGTGCTGGTGCTGCTCGCGGGCGACCCCGGGCTGGGGAAGTCCACGCTCCTGCTGCAGGCCGCCAACTCCTTTGCCTCTCCCGATCATCCCAGCCTCTACGTCTCCGGCGAGGAATCGCTGCAGCAGGTGGCGCTGCGCAGTCGGCGGCTGGCGCAGCTCTCACCACACCTACTCCTGCTCGCGGAAACGGAGGCCGAGGTGATAGAGGCGCAGGTGCAGGAGAGCCCACCAGGCCTGCTGGTGGTGGACTCCATCCAGGCGATGTCGTCGGCGGGGGTGGAGTCCCTGCCGGGAAGCGTCCCCCAGGTACGGGAGTGCGCGGCGCGCATGATGCGCGTGGCCAAGGAACTGGGGGTGCCCACGGTGCTGGTGGGGCACGTGACCAAGGACGGGTCCATCGCCGGGCCGCGGCTGCTGGAGCATATGGTGGACACGGTTCTCTCGCTGGAGGGCGAGCATCATTCCGGCTATCGGGTGCTGCGCGCGGTGAAGAACCGGTTTGGCTCGACCGACGAACTGGGGCTGTTTCGCATGGCCGAGGACGGGCTGCACGGGGTGCCGGACGCGAGCGCGGCCCTGCTGGAGGAGCGCCGCGCGGGTCTGCCGGGATCGAGCGTAGTCGCCACCCTGGAGGGCAACCGACCCTTGCTGGTGGAGGTGCAGGCGCTGGTGACGGAGGCGGGGGCCTTTGGCGCGCCCCGCCGGAGCGTTACCGGGCTGGACTACAACCGGACTTGCCTGGTGCTGGCGGTGCTGGAGAAGCGGACGCAGTTCCCCCTCTCGAAGCACGACGTATTCGTGAACCTGCCAGGGGGCGTGCGCGTTTCCGAACCGGCCACGGACCTGGCGCTGGCGCTGGCCATCGCCAGCAGCCTGCGGGATCAGCCGCTGCCGGCCGACACCGCCTTCCTGGGGGAAGTGGGGCTGACGGGGGAGGTGCGCTCCGTTCCGGGTCTCGAGCGGCGCCTGGCGGAACTCGCCCGGCACGGGTTCCGCCGGTGTCTGGCTCCGCCGGGGGCGGGGGCCCGGCCGCCGGAGGGCCTCGAGGTAATCGTTGTCGAGCATCTCCAGGCGGCAATAAAAGCCGCGTTTGGGGTATGATCGCGACAATCGCCCTACCCAGGGCGTCAAATATGGTAGCTATCTACCGACCACGGAGGTGGAGTCGGGACGTCTCGTGAGAGGAAGGAGGTGAGAGACCTTGTTTGTGCGGATAGTCGGACTGGTGTTCAGCACGATCATCGCGGGTCTTGCGGCCTGGGTAGCGCTGAAGTGGGCGGGGGCACAAGCCTACATCGAGACCTTCGAGGCGTACGTTCCCATGCGCCCGGAGTACTTCGGCCCGATCTACCGGACGCTGTTTGGGACAAGCGGGGCCATCGTCGGCTTCACGCTGGCGAGCCTCATCTACCGACAGGCCGTAGATCTGTGGGTGCACCTGCTGTCGAACATGAGCAGCATCCCGGCGCGGGACAAGCTGGCGGTCATCGGCGGCGTCTTCCTCGGGCTCGGCATGACCGCGCTGGTGGGAAGCCTGGTGGTCCGGATTCTTCCCGACTACGGCTGGCAGTTAGTGATCCTCACCGGCATGCTGTTCGTTTACCTTGCGGTGCTCATCATGATGAGCATGAAAGAGGAATTATACTTCTTCTTCCCCGGCGCGGCGATGGCCGGCGGCACGGCCGGCCCGGAGAACAAGCTGAACCCGAAGCTGCTCGACACGAACGTTATCATTGACGGCCGGATTGCGGATGTTACCCGGGCGGGCTTCATTGAAGGGCCCATCTACGTGCCCGGCTTCGTGCTGGACGAGCTGCACCTCATCGCGGATTCCTCCGACACCCTGAAACGCAACCGGGGGCGCCGGGGGCTGGACATTCTCAACGAGATGCAAGAGGAGCCCGACCTGCAGGTCGTCATCTACAACCACTACACCACGGTGTTCCGCGGCGACGAGCCAGTAGACGCGAAGCTGGTGCAGCTGGCGCAGGAGCTGGAGGCTTCGATCGTCACCAACGACTTCAACCTGAACAAGGTGGCGCAACTGCAGGGGGTGCGGGTGCTCAACATCAACGAGCTGGCGAACGCGGTCAAGCCGGTAGTGCTCCCGGGCGAGGAGCTGATCGTTTCGGTGGTGCGGGAGGGCAAGGAACCGGACCAGGGGGTGGCCTACCTAGACGACGGCACGATGGTGGTGGTGGAGCGCGGCAAGGAGTACATCGGGGACACGGTGCGCATCATCGTCACCAGTGTGCTGCAGACAGTGGCGGGCAAGATGATATTCGGCAATCCGCAGAACGGCGGATCCCTGGGGCAGGAGAACTTCCATCGGAACCACCGCGTTGATTCCAGCGGCGGGGCGAGGAGAAAGGCTCGGCCGTCCTGAGCACAAGGCCTTTTTCGAGCTACTGGGGCGCCCGCTGGTGGCCTATACGCTGGACGCGCTTCGCGCCTGCGCGGAGTTGGAGGAACTGATCCTGATTGTCGCCCCGGAGGACGTGGAGCGGGCGCGGCGCACGCTGTTGCGGGCCTCCGGCGCGCGCACGGAGAAGGTGGTTGGGGGCGGGGCGCGGCGGCAGGATTCGGTGTGGGCCGGGTTGGCCGAGGCGAACCCGGCCCACGAGCTGGTGCTCATCCACGACGGCGCGCGCCCGTTCGTCACTCCCGACCTGGTGACCCGCACGGTGGCCGCCGCCGCCGCCCATGGGGCGGCCGTTGCCGCACTGCCGGCCACCGACACGCTCAAGGAGGTGGATGCGGAGCGCTGGGTCACCGGCACCCTCGACCGCGCCCACGTGTGGCAGGTGCAGACCCCTCAGGCTTTCGCCCGCGAGCTTCTGCTGGAGGCCCACCGCGCGGGCGGCGAGGAGGCCGCGAGCACGGACGACGCGGCCCTCGTCGAGCGTCTGGCTCACCCCGTGAGAGTGGTGGTCGGGGAGGCGGGCAACTTCAAGATCACCACACCGGCCGAGGCCGCCCGTGCGACGGCGTTGCTGGCCGGAGGAGGGGAGCCCCCAGGGAGGAGAATGGACACGCGCACTGGTATTGGATATGACGCCCACCGGCTGGCCGCGGGGCGGAAGCTGGTGCTGGGCGGGGTGGAGTTCGCCGGCGAGGAGGGGCTGGTGGGACACTCCGACGGGGACGTGGTGTGCCACGCCATTTGCGATGCGCTGCTGGGGGCCAGCGTGCGGGGAGATATCGGTCAGCTGTTCCCCGACGATGACCCCCGGCTCGCGGGCGTTGACAGCCTGTCGCTGCTGGCGCGGGTGGCCCAGGAAGTGCGGGGGGAGCGCTGGGAGATCGAGCACGTGGATGCGGTGGTGGTGGCGGAGCGTCCCCGGCTGGCGCCGTGCGTGTCGGAGGTGCGGCGCGCGCTGGCGGGCGCGCTGGAGGTGGCGCTGCCGCGGGTAAGCATAAAGGGGAAGAGCACGGAAGGCATGGGGTTCACGGGGCGTGGGGAAGGCATCGCGTGCTATGCGGTATGCACCCTGCGCCGGTGTGAGGGGCATGCGACGAGGCTGGAAGCGAGGGAGAGATCATGCTGATTAACGTCACCGCGAAAGGGGTGACTGTCCCCCCGAAGCTCAAGGAGACGGCCGAGCACAAGCTGCGCAAGCTGCAGCGTCTGCTCTCCCCGATCCACACGGTGGACATCACCTGTTCCCGCGAGCGCCAGTGGCGGCGGGTGGAGATGGTGGTGGACGCCAACGGGCTGCTGGTGCGGGGAGAAGAACGGGCGCTGGAGCTGCAGAGCGCCCTGGAGAGCCTGATCGGGAAGCTGGAGCGGCAGGTGAAGAAGTCCCGCAGCAAGCTGATCGAGCGCTATCGGGAGGCCCCCGAGACGCGAGAGGCGTGGGCGGAGGAGATCCCCCTGCGCCCGGTGGAGGAGGAAGAAGAGGCGGGGAGGAGCCTGGTGCGCACCAAGCGGGTCGCCGTCAAGCCAATGGCCCCCGAAGAAGCGGCCGCCCAGATGGAGTTGCTGGGCCACGATTTCTTCGTCTTCCGCAATGCGGAGACAGAGCAGGTAAATGTCCTCTACCGGCGAAAGGATGGCAACTACGGCTTGATCGAACCCGAGTTCTGAGGCCCCTGCAGACTCGGTAGGGGACCGATGTGACGCTCACGGAGTTTCGAGAACTGGTGCGGCAGGAGTTCGGGGACCGCCTGGAGCGGGCCACCCCGGCCAACGTGCGGGACTTCCTGGACCGGATGCAGCTGCGGTTGCACCAGGACTCGGGCGAGGCGCAGCCGTATCTCATCGAGGAAGAGATCCGCCGTTTCAGTTACGAGGAGATCGTGTCAGACTTCTTCTCCCGCGCGCTGGATTACCCGCCGGAGCAGTCCCTGATCATGCTGTGGCTGCTGGCCTTCGAGCAGCACTTTGCGATGTTGGAGGAAGACTACGCGCGTCGCTACGTCATGATCTTCGGGGAGAGTGAATCGGACTGAGCCGATGGCTGTGCCGGGAGATGGGAGAGGCGCTGAGGGAGGTTGGACATGAGACGCGTGGCGTGGGCCATGTGCTTGGTGGTGCTGGTGGCCGTCGCCCTTCCGGGCTGCGGCCGGTTCCGGCGGCCCGGCTTCACCGGGCCGAAGCAGCCGACGGGTTACCCAACGCCGACCGATCGCCCGGAGAAGGCCTCTTTGCAGTGGGGGCCGGAAACCGCGAAGGTCCGCGTCATCGGCTTCTTTTACATCTCCAAGGATCCCAAGTACCAGCGCCTGATGCGCATCTTCCAGAACCTGGCGGAGAAGTACCCGGGGAAGGTCTACGTCAGGTACTGGGACATGCGCACGAAGGAGGGCGTGAATACGCGCGGCAAGGTGGTCGGCGCAGAGGCCGGCGTGGGGCTCCTGGTCAACGGCGAGAGTGAGATCATGATCGAGGGCGATCAGCCGCACAAGGCGGACTTCAACCAGGACATGGGGCGGTTCTGGACGGAGGAGGACCTGGAGGCGGCCGTGGCCCAGGCGGTGGCCAGAGCCTATCCGAAGTAACGGTGGAGAGAGGCCTGCGGGGTCACCCGCGGCGCTGGAGGCGGCGGGCGCGGCGCTTCCGCCGGTACATCGCCTGGTCGGCCGCGCGGAGCACGTCCTCCGGATCCCCGTCGCTATCGTCTGCGATGCCGAGGCTGACGGAGAGGCGGAGCCCCAAGCGGGCGGCTACGGGGGAGGAGGCGAGGGCGGCACTCAGGCGCTCTTCCAGCGCCCGGTAGGAGGCCCTGGTGGCGCCGGCCATGACGACCACGAACTCATCCCCACCGTAGCGGGCGACGATGTCTTCTTCTCGGACGACCGCGGCGAGGTGGCGCGCGACCTCCTGGAGGATCGAGTCCCCGCCCGCGTGCCCGTAGGCATCGTTGATCCGCTTGAAGCCGTTGACATCGGCCATGGCGACGGCATAGGGCTCGCCTCGGTCGCGGGCCCGATCGGCCACCGCCTTGAGTACGTCCGCGAGCCGGTGCCGGTTGAGGAGTCCGGTGAGGGCGTCGGTGTTGGCACGCTTCTCCACCTCCCGCTGGTGCAGCTTTGCCATCTGCTCCATGCGGTGCTTGGCCGCGGCCAGCTCGACGGCGCGCGCCAACTCCATGCCATGGGAGCCGGTCTTCACGACGTAATCGCTCGCTCCGCTTTTGAGGGCTGACACCGCGATGGATTCGCTCCCGCTCGCGGTCACCATCACCACCGGCGCCGGGTCGGGGAGGCGACGGAACTCCGCGATCGCCTCCAGCCCGGTGCGATCGGGGAGCCGGTAGTCCAAGACGATGCAGTCCCACCGCTCCGTGCACGCCGCCGCCACCGCGGCCTGGGCCGTGACGTACTGCACCACGCGATGCCCCCGCTCCTCCAGGGCCTCCGCGGCCAGGAGCGCGTGGCTGGCATCATCCTCGACGAGCGCCACCCGGAGCCCCTGATCCGTCTCGCGACGGTTCGGCGGCAGCAGGCGGGGATCGCGCGCGCGGTGTTCGCTCATACTTCGTGCCTTCTCACCGGACGCAGGGCTGATTCAGCACGGCCCAGTAGAGCCCCGCCTCCTGAATCTTCGCGGAGAAATCGTCAAAGGCCACCGGCTTGACCAAGTAGCTGTTCGCCCCCAGCAGATAGGCTTTCTCGATGTCCGGGGTGTCGGCGGAGCTGGTGAGCATCACCACCGGGATCATGCGCAGGTCCGGGTCCTGTCTGGTCGCCCGGAGCACCTCCATCCCGGAGCCGTCGGGGAGGCGAATGTCGAGCAGGATCACGCACGGGAAGCAGGCTGATTTCGCGTCCGTCGTCTTGCACCCGTGCAGGTAGGACACGGCCGCCTTCACGGTATCCGCGGTGTCAATGGCGTTCTGCACGCCGGCCTCGACGAGGGCCTCCCGCGTCAATTCCAGGTGGTCCTCGTTATCCTCCACGATGAGCAACGGCGGCAGCGGCACCAGCGGCGCTGGGGTGACGGACATGGTCCAAGCTCCTCCTCGGCAATGTGAATCTGAAAGTTGCGCCACTGTCGGTCTGGGATTCCACCCAGACCCGTCCCCCGTGGCGCAGCACGATGCGCTTGACGATGGCCAGCCCGATGCCCGAGCCCGCCTCTTTGGACTCGCCTACGCGGCGGAACACCTGGAACACTTCCTCCTGCTGTGCGGGAGCGATACCGACCCCGTTGTCGCGCACGTAGAACTCATACTCCTCCCGCCGCAAGGCGTGTCCCACGGTCACCTCGGGGGCCTCCCCGTTGCGCGTGAACTTGAGGGCGTTCCCGACGAGGTTGAGGAACACCTGGTACATGGCGACTTCATCGGCGAGGACGGCCCGGGGGAGAGAGGAGATGCGCACGCGGGCGTGCTTCTCCTCGATCAGGCCGCCGAGGTCGCGCACCACCCGCTCGAGAACGGCGCGGGGGCGCACTCGCTCGAAGGTCAACGGGGTGTTGTTGGTGCGGGAGAGGGTGAGCAGGGCGTCAATGAGGTCCCGCATGGTATCCGTGCTGCTGCGCACCCGGCGCAGGTAGTCCCGCCCGCGCGCGTCCAGACTCGCGCCATACTTGCGCTCCAGCGAGCTGGCGAACCCCTGAATGGTAACCAGGGGAGTGCGCAGGTCGTGCGAGGCGACGTAGAGGAGTTCCTGCATCTCCTCGTTTACCGCGGCCAACTGACGCAGGCGAAGTTGCAGTTCCCGCCGCATGACGGTGGTCTGCGCTTCTCCCTTCAGCTCGGCCTCTCCGTCTGCCCCGCCGACGGCAAGGGCCGCGCCGGAGGATTCGCGCACCACCATCGAGACCGGGAGTTCCAGGCGCCACCCCGGTGTTTCCGGGGCCTGGCCTTCCACCAGGCAGGCGGCAAGATAGCAAGCTTGATTGGCGATCTCGAGGACGGGCTGGCGGACGGTGGTGATCTGCGGGATGATCTGCGTCGCCTCGTCCGAATCGTCGAAGCCGGTGACGGCCAGGTCCCTGGGAACGTCCAGCCCGAGTTCCCAGGCCCCCTCCACCACCGCAACGGCAAGATAGTCGCTCGCGCACACCACGGCCGTCGGACGGTTCGGGTGGCGGAGCAGATGATTGATCAGCGGGCGGTAGTCGTCGGCCATGCGTCGAAGGGTCTCTCCCACCACCAGGTCGGGATTCACCGGCAGCCCCTCGGCCGCCATGCCTTCGAGAAAGCCCTGTCGGCGGGCGCGGACGTCCGAGACCTCCATCGGTCCGCCACAATAGCCGACATGGCGGTGCCCGAGCTGGGCGAGGTGGTGGACCACCTGCTCTATCCCGCGCGCGTTGTCACAGCTTACGTGCGCCGCCCTCAGGTCCGGAGAGCACGCGTAGGCCACCACGCTCGGGATCCCGCGTTCCTCCAAGGCTTCCACCAGCGGCGCCTGCCAGTCCCTGGGGGCGAGCACGATCACGGCATCCGCCTGGCCGGCGAGTGCCTCGGCCACGTCGGCCGGGGTCTCCTCCTTCAGCCAGTGGCGCCACAGCAGATCGAACGCGTTCTCTTCCCCTCCGTGCAAGCACCCACTCGCCACCTCTCGGGTCCACGGGTCGAGGGCCTCGGAGAGGCTGTACTGGTGGACGCGCGGCGGCCTCAGCTTGAACAGCGCGGTGGCGCACTGGACGACCGCGAGGCGGTTCGTCCGGCGCCCGTGCCCGAACGTCTTGGAGAGCCAGTCGCCGGTCACGCGCAACTCCTCTGAGTTCTCGGGGAGGGAGGGTGAGGCGCGAGCAGGCGGCCAAGCCCCCTGGGCCCTCCCCTGGAGGCGGCGAGTTCATACCTTCTCGCCTACAGGTTATTCCACAAGAGGGCTTCCGAGGAGGTGGCTTCTCGGGTGGTGCGCCCTGGAGGCGGCCCGGGGCTCGGGGGGCAGAGGACGGCTGCCGTGCCCCGGGGTCCTGGCGAAAGGGGAGGAGCGGCGGCCCGTCGCCTAGTTGGCGATGGTGATCGGCGCCTCCAGCGCCATTCCGGTCGGGCCGGTCCGGTCAACCGCCTCCAGGCGCAGCGTGTGGCGCCCGTTCGGATACCGGGTGGTGCCGAGGGAAAGCAGGAACGGAGGGCCGGTGACGCGCCGGATCATCTTCCCATCCAGCGACACCTGCATCCCGGTGATGTTCCCGGCCCCGGTCGCCCGAATCGTGATCACTCCCGAGAGCGGATCGTCCAGGCGCGGCGAGAGCAGCGCGAGTACGTTGATGACGTCCGCCACCTGGTCGGCCGGCGGCGTCCACGAGGTGTCCGTGCTCAGCACGACGGCCGCGTACCGCGGGTCTGTCCACGCGGCCGTTCCCGGGGCCGCCTCTGCGGTCAGGGTGACACGATGCTTGCCCGCCTCCAGCCGGGCCCGGCCCACCTGCTGCCATCCGTCCGGCCGCGCGGGATGGGTGGAGCCGACCCGCTTTCCGTCCACGCTCACCGCAAACCCGTTGCCGCGACCCGCGACCAGCACCCACACGGTGTAGGAACCGCCCGTCAGGTTCACCGGTGCGGTGTCCGCCGCGCCGACCGCGGGCGCGTAGCTCGCCGCGCCTCCCCACTGGGGGGAGGGGCGGCACGCCCCCAGGAAGTTGCGCCGCGCGAGCAGGGACACGGTCTCCCTCCCTCGCCCGCCGATGGCCACGGTCTCGGGTGCGGACGCGGTGCGCTTTCCCTGCGCATTCTGCGCGGTCACCCAATACTGCAGTTCGTCCCGGTTCTCCAGCGCGGGAATGGTCATGGAGTAGCGCTGCCCTTGCACGGACATGGGCACCGACACCCAGCCCTTGCCGTTCACCCGGTAGCTGAGGCGCACCTCGGTGACTCCCTGAGGGTCGAAGGCCACGGCCGAGACCGCGATGGTCTGCAGGGGCCCCGGGCTGGCGGGAGAGCGAACGAGCTGCGTGAGAGAGGGGGCGGTCGAGGCCGAGGACAGGGCGACCGAGTAGATCGTTAGCGGCGTCTTCGCCTCTGCCGGACACGTCAGTCGGAGGTATACCTCCTGACGTCCCCTCGCCATGGGAAGAGCCGCACTCTCCCACGAGCCGGTCAGCTCGCCGGAGAACGACTGGGTGAGGGAACCCGGATCAGGGCCCACCGCGACGGCGGCCGGCCCGCTCGCTTCCAGGTACACCACCGCCTCCCCGCCGGGGGGAACCCGGTTCGTCGGAAGCCGGTAGATGGCGCTCTTTCCCGGCGCCACCCCGCGCGCGTTCCACGCCACTTCCGAGTCGGCGGGGTTGGTGAGGTAGGGGATGTCGCTGGGCGGATAGAGGGGAGCGAAGTAGATCGCGGGGAGAAAGTCTGCCACCAGTGGGTTCGGGTCGTTGCCGTCGCTCCACCCGTCCCCGTCGGTGTCCGGGTTCGCCGGATCGGTAAGGATATATGCTTCCTCCGCGTCGCTGAGTCCGTCTCCGTCGGTGTCCTTGCGCTCCACCGAGAGCTTCCACGTCGGCGACCACGTGACGTGGCCGGCGCGATCGGTGGCGCGCACCTTCAACTCCACCTCCCCTCCCCACCGCATGGGCGGCAGCTCCGCCCGATAGGCGCCGGCTGCCTCTCTCAGGGCGCGGCCGAACGCGAACGGGCTGCCGGCCGGGCGGTACACGACCTCGGCCGAGGAGACCTGGTCCTGAGGCTGGATCTCGGCACGGATCAGCACCGGGCTTTCCGGAGAGATGGGCCCCTCCGGAAACTCCGCCGAGGCAACTTTCACGGAGGCCTCGCCGGGCTGGTCCCCGCGCGCCACCGCTTTCATCAGGACCATCAGCTCCGCCGGGGGCACCACCGCGTAGCGGCTCGCCACGTGCGCGGCCAGGTGGGCGGCGTCCTCCGGCGTCATGGTGGCCGCGTTGAGGCAGATGGCCGCGAAGCGCCGGTCGAGTGGGATGTGGTTCAGGTAGGTGACCGCCTGCGCTACACTGTCCACGTACGGCGTGGCCAGCGTGGGAAGGCCGTGGTAGATGGTGGGCTCCTGGTCGTAGGAGGTGAGGGCGAACACTCCCTCGATCCCCGCTTCCTCGCCCAAGCGCCCCACCGCCTCCCCGAGCGCCTCTCGCGCCGCTGGCGCCTGGTACAGACAGGTGCGCGCGTCGAGCCCCTCCGCCGCCCTGGCCGTCGCCCGGTAGAAGCCCTCCGGGGAAGCCGCCCGGGAGAGGTCGGCGAACCCGGCCCCGCTCGGCCCGAGCACAAACTGATCCACGCCGGACCGATAGGCCTCCGCGTAGTACCGGCGCGTCACCGCGGGCGCGCTCGTCGCCAGCGAAGCGGGAATGGCCCACCCGAGCGGCAACGACCCGCGCGCGCCGTTGCTCCAGAGGCCGGGCATGACATTGACCGCGGTGTCCAGATCCGAGCAGTCGAAGATGAGCGCGAGGTAGCGCGGCGCCACCGGCTCCACGTGCCCGAGGTATTGGTAGAAGCGCTTCCCGCCTCCCCCGCTGGCGTAGAAAGAGAGGTCCGCCACCTCGCTGGCCGGCATCAGGGAGTGTCCCGCCTCGCTGACGGCGGGGAGGAAGTTCCGCGCGTACCAGCCGAACACCGTCGCGCCGGGGTCGTAGTGGACGAGCAGGTCCTGGAGCATCTCGTTCGTCACGCCCGCCTCCGGTGAGAGGGTCACCATCCGCTGCGCGACCGCATAGTCTCGCATCGTATGGGAGGTGGCCGGCAGGAGCGCCAGTTGGTGGCGATCGGCCGACCCGGCGAGCGTCCCGATGATCCATGGGTAGGCCTCTCCGGGCGAGGTCCACTTGGTGCGGAAGTCATAGAGGGTGTTCAGCCCCAAGTCTTTCTCCGTGATCGCCGCGTCCTTCAGCCCCGCCGCGGTGGTGGCCGCATCCAGACTGTACGACCGGGAGGGATCGTACAGCACCTGTCCCTTCAGATAGGGCTTGACCTGGGCAAACAGTTCCTCCAGGGTGACCCTCTGCACCGGGTGGGGATCGAGGCGGAGGGAGTACGTCAGCCACGCTTCGTCACTGGCGCGCGTCACCAGGAACACCCGGGGCGCCCCCGGCGTCCGGTTGGCAATTCCCTGGAGACCGGCGGCCAGGCACCGCGCGGCAGGCGACAAGTCTGCGGCCTCCAGGCGCAGCACCGGTCTGGGGGCCGCGGCCTCTACGGCGAGGCCGGTGCGGGGCAGGCTCAGGACGAGCAGGAGAGTGAGGAACAGGCGGTGGCGCATGCTGGTCGCACCTCGTAACCGGGATTGGCACGTTTCATGCACGATGATACCTTCCAGGCAAGCGACCGTCAAGGAAGCCGCGGGCCTCGCGGGGACAAGAGGGAGTATGGCCGTCGAGGCCGGACCTGAAACCTGGTCGCCCCCCGCGAGCCCTCCGAGCCAGTATCGCCCGCCGCCGACAGGGTCGTCGCGCACCGCAGGTGAGGTGTGGAATCACCAAGTCGTTCCGGCTCCGGGAACCGTGCTGAGTAGGGAGATCCGTTCCTAGTGGGCACCGGAGCCGGAACCCTCCCTGCCGCTCAGCCGCGCGCCCGCCCGCGTTCCTCCCAGAACCACTCCCACGCGCCGGCTTGCCGCAGCCCCCGCTCCAGCCGCGCGCAGGACTCACACCGCCGGCACAGCTCCTCGCCCCCGTAGTAGCAGCTCCAAACCCGCGGGATCGGCGCGCCGATCTCTCGTCCCAGGCGCACGATCTCCGGCTTGCCCAGCGTCTGCGTGTAGCTCATCACGCGCACGCGGGTCGCCGTCGAGAAGGCGAGTGCGGCCGTCGCTGCCTGGGCGAACTCGGCCGTGTTGTCGGGGAACGTGGCCGCCTCCTCTGCATTGAAACCGGCCACCACCAGCTCCGCCCCCAGGCTCTCCGCGAAGGCCGCGGCGATGTTCACGAACACCCCGTTGCGGTTCGGCACCCACACCGCGCGCGCGGTCTCGCCCTCTTTCACCCGCGCCTCGTCGAGTTGCTCCGGCCGCACTACGGGCACTTCGAACGCCGCGCTCACCAGCGCGGTGCGGCAGATCTCCCCCAGCCAGGGAAGCGAGATCGCGCGATGCGGGGCGCCCACCGCCGCGCTCATCGCGGCCGCGGCCCCCATCTCCCGGGCGGCCGCGCGCTGGCCGTAGTCGAAGGTGAGGGCGAGCGCCACCCCGATCTCATCGGCCGCGCGCTTCAGGTTGAAGGCGGAGTCCAGCCCTCCGCTCAGCAGTACCACCGCGGGCATCGGCTACTCCCAGTAGGTGGCGCACGCGCGCTCGGACTCGTACACCGTCACCCGCGCCACCCGGGCGGGAATCTCCGGGCTCGCGGCCAGCGCCGCGCGCACCTGCCTGTAGATCAGCCGCGCGATCGCCTCCGCCGTGGGCACGGTTTCCGCAAAGGCCGGCAGTTCATTCAGATACCGGTGGTCCAGGCCGGCGATGACCGGGTCGCACCGCGCCCTGAGGTCGCCGAAGTCCACCAGCATCCCCTGCCCGTTGACCTGCTCTCCAGAAACCACAATCAGGGCCCGGTAACTGTGCCCGTGCAGGCGCGCACACTTCCCCGGATGCTCGGGGATGCAGTGCGCCGCGGAGAAGGGCAGCTCCACCGTCAGTTCGTACATCACTGATCCCTCTTCCAGGATTGTAACACGCCACCGTGACCCCAGCAAACCGCTGCGGCCCCATGAGACACATGCGCAAGGAGGCGAGAGGCCGGCGTGATCCTTCTGCATCGCCCTGGATTCCTGCGTCATTCGTGGTTCTGGTCCGGGGGTCTCAGGCGCCCCGCCGCGGAATGCTTCCGCGCCTTGCACGCTTCGGGGTCAGACTCTTTCGCAACGCTCTCTTGACATGTCCCCGGAAATCTGCTACTATTATGCTAGCATCATTGGCGGGGTCGCTTCACGCCTCCTGGTAGGGTGTCCACCTACGCAAAAACGGTTGCCGGGCAGCGGCTTCAGCCCGCGCGCGCGTGTCCGTGGCACCCCGCGCGCGTGTCCGTGGCACCCTTGCTTGCTCGTATTGCGGTCCCTGTTCGCTTCCGTCTCGGCCTTGGAGGGATAGTGTCGTGTCAAGTGGTGTACAGGCCATGCTTGGCCTTTCACTCCAGCACTGCGTAGCAGTGCGACCCAATCTCCACTCTCAACTCTCTCGGGCCGCAGACGCTTGCCACCTTTCCGGTCTTTGCCGGTCATTGCCGCCCTTTGCCGACCATCGGCATACGCGAGAGTGCCCTCCTGGCCTCTTCTACCCCCCTTCCAGCCAAACTCCCCGGCGAAATTGCCGATTTGGCGTTTTTCTCGAAAATCGGCAATCCGCGGCAATTCGCCTCCCGGAGGCAAGCAATCCGCCATACTGACTACAGCTCGCCAGCTAACCTGGCAGTGGGACTGCAGAGCCGTTCCCTCCCGAAACCCGAATCCCGTCCGGGGCCACCCCCGCCAGAGGCCCGTGCATTGACCTCCGGGCCGCCTCCGCCTACACTATTGGCCACTACGGTGCTCGCCCCCGGCGAGCAGGGAGGAGGGATCCCGAGCGGAGTCGTCGTCACGCGACACAGCAGTCCATTCCAGCATCACAAGGAGAGAGGGCCTTGCGAGACCGAACGGTTGTAGCCGTACTGCTGTTGCTGTCGGTGGCGTTGCTCTCGGGCAGCGCCTCTGCGACGGACATCTTCGTCGCCACGAACGGGAATGACACTACCGGCAATGGGAGCATCGGCAGCCCCTATGCCACCCTCGTCAAGGCGGTCAGCGTGGCCGTCGCCGGTGACACCATCCAGGTGCGCGCCGGCAACTACAGTCAGCACCTCTACTGGGACGTCGGCGGGGACGGTGCCCCCGGCGCCTACATCACCATTCAGGCCTATGACGGGGACCGCACCGCGGTTATCACCGCGAACTCCGGAGCCACCAACACCATTGACACCTACGCGCGTCACTACGTTCGCTTCATAGGATTGGAGCTCATCGCCAATCTGAGCGGTCAGTACTACTGCTTCTATGCTCACGATGGTTCTCAGCACGTCGAACTGGTGCGCTGCTACATCCACGACTCGAAGGCGGGAGACGCGGTGAAGGCCAGCCAGTGCGACTACTTCACCGTACAAGAATGTGAGATCGCCCACCCGGGTGGGAGCGCTCCCAGCGGCAACAACCAGGGAATAGACGGGGGCGTGGATGTAGACTACGGGCTCTTCCGCAACAACTACATTCACGACTTCCCGGACATGGCCTACTACGCCAAGGGCGGCTCGGAGTATAGCGTCGCCGAAGGGAACGTCGTCTACAACCAGGACCCGGCCTGGCCCGGCCCCGCTGTCGGTTTCGGCCAGGAGACCGACCAGATCTACATGGACGGGGCCGTCTATCAGTCCTACTACATGGTGATGCGCAACAACATCTTCACCACCTGCGCGGGCGGTGCGGCCGGCACCTACTCCTGCTACCACGGCTACTTCTACAACAATCTGTCCCACAACTGCGGCACCGCCTCCGCGAACCTCGGCATCATCTGCCAGCGCACCACCGGGGATAGCTGGACCCCCAACACCGATGGGTTCTACGTGTTCAACAACATCTTCCTCGACACCCGCGGCCAGATGCCCACGGTCTACCGCTATCACTCCGGCAACTACTCCGACTGGCAGCACGACTACAACAACTTCTACAACAACGGGAACCCCATCCCCAGCGCCGGCATGTTCGATCCCAACCTGGAGGCCAACTCCACCTTTGGCAATCCGAACTTAGCCCTTTCCGGCACGCCCACCACCTGGCAGGGATGGGTGAACTACTACCGCCCCTCTTCCTCCTCCACCCTCATCATTGACCACGGCACCAGCGCAGCCGGCGGAACTCCGCAGCCCGCGGTGCTCACCGACATCGAGGGCAACGCGCGGCCGCAGGGCGGTGGCTATGATATTGGACCGTATGAATACGCCTCCGCCCCTCAGCCACCGGTGGCGAATTTCAGCGGCAATCCCACCAGCGGCACCGCGCCGTTGGCGGTGGCCTTCACCGATCTTTCTTCCGGCGTGCCGACCTCGTGGAGTTGGACCTTCGGGGACGGCGGAACGTCCACGGCGCAGAACCCGAGCCATACCTACACCGGCGCGGGGGACTTCACCGTAAGCCTGACCGCGACCAATGCCCTTGGCTCGGACGCGGAAACCAAGACCAACTACATCACCGTGACGGCTCCCGTCTTCGTCGCGGCCGGGGCGGTGGCCTATGGCACGGGAGCGATCACGCCCGCGCTTCCTTCCGGGATCGCAACGAATGACATCCTGTTGCTGTGCTTGGAGACAGCCAACCAGGCTATTTCCATCACCAACCAGAACGGCGGCACCTGGACCCAGGTAACGAACTCCCCGCAGAGCGTTGGCTCGGGCACTACGGCCACTCGTCTTACCGTGTTCTGGTCCCGGTACAACGGGACCCAGGGCGCGCCCACCACCAGTGACTCCGGAGATCATCAGATCGGCCGCATGATCGCGATCCGAGGGGCGACGACTTCCGGTGATCCGTGCAATGTCACCGCGGGCGGCACGGAAGCCACGGCCGACACCAGCGGGAGCATTCCCGGAGCGACCACGACCGTAGCCAATACTCTCGTGGTAGCGGTCATCGCCACCTCCTTGCCGGATTCGAACGGTACCTCCACCTTCTCCGCCTGGACCAACGCCAACCTGACCGGTGTTACTGAGCGCACCGATAACACGCGGAACGCCGGCAACGGAGGCGGGCTTGCGATAGCCACGGGAGTGAAAGCGACAGCAGGGGCCTATGGCAGCACGAGCGTCACCGTCAAAACGGCCTCCACCAAGGCGATGATGAGTATCGCAATCCGTCCGTAGCTTCGGGTGTTTGACCTCAAGTTATGGCGAGACGACCCCGACTGCCGCCCCAAGGGTGCGGCAGTCGGGGAGGCTGTCACCTTGTACTGCACTGCCTGCGAGCCGTTCCGCAGGCAGTGCAGCCGCCGGCGGTACCGGAAACACCGTCTGCAACCACAGCACCGGCCGAGCAAAGCTGAGCGCCGGCCGTAGCGCAACGCACCCGACGTACCGCCCGGGGACCCGGCGCGACCTGGGTCCCCGCGGTCACCTCTTGGCCCAAGAGACGAATGTACAAGGAAGCGAGAGCCACGTGCATTGACCTCCGAGTTCCCTCCGCCTACACTGTGGGCCACCACGGTGCTCGCCGCCCGCGGGCAGAGAGGAGGTGACCGGAACAGAGCGGCGGGCAAGCAGCAGAGCAGTCCATCCCAGCATCACAAGGAGAGAGGGCCTTGCGGAAGCGAACAGTTGTGGCCGTACTGCTGTTGCTGTCGGTGGCGTTGCTCTCGGGCAGCGCCCTCGCGACGGATATCTTCGTCGCCACGAACGGGAATGACACTACAGGCAACGGGAGCATCGGCAGCCCCTATGCCACCCTCACGAAGGCGGTCAGCGTGGCCGTCGCCGGCGATACCATCCAGGTGCGCGCCGGAAGTTACACCCAGCACCTCTATTGGGACACCGGCGGCGACGGCGCGCCCGGCGCCTACATCACCATCCAGGCCTATGACGGCGACTTGACCGCGTCGTTCGTCGGCGAGAGCGGGGCCGGCAACACCATTGACCTGGAATCGCGCCACTACGTGAAGGTCATCGGATTCGACATCGCGGGGACGCAGAGCCAGGGTTACTACTGTGTGAAGATGAGCCTCTGCCAGTACTGCGAACTCAAGCGCTGCCGCATCCACGATTCCGGCACCGGAGACGCGGTGAAAGGCAACCAGGGAGACTACTACCTCATCGAGGGCAATGAGATCTACCGCCCTGGAGGGGACAACCCGTCGGGCAACAACCAGTGCATAGACTCCGGCGTGGACGTGGACTATGCGAGCTATCGTAACAACTACATGCACGACTTCCCGGACATGGCCTACTACTCGAAAGGCGGCAGCGAGTACTGTGTCCACGAGGGCAATGTGGTCTATGCGCAGTACGCGACGGCGGCCGGACCGGCCATCGGCTTTGGGCAGCAGACCGATGCGAAGTACATGGACGGCGCGCTCTACCAGAGCTACTACATGGTGCAGCGCAACAACCTCGTCATTGACTGCCCCGGGGGCGCCTTCGGCACCTACAGTTGCTACCACGGGTACCTGTACAACAACACCATGCGCAACTGCGGCACGGCCTCGGCGAACCTGGGCGTGATCTGCACCAGGATCACCGGGCGCGGGGACAAGGCCAGCACCAACGGATTCTACTGCTACAACAACCTCATCCTCGACACGCGCGGCGAGATGCCGACGGTCTACCGCTACCACTCGGGCGACTACTCGGACTGGCAGCACGACCACAACAGCTTCTACAACAACGGCAATCCCATCCCCAGCGCCGGAATGTTCGATCCCAACCTAGAGGCACACTCGACGTTCGGCAGCCCGAACCTGGCGAACCAGACGGGAACCGCCACAACCTACGCGGGCTGGAAGGACTGCCTCCGGATCACCTCCGCGAGCACTTTGCTGATTGACCACGGCACGAGCGCGGCCGGCGACGACCCCCTGCCCGCGGTGCACGCGGATATTGACGGCCTCGCTCGGCCGCAGGGCGCGGGCTGGGACATCGGGGCGTTCGAGTACAGTTCCGGCCCGACGCCTCCGGTGGCGAACTTCTCCGGCAACCCGACCGGCGGGCTGGTCCCGTTGACGGTGGCCTTCACGGATACCTCCACCGGCAGTCCGACCTCCTGGTCGTGGACCTTCGGGGACGGCGGGACTTCGACCGCCCATAACCCGAGCCACGTCTACACGAGTGCGAACAGCTACACGGTCTCCCTCACGGCCACCAACGCGCAAGGCTCCGACGGTGAGACCAAGACCGACTACATCACCGCGGTGCAGGCGCAGGACTACACCTGCGCCTCGTTGACCGTGAACAACGGCACCATCGCCTCCGGGGATCACACCAGCGTCCACGCCTCGGACGACGTCTACCTGGTGATCACCGCCGCGAAGGCGCAGAACAAGTACACGGCCCAGGTCAGCTACACCTTCAGCACCGGCCTGGGTTCCCTCTCCTCCCTCACCGTCACCGAAGAGGGCAAGGTGAGCACAGGCACCCAGCCACTGACGGTGTACGCCTACAACTACAGCACTTCGACCTGGACCCCCATCGCCACCGGAACGCTGACCACCACGGACAGCACAGTAAGCCCGACCGTGTCCAATCCATCGCAGTATATCTCCGGCGGGACGGTGCAGGTGCGCGTTAAAGTCGGCGGCACCGGCAGCACCGCGTTCAGCAACTCCACCGATCTCGTGAAGATCACCGCGGCGCCGTAGCACGACGCATCGGACGTTCTGACGGGGGACCCGGGGCGACTCGGGTCCCCCGTCGCGGTCTTGGCTCTCTCCCCCGGCAGGAGGCAGGTCGCCGCCTGCGGAAACCACCTGCGGAGGGAAGACCCCAATGTCCGATGACCGCGCCGTCACGATTCACGACCTGCCGGCTGACGAGCGGCCCCGGGAGCGCCTGGCGAAGTACGGCCCGGAGGCGCTCTCCACGGCCGAGCTGCTCGCCATTCTGCTGCGCGTTGGGGTGAAGGGCGAGTCCGCCATCGCCATGGCGCAGCGGCTGCTGCGAGACCTCGACCTCCCTGGCCTGGCAAAGGTGCCGGTACCTGTGCTCGCGAAGATGCACGGGTTCGGCCTCGCCAAGGCCGCACAGCTCAAGGCCGCCGTCGAGTTGGGGATACGGCTCTCCAAGCACGTTGACGCCGAACGCGCCCAGGTCCGCAATGCCGCCGAGGCCTCCCGGGTGGTGATGGAAGAGTTCCGCTACCTGGAGAAGGAGCATCTCGTAGCCCTCCTCCTCGATACGCGCTCCCAGCTCATCGCGAGGAAGACCATTACGGTCGGCACCCTCAGCGGCAGCCCGGCCCACCCTCGCGAGCTGTTCAAAGAGGCCCTTGCCCATAGCGCCGCCAGCATCATCCTCGTCCACAATCACCCCAGCGGCGATCCCACTCCCAGCCGCGACGACCTCCTCCTCACCGAGCGCATGGTCAAGGTGGGGGAACTCATGGGCGTCCCGCTGGTGGACCATCTCATCATCGGCAACGGGCGGTACGTCTCCTTGAAAGAATCGGGGAGGATGTAGCCCCTACGCGCGATCCGCGAAGAGAGGCCGCCCCTCTGGCAGAGGGTAGGGCGGCCTCTCCGGGTACGGGCACAGTCCGTCAGCTGACGGACTGTGCCCCCGCCGTTACAGCGTCCGCACCAGCTTGACCACCATCCTCGGCGAGAACCCGCTCAGGTTCGGATCGGGATCGCCAAAGAGTACGTATACGTCCAGTCCGCGCCGCACCACCTGACGGTAGGCGGCGTACCCGGTGACCCCGTCCTCCCGGGCGATTACCCGCAGGCCAAGGCTGCGCTCGGTCGTAATGTCATACGAGCTGGTCAGCACTCCCTGGAAATGCCGCCCGTCATCCTCCGGCGAGCCGGCCAGGCTGCCGTACTCGGCCCCCAGCTTCACGGACAGCCGGTCCGCGAAACGGAACCCCTGCTGGATCCCGCAGTAGGAGTAGTCGCCTCCGGCCCGCGCCCCTCGCAGGGCGTAGACGTTGCCGCTGTGGTACAAGTCGTTGCTCTTCCAGCCATACCCGAAGTGCACGTCCGAGCCGTCGAACCCGTACTGCTCGCCGCGGGTCACGCCGACGTCCAGCCACCGGCCGTTCCGCCACGCCCAGTTCATGCTGGGCGTTACCGTCGCCGCGAGGACTTCGCTGTCGTCCAGCGCATTGAGGTAATTGACGCCCACGTTCCACGCCCGGCTCTCCAGCCGGCCCCCATCTTGGCGCGTCCACTTCCCCACGCTAAACGACCCGCCGTAGCAGTTAGTGTCGCTCCACAGCCCAAGGGACGGGTTGAAGTTCCTCGAGGTAGTGGTGATCATCCAGTCGTAGAACAACCGGCCGCTGCCCCGGCCGTGCGAGCCGCCCAGGCTCGCCACCGTTCCGTCTCCCGTCTCTTCCGAGTGGGCCAGGTACCCCACGAACCAGATGCTGTCCGATCCTTCCGAGGTGGTGCGGTTGTGGCAGGCGTCAATCCCGAAGGCCGTGCCGCCGTAGCCCACTTCGCTTGGGTCGCCGGTGCGCGCGTCCGAGACGAAGAGGAGCTTCGCCGTGTCCGCGTCGCTGAAGCGGTGCTTCCACGAGGCCGCCAGCACGTTCTGCCGGTCGTAGGTGAGCGCGTCCAGCAGGCCCATGCTCTCGTTCCCCACCGTCCCGAACAGCTTGACCCCCGTGTCGAACTCCTCGATCCGCCGCGTGTACAGGAGGTGTTCGCGCGGCAGGAATCCGTCCTGCCCGGTGATGAAGAACGGGCGCTGGTCCGGCAGGTAGCGCTCCGTGTAGGAGAAGGACACCGGCTCGATCACATCCTCCACCTGCTTGAAGTCCGGGTTCATCGTGCCCAGGGCCGTCAACCCGTTCGTCAGCTTGTACTGCACGTCCACGCCCGCGTTGAACATCCCCGCGCCCGGCTCCGAGTCGAACGTGCTGTAGGACATCACCACCGGGCGGGAGGTGCTGCGCGGCAAGTGCAGCCCCGTCAGGTCAACGGCCAGCTTCTCGTCTACCTGGTGCCCTGTCACCGGGCTGATGGCCATGATGTTCTCTTTCGCGAACGCCCTGCCGACGAGCATCCCGAACGTATCCTGACCGGGAGAGTACCGCAGAATGGAATAGGGGATCGCCATTTCCGCGCTCCATCCGTAGGAGGTGCGCACCGCCGCGCCGCTCCAGTCCCCGCGCCACTCGATCTTCGTCGCCGAGCCGCCCGGGATCTGCTCGGCCTGCGTGCCGGTTGCATTCACAATGAACTGGTACGTGTCCCCGTGTTTGTGCCACGGGTCCAGCGCGATGATGACGAAGTCGTCGTGGCTGGTGTCCCCGTTGCGCCGGGTCTCCTTGGCCGCGATGTCCCCCGGCGTCCGGTCGTAGCACTCGAACGCAAGATAGAGCGCCCGCTCGTCCACGCAGATCAGCGCCACCGTCTTCTCCGGCGGGGCCACGTCGGTGTTGGGGCAGAAGAACTCCTCCAGTCGCGACGCTTGACTCCAGCAGGCGTCGTCCAGCTTCCCGTCAACCACCGGCGCGGGCTTCACACTGACCGCGCTGATCACCAGCGGCCCCCCGGTCGGCTGCGCCCAGGCCGGCCCGCAGAGCAGCGCGCAAGTCGGCGCACAGATGAAAGCTATCAGGGCGTACTTCAGCAGTCTTGAGTGAGCGGGTTCCATGGCTCGCCTCCCAGGTGTTGTGTGCCTGTGTATACGAGGGAGACAGCCAAAGTGTTACATCCGACGTGTAGGGGCACAGCATGCTGTGCCCCTGCTGCGTCCGTTCTATTCTTTCGCCACCACGCTCAGCTCCGCCACTTTGATCGCCGGCGCGCAGGTGGACCCATACCATTCCGGCTCCGACGCGATCGCCTCAATCCGCTTCAGCGCGTCGTATGCGTTGCCGGCCAGCATCACGTTCTTCACCCGCCCCACGATCTCGCCGCTCTCGATCTTGAAGCCGAGGGAGATGTTCACGGAGAAGTCCCCGTTGATGATGTTCCCCTGTCCCAGGCCCATCACGGACTCGACGATCACCCCCTCCTTCGTGCTCCTCACCAGCTCCGCGAAGGGAGTGTCGCCGGCCGATACCAGCACGTTGCTGGCGCCACAGCCCGGCCCGTTCCCGGTGCTCTGCGCGCCGGCCTTCGCCGCGGTGTCCAGATCGTAGAGGAAGCAGTTCAGCACGCCCTTCGTGATCACCGCATTGCGGCGGCGCGGCGTACCCTCGTGGTCGTAGGGCCGGCTGTCGGGCGCGTAGTCCACGGTCCCATCGTCCACCAGCGTGAAGCGCGGGTCGCAGAGCCGCTCGCCCAGCTTCCCGGCCAGGGGGGAGTCCCCCTTCAGGACGCTCTTGCCGTTGATCCCCATCAGCACCGGCATCAGCAAGACGCGTGCGCCCCGCGGCGTAAAGATCACCGGCATCTGCTTCGACTCCACCGCCGCGTTCCGCTCGGCCAGCCGATAGTCGCCGATCACCTCCCTACATATCCGCTCCGGGTCGTAGTCCTTCTTCCGCCAGTGCCGGTACCGGCCCACGAACAGCATGTCCGTGCCCCGAACTAGATCGCCATAGCCATACCCGTAGTAGCTGCTGCCGCGAGAGGTGACGTCCAGGCCGCTGGTGTTCATCAGCCGCCCTTCCCCCACCGACCACCCCGTCTCCGCGTGCACCTTGATCTCCGGGTTGTAGGCTTTCACGCGGTCCACCACCACGCCGCCCTGGGCCACCAGCTCCTCCCGCGCGGTCTGCTCTACCGCGGGGTCGTAGGTCTTGACCTCCCGCGCGGGCGCGGGGCCAGGGAACGTGAACGGCGCCTCCGACCCGAAGGCCGCCAGCTCCACCGCGCGGTCCACCACCGGCTCGATCTCCACCGGGTCGGTGCCGGAGGCGTGGCCCAGCTTCCCATTCACGATCACCCGCACGGCCACGTGGGTGGACTGCGAGGCCCACACCTTCTTCAGCTTGTCGTCTTCGTAGGAGGCCGCGGAGGCACGCTCCGCTGACGCCCGGATCTCCGCCCCGCCCGTCCGCTTCCGTGCATACTCCAACCCGCGCGCGATCATTGCTGCCCTCCTACCACCACGTTCTGAATGCGCACGTGCGGGCTGCCCAGGTCCGTGGGCAGCGGGCTCTGCCCTCCCTTCCCGCACCCGCCGCCCGCGTGCGCCCACTGGAAGTCGTTCGCGAACATGTCCATATGCTCCAAGGTCTCGAACACGTTGCCCGTCAGCACTACGTCCCGCACCAGCTCGGCTAGCTTGCCCTTGCGAATCATGTAGCCATAGGCCGCGCTGAACGTGAACATCTCCATCATCGTCTGCCCGCCGTAGTAGTCCAGCGCGTAGAGACCCAACTCGACGTCGCGAATCAGGTCCTCGAACGTCGCCGAGCCGGGCGCGATCGCCGTGTTGGTCATGCGCACGATCGGGGGATGCTCCCACGCAATGGCGCGGGCGTTGCCGGTCGGGCCCTCGCCCATCTTCCCCGCCGTCTCCCGGCTGTGAAGCCGGCCCACCAGCACGCCCTTCTCGATCAGGACGTTCCTCTGCGTCCTCACCCCCTCGTCGTCGAACGCGTTCGTCCCCCGGCAGCCCGGCACCGAGCCGTCGTCGTAGATGTTCAGCGTCTCCGGCCCGAAACGCCGCCCCAGCACCATGATCTCCCGCATCTTCTCGTTCTCGTACACGAAGTCCGACTCTGAGAGATGGCCAAAGGCCTCGTGCGCGAACACCCCGCCGAACTTCTGGTTGAGCACCACCGTGTAGGTCCCGCCCTCCACCTTCGGCGCCGCCAACAGTTCCGCCGCGCGCCGCGCCACGGCCTCCGCGCGCGCCTCCATCCCCACCGCCACCTCGAATCCCGCCGGGTAGCCGATCCCGTCAATCCCCCGCTGCACCAGGTCGCCCTCCTTCGCCACCGCGCTCATCCCGACGGTGAGGTCCGGGCGGGTCTCTTCGAAGTAGCTCCCTTCCGAGTTGGCGAAGTGCACCTGCCGATAGAGGTCGCTGTAGCTTACGATGGAGGTCTGGATCTTCGGGTCCGCTTTCAGGATCAGGTCGTTGTAGCCCTGAATCGTCCGCTGCTTCTCCGCCAGCGGCACCGCGCGGAAGTCGCGCTCCATGTGGGGCGCGGGGATGACCGCCTCCACCGGCTCGACCTCGGCCAGTTGGCTCTTCTCCTTCCCCACCAGGCGCGCACAGGCCACTGCCTCCGCCACCTGCGCGCGGAGGTCGGAGACATCGTTGAACGTGACGATCCCCCACCCCCCGCGCACCAGGGCCCGCGCCACGCCGCCGAGCGCGCGGGAGGAGGAGATGCTGTCCATCTCCGGCCCGCGGAAGCTCAGGCTGGTCCGCTCCGCCCGTTCGATGCGAATGTCCACGTAATCGGCGCCGTGTGCCTTCAGCGCCTCGGCCATCTGATCTTGCATACTCGTCTCTCGCCTCCTCGTCTTTCCGCCTCTTCGCCTTTCGCCTCTTCGCCTCCTCGCTCCACAGGAACCCGTGTCCTCCACCGAGAACATCATAGCGGAGTGAGTCCTGCGATGACCTTCCTCGAGCGTACCACCGCCGTGCTTCAGGGCGCGCGTCCGGACCGCGTGCCCTTCGCCCCCTACGACAATCTTGTGCCCCGCGGGGACTTTGAGCGCGAGCTGCGCAACCGGGGCATGGGCCTGTGCCTGCGCCGCAGCGCCCTCTGGTGGGAGACCCTCGACGTCACCGTCGAGCACCGCACCGAGGGTGACATCAGCGCCACCGTCTACCACACTCCCGTCGGCAGCGTCCGCCAGGCCCGCCGCACCCACGTCGGCCGCATCAGCGACGGCGAGAGCATCGAGGCCGAGTGGCTGATCAAGACCTCGGCCGACTTCGCCCCGGTCATCTTCATGCTCGAGCACACCGTTGTGCACACCGACTACCCCGCCTTCCTCAACCAGATCCGGGACATCGGCGCCGACGGGATCGTCCGGCTCGAGGGCCTGGGCCCGCCCTATGACAGCACGGGGGCCTACTTCTCGCTCGAGGGCTGGGCCGCCGCGCAGTACGACTGGCCCGACGCGTTCGCGCAGCTCCTCGCCACGCTGGAGGCGCGCGCGGAGGCCCTCCTCCCCCTGCTCCTCCAGGCCCCCGGCACGCTCACCTCCCTCGGCTCGCTCAGCGGGATCTACGGCCCGCGTCAGTACGAGCGGTACGTGCTTCCCTTCTATCAGCGCTGCGTCCCGCAGTTCCGTGCCGCCGGCAAGCTCCCCGCGATCCACGCCCACAACTCCAACCTCGCCGTCTTCGCCGGCCTGGTGAAGCGGACCGGCGTCCCCGTTGTGGAGGCCTTCACCCCGCCGCCCGTCGGCGACCTCTCTCTGGCCGCCGCGCGGGAGCTGTGGGGTCCCAACGTGGTGATCTGGGTCAACTTCCCCGAAACCCTCTTCCTGCTGGGCAAGCAACAGACGTACGACTACACCGTGGATTTGCTCCGGCAGGACCGGGCCAGCGGCCGGCTCGTGCTCGGCATGACGGAGATGGGCTCTTACGGCATCACCGACGACGAAAGCGAGCGCCAGTTCAAGGACGGCATGCGCGCCATCATGGACGCGATTGACGCAGAAGGGATCTATGGGTAACTCACGCGACCTTATTGATACGCAACTCCGCGGCCGCCGAGGCGACCGCGTCGGCGTCATGGACGGCCCCTGGGCGGACACCCTCCGCCGCTGGGTCACCGAGGGGTACCCGAAGGATGAAGAAGGCAATCCGGTCAGCCCCGTGGACCACTTTGGCTATGACGTGTGCGGGGTGGGCGGCTGGTTCGACCTCCACCCCCTGCGCGGCGTGTCCGAGGTGGAGGAGGAGACGGACGAGTGGCGAGTTGTCCGCAACGGCTCGGGCGCGGCACTGAAGTGGTGGAAGAACAAGTCCGGCACGCCGGAGCACATTGACTTCCGCATGACCTCCCGCGAGATATGGGACCACGACTACCGGTCCCACCTCCTCCATGTGGACCGCGCGCGCCTGGACATCGAGGGCACGGCGCGCGAACTCGCCCGCCGCCGCGCCCAGGGCCTGTGGACCCACTATGGTCACCTCTTCATATGGGAACATATGCGGGAAAGCTTGGGCGACGTCTGCCTCTATGAAAGCCTGCTGCTCGACCCGGACTGGATTCACGACATCGGCCGGGTCTACACGGACTTCTTCAAGGTGCACTATCAGGTGCTCTTCGACGAGGTCGGTCTCCCCGACGGCATGTGGCTGTACGAGGACCTCGGGTACAAGAACGGCCTCTTCTGCTCGCCGAAGGTCCTGGCGGAGCTGATCTTCCCGTACTACGCAGAGCTAGTCGCCTTCTTCCACTCCTACGACCTGCCCGTGGTACTTCACTCCTGCGGCCGGACCACCGACGCCCTCCCGCTCATCCTCGAGGCCGGCTTCGACGGCCTCAACCCGATGGAGGTGAAGGCCGGCAACGACATCTTTCGCTTCGCGGAGCAGTACGGCGACCGCCTCATGTTCTTCGGCGGACTAGACGCCCGCGTCCTCGAATCTGGCGACCGCGACCTCATCCGCCGCGGGGTGACGGAGTTCATGCAGGGGATGAAGGCCCGCGGGGCGCGCTTCGTCTTCGCCTCCGACCACTCCCTCTCCACCAACATCGCCTACGCCGACTACTGCTACGCGCTTGAGGTGTACCGCGAGCAGATGGCTTACTGAACGGGCGGCCTCTGCCTCCGGTAGACCTCGCTCCCCCACGCGAAGTCCTCCGGAAACAGCAACGCCCCTCCCGCCCCCGAGCCGACCCCGCGCCCTGACTCCAGCGCCTCCGCGATCGCACGCTGCAACTGCGTGTCGCGAGGAAGCTCGCCGGGATCCGCGGGCAGTTCCTCCCGGCCGAACACCCGGTTGTACATCGCTGACACCCACACGCCGATGGAGAAGAGGTACAGCTCCCGCTGGAAACGGACCAGGTTCGAATCCGGCGGCAGCACTTCCTCGAGCCACGAGTTCAGGATCCACGACCCACAGCAGAACGCCCGGTAGTGGTAGTCCGGATAGTGCCGCGAGAAGAAGGCCATCGCCTTCCGAAAGGACTCGCCGCACGCGGCGTGCGTCAGTGGCTCGCCGCCGGGAATGTGCAGGTTCACGCTCGCGTCGCCCGGCGCAAGGACCGGCTCCCATTCTGTGAGGGGAAGTCGGACCTCCTTCCGCACCGCGCGCCCCGTCGGCAGCATGGGCGATCCGGTGACGGCCTCCTCCGTCACCTCGAGGCGCGCCTCCCACGTCTCCGACGCGCTCCCGCGCCGGTCGAGTTGCCCCTCCCGCGTGTAGCGCGCGCCGGACTCACACAGGGCCAGCACCGCGCGCGACAGACGGTGGCGGTAGACGCGGAGCTTCCCCCAGAACGTCCCGAACTGGAATTGCAGCCGCCCCAGCCGGTAGATGCGGGCGCGGAAGTGGTTCGACAGCCAGGCCGCGTTCACCGGCACGAAGTCGGGCAGCCCGCCCCCGCCCCGCTTCCGCTGGATCCCCAGCCACAGGGGAATATCCGACAGCGTGTCCCGCACTACCTCCGCCGGGATATCGTGCGCGCGATGCTCGGCCTGCATCCCCGGCAGGCCGGACAGCAGCACCACCAGGTAGAACCGCCCCGCCTCCTCCCCCAGCGCGGTGACCCGGTCCGGCCACTCACCTATCCCGTCCCACTCGGCGGCCTGCGTCCGGTAGAGCCCGGTGTGCATGTACCACGCCAGCGCGGACAGCGCTTCGTTTGCGGCCATCCGGCGCGCTGCCCGCACCGCCGACTCCGTCACCTCCTCCGGCACGTAACACTCGCGGCAAGCCTCGCGCACGTAGTCGGGATCGAGGAAGAACAACTCCGCCGGCCGCTCCCGCTCCGCCTCCTCCCACCCCGGCGCGAACTGCTCTTCGTACTCACCCAGTCCCAGCGCGGCCACGACCTCCTGCAACGTCACGTCCTACTCCTCCCGGCCTGGGCCTCACTTCTCCGCGGCCGTCCCCTCTACTCCCACGGATGCAGCACCACCTTCCCGCACTGTCCGGTCACCTGCAACTCAAAGGCCTCTCGCACGCGGCTCATGGGGAAGGTATGGGTGATCATCCGGTTCAGTTGCGGGCCCGACCCCGCCACCACGGCCATGATCCGCGAGCTGTCGGCCAGGTTGTAATGCCACGCCCCCTGTAGGGTTAAGCCCTTGCCGATGAAATCGTTCCAGCCGTGGACCGTGAACTCCCGGCTGCCGCCCACCAGCGCGACGCGCCCCTTGCGGCGGACCGTGCGGAGGCACGTCACGGCCGCCTCGCCCACCCCCGAGCACTCCACCGCCCTGGTCGCGCCCAGGCCGCCGGTCAGCGCCTTCACCTGCTCCACGGCGTCGCCGTCTTTCGGGTTCACGACGGCCTCCGCGCCCAACTCCTTCGCCAGCGACGCCCGGTAGGGGTTGCCCTCCACGCCGACGACCCGCGCCCCGCGGTAGGCCGCGTTCACCACCGCCCCCAACCCCACCGGCCCGAGGCCGGTGATCAGAACGGTGTCGAAGGCATCCACCTTCATCAACTGCATCGCGCCGAAGGTGGGGCCCAGCCCGCAGCAGGCCATCCCCGCGTGCTCGTAGGACATGCCCTCCGGGATGGGGATCAGCAGCCAGTCCTGCTTGAGGATATACTGGGCGTACGTGGCATTGCCGTGCTCGTAGCCCGTCTCCCTGGCCAGGTCCAGGTTGTGTTCGCAGTGGATGTACTCGCCCTTGAGGCAGAGATCGCACTTGCCGCAGGGCAACTGCGGCATTACCACGACCCGGTCGCCGACCTTCACTCGGCCCGGCCGGGCCACCTCCACCACCTCGCCCGCGGCCTCATGGCCCAGGACCCGGTGCACGCCGCCCGCGGCGAAGGCGTGCCACTCGGTGCACATGGGCGCGGCGTGGATCTTCACTACCACGAACTCCCCCTTCGCGTGGGGGTCAGGCAGGTCCACCAGCTCCACGGCCCGCTCGCCCGTGATCACTACAGACTTCATCCTCTCCTCCAGTGACCGCCGAGCCCGGCCCGGCAGCCATCTCGGGCCCCTACGCGCGGGCCCCCATCAGCACCGCGCTCACCGCCGCGTAGATCACCCCTGACACCACTACCGCCAGCGCCGCGAGCCCGAAGAGCGCCGCGTCGCCTCGGAGCTTACGCGTGACCAGCCACAGCACCGTCACCCACACGATCGCGAAGCACACCAACACCACCATCACCCCCGACGCCTCGCTGTCGAACAGATACCAGACCCATGAGTACCGCCACACGCTGCGCACGTGGGAGTAGGCCGGGCCCTGGCCGAGCCCGACCGCGCCGAGGGGCAAGACCACTCCGATCACCTGCGCCGCCAGCCACGACCCCCCCGCCAGTCGGAACCACCCACCCCGCGTCAGCTTCCGCCCGCGCGCGACGATCAGGTGGAATGGGATCAGCCAGGCCGCGACGCCCAGCAGCGGCAGACCCACGGTGAGGGCCAGGGCGAGGCGCTGGAACGCGTTTCGCTCTGCCACCGCCGGCGACGTGCCCCTCGTCAACAGCGTGATCGGAATATCCCGCGCCGGCGGAGTCCCCGTGCCACCCGGCCCTTCGGAATAGGACACCGCGTATACCTGTCGCCCCTCGGCCGCCGCCGTGCGCACGTAGCGCTGAAGGAAGTATTCCTTCCCTCCGAGTTCCTCGTCCGGCGCCGGGAAGTCCACCCGCAGGTTCAGGTCGTCCGGCCCGGTTACACACACGACCGTGTTCGCCACCGGCTCAGCCCAGGCCGTCCCCGTCCCTAGCGGGAAGTCGTACGCGACCCCCGAGCGCACCGGCCGCATTTCCTGCGCGAACGTGAACTGCACCCCCGGCACGTCCCGCCGCCACGAACGCAGCTCGTTCTCCTCGCCCTCGGGTGACGAGAGGAACTGCAGCCGGATCAGCGCGAAGGGCCGGCCCGCATAGCGAGCCAGCGTATCTCGCACCTCCCGCGGCAAGTCCGGCGCCTTCGCCAAGGCCGCCACCTCCTGCGGCTTGAGCGAGGGGTAGATGTCCGCCGCCGTGTGTTTCGTCGCCACCGACAGCGCCGGGGTCGGCATGCCCAGCATCCCTTGGTGGGCCGACCCCATCGCCCTCGCGTTCGGCCCTTTGCTCACCAGCACTGCCGCCAAGGCCCCCGGCCCCGCCAGGAACGCCCCGACCAAACGCGCGTCACCGGCCCGCTCCTTCGCCTCGCGCTCCCGCTCCTGCGCCGCTCGCATCACGCGCTGCAGCGGCTCGAACTTCTCGCGCGCGAACTGCTCCGACCCGACCTCTCGCGCGTGGAACTCCTTGGGGAGCGTCTGCAAGGGAAGCAGGAAGTGCATCTCCTTCGGCGCCCCCGGCTTGGCCAGCAGCGAGATGAACAGGTCCACCGTCGCCGTGCGGTCCGCCTTCACCGAGACCACCGCCGCCTGCTTCTGCTCTGATAGGTGCCGCCATCCGATCGCCGGCATGATCGGCGCCCCGTCCGCCCAGGCCGCCGGCCCCGTGACTACGGCCGCCAGCACCACCAGGCCCATCACCTGCCCGCGCATGTGCCACCTCCGTCGTCCCCGGCTTCCCTCTTCAACAGCAAGGCGCTCTGCCCCTGCTGGTTGCGCTACGGCGGATCAGCCCGCCCCTACTTGCCGCCCTCTACCACCACGCGGAAGATCGCCACCCCACCTTCCCAGATGGTGCCGTCTTCGCCCGCGGCGCCGTGCATGTTGGGCCGGATCATGGTGTAGTGGTAGCCGCCCCGGGACTTGTGCATGGGGCCCGTGGCGCTTCTCTGGATGGAGCCGTCGCCGCGGGGCGGGCCGGTCTGGTCCACCTGTTTGGTGCGGACGTTGTCGGCCTTGTAGTCGGCGGTGATGGTCCAGCCGCCGCAGAGTATGTCGTACAGCCCCCAGGCGTTAGGCTTCTTCGTCTTTACGGGCTGCGGGTGATCCTTGAGGGCGGCCTCGCTGATCTGGTCAGTGTACTTCTTGGTGAAGCAGGGGTTGGAGGCGCCGACGCGGGCGGCGTATTCCCACTCCGCGTCGGTGGGGACGCGCACAGTCCGCCCGTTCAGCTTGGAGAGGCGCGCGCAGAACTCAACAATGTCCGGCCAGAGGGCCCGCTCGACGGGGAAGTTGGGGCCGCTATTCAGGCTGGGGTTCTTGCCCATGACGGCCTGGAACATCTCCTGGGTGACGGGGATCTCGGACATCCAGAACGACTTCGTCAACACTACCTCGTGCGGGAACTCGTCCTGGTAGCGCTGCTGGTAGAAGGGCGAGCCCTGGAGGAACGACCCGGCCGGGATGGGCTCGCAGGTGAGGGTGAGGGTGTCGCTGATCTTGAGAGCGATCGGTCGGCTGTCCGGCGAGGGGAACGGCGTGTCCGGGGCGAGCATCTTGGGCGGGTAGTTGAGGTTGGTCGGCTCGTAGGAGGAGATGGTGATCCAGCGGCGGCCGTCCTTCTCGGAGACGACGCCGTGCAGGGCCAGCACCTGGGAGCCCCACTCGACCTCCTTGTGGAGCTTGTCGGTCATCGGCCCGGGGGCGACGTAGTAGGTGAGGCGGCTTCTCCACGCGTCGAGGAGCGCCTGGGCGTGCTGGGTGTCGAGGCTCGGCCCGGGCCAATACGTGGCCATGAGTTCGGCAACGGTCGCGGTGATCTGGGGCGTGCCCTCCATGGCGTAGAGCACGGGGACATGTTGGTCGTTCTGGCTGGTGCCGTCCCAGGGGGTGGGGAGGGTGGCGCGGTTGCAGACGACGTTGCCCTTGAGAGTAACTTCGCCGGGCGCCGGGCTGGCGCCGGCGGCCCGGCCGCAGCCGGCCGCGAAGAGGGCCAATGCGGCGATGGCACTGAGAACGCTCCTGATCCTGGACATGGTTTCTCTCTCCTACTTTCCTGCGTTGCGGGCGGCTTCCGGCGTGAGCGCCGGGATCTTCAACTCGCCGGGGGTGAAGTAGGCCCCGGCCTTGTGCTCGCGATACCAGGCATTGGACTTCGCGTTGAAGCGGCCGAGGTCGGTCGCGGCTGGGTCGTGCAGGTTGATCCCGAAGGTGGCCTCGAGCTGCGCGCGGGTCATGTTCGGCAGGAGATGAAGCTGGTCCCAGCGCTTGACCGTAGCGTTGCCGTTCCCCTGCCGTTGCGCTTCCAGCGGGTCCTGCCCGGACAGGTAGTTGTTGGGGCCGACGGTGATGATCGTCTTCTCATCCACCGGATTGATCTTGCTCACGAAAGTGAGCCCGGGCAGCGTGGCCCCGGGGACTTCCACGTAGCGGAGGAAGACGTTGTCGTTCCACTCCACGATCTGGGGCCGCGGGATGAGGTCAATGACAGTGAAGGACCAGTGGTGCTCCCGGGTGGCGGAGAGGAGGAAGGTGTTGTGGGAGATGTCCACGGTCCGCACGGTCTGGATGTTGCCGTAGACGTCGAAGCCGGTGATGATGAAGTCCTGGGGGTTGACCGGGAGGTCGTCTGATTTGCGGATGACGTTGTTGCGGAGAGTAAGCTTGCCGAACCCGGGCTGGAACTCCATCCAGCCCATGCTGAACTCCGGGGGATCGAGGAAGAGCGGCACCGCGGTGCCGTCGAAGAAGTTGTTCTCGATCACCGTGTTGGCGCCGCGGTCCTTGATGTGGGAGCCGCCAGAGTCCTTGACGAGGGGGCCGAAGTAGTTGTTGCGGACGGTCCAGTTCGCGACCTCGACGTAGGCATTGTGGACGGAGGCGTTGTTGGGGGCGCCGTTGCCGTAGAGCAGACTCTCCTCGAGAATGACGTCGTGGACGTGGCGGGCCTCGCTGCCGTAGTTGTCGCTGGAGCCGAAGAACCCGTTGTTGTTGTCGGTCAATTCCATATCGCGGAAGCGGAGGTAGTTGCCGCGGTCAAGGAACACGCCCGCCCCGGCCGAGCCCAGGCCGGCCTGGCGCCTCTGGTAATCGCCTTTCTTGCCGAAGGAGTCGGTGAAATCATTGGCCGGGCGCGCCCCCACGATCTTGAGGCCGGAGACTTCCCAGTAGCTCGCGCCAGGGGTCTGCCAGTCGGTGCCGTTGCGGGCCGAGAAGCAGAGCACGCCGCGCTCCTGGTTGCCGGCGTAGTAGGTGGAGTTGCCCTGCGGGTCCACGGTGCGCGTCACGGCATCCTTGCCGTTGAGCACGGGGCGCTCTCCGTGGGGGCCCTTCACGCCGATGATGCGGATGGGCTTGCCGGCGGCGCCGGAGCGAGTGAGGCAGATCTTCTCGTGATAATCCCCGCCCTGGTCGGGTGCGCGCCAGTGGATATA
>Ga0315282_10000749_pt1 | contig 63192 bp, 69 predicted proteins | sample YL17G07_20_MG_FD_203693 | JGI IMG/M metagenome (GOLD analysis project Ga0315282, IMG submission 203693) | Sediment microbial communities from Yellowstone Lake, YNP, Wyoming, USA - YL17G07_20 | ecosystem: Environmental > Aquatic > Freshwater > Lake > Sediment | place: USA: Wyoming | collected...
TAATGGAGATAGCCTATGTGCCCGCGATAGCCCTGCCAGCAGGGGAAAGCAAACATGGTCCCATAGGCTTGGTGGAACCCGGGTTCCCTGTTGTGATTGTTTGTCCGAAGGACGAAACTCACAAGACAGTGATTGGAAACATAATGGAGATGAAAGCAAGAGGAGCCTCTGTCATTGCGGTCGTGGAGGAAGGAGATCAGGAGATCGAGAGGCTAGCTGACGACTACGTGGAAGTTCCCAAGGGCATCGGAGAAGTTCTATCGCCAATCCTATTCGTCATTCCTCTGCAGCTCTTAGCATACTGCATGGCTGTGGAGAAGGGGTATGACCCGGATATGCCCAGGAATCTGGCGAAGTCTGTCACCGTCAAATAGAGAGAACCGAGCACCGGAAAAATACGTCCATACTCAGTGGTTTGATGTGTCCTAAACTCGACCGTAAATTGAAGCTGTTTGGAGGCGATTCTGAAGACCCAAAATCGAGTGCATAAGTGCGCTAGGTGTCGCACCTAACCGCACCTGTGGAGACTTTTGCCCTCCAGCCATGTTGAGGAATCGTTTGACTATTCCCGAGTGGCAGACATTCTCGCTGTCCTAGCTCTCGCATTCGAGCTGTTGAAGAGGGTCTTTGCAGGGGTTCGTCCAGCGCTATCTTGGGCGACTGATCATGTTTGATCTCGGAGTTTTCTCACCCTATCTATTGTGTGCTTCATGTAGGCTTCTAGATCAGAGGGCTCCTCTCTCGGAAGATCGTTTGCTACACCATCGAGTCCTTTCCCGAACTTATTGAACTTGCGAAGAAGGATTTTCTCGGTCAGGATTGGTGCAAATAGGTTCCCATATTTGGAACTCTTTGCTGCTACCTCCAAGAGTTCCAGAAATCAATCAGCTCGCTCTTTCATCGCATGGAAAATGAGCCGACTGTTAACAGGCAGAAAAGTCCGCTGATGCGTTGTCAAGTTAACGCGCATGTTCGTTTCCGGGCGGGACGGTCGGTCACGGTTTGTTTTCGCTGTGTTTGGTAATCGAGTTACGATGGAAAGCGGCCTGAAATTAGCATGGTGATGTCGTTTCGCAGGACTTGTTCAGGGGGGTCTCTCCATCCGAAACGCCAGACAACATCAATCAACATGTTCATCCCGGTCTGAACGAGGTCGCCATCCTTCGTCAGTAAGGCTTCGAACTCTAGATCGTCGTCGCTCGCGATGTAGTTGCCCAAGAGTTCCGCGCGTCCGCGACTCAGAATGAACAGTTTGCGGCCTTTCATTCCATGAAGCTGGAACTTGACTTTCATTTCTGAATGATTCTCAACCTTGGTTTGCAGATTTCTGGCAAACAGGAGTGCTCGTACGATATCCAGTTGAAGCCATTCGAGCGATAGTGTCCCGCGCGGAACGTCTGCCATATGCTCTTCTGAGAGATGTCTACGAGTTAGGAAATACCCGTATTCGGTGAAGTACCAATAATGAAACGACCAGTCCTCATAAGGCCACGCTCGGTCGTCCAGTACTCCGAAACCATCTGCATGATGGATCTCGGTGACACCAGGATAGGTTCGACTGTACGGGAAAGCTGGCCCGCCGTAACCGCCAATCCTCACTGTGCTTGAATCGATTATCTTCTCAAGATCCCGCTTGGGCATCCTATTGGTGGGACCGTTTGGCACTATCAACACTTGGCAGAACGCCTCGTTCGTCTTCCACCTGTAAGTGCTTAGATCTGCAAGAGCAGTCTCCATAAGAGCGCTCTCTGAGGGGCTCTCGGGCGGCAAGCGAGGCTTACTGAGCTGGAAAAAGTACTGCAGTGATCGATTTTCGATGTCCCCTAGTAATTCGGTGGGGGACAGAATCCCCACATGGAGTCTCTCAGCCGCCTCTACAACAGAAATCGGGGGTCTGGCTCCGGAAGCAATGACTGCGCCTTCTGCCGCGTACTGCGCCTTCCAATTGGAAATGTGCGCAATGTCAATGGCATCAGGCGCCGAGTACGGCTTGATTTCAAAGATAATCTTCCTCCCATCGGCGCTGGTGACTACTAGATCGGGTCCGGTACCGCTGGTCTCTACTGTCTTGATGTCTTTTCTTGTCTGCAAGCGCTCCCGAATTTTCGTCACGATTTCGGCTTCGGATTGCATCTTCACTTACCTCCTCAAAGACCATCCACCTAGCCATCCGACAGGAATGAGAAGGAGCAGTATCAGAGCAGCTGCCCAGATGGCTTGACCCACCATAATTCGGGATAAGGTACGCAAACAGTGCTGAGAATGCATTGGCAGCAATGACTAATAGAAATTGTTTCAAATCCTTTGGTTTCTCCCATGCTGGGTAAGTGGTTACGCCCTGCGTAATTGGAGTACCAAATGCCCGTTCCAACCTGTTTCTAAATTTCGTATCGGCGATGGAACAAGTCTCAGCATCATCGGAAAAAATGTAACATCCCCATTGGCCAGGAGGTTCCTCAAATAGGACACACATCGCTCCACCGATGGTTGCGACAAATCTCAATTGGACGAATCGTTTCGCATCTACAGGCGTGTTCCCCATTTGCCGAGCGAGCATATTGTATCCATCATCCGTAGTCTCTTGCTCCCCAGCGAACTCACGCTGAAGCACCTGCATTTCTGCAGGACCGATGAAATTGTGTTGAGGAACCACAAGCACCGACCTGAAGGTCTTCATGTGGAGGCCTCAGTTGCAGAGGCGTATGGTATGTATTAGAGGCTTTGGACTGCATCGAGTACATTCGGGACTTCATCTCCTCAGAACCGAAAACGCCTAGTCGCTCTCTTCCTTCGTTTCGCTGTGCCGAATGTCTCCGCTTGGGATGATGCATTTGGTGAAGTTCAGCAAGGCTGAGGAACGTTTCTTGAAGAGGAATGAACTGGGAAGATTGGCGACGGTTTGCCCTGACGGGACGCCTCATGTTGTTCCAGTCTGCTACATCTACCAGACTGGCAGTTTCTTGGTCGCCATCGATTATGAAACCAGGAAATACCGTAATCTCTTGACGAACAACAGAGTGGCCTTCGTTGTGGACGTGTACAAACCTGGTCGTGGGATACGCGGTGTACTCGTTCAGGGGAAATCGAAGATACTAGAAACGGGTTCTGAGTTTCGAGAGGCCTACGCGCTCTTTCACAAGAGATTCAGTTGGGTAAGGGCGGATCCATGGAAGGAAGGAGAAGCGCCATTCGTCAAGATTGAACCCATTTACAAGTCGAGCTGGTAACTAGCGAAGTTGAAAGACACCTCATAGCATATGCGGGACGCATTATCATGCTTAGGCACTGATATTGAGCGCCGCCAAGTCTGACAGAAAGTTGGTTCATCGATTGATTGAACTTGAGTTCTGAATTACCAGAAGACTAGTGAGGTGCCCAGAGCACCATTCTCCCTTTCTTGGTCATTTCCTTGGCTAGATCTTCGATTGGGCCGTGTCTAATGCATTTTGCCATACAATGCTTCACACACGCTGGTTCAAGACCTTGGCTCGTGCGTCCTACGCACAGGCTACAGAGCTCGGTGGGGAACGGGATGAAGGAGAGATACGGTCTGCCATTGGGCAGCATCTGGACCATCTCGGTTACCTGCATGCCCACGATCTCCTTTGGTCTGCGGTATTCCTGAGCGCAGGCAACTTGACAGGTGAAGCAGCCCGTGCAGTACTCGTAGTCTATCAAGAGACCGTACTTGGTTCCCTTACTCATGATGGGCGTCCTCCGCTGAAGCCTTGTAGACTTTGCAGAGCAGATGCTTGATGGGTGCTCCTAAGCCGTCTTTTCCTTGGTATCCCATGGGAATCAGTTGGTTGATGTTCGATCTCCAGACGTCGAAGAGTGTTGGCTCTGCCGCTTCCTTCTCGGGGAACCACCAGCCGTGCTCCGCCATCACCATCCATTCGGGCACCACGGGGGTGACTTTAGCTTTGAATCTACATCTCCCAAGCCAATTCTCGACCCAGACCCACTCCCCACTCGTGATTCCCAACGACCTTGCCGTCTCCGGGTGTATCTCAACAAGAGGATGCGGATGGATCTGCCTTAGCCAAGGAATGTTCCTGTGTTCCGAGTGGAAATAGACCGGAGAGCGCCTCCCGGTGGACAATATCAGCGGATACTTCTTCGCCAGCTCCGGCTGGCTGATAGGTGTGAATGGAGGCTCCTCGTAGTGGGGCAGAGGCTCGAGTCCCCACTCTTCACGGAGGGATGAGTATAGCTCGACCTTTCCGGATGGGGTTTGGAATCCGGGTTTTCTATCCTTGCGTAGTAGTCCCTTCTCAAATCTGTGATATGGAGCACTAGGATGACCTTCCGGCGGGAATGCCCAGCCGCCTCTCTTCTGTAGTTCACGGAATGTCATGCCAGACGGCTTTAAGATCTCATCGAAGAGATCGTGAATCGTATCCCATTTGAAATCAGGGTCAAATCTCTTAGCTAGCTCGAAGTTTATCTCGACATCTGGTTTGCAGTCGCTTACAGTAATGATCTTGTTGATGGTCTGAAGGGGCACCCACCAGGTCCTGACTCCGTCCTTCTCTAGGAAGGTCGCCGCCGGAAGAACGATATCAGCCAGCTCGGTGGTGGGGGTATGAAACAAGTCGACGGCGACTACGAATTCAAGCTTCTTGATTGCTTCAACCCATCTCTTGGGATCCAAACCTATGCCCGCAACAGGGTTGCATGCCTGTATCCACATGCCCTTGATGGGATAAGGGTCGCCTGTGAATATCTGTTCAAGAACCAGGTCTGTCTGAGCCCGCCAGATGAATTTGTTCAGAGGCCCATATCGATCTGCCCCAATTCTCTTCTTGTCAACTTCCATAGACTTGAGTTTGATTACACCTTCAGCTCCGGGGAGAGCATACGCAACCGCGTCGAACGCATAGCGGGAAATCACGTTCCCGCCGGGCACATCCAAGTTTCCGGTTAGGCACCAGAGGCAGGCTATTGCTTGAGAGGTGGGAGTGACTGCGGGGGTCATGTCGATAGGGACCCCCCAATGTATGGATGCAGGCTTGCTCTTCGCGTACAGAATAGCTGCGTCTCTGATGTCTTTCTCAGGGACCAAGGTGATTTCGGCTACTCGTTCAAGCGGATACTTGTTGACTTCCTCGCAGAACACATCCCAGACGCTTCTGACTTGGACTTGAGCCCCATCTTCAAGGCCAACTTCAAAATCGCCCGTGAGTGCCGGCTTTACGTCGGGTGACTGGTATACGGCCCTGCTCGAATCCCAGATAGCCGGCATTTCGTTTTTGGCGTCCCAGACGACAAAGTTGCTCTGAGACCCACCATGAACCAAGTCACTCTCTCGGAGCAGTTTCCCTGTATCACGTCGAACCAGATGATGTCCATTGGTCCATTTTTCGACGAAACTCTCATCGTATAGCCCTTCGTTGATTATGACGTTCAGGAAGCCCATGGCTAGAGCGCCATCTGTTCCAGGTCTTAGTCTGAGCCATTTCTCGGCTCTTGAGGCGAACCAAGATAACCGCGGATCGATGGCGATGATCTTCGCGCCTCTTTTCATGAGGTCGATTATCCAATGACCAAATACGTTGTCGGGGCATGTGGCCGGGATGTTGTATCCCCAGATCACGATGCACTCGGGGATCTTGTACGCTGGGCTGTTGTAGCGGTCAGCCATCCACTGACCGGCGTCGATTATGCAGTAATCGCCTTGAACGGTTTCCACAGCTGAGATTCTTGGACTGTAGCAGGCTATCCCGCTGAGGCTAAACATGACGTTGGGGCTACCATACGCATATGCGAGCATGCATATCCAAGGCCCGATATCTCTGCCGGTTCCCATGGAGAAGATGAAGCTCTCCGGGCCATGATCCTGACGGATTTTCTTCATTCTTCTCTCTATGAGGTCGAAGGCCTCATCCCAAGAGATCTCCTCCCACTTTCCTTCACCGCGCTCTCCAACGCGTTTCAATGGATGCGTGAGCCGGTTTGGGTGGTACACGTATTGAGTCATAGCTAGGGCTCTTGCACAAAGGCGACCCTGATTCCAAGGGTGTTCTGGATCACCTTCGATCTTGACCAGTTTGCCGTCCTCAACGTGCGCCAGCACGCCGCAGCCGCCGTGGCAGCCAGGACCAGCAGACCAGGTTGTGGTGCGAAATATCTCAGTATTCTTTCGGCTCATTGCTGAATTCCTTTTTCCCGATGCAATCGCATCGGATAGGAAATCCCTCTAGCCATAGTCATCATGGAGATTTAACCGTTAGATATCAAATTCTGTCCACATTGAGGACGGATCAGTAGGTGCCTATTTCTCCTTTGAAGGCCTTCGTAAGGTTTCTTCCCCAGTCGTCAATGGGTTTCAATCTTCCGTCGAAGAACCTGAGCACGGGTGGCTCGAACACGAACTTTAGGCCTTTCACCACGTCTCGATGCTTGTACAGCCAGTTTATTCTGTCGACAGCGTATTCGATATGCGATATTGAGTAGACTCTCCTTGGAAGCGCGATTCTCGTTAATTCTATGTCCGCCATGACTTCCTTGCCCTCCCTGTCTCTGTCCATCGATACGGTTCCTCTTTCCATGCTTCTTATCCCGGAAGATATGTAGAGAGCAGCCGCCAATGAGCCTGCCGGATATTGGGATTGGGGAACGCGAGGCAAGAACTTCATCGCATCCAGGTGACATGCCAACCCGCCTGGCGGCGTAACCACCGGAATTCCAGTTTCGACAAGTCTTCCAACAAAGTATCTTATCTGTTCCACTGAGCAACCTGCAACCGCAGGATCAACCATTTCTCTCATTCCGACGGTCATGGCGCCGATTTCTCTCATCGACATGCCGCCGTACGTGTAGAAGCCCTCGTAGACTGGAAGCCACGGCCTGATCTTGTCGAACAGTGCTTTGTTGTTTGTCGCTATCATGCCTCCTCTGACAGACGTGTTCTTCCTGCCGCTCATGTAGTATATGTCTGCGAGGCTGCATATCTCTCGTACAATTGCGGCAACGGTCTTGTTTGCGTATCCCTTCTCTCGCTGTCTTATCAGGTAGGCATTCTCGCAGACTAGACTGCCGTCTAAAACGAGAAGCAGGTGGTGTTTGTCGCAGATCTCTCTTATTTGTCTGAGATTTGACATGGAGAAGGGTTGTCCGCCGATCAGGTTTGTGGTTGCTTCCATTCGGACGAACGCAACTTTTGCCCTCCCATACTTCTCTATGACCTTCCTCAGTTTGTCCGGGTCCATGTTTCCTTTGAAAAGGTTCGAACTTTCCGTCTTCAACGCGTCGTCGTAGTAGATCTCTAGGCATGTGGCTCCTATGAGTTCGATGTGGGCTTTGGTGGTCGTGAAGTGGTAGTTCGTCGGGATAGCGTCGCCTGCCTTCGCGAAAACTTTCGTCAACAGGTGCTCAGCGGCCCTGCCTTGGTGTGCATTCATTACGTACTTGTAGCCAAGAACGTCTTCGACGGCTTCCGCAAATTCATAGAACGTCATGCTGCCGGCGTAAGCGTCATCGGCGTTTAGCATGCCAGCAAACTGGTTATCACTCATTGCGTTTACGCCGCTGTCGGTCAGCATGTCAAGAAACACGTCCTTGGTCTTGAGCAGGAACGTGTTGTAGCCGGCCTCAGCTATCGCTCGAAGGCGTTCCTCCACCGGGACCAGAGAGATTCTCTGCACCATTCGAGTCTTGTGCATCTCGACCGGTACTTCTTTGCGTGAAAAGAACTTTATCGACATTAACGACACCAGAAATGCCCATGCGCCCGAACGAATATAACCTCTCTTCCCACTGAACTGGACGAATGTTCGGGAAGTCTTAGAAAGACCCAAATCTTGTCCAAGCTGACAGCTTAGGCCATGACTGACGCTGAACAGTTGGAAATTGATGAGCTCGACCGGAGGATACTTTCGATCCTGTGTGACGATTCCAGAGTTTCTTGTCGGAAGATAGCTCAACGATGCAAAGTCTCAGTGGGAACGATCCTTACTCGAATTAGACGCTTGGAACGGGCCAAGGTAATTAGAGGATACACGGCCGTTCTGGATCACGAGAAGCTGGGTTATCAATTGACTGCGATTGCTGAAATCACGGTGTCCAAAGGAAAATTCCTAGAGATGGAACAAGCCATCAGCGAACATCCAAACATCTGCGCGGCCTACGACATCACTGGAACGACAGATGTTTTCGTTATTGCGAAGTTTCGGACTCGTGATGAGTTAGGCAAGTTCACCAAAGCCATGTTGGCTATGCCCTTCGTTGACCGGATGAACACACATCTCGTCTTGACCACGATAGGAGAGGACTTTCGACTACTCTGAACTCACCGGGCAACGGGAGAGGATCTGAGGCCTCGAGCATCGCGCACATCACTCGGCTTGATCTCGATGGTTGCCCTGCATCTACTGCTTAGCCAACAGGTGAATCCATGCGTTGAGGTCAGATGGCGAAACCAAAGGCGGTCGCGAATCTCTCAACTGCTCTGAACTGGTTTAGGAACTCTATCCCCTTCTGCGTAAGCTTGTAGAATCGGTCGTCGCTCTCGACGATCTCCTCTATCACGCCAAGCGTCTTGAGCTCGTCTAGATGTTTCAATAGTCGGTCATAGGACAGGTTGGCACCATACAATATGCGAGTGGGTTTCGCACGATTCTCTTCGCGCTGGATGACTCGCATGATGTCAACGTAGATCTTCATCTGTGACCGGTACTTTGGAGTCTTCTGTGTCATTGGTTGCGGGTCACCCGGAGAAGCATCGCGAGGAACGAGGCGAAGCCTGAGAGCTGCAGTAGATGTCCGATCACGAAGAGTAGTGGGCTGATGGGCTGTAGAATGAAGAACAGGTGGCTGAGCGCTAGCAGCAGGAAGGCCAGAAACACGAGAAGGGCATTTCGGTCCTTCGTGGCTGAGTAGTTCGTACCAGTCTGGACGGCGACGTAGAAGACGAGGAAGAGTAGCAGAATCTCTGAGCCCGGATGATACTCAACCATAGAGCCAAGCAGCCTCGCCACGATACCCGGCGCGGCTTGGAGCGTTGCGAAGCCAGACAGGGAAGCGAGCAGAACCGGGGAGGTTGGGGTGTTCAGTGTTCTCGTTTGGGATACGTATGCGTATATGAGAATGGAATATGCGAGGAGTTGCGCGAAGAAGTAGATCGAGTATCCAATCGACGTGAAAGTTATCGTTCCTCTGAGCGTGCGCGCCACTATCCCAAGCAAACCTGCCAGGGAGTCGATTAGAAGTCCTGCCGACAGCACTGCAAAACCGAAGTGGGTGTACCATAGTGGCTTCTGTTTCGTGAGCCTGTATCCTTTCAAAGCCTGATAGGCTATGGCAAGAGCGATTATGAAGGCCACGAGCTCCATGAGGCTGTCGATACCGACGAACCAGCGGGGACCAACCAGAATCTTTCACCTCGATTCGAGTCACGCGATCAATGGGTCTATTGTAGATTATGGACGATACATACAGCTCGATGCGCGCGATTCTACACTTGTGTCCTCCTAGATCGCGCCTTCCGTTTTGAGTCTTTCCACATCCTTTGTTGAGTATCCAAGTCCCCGCAGTATCTCGAGCGTATGCTGGCCGAGTTTCGGCGGACCCGATCTCACAATCAGTGGATTGTGTGAAATTCGAATCGGCGTTGCGAGCTGATTCAACTTCCCAAATGCTTCCGTTTCCATCTCGAAGATCATTTTCCTTGCTCTCACTTGTGGATCTGCTGGAACTTCACTAACATCATAGACGGGAGCGCAGGGGATCTCTCGCTCGTTCAGGATCTTGACCCATTCATCTCGCTTCTTTTCGCGGAACTTCTCTGCAAGGTCCGCACGAATTTGTTGGGAGACTTCGGCAGAAACAATCTGCTGATCTTGGTATTCCTCTACTCCCAATGCATTGCATAATTCGACCCAGAATTTCGGCTCAAGCGATGCTATCGAGATGAATCTTCGGTCCTTGGTTTCGTAGACATTGTAGAACGGTGCCCCGCCTGATAGAAATGATTCCCCTCGTTCAGTTGATGCTCCCGCGAAGTGGAAGCTCAAGGGCATGATCATTGAAGCGACAGCCGTATCCATCAGTGAGACATCGATGAACTCAGCTTCGCCGGTCTTCTCTCTTCTGTAGAGCGCCGCCGTAATCGCGACGGCAGCGTAGATTGCGCTTTGAATATCGGAGATTTGTATAGCGGGAATGACTGGTGGTCCTCCTTTGAGGCCTGTAGCTCCGATTGCTCCACTGTACGCGGCATAGTTGAGATCATGACCCACGAGGTCGCGATAAGGTCCGGTCTGCCCATAGCCTGAGATCGAGCAATAGATTATGTGTTCGTTCACTTTGCGGATCGCAGGATATCCGACGCCGAGCCTCTCAGCCACCCCTGGCTGGTAGCTCTCAACAAACACATCAGCCTTCGTCGCAAGCTTATGGAGAATCTCCTTTGCCTCAGCGTTCTTGAGGTTGAGTGTGATACTTCGCTTGTTTCGGTTCAGCATCAGGAAAGCAGAACCGGTGTCTCCGATTAGGGGTGGTGCGAAGCGTGCATAGTCACCGATTTCGGGTTGCTCAACCTTCACTACATCGGCACCAAGATCACCAAGTATCATTGTGCAAAGTGGACCAGGCAGCAATCTGCTCAAGTCTAAGACATGCAGACCATCTAGCGAAGCCATTGCGTTATCGAGGTCGTATGTGACGGTTAGAAGATATTACAGTAATTGACCTCGCGATCTTGCTACGCTGTAGGCATAGCCATGAGTTTGCCTTGAGAGAAGTATCCTTTCAAGCCGCATAGTTGACAGGCGGCGCCCAGTCGGAACCCTGAGCCTTCCTCGTAGTAGACGTTCAACGAGTCTCTGAGGCATCTCGGGCACCGATTTCCTGAACTCTTCTCCATTACCATTCAGGAGATTATGGAGGTGGCTTCGATATGAGTACGAGACATAACTGAAACTATTTGTGGGTTCGTCACGTGTCCGGCTTCGACAAGAGTCAAGGTAGGGTCAGTAGAAGATCTGAAGATCCATGTTGTTAGAGGCACACGGCGACTGTAATAGTGCCGGAGCTTGGCGTCTCGATACATCCAGACCTGAACAATGAAAGATTCATCTCCAACGTTGAAGGCGTACTGACAAGGGTTGGAGATGTCCTACGATTCCTCTCACGCTCGCTGGAGAGAGGAAAGAGGAAGGAGAGGGCAGACCTGTTGCTCAAAGTCCAACGAGCAAGGGAAGGCAAGTTGAGGTTCACGCTTGTGCTGAAGGATCCGTTTGGAAACAGTACAATTATCTCTGAGAAGGCGAAGAAGCGCAGGATAGGCAAGCGAGAGCTCAAAGGGCTCAAGTTCGGCGAGCAAACAATCGCCGTAAGGAACGTGCAATAGATTGTCTTCATCGAGACCGACGTTGTTCCATATGCTTGAGAAACTCGTCGGCAAACGCGTGCTCGCCGTTGTGGAGCGAGACTTCGGATACGAGGGAGAACTCGTTGCTATCTCCCATCACCCGCCGGGCCTGTGGCTCTCGGAGGCCGAAGCGATCGTTCTGCGATCGACCGTAGTGAATCCAATCCCGCAGGTTGTGAGCAAAGAGAAGAAGGAAGAGCTCTTCCTGCATCTGAACTCCGTGCTGAGACTCGAAGCTGCATCTGAAAGTGGAAAGACGAGTGAGAGAAAATAGGGTTGGGTGGCTCGGCGGTGTCGTCATAGACACCGACGATGGGAGAATGGTTTTCGATCCTGCTGCAACACGAAGCATGGAATGTGACGCGCATATCTTCATCTCGCACGCTCATTCGGATCATACGCTCGGCTTCCAATCGAGCGTGATGAAGTACTCTACGAAAGAGACGAAGCGGATCTTCGAGAGGCTTCGGGAGAGAACTGTGCGGAACTGGCGGCCAGTTGAGTACGGACACAAGATACGTATTGGCGACACAGAGGTACTCACACTCAATGCAGGTCACATGCTCGGCTCAGCACAATTCCAGGTCATCACGCCCGATCACACATACGTCTACACAGGCGACCTGAACTGCGTCAACACACTAACAACCGAGGCCGCTGAGACTCCTGAGTGTGACACACTCATCATTGAAGCGACATATGGGGATCCGAGTTTCATCTTTCCTCGACGCGAAAGAACGTACGCGCGGATCGTCAACTGGGCTCTCCGCGAAGCGAAAAATGGGCGCATGCCAACGTTCCACGTTTACTCGTCCGGAAAATCGCAGGAGATCGTGAGGCTGTTCAACGTGTACACGAAGCTCCCGGCCGTGTGTGCCTCGGTCGTCGGTAGAGCAAACGAAGCGTACAACGAGGCTGGTGTGGATTTATTGTTCGTTGAGGCTGAGACAGCGGAGGGCAGAAGGTTACTCCGCAAGGGGAGCTGCGTCTACGTCACTACGACCGGAAGCAACTCGTCCGTTCCGAGTCACGCGTCGGAAGCGATGGCGACCGGTTGGGCGGTCCGTTTCGGTTCAGGAAGCTACGCATCATTCCCACTTAGTAGCCACGCTGGCTTTGATCAATTGGTCAACTATGTGGCCAAGACGGGAGCAAAACGCGTCTACGCATTCACAGGCTACAGTGAACTAATCTCCAAGCATCTAAGGAGAGAGTTGAAGGTCGAAGCTGACCCGCTTCCGCTGTTGTCACAAAGAAGTATTCTGGATTTCTAGAGCCGCGTATGGATGTCTACTTGAACGTCAAGTAGGCGAAGAGGCTAATCGCGATCAACCCAACGGATAGCATCAAGACTACCTCTGGGCGCGTCTTGATTCCAGGCGTGTCCTCTTCAAAGAACCTTAACAGTCCAGCACTGGCCGCTGGCATGGGGGCTTCTCGCTTGCGACGTTTCTCTCGTGCACTCAAGGACAGACCTCTTGCCAATTGAGCGAGCCGGGCGTCCTCTTAAACATTGACGTGGTTGCTAACACAGTCATGCTTGGTGCTCGCTTCTGACTGGAATAGAATAGATGATTCTTCGGTTCAGCCACGGCAGGAGCAGAATCAATAAGAGGAATGGCAGACCGACGCCTGCGTAGACGAGCAACCATTGACTCGCAGATGGTTCGGTGAGATCATAGGCGACCATCACTAGGAACGCGATGATGGAGGCGACTGCCGCCGGGATCAACAGTCTGCCTTGCGTCTGATACTTCTTTGCGAGTCTGTGAAGGGCGTAGAAGAATATTGCCGCGAACAGGAAATCCGAGGTCTGGTCCAGATATGCCCAGATTCCCGGCAGCGACCAGAAGAGTCCGAACCTCTGGGATGTCAGAGGCCAGAGGAAAGAGACACCTACTTCGTATGGGAGGTCAAACAGGACGTGTACGAACATTCCGATCGCGATTCCGAAGAGGCCGCCGCCCACGCTCTTGTTTACGGCCGTCTTCCAGAGCAGGAGTCCGATCAGGGCGAGAGTCAGTATCGTGAAGAAGCTGTGGGTCAGTGTGCGGTGAGGAGCGAGCGCCTGCTGCATGTTCCCTCCTCCGGCAATGATGACGATCGAGATGAGCAGGTCTATGTCAGGGATGATCGAGCCCCAAACGATTCCGAACCGCATGGTTCGGGTTCCAACCTCCCCTAGGATTGTGCGTCCTTGGGTTGCGAGTGCGATGCCGGTCCCGATGAGCCCATGGAGACCTGTCCAGACCATTTGGTACACGGTACGAGTGTTGGGTCACCTTTTATACTAGTCTTGCTTCTTGCGTGCTTAGTATACTGAAGATCTTACTGCGTGGATGACGGGAGGGCCGCGTGGCTCGTGCCGATTATCGCGTCAAGTATCATCTTTCGTATAACTAGAGAATAGGGACGGTGGAATGCGGAAATGGGTTATGAGAATCGTCGTGCCCCGAGGCAAATGACGAAAGTCAAATGCTCCGATTGCGGCGCAGAAACGGAAGTACCGTTTGTGCCAACAGCGGGCAGACCAGTCTACTGTAGAGACTGCTACCAGAAGCACCGAAGATACTAGGCGACCTGCCTGGCAGTCAAGATTGACCGAGTTTCTTTGTTTTCTTTCTCTTCATCTTTCCAACGCGTTTTGACGACGAGTCCTTGAGCTGCGTTCCTCGCGGGCGAAAGCCTCAATATAGCTGGAGTAGGCTTTGCATCTCTTAGACAGGAGAGACTTGCGATACCTCGTTACAAGCGACCGGGCATCGGTGAGGATGAAGTCAAAGAGCGAGTTCTCAAGATGATTCGAAAAGTTTCTCCTCACGGATACGGCATTGAGTTCCGTAAGATACGCCAAGTCGGCGAGCTTTGGGAAGCTGATGGTTCCTACCGTGTCGAGGGCAGGGACGCTGCTTGCCGCTTCACCATCAGGCTGAACCCGCAGGGCGCAGTCAAATTCAAAGACATAGAACCGCCGTAAGAAGCATCACTGCGGGCTAGGCTGGGCATGATAGCACGCTGGCTATTGGAACGACTCTTGATTCCCATCAACGGATCTCCTAGTTTGCACTAGACCATCATCAAGAGCCTCTGCGTGTAACTGTCAGTGCCCCTCGTTGCGCGGTTCAAATCCGTCTGTGCATCTGCTGCTGATCGAAACGTAGGGTTTGAAACCATCATGCCTGTTGCTGAAGCTGTATTGCGAAATACGCCGCAAGGCAAAGGTAAAGCACGAGCTCTACGGTGTCAGGAAGCAGGTAACTGAACGACCTCACGTTGGCTACTGTCCAGGTTACTATCCCGTCAACGAGAGATCTCAAACTCGACATGAGTTCTCACTTCTGACAGCGCACCAACATTACTAACGTCTTTAAGTTCTGAGGATGAATCATTCAGACGATTGATCACCTGAGTGACGGAGATATGGTTGAGGCAATCGTGATGCCTTGTTTGCCACTGACAACCTGCGTGGCCACAATCTGAATGAGTCGTCGTGAAAAGGAGTCCGAAGGTTCGAGCACAGTCGCAATTCCGGACCCTCATCTTGGTTACCGAGGACAACACCCAGCCAAGCGTCACGCGGGATTGGTGGTGTGAGTTGAATCCATTGAACTGACTGGGTGAAGGTACCTGTCAGAGGTTGATCAGGACGATGCCGCCGATCGCAAAGATCGCTCCTAGGATCACTCTCATGTTTACTCTTTCTGACTTTGGTATGATCGCGTACGCGAGAAACACGGTCACAAGAGACTTCAGATTGTATGCGGGAACGACGTAGATTGTGGGCGCGAAAGAGAGTGCGGCAAAAAGTGTCACCTGACCGAGCGCACTGAGAAAACATCCGCTAACAAGCTGGCGGCTGCGTCTCATGTCAGAGAGCATGCCCGCTCCCATGTCTTTCGATATCAGATAGAGGAATATCGGCAGCAGTGGAACTGCACTTACAATCGCCAGTGCGGTCATCGGGAGTCTATGCTCGGCGAAGCCAAATCGGGTCAAGAGGTTCGTTACGGACCACATCAAACCGGCCAAGAGCGCATATACGATCCCCTTCTGCCACCTCCACTCGTCGCTGTCAACGTCGGACGCTGAGACAGCGAATATGCCAGCCCCCGCCACGAATACTCCTGCAGTCACAGTGAGAGTGGACGGCTCACCCAACAGGGCCATCCCCAGGAGAGGAGTCACAATGACTGAAACATTGGAGATCACACTAGTCCTAGAGGCCCCCACCGAATCTATGCCCAAATAGTACAATGTCATCGCCACAGGAAAGTGGAGCACCCCAATCGTCGTCCAGAGCACCAGATCGCCTAGGGTTAGTTGATACCACAGAGCCGATTCGCAGAAGAACGCTGCAATCAGGGAGATGACGAAAGTGGCTGCGACAGTAGCGAAGAGCCCGTGCACCGGCTTCGTTGCCTCGAAGGCCTTCCTAAGCAGAATCTCCCGGCTGCCCCACACGATGGCTGTGGCCAAGGCTAGAAGGACGCCGATCAACACGTCCAATGCAGTTCGCCAAGAGTCGTTCGTTTCCACTTAAGAATCGCACGATGTGCGCTGAACACAAGCAGAGGAAGTCTGGTTCTGATCTCCGCACGCGCAAGAAGGCAAGATGCATACGCTTTCACTCTGTCAGCGTTGGCGTCGATGATTCCTCAAGAAAAAACATGAATGTGTCAAACAAAGCTATGAAGGGCGCTGCCCAGCAGAGACTCGCAGGGCAGTGACTACGATGCTCCACAAAGCCTCCATGGATGCGCATGAATGGACGACAGTCTACGAAGACAATAGCAGAAAGATACAAGCACGCGGAGAGGAAAGGCGTGCCATCGATTCAAGCACCGGCAAGATAATCATAGAATACAGCCTCTAGCCACCATAGCACCGATCTAAACGGTGTTTTCGAGTTGGCCGAGTGCAGTGTTTAGAGTTTGCCCGTGCTTTGTTTCAGTTCGTATCCCAAGAGTTCAGGCTTCAGGAATCCATCCGGGCAGCGATTCAAGCATTCGACGCATCGCGTCATTTGTTCTCTCCTGGAAAAGTTCATAGTTCCCGTACGCTTCTCCTCCCCCTTCACTCACCATATCACTCACTGCACGCAAGATCAGACACTGCGTTTGATTCCGTGCTGCCACCCAAGCAATAGCACCAGATTCCCAATCTGCTGCAACTGCTCCGTACCGTTCCCTTAGGGTGGGGATATCGGAGGGCAAGATATCCCGATCTGCACTCACCAATCGTCCACGACGTACAGGTAATGGTAGTGGTTCTCTCGATTTCAGCCAAGCAAGGTCTAATCGAGTCACATAATGCTCGATGGCTTTTTGCGCGTCAGTCATTTGCTCAATGATATCGTAAACGAGAGTTTCTTCGACCAGGATAACCTCACCAAGCTCAACGCCTCCGACAAACCCACCGCATGTTCCCAAGTTCATGATTAGCTCGGGCGCGAATGTATCGATTGCATACTGAGTAGAACCTGCTGCGGCAATCTTGCCCCATCCGCCTTGGAAGAATATGATCTGCTTTGCGGAGATTTCGATCGAGAACCATTCGCCATAGGGTGAATGATGGATCTCTGCTTTTGGATAGTATGACCTCACAGCTCGCCACTCGGCATTGTCGGAGATCAACACCGTAGCGTAGCACGAATTGTGGTTCATTCTTAGCACGCGCTAGGGTAGATTCGTTCTCCGCAAGATATCAAGCATTGGAAACCAAATGCGTCTCTTCAAGGGAACTTACGAATCCGTATTCCAAGTTCGAGCGCCTACACAAGGACGGCACGCACAATCGAGGGTAAGTGTTCCATGAACCGTGACCTACCGATTGCCGCGAACCATATAGAAGTCCAAGATTCCCATCTTCTTCAGGAATGGGGCCACAAGGATCAGAATCGCCACGATAACGGCAGCTGCTATTGAGGTTGTGAATATGAGTGGTACTGCGATTCGATTGAGTGCAATGCCAGTCGAAGCCCAAATGACGACTAATCCAAACGCGAAGTCTCTTCGAGTCCACACCATCAGAACAGTGATCACGAGAACGATGGTGACTACGAGGACTGTCGACAACACTTGTGTCGGCTCTGGAATGCCTGGGATCAGTGCATTCATAGTAGATGAGATATTCGCAATCGTTGCAAGTGAGATCCACCCCAGATACACGCTGATTGACAGGTGAACAGCGAGCTTCTGATTTCGAGGCGCCACCCTTTCTCCGATACCCAGGCGCTGATAGATCGAGAGTAGCGTTAGAAGAAGCACTACCATGGGAACGATGGAACCGGCGAGGAGCTGCGGGTTACCATACGAATAGTGGAAAATCAATAGCCAAGACGTGTTGGCGATGGCACCGATTAGGTACAAGAAGCCGATCTCGGTCAGGTAGGCTTCGTTGCGTTGATTTGGCCTCGCCTGATAGATCATGAAGACGATTGCGAGTGCATAGATGACGCCCCAGATAGAGAAAACGTAGCCGGGCGGCGTGAACAGGCTAGGGTATGAGTCGGAGACTTGTGCAGTGGTTACGCCGTTTAACGGGAGTGTTTCGGATAGCATGTTCATGATGAGTACGGCGATGACTGCAACCACGTTGGCTGACTGGTAGCCTACAGGATTGACCCTTGGTGACATGAGAGATTCACAACGGTGCGGGAAGGTAATAAGGGCTCAACTCCGAGGATCCATGTGTCCACTATGAAGAACAGAAGAAGCTCACACAACTGAAGGACAATTGCCATGGCTGAGTCCATCTCGGGGCTCTACAGACAAACGCCGTTAAGTCTAATTACCTCTGAATCATTCGCAGACTGACGATAGTGAGATCATGACCTTCCCAATGGGATCAAAGGAGATTGCACCGGACGTTTTCTGGGTGGGTGTGAAGCATCACAACCGAAGACTGTTCGACGCGCTGATACCGCTCCCATACGGTACGAGCTACAACGCGTATCTGATCGTAGGATCGAAGAAGACCGCGTTGATCGACACTGTCAATCCGGGGTTCGAGAAGGAGCTCTTGGAGAAGATATCAGAACGCATCGACCCCGCCAAGATAGACTACGTCATAATGAACCATGCAGAGCCAGATCACGCGAACGCAGCCAAGGATATGCTGGCGGTTGCGAAGAATGCGAAGCTCGTTGCGAGCGCGAAGGGCAAGGAGGCCGCGATGATGTATTTCGACATACCCGTCGAAAGGATCATGGTCGTTGATGAGAGCTCTGAGATAGGCCTCGGCGGCAAGACGTTGAAGTTCGTGGACGCCCCTTGGCTGCACTGGCCGGAGACGATATTCACCTACCTTGAGGAGGACAAGATACTGTTTCCATGCGACTTCTTCGGATCGCATTTGGCAGTAGGTGAGTTCTACGCGGACGAGTATGGCAACGAGAACACGCTCGACATGGCAAAGCTGTACTTCGCCGAGATCATGATGCCATTCAGGAAGCCCGGCCAGACAGCGGTCGAGAAGGTCAAGAAGCTCGAGCCCAAAATGATTGCGCCCTCGCACGGACTGATCTGGAGAGAACCGAAAGTCATCCTAGACGAGTACGCCAAGTGGACGAGCGAGAAGTTCCAGAAAAAGGTCATGATCGCTTATGTCTCGATGTGGGGAAGCACCGAGAAGATGGTGCTTGCTCTGAGGGATGCGCTCGTGAAGAGGGGCGTCACTGTCGAGGTGTTCGACTTGCCGAACACGGAGATCGGTCACATCGCAAAGGAGCTTGTTGATACGCCCGTGGTCGTCGTAGGCGCACCGACCGTGCTTGGCGGAGTACACCCAGTGGCCGCCTATGCGACTATGCTGGTCAAAACGCTGAGAGCGCCGACCAAGTATGCAGCTGTGCTAACGTCGTATGGCTGGTCAGGAGGCGCCGTGAAGGCGCTCCAAGGCATACTTGAAGGGACGAAGATCGAGGTGCTCGGCGTAGTCGAGGTCAAGGGTCCGCCGAAGAAAACTGAGTTCGACAAGGTGGTCGAGCTGGCGGACAAGATAGACGAGAAACTGAAACAGCTCTGAAGCAATCCAGGTAAGCCAGCAAGCCCATCCAGCCTCTTGCAGTCATGAGAATAGCGGAACCCAGCACCGCTTGATTAGTCGCGTAGGCGGCTTCGTCTAGGTCATGGATTTGTGTGCGAACCGTTGTCGCGTCTGCACTGTTGCTGATGCACTTGGCATGATTGGGAAACAGAGTAGAGTGTCTATTTGACTAGTTTCTTCCTGAGGAGATTCACGGGAACAGCGGTGAAGATGAGAATGAAGGCGATCACCCAGGCCAAGTGCACTATGATTCCGTATCCGATGTTTCCTATTACAAGTGGTCGTATGATCTCTACGAGATGATAGAGCGGACTGAGAAATGCGATAGTCTTCACGATCTCAGGGAGAGCATCTATCGGATAGAATACGCCTGAGAACAGGAACAGGGGCGTTATGAAGAGCGTGAAGTAGAAGTTGGACTGGTCTATGCTCTTCAGAAAGGATGTGTAGGTCAGACCTAAGACTGCAAACATCATTCCTCCCATGGCGCCGAGCAACGGAACGAAAACAGCGTACCACGAATGCGTCAGGCCAAGAGCAGTCACAACGCCTAGCATCACTATCGAGTATATGGTGCTTCGAGTCATTGCCCACATGATCTCACCGACCACGAGATCCTCAACAGTCACAGGTGTGGCCATCATGGCCTCGTAGACGCGATCGAAGTGGATTCTCACGAAGGTATTGATCGTGGTCTCATATGATGCTGCATTCATGACCGAGGATGCGATCAACCCAGGAGCGATGAACTGAATGTATGACAGACCTTGTATTCTGCTAACATACGCACCCAAACCAAACCCAAGTGCCACCAGATAGATGAGCGGGTCCATTAGGTTGGAGACTATCGTTGATTTGTAAACGTACTTGTACACACTGACCTCACGTTGCCAAACCCGGAAGGCCTGCTTGGGAGAGAAACTGAACGGCTTGAATGGGTTCATTCAGTCAACCGTCTCCCGGTCAACTTGAGAAACACGTCTTCTAAACTGCTTCGGCGCACTAAGGTGTAGTCGGTGTTAATGCCGCTACCCTTGATTTTCTCCAGGACTCTCTCAGCCTCATCAGTGTATAGTACAAGGAGGTCTCGAAAGCTGTCGTGGCCTTTTGCCATCGAAAGACTGAATGCTAGGATCTGAGACCTCATCGGTTCTTGAACTCTAACCTCCAGCACTTCTCGACCTATGTGCTTCTGAATTAGATCTTGAGGTGTTCCCTCGTCGATAATCCGGCCTTGATCCATTATGGCGACTCGATCGCACAGCTCCTGCGCCTCATCCATATAGTGCGTGGTTACGATCTGAGTTACGCCACGTTTCTTCAGCTCGAAGAGTTTGTCCCAAACCAAGTGCCTGGCTTGCGGATCCAGTCCAGTGGTCGGCTCGTCCAAGATCAATAGATCAGGTTCATTCATCATTGCTCGAGAGATTAGCAATCGCCGTCTCATTCCGCCAGAGAGTTCAGAGACTTTCGCCGTCCGTTTCTCAGTTAACTCCATGAAGTTCAGCTGCTCTCTGGCCCGAGCGACCGCAACATTCGAAGGAATATTGAAAAACCTGGCATAGACTGTAAGATTCTCTTCTACCGGCAGCTCTTCATCTAAGTTCGCCTCTTGGGGGACAACACCCAGACGTTGCTTGATTTCTCGCATCGACTTGCTCGCATCTAAACCGAATACTTCCAACGACCCGGATGTGAGCGGGGAGACGCAACCTATCATTCGCATGGTCGTCGTCTTGCCTGCACCATTAGGACCGAGGAAACCAAAACATTCGCCGTGAAGTACGTCAAAATCTATGCCGCGGACTGCCTCTGTGGTTCCGAATATCTTCCTAAGATCGCGAGCGACAACCGGATGTTCAACAGTTAATGGGTTTGCCTCCCCTATTCCATATGGTGAACACGAAATCTGCGGTGACTCACTGTTCGAATCCCCTTATACGCATGGCTGATGCCGAATTTCCAGGTTCTGAATCACACTCTTCTTGCGTGGGTGAATATCGAAAGATCCAAGCACGAAGAAATGACAGCCATGGAATGCAGCGCAGTCCCGGCATTGTAGTCGTACACGCCTAGGTTTCAGAGTTGTCACGGATACGTCTGGATGATTTGACCCTCAGTACCTTGAATGCGAGTTGAACCGCAGGGCCGATAGTTGCTGCAAAAACTATCGTTCCCAGCCATAGTGGTCCTCCAAGAAGCCACCCTATGACAGCAGTGGTCGATTCGAGGAGTGTTCGCGACCAACGCAAGCTGGTCTTGCCTATCCGTGAAAGAGCCAGCATCAAGCTATCTCGCGGACCCGCTCCAGCATCTACTCCGACATAGATTGCAGTCCCGAATCCCATGACCAGCGTTCCTAGGAGGAGGTATGCAACTTGAGCCCAGAAGACACTGGGAATAGTGGGTACGAACGGTTTGAGCGCGTCAACCCATACGCCGATGAAGATCATGTTCAAAATCGTCCCCCAACCCAACGGCTCTCCAAGAATCACATCCACGATTACAACTATGAACGCCACTCCAATACTGGCCTCCCCAAGTGAGATCGGAAAATGGTGAGTAAGAGCCATGTGCAGAACATCCCACGGACCGAGGCCTAGGTCCGCTTGAACCATCATGTCAATGGACAACCCGAATAGCAGGAATCCAATCTGAATGACGAAGAAATCATAAGCGAACCGTCTCCAGCCTTTCCAATGGAATTTGAAAATTCCTCTAGTCACGAACCGCACCGGAGCATGACCACACAACTAATCAGAAGAAGCGACTGATGGACGGAACTAGAACGAGCACACGAATGACATCTCGCTGGTGATGGGATGTCTCTTATGGGTCAATCCTGAACGCGATTTCTGTTTAGAACCTGAAGAGGACTTTCTCGAAATCTACGACCCTTCCGTTTCTGACTTCGACGTTTTCCTCTCTCAGCAGCAGTGTCTTCTCTTCCACAGTCTTTCCAGAGGTCTTTCCTCCAAAACCTCCAATAGTCCCGTCAGATCTCACTACTCTGTGGCATGGGACTCTGGGAGCATAGGGATTCTTGCGACAAGCATTCCCAACAGCTCTGTATGCTTTCGTATTCAGTTTCCTAGCGATCTGACCGTAAGTCGTGACATTGCCTCTAGGAATCCTTTCCATGAGTTTCCAAACTCTCTCGTCGAAGTTCATGCTCAAGATCACCTATTGCTCATCATTACTGCGTCACATCGCAGATGGTCTGACATAAAAACTGTGGCGGCACTGAGCGGATCGAGTGGCAACGGGAGCGATAGGTACGCTGAAGCCGGCAACTTTCGTTGCCCAGCGCGCATGTGCTCCAACTTCCGCCTTGTGTCGTGTAACCAGTTCCTTCCCCTGCATCGTCACCGAGAAAAGGAGATTGGATCCATCAGAGAGAGAACCCTATAGCTGACCCGCGTGCCTTGACCATGATTCCATAGACGGTTTGTTTCCATGCAACTCTGGTTTGTCCTCGCAACAGTGGTCGTGTTCCTGTGGGGTTTTGATGGGATACTTGCTAAACTGAGCACTCCAAAGCTTGGAGTCGTCCGTATCGCAGTTCTCATCGCCGTCGTCGATGGGCTAGTGTACTTCTTGGGTTTCTGCTACTGGCGCGACAACCTGTCCATCGCTCTCGGGGACAGTGTCTTGGCCGTAACTTCCTGCATTATTGGTGCGGTTGCCTACCTTTGCTACTTTGAGTCTATCACGGACGGTCAGATCGCCATCGCAGGGACGATATCTGCGGCCTATCCTGCTTTGACTGTTATCGGTGCACTTGCCTTCCTATCAGAGACTTTGACAACGACTCAGGCGATATCGCTTGTCGCGATAATTGGCGGTTTGATAGCCCTGTCATATGAACCGAACCCCGGTTCAGAGCATGCGATGCCGAGGAGATCCCTCATCTTTGCACTGCTCGCGTTCGTGCTTTGGGGTTTCTGGGGTTTGACATCTAAGATGGCGATCAACGCTGTCGGGCCTGGGAACATATTCGGATTCTACGTGGTCTCATCGTTGGCCGCGCCAATTGTCTACCTATTGTTTCGAAGGGTTAGACCGGAGCGATCGCGGGCCAGCAACCCCTCGCGGATCGCTTGGGTTCTCGGCGCGACGGCACTTGCACTGAACGTTTGCGGAGTTTTTGCCTTCTCCTTTGCATTGAATGCGGGATTTGCATCTCTCGTGGTTCCAATATCTAGTGCCTACCCGCTAGTGACCGTGATACTAGCTGTAGCACTGCTCCACGAGAAGTTGGATCGTATTCACGTTATAGCGCTCGCCTTTGTCATCATCGGTTTGACAATGATTGGCATCACTGGCTAGCAGGTTCCATACCTCAAGTTCCGCAGCACCTGGCGATTGGATCCTTCCCAGTCGGACAGCGGGCCTATCCTCATCTCAGTAGGACTCGGGCGATGTCGTCTACCAATGGCTTCGAACCGACATAGAGCGCAGTTCGCTGGTGGGGGTCCTCAGGCTGGAGATCAAGAGTTGGTGTGCCTGTCTCATCTACGGCGGTACCTCCCGCCTCTCGGCACATGAAGGCGACAACAGCGGCCTCGTACATGAGGCGAAGTTTTCCGTGGGGTCGGTTTTTTTCAGGGTTCGGGTCATTGACAATGGCAGGATACATGAACATGCCTCCATTAGAAAGGATCCGGTGGAAATCTCCGGCTAAGGAGCCGAGATATCTGAAGACATATTTCCTCTCGTTCTGTTCAATCCAATTCTGGACATTCTTAGCGTATGTGTGTCGGTGGGCTGGGTTGAATGACAATTCCCATTCTTTCGCATCCTCTGAAAGGATCATGCGGGTGGGCTTGACAAAGTCCATGGTGTCGTCTGTGTGAAATCGCCACGTGCCCGCATCCTTAAGCGCGAGTGTGAACGTGCCCGTGGGAATCACGAACATGCCGGCAGCGATGTAATCCTTTCCGGCCCGTAGGTGGCCGTCCTCAGATCCTTCCAGATTCCTCTTGGCAATGCCGAATAGGAAACCCACCGGCAGGCCATGGGGGACGTTTGATGAACCATCCAGCGGATCGAAATAGACGAAATAGCGGCCGCCCTCGGTGTTGATCGGGATGATCTTCTCCGACTCCTCACTGATTGCATGAATCACCCGGCCGGAGGCCCGCAGATAATGGACAGTGATCTCTTGGGCGATCTGATCCATGCGCAAGACATCCTCCCCCTGGACGTTCACGTTGCCGGCCAATCCCAAGTTTCCTTTCAATGCACCTGTCAAGTAGTAGTGTTCGATGTGTTTCGCCGCACTGATCAGGGCGTCCATCAAGATCAGGAAGTGGTAGGTGCGGTTGTGCTTTTCCTGATGATCGAGCAGAAAATTCATGAAAGTCTGTTCGAAGCGAATCATCGTTTCTCCTTCATCTTGGTATCTTGCCTTTATGCGAAGTAGCTGTGCAAGGTTGCCCCTTTTGGCCAGATAAACGTCCCCGAGTTTGAACTCTCATAGGGAAAGCGCTTCCCACTCCTGCTTCTGACTAGGCCTCCGGTTTGGATTGTCTCTCAGACTTGATGAACGTTCCTTTCTCGTATTCCTCGAAGGCGATCCGTAGCTCTTCTTGAGTGTTCATCACTATGGGGCCCTGCCACGCGACGGGTTCCCCTAGAGGCCTACCGGAGACAAGGAGGAACCTTACGCCCTCGTCTCCCGCTGCCACCTTCACCTCGTCCCCCTTGCCGAAAAGCACAATGTTCTCGGTACCAATGGTCTCGTGCTCCGCGTCATCGAATTTGCCCAGCCCCTCGACGACATAAGCAAACACACAATGCTCCTTCTGAACATCATGTGAAAAGAGCGCGTCAGGAGCCAGCGTCACATCCAAGTATTCGGGATCGATGACGACGTCTCGCACGGGTCCGTTGACCGAACCGGCCTTACCGCAGATGACTTTCACATTAACGCCTTTGGAAGGCGTCGCCGTCGGGATCATGCTTGCCTTCACATCACGGTACCTTGGGTCCATCATCTTATGCGACGCGGGCAGGTTCGCCCATAGCTGGAACCCCCACAGCAAGCCGGGGCCCTTCGGCATTTCTTGATGAATGATCCCGCTGCCGGCTGTCATCCATTAAACTTCATCCGAGTGGATGATGCCACCGTTTCCCATGCTGTCTCCGTGCTCCACCCTGCCGTGAAGCATGTACGTTATTGTCTCAATACCGCGGTGCGGGTGCCAGGGAAAGCCTGCGATGTAGTCACGCTCATCATCCGAATGAAAGTCATCCAACAATAGAAACGGGTCTAGTTCGGGCACGTGTTGATATCCGAACGCACGTTTCAGATGTACGCCAGCACCATCGACGGTCGAGGTACCTCGCCATATCTTCCGTACTCTGCGTACGGCGCTCATGTTTCACCGGTCTAGTCTCTACCAGCGCCGAGTAAAAGCATGGCGCTGTGCGACCCAATAAGCCGAGATGTTTCTGGAAGTGACAGAATGGTATCTGTTCGAACGCGATTCTCCTCGGGCGGGAGCCTATCGTGGTATTCCACGGCGGTCGTGACGCTATTCGTCGATTGACCGGTCATCCGCCACCCTGACGTATCCTTGACTTGATAAGCCGCTCGCGGATGTATCGAGTATACAATCCAGTTCGCATCTCCGTGAAATCGTACTCCTCATACCCCTCGGGAGGTTTGGAGAGATACCTGTTTTCTCTGTAATCCTTCCACATCTCTGCTGGAGCCACTCTCTTCGAGACGCTTATGCGGGCGACATCGACGCCCAGCACCCCTTTCTGCGACTCGATCTTTTCCCGAACGAATGCTCTGATCTTCTCCTTGCTCGCTGAAAGCATCGACAAGAGAATGTCATCCTCACCGAACGAATACGCTGCGTAGGTTGGGAACAGATCCTCAGCATAATCCAAGTGCACGGTTTCGTCAAACACGTCTCCAAGCTTCTCCGAGGCCACGCGTATCGCAACTTGGTACCTCTCAAGCTGCTTGGGCCTATCCTTTGGCGCTGGGAAAAAGACCGGTTTCAGAAGGGTGATGGTCCGACTTTTCTCTGAGTTTGTCGCGGATGGAATCTGCTTCAGCAGAACGTCAGCGAAAGCATCGATGTCCTTGACATCATATATGATGCTCACGAAGTCCTCTTCTTCTCGTATCGAGGCATAGAGCGGCGTGCAATGTTTACTGGATATGTTCTCCACGTTACCGAGGACTCTATCCCACGTGTCCTTCAGGTCATCCTTCGGAAAGATCCGCAGGATTATCATCATGAAACCAGTCACGGCAGACATGTACACAATGCATCAGTAACCATTAATCTCTTCTGAAATGGTGCCAAGACGAGAAGCGGCCTCTTCGTTAAGCAGCGCGTGCTATTATCCAAGGAGAATAGAATACACGAGCTCGCCATCGCTAGCTGACGATCCTTGGTCCAGTACCTTCTCGGGTCGAAACGTCATTCAACTGGGAAACGGAATAGGATGTATGAGCAAATTCAAGGACGACGAGTTCTACCTATACTTCATAGTTAGGTCCATAGTGATGGGCTGCTAGGCGCGGTAATCTTTTCGGTAATCATATGGCTACTCAACACCTCTAAGCTGCTCTACATACTTTCGGTATCTGTTGCGAACTTCTTCATCGTGCTATTCGTCACGAGAGTGTTCGACAGACAGACAAGAGGGCCGGTCAAAATGGTCCTGGAGAAACTGGACAAGTGGCCGAAAGCCAAGAACTTCCTCTTGAATAACTTCTGACGTTCAACAACACACGTGGATGAGCATGACCGTCGGGTTCGCATTGAACCGAGGCCCGATGAGGAAGAGGGGGACATACAAGAGGTCTGCTGAGATACTTCTCTTCATCATTGTCTAATCTTGATGTATTCGTAGGCTGCGCGTGCGGTCTCGAAGGCGTAGTGCACTCTCTGGAAGTCTTTGCGGAACATTGCGACATCAGCCTTGACTCGTTCAGGAGGTTCCTTGTCAACGACCACGCGCTTGATGAATTCAGCTATCTCGGTCATCTGTGATCTCTTCATGCCGAGGCGGGTGATCTCTGAGACGCCGAGTCGTATTCCGCCTGGGTTTTGGTAGTGGCGGTTCGCTTGGATGTCGCCTGGAAGTAGTTGCCGGTTCACGATTATGTTTGCTTTCTCGAGCGCCCTTTCGATGTCTCCTCCGAGGCCGTACTTGGTTGTGTCGACAGCGAGTTGATGTGACTTCGTGAATCCTTTGCTCTCGGCAAGCGTGTTAAGTCCGCGTTCATACAACGCTTGGCCGAGCGCCTGAGCGTTTGCCACGATCTCGGATGTGTATTCGCGACCGAACTCAAGCATCTCCGCGAATGCGACGGCTTTCCCGGCGACGGTGTGGAGGTGATGATTGCTCGTGTTCGACGGGAATGTTGCCTTCTTGATCTGCTCCGCGTACTTGTCCCACGACACCACGGTGCCGCCTTGAGGACCGAACAAGGTCTTGTGCGTGCTCATCATCATCACGTCCGCGCCTTCGCGGAGCGGGTCCTGGAACTGTCCACCAGCGATGAGACCTGAAACATGCGCGGCATCATACGAAACGATGGTTCCGATTCCATGGAAATACTCCGCCAGCTCCTTTACCGGATGCGGAAACAGGAATAGGCTGCCGCCGAACGTCGCGAGCTTCGGACGCTTCCCATCCTTACCTAATTTCTCAACTCTCTGCTTCGTCTTGTCCACGTCGATGTTCATCTCGTTCCGGTCGAAGACGAAGTATTCCACGTCGAGACCGTGGACGCTGCCGGCGGTTCCGTTGAAGTCTTTCTTGCCCATGGAGATGTGGCCGCCGCTCGGGATCGCCAAAGCCATCATCACGTCCCCAGGGCTCGTGAACGCCGTGTAAGTGACAAGGTTGGAGCAGACGCCAGAAACGGGGCGAACATCAGCGAATTCAGCACGGAAAAGTTGCTTCGCTAGGTCGATGCAGATCTGCTCGACTTGGTCGATGTACACGCATCCGGCGTAGACTCGTTCGCCAACCCATCCTTCCGCGTAACGGTTACCAAAGTCAGAGACGATTGCTTCGCGGACCGCGGGGCTGGGAACATTCTCAGACGCGATCAATGGGATGCTCTCAGAGAACCAGCTATGGTGCTGCTCGAGTAGCTCGAAAATCTTATCGTACGAGCTCTTTGCAGAACTCAACAATCATTCCCCTCATGGTAGAGTAGTAACTGTGAACTAATCACTCTTTAGATAGTCAACGTGGCTTGGGCTAGGGCGTCAAGGGTGTGGGTCAGAATGCGGAAAAGCCGACAGGGTCGGAGACGGAGGACCCATGGATCCGTCAGAGTGAGAGCAAGAGCTAGGAAGTACTTCGGCCGTAGCGAGCCGCTGGGACAGAATGCGTGAAGACTTCTTTGATGAGACGGTGGCCGACTCGATACTGAAGACGTCAGATGTCAAGCCTGGGAATACTGTAGTCGATGTGGGTTGCGGAACCGGTTTCTTGACCAGACAGGCTGTAATGCAGATGCAAGGGAAAGGAAGAGTTGTCGGTGTGGATCTATCTCCTTCAATGCTGGAGAAGGCTGAGGACAACCTGAGCAAACTCGCATTGCATGGATCCGTCGAATTTCGTGTCGGCGACGCAGAGAACATCCCGGTACAGGACGATTTCGCTGACGCAGTTGTAGGCAACATGATTCTCCATCATTGCGCGAAACCGAAGCAAGCGGTCTTGGAGATGACACGTATCCTGAAGGAAGGGGGCAGGGTCGCGGTTGCGGATCTGGAGAAGCATAACGAGCGGTGGTTGCGTGAGGAGATGGCGGACAGGTGGCTCGGATTTGATCTGGCGAAAGTGAAGAAGTGGTTTCAGGATGCCGGACTGGAGAGTGTGAAGGTGGAGTTGGCAAGAACAAAGTGTCGCGGGATATCTCTGCATGGGAGAAAGGCCGAGATTGGGATCTTCGTTGCGAGCGGATTGAAACCGAAGCCTATGGCGAGGCTGTAAGCGCTTATATCTCTCCGGGCCGTAGCCGGTCTCGTGATGGCGTCTTGGCTCAGTCGCGGCTCGCAGCTAAGCTCGCCCTTACTGCTGGTCTGGCCGCAACGACCACCGTTGCGACAATGCTGATTCAGATCCCAATTCCACCGACGAGAGGCTACCTGAACTTTGGGGAGATCTTGGTTTTCACTAGCGCTCTCTTGTTCGGCAGGTTCGTCGGAGGCCTAGCGGGCGGTATAGGGTCAGCCGTAGCGGACATCATCACCGGGTACGCGTACTTTTCGCCGTATACGCTGATCATCAAGGGGCTGGAAGGTTTTCTCGCAGGCGCGATTAGAGATGGAAAGAGTACACGTCGTGATGTCCTCGGATGGTTCGTTGGCGCAGTCGCCATGGTTGCGGGCTACTTTGTGGTGGAATCGTACGTGATGGGGTTCGGTGTTCCAGCCGCACTTATTGAAGTGCCCAGTAATGCTGTTCAGGTTCTCTCAGGGGCCATCATTGCTATTCCGCTGGCTCGAGGGCTCAGAAACAGAATTCCCAAGATACTGGTCTAGAGTGCGGACTCAGGCGACTAGGTTCCGATCAGCGTCTTGATGTGTTCCATCTGCTCTTGGGAAAGTCGTTTACGTGCTGAGAATGTCACTCCATCGTTTGCTTTCCGCGGGATTATGTGAACATGGATATGAGGGACAAGCTGGTGGGCGGCTTTCCCATCATTGACTGAAATGTTCGCTCCCTGCGCTGCCATCCTCTTCATAACCGTCTCGTTGAGTTCCTGCGCTTTCGTGAACAGTTTCGCGACCATGTCTTGAGGAATCTCTCCAAGTCGCTCGTAGTGCCGTTTCGTCACAAGTAGGGTGTGTCCATCCGTGATCGGGTGGTTATCCAAGAAAGCAATGAGATCCTCGTCCTCGTACACGATATGTGCAGGTGCCTTTCGGGCTATGATGTCACAAAAGACGCATGGCAAGTTTGGCAGTCTTCCGTGGAGATTCGGTGGTCGCTTGGAGATATTCTTTCCGAGAGGTCGCATGGAGTTTGTACTTTCACTTTGCTCTCCCGCTTATCTTCTCCCTACTGCTTCATATCATGCTCTGATGGCCGATGCCGCCGAGACCTCCCATCCTCACAATCATAGGTAATGAATCCAGACTCAGGATCCTTCTTGCTTTGGCAAAGCATGTCAGTGACTCGCTGTCTGTGTACAAGATCGCGAAATTCAGCGGTTTAGAAAGGAAAGTGATTAGGCCGCATTTGCGAAAACTTGTTGAAGCCGAATTGGTTCAGGCAAAAATGTACGGGCCGATCTCCGTCTACAGCTTGAATAAGGAAAGTACACCAGTCCAACGCCTCATGGACCTGTTTAATGATTCAAGATTGCTCGATGAAGCGCCTGCGCCGTTGATCTGTTACACCATGCGCCGATAGAAACGTCTCCGCCTCACTTACGCTCGGACCACGCGAGCAGTGTTTCCTGAGAAAGGTCAGTCCGTCTCAGGTTCGAGAGCCTAACACCCACAAGGCGGATTCTTCTAGGATCTTTCTCAAACTCGTTGAAGAGAGATCGCACCGAACTCTGCACCACATCGAGACGATTTGTATAGTCACTCCTGCTCTTGGCTCGCGTGAACGTTGAGAAGTCCTCAAACCTGAGCTTGAGCCCGATCGTTCTCCACAGGAACCCGTCCTGTATCGCTCGCGCATGAACCTCCTTGGCCTGTCTGTCGAGCGTCTCAATGACGATCTTTCTGTCTTCGATGTCTTGCTCGAACGTGAACTCTGTACTGATCGACTTGATGTCATATGAGGTCACGACCGGTGCCTCGTCGATTCCGTTTGCGATCTGCCACAGCGCGATCCCCCACTTTCCAAACAGTTCGACGATACGGCCGGCAGGATAGCTGGCTAGGTCTCCAATGGTCTTGATGCCAACTTTCTCTAGGATTTCGGTGGTCTTCTTTCCGACTCCACTAATTCGTGAAACTGGGAGAGGCCGCAGGAACGCTTGTGCTTGGTCAGGAGTGACCGTTGTTAGCCCATCAGGTTTCTGGTAGTCGGAGGCGATCTTTGCAATCGCCTTGTTTGGCGCAACGCCAATCGAGCATGTCAGCCCCTCTCGAGCCTTGACATCTTCCTTGATCTTCCTAGCGATCTGTGTAGCCTCATCGAAATCGGCTGCCTTGTCTGACAAGTCTAGGAATGCTTCGTCCAAGCTCATTGGTTCGAGTTTCTCGGAGTAGCTCCGAAGGATATCCATTATCCGTGCAGAGATTTCTTCGTAGAGCGCGAAGTTCGGCCTAAGATACGCGGCTTGTGGGCAGAGGCGATAGGCTCGCGATATCGGTTGAGCGGAGTGAACTCCGAATTTCCTTGCCTCATACGAACAGCCCGCGACGACACCGCGGCCTTTTCCTTCCTTTGGATCTGCCCCAACGATTATCGGGAGACCAGCTAACGCTGGATTCTGGCGTCTCTCCGCGGACGCATAAAAGGCGTCCATGTCCACGTGGAATATTATTCGTAGCACCGAAGATCCAGCGCTCAATGGCGTGTTCTACTGTGAGCTATTAAAGCGGCGAGCGAGATCTGCGTCTTCAGTAGCACGGTGCGAGCGTTCCGCATGAAAGGGGCGAAACCGTCCAAATCCATGGAACATCCATGTATCATTGGCGGAACGCTAATATACTCACCTTCATGCCAGCTGAACTAGGCAAAGCAGCGTGAACAACTTCACCAGCGGTCGCCGCAGCCGTAGCGATACCCGATTGTTCAGAAGCAACCAACTACAGCAGAATCTTTGCGCGTGAACACGCTCTCTGCCGGAACTCACCCACTTTGGCGAGCACCTCCATGATCGGAGCACCTCCAATTCAGCAGCAAAGGCCCGGCTTGAGGTCTGCGCGTGCAGATCACGAATCCTCGTTCTACGCAGATCTGGGCCTTGCTTCGATGCCTCTCGTGCCGGCCCATATTCACGACGAGGAAATTGGAGCGCTGCAGCTGCTACAGTTGACACTCTATGAAGCGAAGGCGTATCTTGCCCTGATCAAGAATGGGCCGCTCAAGGCAAGTGAAGTTGGTTTCCTCGGACGCGTGCCTCGCCCCAAAGTATACGGAGCGCTGCGTCACCTCCAAAGGAAGGAGCTGGTCCACATTGTTCCCAGCAACCCTGCAACCTTCAGGGCCGCGTCGCCCATGGCAGTCTTGAAAACGAAAGCGGACGAATTAGTGAACCAAGCAGCGCTCACTCAAGAGACTGTGCGGAAACTTGCACAGGAACATGAGCTCACCAAGCACGGCAACCGCGGATCTGAACTCCCCAGAGAGGCAAATGAACTGTGGTACATCGACGGACGCGAACACATCTACAACGGAGTCGCCCGGATGCTGGAACGCGCAACCAAATCGATAAGCTACTATGCGACGCCCGCAGGCCTAGTCAGAGCTTACAAAGCTCACTCCGAATATTTGGAGAACGCGGCGAAACGTGGTGCAGCTGTGCGTGTCCTCGGGCAAGCCAGCAAGGATAACCATATAGTTGCTCAAGAACTGGCCGCCATCGTCAAAATCAGAAAGACCACAAAACCGCTCGCTGCGAATTTCGTATGTATCGACGGGCGAGAACTTGTCGTTATCGAGAACTGTCCGAACGACTTCGACGTCAGAAATGGTACAGACAAAGCCGCTTGGACAACGAACGAGCTACTGGTTGAACTGTACGAGAATCTCTTCGAAAGGGTCTGGGATAACGCCTCTCCCGTCTAGTGGCGCTGTCAGCCGCAAGAGAGATTACAATGCCGGTCTCTTACTGAATCGGTCAGGTTGCGACTCTCATGGACGCCTACACGTGTATCGCAACTAAACTGGAGATCCGGGAGTTCAGTTCCAAGAATGTGCCTGCCGACGTGAAGCTGAAGATCCTCGAGGCTGCGAGGCTTACTGGGAGCGGGATGAATGCTCAGCATTGGCGGTTCATCCTCGTGCAGGGGCCCGACCAACTCAAACGGCTGGCTGAAGACAGCACCACAGGATCTTGGGTTGAACACTCGAACTTCGCCGTGATAGTGTTGACCAATCCGAAGTATCCGTTTCATCTTATCGACGCAGGCAGGGTGGTTCAGGACATGCAGCTTGCTGCATGGAACTTCGGAGTTGCGTCACGCGTCTACACGGGAGTAAATGACGAGTCCATTCGTGGAGACTTCAACATACCGAGAGAGATGAATCCGAGTATCATCTCAGGCTTCGGATACCCAGTCAAGAGGATCGTTGGTAGGAAGAACCGTAAACCGTTGAGCGAGATTGTCTTTCTTGGCAAGTATGGCAACCGCTTCGATCCTCAGAGCTTCAAAGCTTGACTTGCGGATATCTAGACTGCGAGCACACCTCTCCAAGCTGCAGGTACGCGTCTCCCGTAAACGATCTCCTCTGCGCCTAGGAACGAGCCCAGTTCGTTGATCGCTTGAGCTATCTGCCGTGCGGTCTCGGTCGTCATGGGGGCATCCGGCTCGGCATAGACTGCGTTTATCGTCAGTCGCTGTCGCGTCCGATCCATTACTGGATCTATGCGGCCTATCAGTCGATCACCGTGCAGGATCGGCATGACGTAGTAGCCGTGCTGGCGCTTGTGTTTGGGTACGTAGATCTCTACACGTAACTTGAATCCGAACAGCTGTTCTGTTCGCTGTCGATCGGAGACCAGGTTGTCGAAGGGTGAGAGCAACGTTGTGCGCGGTTTCCATTCTTCCAGACGATCGAGTAGTGGGAGATCATCTGTGTAGATGTACCATGGGTCAGGCCAGACCTTGCCGTCTTCCTGAATGTTCACTCTCGTGATGCGGCCATCCGCCTCAAGTTCAGCCAAGACTTCGGCGAGTTTCGGATAGGAGCCGCGAATGAAATGCTGCTTGATGTGCGAAGGACGAGCAACGCCGAGTGCACGCAGAGATCTCTGCACGGCACGAGATGTTAGCTCACGATCAGGCAGTCGTTCCCGTGGAGCCCATTTGGGCAGGCAACGTTCGGTCAAGTCCCACAGTTTCTGTCCGTTCGTGCGGCCGGCGACCATTATCTTGCCCTGAGCCCACAGAATGTATAGCATCTGGTCCACGTTTCTGCCCGCGGTCCACCCAGTCGAATGCCACTCCTTGGTGGACTCGTCTTCAAAGTGACGTGTGGGAAGTGGTCCGTTGCGACGGATTTCTGCTAGGATTCGACGGCGAAGGCGTTGGTTCTTCTTCAACCATGCATGAACCCGCTTGGCCCAAGGGGACTGGCCAGTTCCGAAGGTTCGCTTCAGCGAGCTGAAGATCGGATAGTCTTCCATCAGCACGATTGAGGCGCCATGTGCCCAGTCTTCGAAAAGCTGTCGTTCCACCCACAGCAGCTTGTTAAGATACGCCGGGTCGTACCGTCCCAGTCGACTCCACAACACAAGAAGATGACTGCGTGTTACCGTGGTCATCGGGTCGATTTGGATCCACCCTAGATCACGCATGACCTTCATGATTCCGTCAGAGTTGGCCGGAGGGCATGGGCCCGCTAGGCGTTGTCGCGTAACCGCAATGCGACGGGCCAGAGCAGGTGTGATGCTGCGTACTGCATTCATCGGAGCAGGACCTCCATGAAGAGCACGCAAGGCTACGCACCCGATCACTAGATCAAGTGTGCGGGGCGTCGCGTGTACGTGCCTCCGAGCCTATGACGATGGGTTCTGAGCACCACCAACAGTGTTCGTCAATCTTCACATTTAGCAAGTCAGCACGGCACTGACATTCAGATTGGAAGGCTACACGTCCTTATCCGCGGTTCGTGATGGTTAGCGCTGTTGTTCTCCCGATTCAGGCGCTGCCGGGGAATTCGAATGAATGCGATCAGTAGAAGGAGATTCATCAGATACGGTGCTGTATCGGCGATCCTCGCGGGTCTCGGAGGTGCGTCAGCATACTTCCTACTCCGCAGACCGGGGCAGGTCTCCGGTGCTGTTAGTTTACCGCCGGGGCAGTCCGAGGTTCAATCCCTAGAAGTTCTCCAGGTGAGCGGAGTCCCTGAGGTCAGCCTCGACACGTGGGCGTTCGAGGTGAACGGGGAAGTTGATAATCCATCCAAATTGGATTGGAATCAGTTCATGCGGTTACCTAAGACAGTCAGTGTTTCCGAATTTGATTGCGTGACAGGTTGGACAAGACTGGATAACAGGTGGGAAGGCGTCCGATTCGGGGAGATCGCAAAGTTGGCTCGTCCAACCGGCAAGGCGAAGTATGCAACGATCGCATGCTACGGAGCGCCTCTCTACACAACTTCGCTCCCTCTCGACTACCTCATGCATGATGATGTCTTGTTCGCCTATGGGCTCGACGGAAAACCACTGGAGCCCGAACACGGTGGCCCTCTTCGGCTTGTAGTTCCGGGAAAGTACGGGTACAAGAGCGCGAAGTGGGTTAGGCAAGTGCGGTTCACCGAGACGCAGGAGATTGGCTTCTGGGAGAGCAGAGGATACAGCAACACCGCAGACCCGTGGACAAACGACAGGTACTGATAGCCTCAGAGTTGGGATGAACCAGTCAAGCCAGAGGAGTGGTTCTATTGGATCGCAAAGTCGCTCTGAACATGTTCGACCGCATCGTGGCCTGGTCGCTCTGGGCACTGTTTCTCCTGATGACTTTGAGTGGTTACATGCTTACGAAGGGTTTCATCGACCGGTCTTGGGGATTCCTAGCTCATTTGCAGCTGGCGATTCCCGCCATGGCACTATTCACTATCCACTTCGCTATCAGGTTAAGATTCATCCTTCTCAGATGGAAGATGAAAGAAGGCTTGCCGGTCAATCTTGTCTCCATCTTGGTGGGCATCATGATTTTCCTGCCTATCCTCTACCTAGCTTTCTTCTACCGGATGGACTGACCGTTCCTAGCTATGCGGCGAGCTGTCATCCGATCGCCGACGTTCCATCCCTCATATGGATTGGAATCGAAGTATTTCGCTATCTGGCGACCATTTTATTACGAATGAGCGCATCGCACTTTCTCGCACCAAAGGAGTCCTGAGTGTGACGCGGTTCAGGTGGATGACTGCAATTCTCGTTCTGATGGTCATACTGATTCCTGTCCTGCTGGTAATGTGGGTACCTGCTTACCACGAGGTGCATCTCCTCACAGTGAGTGGAACATTAACTGAGGCAAAGCCCATCAACTATGTCCATTCCGAACAGTTCGTCCCAAAGGGGGGCAAGCTGAAGATTGTGCTCACATTGCGCGCGAACCAACAGATCCCCGCCACAATCGAGGTGGCCCGGATCATCGGGTACTACGCTCGCCCGGCCCGACAGGATGGGAATAGCGAAGTACGCATTTTCGGCATGTATCCGGAGAAAGTGATGAACCGTACACAATGGGACTTCCATCACGAATACAGCAAGACGCTCTACGTTTCCCTGAGAGGCGTGCCAAGTGGCATGTTGGGGAAGGCTCCACTAGGATTGGAGATCGAGATTTTCTTGGAAGCCCCAAACTTCTCTTCCAATCCGACCTTCCTCGTGTACTGGGAGATCACAGTCTACGACGTATATTGAAAACTGCTCTCAAGCTGAGGGTGCCTATCTAAGACTAGGAAAACGAGATTAGTCAACAGAGCCTGACACAGGGTAATTGGCAGAACACATGGCGAGGCTCTGATCTGTGTTCACTAAACTCTCAAGGACAACGTGCAATTCCCCGGACGATCTTGTGGAATATTGGGAGCAGTTCTATGAAGATAGCAAGCAACATCCGGACTCCGAGTTCCTGAAGCACTTGAAGTGGAAGGCCGGGAGACTGAACGCGGACGATGTCAGGTATCTGTTTGGCTGGAAATACAGACCGGTCCCTAGTTGGGATCCTCATCCAGTCATCAAGCGGCTACGTGAACTGAACGAGTTGAGGTTCAAGGAAGGCCCTTCTGTCGTCGAATTCGGGAAGGCTTTTTCGAAAGGGGGACTGGTCAAGCGCTTCTTCATATGTCACATCACAAGCCCGCGCAAGTATCCGGTATGGGATCAGTACGTGCTCAAGGCACATCTTCTGATCTCTGATCGTGGGGATGAGGTTGATCAGGCAAACAAACTGATCCAAGATGAAAGTGAGTACGAATCCTACCGAACCGACTTCAATCACTGGGTCACCCAGGTGCCGAGCAAGACTAGAAACTCTACAGAATATCCACCATTCCGTAGGCTAGACCGCGCCCTGTTTGCCGTGGGAAAACACAGCCATATTCTGCTTTGTTCCGGATAAGGCTAAGTGGCTCTAACCTCAATCACGTAGCTAGGTAGCTCCAGATTCTAGGGCTGACGATCAGTGACTTTCACCGTAGCCTTTCTCTCTATGAAAAAGATCGGTCACGTAGACGATGTTATCCTCGACCGCATATATCGCTCTATAGTCACCGACCCTCAATCGAAACAGATCTTGTCTTCCCTTCGTTCCACTCAGTCTGGCAATATCCGCACCCGAGCGGGACTGAAAGGGGTCCTTCTGGAGGCTACGCAGGGCTCTGATGATTCTTGAACGAAGTTCAGGGCTCATTCTAGAAAGAGCCTTCACGACTTCCCGGTGAAGTCTCACTTCGTAAGGCATCAGATCTCGTCCAAGTTGACGAAGGCACTCTTGTCCTTCAAACGTTCGTACTGCCGTGTCATGAACTCTTCATGCTCAGCTATCGAAATCAGTCGCCTCAAGACCTGATCGTAGGTCTCACCCTTTCTTCCAAAAGACCGTAGACGCTCTCTAGTCTCCTTCTCCAAGGGAATCGTGGTAATCACCGAAATTCGCCTAGCAAGGTATAAGAGGTGATGAGTATCTTATAACCGTTCATAATCGCTGCTCGCTAGAACGGGACACTAGCCCCGCGTCTGGATCCAAGGCACGATCAATACTCGGTGAATACCTGCGATTCAACTCCGACACCATACAAGTTTACTAACCAGATCCAGTCTCTGCAGGAAATCGGCGCGTGAGTGGGGCCTCCCACCCGTTGCGCTTGACAAACCCCGGAGTCGGGAGGAGTAGTGCATGAAAGGTCGCAAATCTGTGGTTGCAGTCTTCACTGCAGGCTTCGCAGCTCTCTACACCGTCGGAGTCATGGTTCTTGCTCCCATCAGTTTCCAAGTCTTTCAAGTGAGAGTCGCTGACGCGCTCCTACCGCTGGCAATTCTCTTCGGCTGGCCTGCAATCCTTGGACTATCCATGGGCGCTTTCGTAGCCAACCTCTTTGGCGGGCTCGGGCCTGTTGACATCGTCGGGGGTTCCATCGCGAATCTCATTGCGGGCTACGTCGCCTGGAGAGTCGCCACAGGTGGAGGCAAGTGGCGAGTCCTTGTCGCAATTGGGCTGCAAATACTGATAGTGACTGTGATAGTCGGAACGTACCTGAGCTACATTTTGGCTCTGCCGCTAGGAATTGCATGGCTTGGTGTAATGGTCGGATCTATTGTCGCCGTAGGCTTTCTGGGATCACTACTCCTACGTGCCTTGTCAGTGGAAAGAATCGTGACGCTATTGAGACATCACGGAATACCGGTCTATGCGTCACGGCGACGGATCACTTCGGAGGCTTCGTGAGAATCATTGCCTATCAAACTAGGACAGTGTCGAATCGCATTCCTAACTTGGTCATCCGTCATTGAAGCGTCTCAAAGATGAGCCGGCTCCAGTTGCTTTCCTGTGAGGGTTGATATGTTACCATAATGTTCGTGGCGCTATGAAACACCTTACAGTCGGCGTGTTCCATGACGATGCGATTGGCCGAGAATTGGGCAAGAAAGAAACTGAAAGCGACATGGTCATGTTCAACAGGAAGATGGGCGAGTACATATTCACGTTCATGTCTCCTCTAGAGGACAAGCTATCAGCCAAGAGCCAGATAATCTCCAGCATTGACGCTGCCGTAGTCGCCTTCGCCGAAATGACGAGAGAATTGGGCGAGACCGTCGTAATGCTCGACTCGCTCGGCATCTCCAAGGGAATAGCTGTAACCTCCATCTACGCAACGCCTGAACAAATAACCGCGATAACCAAAGACACGTCTCTCGCATCTTTCATCATTGGAAAACGAGATCCGGGCAAGATGCTTCAAGTTCTCAGGAGCTTTGATCTCCAAAGAGATACGATCTCTCCGGTTCTAGTCGTGGTGGATCAGTCCTTCAGCGTCAAAGGAGTGGGCGAGGTCGTACTGGGATTCGTGAAGAAAGGCATCGTCAGGAAATACGACGAGCTCACGTTGCTGCCAGCCAACAAGAGAGTATTGGTGCGCTCTATACAGATGCAGGATGAAGACTTCGATGAGGCTGAGGCTGGATCAAGGGTCGGTCTGGCCGTAAAGGGCGCGACTGTTGAAGATATGAAGAGAGGTTCCGCCTTATGTGCTTCTGACAGCGCTAAGACAGGCACAACGGTGAAGCTCTCCTTCAAGAAAAGCCCTTTCTATTCTGATGATGTGAGAGAAGGTGCTTTCCATACTACCGCGGGCATGCAGACAGTCCCTATCACAATCACCGAAAAAAGCGAAACGTCACTCGTTATCGAATCTGAGAAACCGATAGTGTACACGCCGGAAGACATCTTCCTCTTACTGGATCTCAATGCCAAGAAGATGCGCATCATGGGAAAAGCATTTGCGATCCAAGACTAGTACGATAGGAAAGATCGAATTCTGTGAGTTCCAAAACATCGGCAACATGAGGCCCTCCGATTCTCATCAGAAGATGAGGCTGGAGAGCTTCGACGGGTCAAGCTCTCTCTTGCCGGGTAAGTGAGACCCCCAAATCGCCTACGCTCTTCAAGAGCATCGACTTGCATTGCTTCTTATCCGGGCAGATCTTGCACTGTCCAAGGCTATGTTGATACCAGACGCGTCGTCCCGCCTCGCAGTTTAGTGTGATGACGGCTTCGGTTTGAGAGTCCCTACCAAGAAAAAACGTTCGAAAGCGTAGACTGAAAACCCTGTTGTCCTCTGCGGCTTGGTTAGCCAGGATCGGAGTCGTGGGAGAGTAGTGACGGATCGCGCCATAGCATCGGAGCAGGTCAAGAATAGGATCACGGTCAGAATTCGCCTTGTGGCGATAATGCTCATACTCGTTTTCGTGGCCGCTTTCGTCTTCTTCGCATTGGGTCCTGGTTGGTTGTACCCGCAGGAGGCGTCAGTAAGAGAACTCCACGGGCATCCATCCGTCTACGTTGGTCAGGAAGTGGACGTTGTCGGATACCTTGTCAAACACACTGCGCCACACTTCGGAGACGACTACACTCTCTGCGAAGGAGATCCTAGAAACCTATACTTTGCGGTGAACCCATGTGTTGCGGTTCTTGGTCAATCATCAGAGATTGATCGATACCTCTCCCTTACCTATGACGGGACCAACTATGAGGTTGTTCCTTCGCCCTGTTCTTATGCTGTGCCCTGTCGCGTCGTCGTCTCAGGTGTCTTCATAGATCGAGGCGCAGTGACCGATGCGTCGCGATACGTCATCGAGGCTTCGTCACTGGCGTGGCATGAATAGAGCATAGTCCTCCAAACAACCTCGTTCCCCCCCGCTTGTGCGGGTCTTCTGAAGGTTTGCATTCGCCAACTACTAACGAAGCACCCGGCAGTTTTTCTTCGTGCGACTAGTTTCCTCTAAGTGTGGATACTCCGTCTGACTTCTGCACTCTGAATACGTGATCTGCGAAGCCCTCAAGTTCCTTTTCATGCGACACCAGAATCACCTGAGGACACTTCAACTCCTCAAGAATGTCCCTGATCTTGTAGAGCTGTTCCTTGCTGAAGCCGTCTGTGGGCTCATCAAGGATTAACAGGTTCGAACCGCCACTTATCGTCACTTCTTGGACGGTCGTGTTTAGGGCTAACCTGTAGGCGAGAGCGACGCTCGTCTTCTCACCGCCGCTAAGCGCGTTGAAGTCTTGTTCGTATCCTTCGCGTTCAATGATGGGTGAGAAGTCCTCGTTGATTCTGACCTGCATGTCCGGGTCATCCATCAGTATCTGGAACCATCTCGTGAATTGTTCGGCGAACCTCTGATTTATTGAAGTCATCACATGCTTCTCGATGTTCTCAATCGTGGGAGCTAGGTATTCGCCTAGCCAGACGTTGTGTTCTCGAAGCGACCTCACAGTCTCCAGCCACTTTGTTTTCTGACTCAATTGCTCCTGTAGCTGTCTCCTTATTTCTTCAGAGTTCTGCGTGGATGCTTGTTTTGCCGAAATCTGCTTCCCGATCTCAATGAGTTCGCTATTCAGTTTCTGAACTTCTCTGTCAAGCGCCTCGGCACTCTGCAGGACTTCCTGAAGGGGCTCGACCTCTGCTAGAGCTTCTTTCAGTTGAGCTTGGAGTGTCTTGATGCTTTCATTCAGCTCCTTGACGACTCGATTGTTCTGCTCGAATCTGTCTGTGTTTTCCCTAACCTGAGAACGGAGTATGCTAAGCTGGCTCTGGGCTGTTTCGAATCGGCCCAGTCCATCTATGAGTAGGTCGAGTTCCGTGATTGACTTCTCACACGTGCTAATTTCGTTATCAAGGCCGGAGCGTTCCGCTATGACGTGTTCGCATTTGGTTCGAAACTCCCCCGGCTCCACAGACCGCTCGCATACCGGGCATACCTTCTGCTCGAGTATCGAGTTCAGGTTGCCAATGCGTTCGTCGAATCCGCCCCTTCGTTTCTGCGCATCTCTTACTCTACCCTTGAGCTCGTCTTGCGTTCGTCTGAGCTCGTCCTTTGATTTCCCAGTAGGGTGCTTCACAGATTCAAGCTCGATTATCTTGGGCTGTGTGTCATGGATTCTCTTCTTTAGCGACTGACTCTGTTCCGTAGTCTGTCTTACTGACCCGTTCTTATCTTCGATTTGCTTTCTGAGGAGCGGGATTGTCGCTTCAGCCTTCCTGATTTTCTCCCTTTCGCCCTGTAGCTGCTTCAGCTTCTCATTCTTTGTCTTGATTTCTTCGCCAAGGTCTGCTTCTTTCTGCTCTAGCGGACCCAGTTCAGCCGTGATCTTTGCGATGAGCTTTTTCTCGTCCTCAATCTTCTTCTTGATGATGTCTATGTCTTGCGTGGCGCCCTCGAAGTACTTCGTCCTCTCCTTGAGTCTTCCAATGAGTGTTGAAGTGTTGTCGGATGCAACCTTGTAATCTTCAATCCTGAGCGCCTTCCGTAGTGTTTGAAGTCTCTCATCGGGTTCTTTCAGGATGACTTCTTTCATCTCCTCTTGTGGAGTGAAGATGGCGTAGCGGTAGATGACGCTCTGAGCTTTCGGGTTGGCTGGCTCGTTGAAGCCTAGGATCTGGAGGACTCTCTCTTTCAGCTCGGAAGCAGAGAGAACGGCTTTTCCATTTGGTCCGTCGATGTAGCATTCGTCCTGCTGAACGATTCTGCCTTTCTTGACGAGGCTTCTGTGGGCCTCGTACTCTTTCCCATCGACTTCGAAACGAAGGGCGACGCGACCACGTTTGGCGCCGTTTCTCAGTAACGATGAGGATTTCATATCGCCGAGACCGAAGAGCGCGAACTCGATCGCGTAAAGTATCGTGGATTTTCCAGACGCGATGTCACCTTCAAACAGGATCGTGCCAGTTGGGATTTGAATACGCGTCTCATCCTTGTAGCTCCGTATGTTCTCAAGCGTCAGAGCCTTGAGCATCATTCTGACAGCGCCTCCTTCAAGCCCAACGTGTCAACTGCCGCACTGATGATTCGAGTCTCGTGGCTTCCCTTGGTTTCGTTCTCTTTCTTTGCTTGCTTGAGGGCGGCTAGCAGGTCTCGGGAGATTCGGACGCCAGAGTCACCTTTCAGCTTGGGGTTTGAGACTCTGACGGTTCCAATGTTCTCCTTGAAGAGTCTCTCCTCGATCCTGTGAACTTCCTCGCCCATGCCCGCAACTCGAACCGCGCTATACTCCTTCGAGGTCAATCGCTGATAGTTGAGCAGAACCTCCAACGCGCCGTTCTCCCTCAGCGTTCTCCTTATTCTTTGGAAGTCTATCTCGGAGGTTTTGCCGCCCGACATTTCCCCCGAAACCCTCAGAAGTATGAGCCGGTCGCCCAGCCGATCGTCCTTCTCGGCAAGCTTCAGAAGATCCTCCTGCACTTCCACCGCGGTCCTGCCGTTAGCATCGCATTCGATTAACTCGTAACCACAAATCGAGACGGGCACAAACTCGATCTTCTCAACCTTACTAGTGAAATTGACGATGAAGAAGCCTCGCTCTTGGCCCTTGGCGGTGGTCTCCAGATCGCGATAGTCAGCGCCGAAGGGCGTGCCGGGATATGCAAGACTGTACCCGTATTCTTTGCTGAGAAGTTTCTCGTGGATATGTCCGCCAGCATAGTAGGAGAAGCTTTTCGGCAAACTCGATAGAGGGATTGACTCCGATTCCGCGGCGTACTTTGGCTTGTATTCGCTCACGGCGCCGTGCATTACAAAGATCTTGAATCCTTCTTCTCTCTCCAGCGAAACCCTGTCTAGGATGTTGTAGTATTCTTTCTCGTTTGCACGTCTCCTGCCTGAGATGCCGCATAGCTTCGCTCCGGTTCGTTCATCGACCTGAAACTCAAGTTGTAGTTTGCCATCCACCATCTTGCCCTTTGTTACTTTACTGAAGAGGCCCGCACTTTCGATTAAGTCGACTATGGAGGTCTGGGTTGGGCTGAAGTCGTGACTGCCGTAGACAACGTAGAATGGGATGCCTTTCTTTGTGACTTCTCTGATCTTCTTTACCGCTGCATTTGCTAGTGCCATGTCTGGTATGTTTGAGTCGAAGAGGTCGCCGCTTACTATTATGAAATCGACTGCTCGTTCGATGCAGATGTCCATTGCTCGTGTGAATGATTTGAGCGCAAGATCCTGGAGAAGTGGCTGTCTGAAAGCGCCGATGTGAATGTCCGATAGGTGAGCGAAGCTTGCCAATCGAGTCTACCCGGCATACTCCAACTCAGATTGTTTTCGGGAACTCTTCTGCTCCTTAGCGAGGTTCTCAAATAGCGGTATTTGTATCGGCACGGCGAATCTTGTGAATATGCTCGTGACTATCGCCTCGCCCTTGTCGAGGCTGGCTATCATCTGGTCATCGTCTTCGAGGTCTTGAGCAGCGCTATCGATCACGGCACGCCTCTCCGTAGCCATCTCGTTTCCAAGAATGATCTTAGTGTTAATGTTCGTGAGAATATCCCGGGGAATCACGCTTGTTAGCTGGGTTATCGCTATGAGCCCAACCTTGAACTTTCTACCTTCCCGGGCGATCCGGCTGTAGATGTTCTCACCTGTCTGCAGCCTCTCACTGCTTAACACCCGTGGTGCTTCCTCTATCACGATGCTGATAGGAAGCTTGTCTCCGAGCGTGCCCTCAGCTTTGCTGTTCTGGTAAGTGTCGAGGATACTTGTTGCGATCATGCTTCCGATTAGAAGCTCGGCTTCGTCGCCGATCTTCGACGTATCGATAACGACGACCTTGCCGTCCTCGAGCGCGTCGCCGATTTCTTTGATCGTGGATTCCCCAGCGGTGGTGCTGAAGATCCTATTCCTGCAGGTGACTTCTCCATCCTTGATGTAGATGGATAGTTTGGTGTTGATGATTCGTTGTAGGACACCGCGCGTTACGTCCTTTACGCCTTCTATTGTCTCTCCTCTGAGAATCTTCTCTATCCAGTTCTCCCTGAATTCCGCGTAGTATCTTCTCACAGCCTGATCCTGAACTTCGGTGAGTGAAATAATCCCGTCGAGATGAGAAGGCAAAATCGTCTTGAGACTGATCGCAAGCGTGCTCGTGCCGGGCAACGGGTTCACCGAATAGTACGCTAGGCTGCCTCTCGATTTCGGGTGGTCTTTGAGGCCCATGCCCATTCTGCCGTAGTACTCGTCATGGGCGTCGAGGACCAAGACGCCAAACTTGTTTTGACCGATAATGCTCCAGAGCATGACTTTGACTAGGTTGCTCTTGCCTCTGCCGGTCGCCGAAGGGACGAGTATGTGATGAACCAGAGCCTCCGACCCGTCCAAGTAGACCGGCACATCCATCACCTTCGAGCCACTACGGACCTTGCCGAGATAGATCGGATTCTCGGGCTTGCTCAGGAACTGCAGGTCTTTCGCTTCTACGTGTCTTACTGTTCCGAAGAAGTCTGGGAGCGTCTTTGCCGCCATAGGCTTGCTTGTGACGCGTAGGACCGCCTTCGCCTCTGCGAGGAGGTAGTTTCTCAGTTGCGGTTCAAAGAACTCTAGACCGACCCCGAAGCCTTCCAGCTTCAGGCCAGCAAGCTGCTCCCTTGCTAGTTTCGATATTTGGCTTCCGTAAAGGAGATTGTAAACTTGAATTATGAGATAGCCTTCAGCATCTTCGACAACGAGCAGGTCTCCGAGTTCAATCTTCTCGCCGCTCTTCTCCCTGATGAGGATCTTGCCGACTTCACCGGCAACTATCTGTCCGCAGACTGTCATGGCTACGAAGTCTCCCTTAGACTATTCAAGACGTCGTGAGCGTCGGTTGACTGCATGTGGCGAAGGAATTTCGCGGCCGAACCCAGCTTAGAGATCTCAGACAACAATAACACTTGATACGTCTCCAGTTCCTCGAACCTGACACGAGCATTGTCATCTGCATCGATGAGGCCATAAGGATAACCAGGAAAACTAAGATCGCTTGCGTTGATCGACAGTTCACTGAAGATCTCATTCAAGTCCTCAGGATTGAGCGCTCTTGCTTGTCCCGAATGGATCTCGTATCTGAAGATGCGTTGCGACTGGTCGCTGAGCTTCAGCAGGAAGATTGCGGCTTGATGGTCTGTGCTCAGCGAATCCGCAATAGGATAGTAGTACCACATCGGCCCGACTTCGTTGTCCATAGCGAGCCTTCTAACAGCACCTGAAAGGGATAGGCCGGTTGTAGTGAGGAGGCGACTCGTCTTCGATAGCCCCGTGCAGAGGACTCCCTTCTCGTTAGCTGTTGTGTATACGGCTCTGGCATACTTGGACTCGTTTGGAAAACCCGTCCAAAGCGTACCGTCCATGACTAGGATATCCCGTGGACCAAGCTCATTCTCCAGCACTTGCTTAGCACATTGCCATTCAGCGAACCTTCTCGTTATGGAAGCAACACGGCGAATATCTGCACGCGCATTGCCCACCATGATTCTCCTGTCTGCGGAGTTGAATGAGAGGTCGGAGGGATCAGGAAGAAACTCAGCACACTTCTCATTCGCAGGGAACACTGAAGTGTGGTAGCATATTCCCCCCTTTCCGAAGTCTGTGTGTGTGACTGAGATGAACTCGATCTTGTTCGGCAGCGACTTGGGCTGCGTCATCCTCGCTCTCGCGAACATGTTGAAGTAGGCTCTGTTTAACTGGACCGAAAAGTTCGGCGCGCCAATCAGCTCTTGATTTCCACCATCCAGAAAGGCGAGTCTTCGGTCACTCTCAACTCGTCGAATCGGTGTGAGGTACTTGAAATTCAGCGGATACGGTCGGTAGTTGCGATTGCCTAGAAACGGATCACCAAGCTCCTGCTCAACGATCCGGCGATCGAGGTCTTCGGCGACTCTCTTCACAACCTCCCCGATCAAAAGAAGCCACGGTGGTCTTGATCCTAGCAGAACCCAAAAGCATAACGGTTTGAAGTCTCAGATCGGGGTTCTCCCTAGCCATGTCTAGACTTGTTCTTGAGAAGGAGCTCAGTCTGATCAGACAAAGGTTTGAGGCCATAGAAGGCGCCTTGGGGGAAGAAATGACCGTGAAAGACAAAACAGCACTAGAGGAAGCATTGAGGGAACATAGGAAGGGCAAGAGCATCCCTTTCAGGCCCAGAAGGTCTAGGCCCCGCAAGCCTTGAAAGTATTCCTATCGCGCAAAGCTGCAAAAGCTCTCGAAGAAACGACTTCTGAAACGAAGAAACGATTAGAAGCGAAGATATCCGAACTTCTCCTAACGCCGTTTCCAACAGGTTCTAGGAAACTCAGAGGAGCAGCCAATGCCTACAGACTCGGAGTTGGTGACCACAGAATCCCATACGCACTAGTGTCCGAAGACGAGGTTCTGGTTTTCAAGATCGCTCGACGCGAAACAGCATACGACTAGACGATTGGAAATGTCTTCCCCACACGACACCAACGCGATCCAGTAGGCCTTCCGCGAAAGGTTCATGACCAAGCGGGCTTTTCAACAAGCGCTCCTCCGTGGAATGGTCGTTATGAATAGCTCACATGCCGTCGAAATAGAATCGGTCGTCAAACGCTTCGGAGACACGAGAGCCGTCTACGAAGTAAGCCTCAACCTGGATCACGGGGAGGTCTTCGGCCTCCTCGGACCAAACGGTTCAGGCAAGTCAACCCTGATGAAGATGATGCTTGGCCTGCTGAAGTCCGACGACGGCTCCATCACGGTGGGCGGATTCGATGTCCAGCGAAACCCGATCGATGTTAGAAGAATGGTCGGCTACGTGCCCGAGTCACCACGCCTCTACGAATTTCTGACATGCCTCGAGTATCTGGACTTCGTCGCTGATCTCTACAAGCTCACTGCTCAGACCAAGAGGGAGAGAATCACCGAGTTTCTGAAAGCCTTCGAGCTTGAGGGAAGAGAGAACGAGATGCTCAGCGGATACTCCCAGGGGATGAGACAGAAAGCCGCAATCATCGCCGCCTTGCTGCATAAACCGAAACTGCTGATCCTGGACGAGCCTTTGAACGGTTTGGACCCAAGATCCGCTAAAATCCTCAAAGACCTAATCCACAAACTGGCGGATGAAGGCGTGAGCACCGTCTTCAGCACACACGTCCTAGAGATCGCTGAGGCGATCTGCACCAGAGTCGCAATCATGCACGAGGGACAAGTTCTGGCGGAAGGGTCCGTAGCTGAACTGCGAAGCAAAGCTGGGATGCCTGGTTCAACTTTGGAGGAGCTTTTCCTCAAGCTGACTGGGACGGGTGATGTGAGAGAGATCGTTGAGGCTTTGTTGAGATGAACCTCCGGGCCGCGTATAAACTGACTAAGGTTCTCACCTTTTCGCAGTTGAGGGCAACCAGAACCATAAGAGGTAGGTTAGATTTCCTGAGGCGACCATCCGCGATAGTGCTCATCGACACCGCGGCCTTCACAGTAGCTTGCCTTGTCTCCCAAAGGCTCGCCTCGATCTTCACCGCCACGATCTTGACTTCTACGGGTTCGTCGCTTGCCGTCCAAGTGATGGTGGACTTGCCGATCTTCCTGATGTTCCTGATCATGATTTCGGGACTGCTGTGGGAGCTGAGCTACTCGTTCAACTTCACGTCAACCGACATGATCAACCATTTACCCATCACGGCGGCGGAGTATGTTCTAGCGTCTTCAGCCTCGCTTGCGTTCTCTTACTCCATCTACGTGGCAGTGGGGATGGGGGCGGCCCTCGGACTTGCGTTGCAGTTCGGGCTGATCTACGCATGGATCATAACGGTTCTGATGAGCCTCGTTGGTGTGCTCATTGGGGCCTTTGCATTAGAAGCGTTGAGAGCGTTCACGAATCGAGCCTCATCGCTCCTCTACAAGCGTAGCGGAAGAGCAGTCATGATCCTGAGACTCGTCGTGCTCATCGCAGTATTCGTGTTCTTCCAATTATTCTTCAACCCGACGATCATGCTGTCCCTTCTTGGAAGTATCGCCGGCGGCGTCCGAGGCGCATCGTATTTCCCTCTGGTCTGGCCGTCACTTGCCGTAGCCAGTTTCATTGAAGACAATCTCCTGTCCGCGTCCCTGTACGCATTTCTCACGTTTCTTCTCTGCGGATTCTTCTTCTTGGCATGCGTGAGGTTGAGGCAGGCTTACTGGATGCCCATGCCAGTCTCGGTCAAACTATCAACAGCCACATACGCACCTAGCGCTGGCTTCCTAAGCAGATTGGGTTTGAATCCCGCCGAGAGCGCTATCGTCAGGAAGGACTTCAGATCACTCAGCCGCCGCAGAGAGATGGCGAGATTCCTAGCCATCCCGATCCTTATTGTCGCGTCATTGTTGATTCCTTCGCTAGTGTCCACGAGCCAGAGTCCAGCCTCTTCCCTAGGCATCATGTTCTGGTTCTTCCCGTTGATTTTCGGCGTCACGTTTTTCGCGCTGTTCACTTCGATGATAAGCGTCGGGCAGGAAGGTTCAGCGGTCTGGAACCTCTATTCGTCTCCACTATTGCCGAGAGAGCTCGTTAGAGCCAAGGTGACTGCCAACATTATTCTGTCGCTACCGATAGCGATCGCTTTCTGGCTTGGCATTACACTGCTCGGGCACACGAGCTTCAAATCCTCACTAGCCATCCTACTCGTTCTAGCAGCCCTGATCCTTGCCGAATCCTTCGTAGGGTTGGCGTTGGGAGCCAAGTACCCAGATTTCAGCGAGACGATAAGAAGCCGCTTCATCCGCCTCACTGGAATGCTAACGGGCATGCTGCTCGGCATGGCTGTTGCAGGCGCCATATTGGCGCCTTACGGATTGTACGTACTCTTCAAGCTCCAATGGTTGGACAATAACATGTACTTCGTCATCGCGTGTTTTGCATCGTTGATCTTGACCGGCCTGATCTCAGCTATTGCCCACCGCGCATGTGTGTTATCAACCAAGAAACTCCTAGCGGGCCTACCCGTCTAGTTTTCATGCGATCCATTGTAGACTTGAGTTCTTGATATCGCGGTAAGGTGAAACGTTTCACGGCTCGATGGAAACTAAGGTGCGACATACCGCCCCTGAGTTCGCTCCGTTCGTGTGGTGGTTCCATGAGGAGAAAGCACGAGGTGTTGCCAGATGGGGGGGTTTGATTTTTCGACTGGAATATTACAATCATGAACCGCCAATTGTAATAATAATGGAAAAATATATACTGAACAATCCACACCCCTTAGGCTAGGGGCATCCTGAATCTTGACGTTCGCTCGAGACGAAGAGAAGCAGGTGGAGACTTACGTTGCGACCCACTCGGGCGAGCTTTTTCCAAGTGCACAGCTAGTCAGACAAAACGAAATGCTTCCCGGCGGAAATATCATCGACCTACATTTGCGCACAGGTAGCGGGGATGACATCTTCGTTGAGGTCAAGGGCGCAGCGTTACAAAATGCGTACCTTAGTCAGTTGGTCAGCTACTACACGGCCATTTCCAACCTGGACCCTCCTCCCAAGTCATTCAAGATAGTCTTGATCGGCAAGGCTATCGATCCATCGCTGAAGAAGCAACTTAGAGGTCTGAATGCGGAGTTCTTGTCACTAAATGATATTGGTTTTCCGCGACGAAAGACACGGCCAAATCAGCTCAAGCCTTCACCAACCGAAGCCCGTGTGATCGTAGCACTAGAGTCAAGAAGAACGAAACTCGTGACTTTGACAGACATAACCAAGGTGCTTGGGTGCAGCAACTTCTATGCCACGCTTCTGCTACATCGGCTTGAACGGAAGAAATGGGTTGATCGTATCTCGAAAGGAAAGTACATGTTTGTTCCCGCAGCCGCTGGTTATGAAGAACGTTTTCCTTCTCTCAATCCGCTGCTCGCTGGCAGTGCGTTGATTTCACCTTACTATTACAGCTACTCAACAGCTAACGCCCATTATGGCCTGACAACACAGTTGCCTGCCACCGTCTATCTTGTGACGACAGCTAAGAGACCGCTGTTCGTGTGGAAGAACACTCGTTTCAGGTTCGTCACTCTCACAAGGCGCAAGTTCTTTGGGTTCACAAGGATTCGAGTGCAGGCTGCCGAGGTGAGCATGGCTGAAATCGAGAAGGCGATTATCGATTCTGTCGACAAACCTAAGCATTCGGGAGGAATCGAAGAAGTCCTTGCAGCAGTTTATCGCTCTTATCAAAGAGTTGACATGTCAAAGCTCATCAACTACGCAATGAGAATGAAGTCCCATGCCGTCTGCCAGCGGCTCGGTTTCATGTTGGATTTTCTAGCCGACAAGGGCCTCGTTGATCGCTTGGCGAAGAATTTGCGCGAGAGGCTCCTTGGTGGCGTGGGCACGACTCCAATCTACATTGGGCCTAGAGGAAGCGGAGGAGACTACTCACGTGATTGGCGCATCGTCAAAGCTCTATCTGACCAACAACTGCTGAGCGAAATACCGTCTACCTAGAATCGGTGAGAAGTATGCTTGCTGAGAAGCATATCAGCCACTACGCCCAAGCTTCCGGAGTCGATTCGCTCGTAGCTGAGAGGGATGTCGTCCTCACATACGTTCTAAGAGCGATGTCAGAACACGAAGATCCGCTTCTGTCTCATTTGGCTTTCAAGGGTGGCACCTGCATAAAGAAAGTCTACTTTGGGAGGACTGGGCGCTTTTCGATGGATTTAGATTTCACCCGCGTAGATATTCGCCAAGACAAGTTCAAATCAGAGCTACGCTTGTTGTTCGATCAGCGTGAACATAATGGTATCTCGTTTGTCATCGAAGAAGAATGGTCGCGTGACAATTCGTGTGGTGCAGTGCTAAAGTATTCTCACGCATGGAACTCCGACAGATTTCAGGTAGAGGTCAGCTTCAGGGAACGTCCATTCTTGTCTGTTGTGGACCTGCCGTTGCTTGATGAACTCTACTTCCGCTATTGTGAATTTGAGCCCTTCAAGGTGCCCTGTCTTAGGAAGGAGGAAGTCCTGGCTGAGAAGATTAGAGCATCTTTCCAGCGAATAAGGGCGCGCGACTTGTACGATCTGTATCTATTCGCGACGATGCCGAGATCCTATGATGTGAACAAGGTGAGGACGCTTACGGTTCTCAAATGCTGGAATAGTCACGATCCGTTCGAACCTGTCAGGCTACTCGGGAGGATCTCTGAAGAGCAGTACGACTGGAGTGATCTTCAGCGATTGGTAAGACAGAAGGTACTCCCGTCGGAGAAGATCCTGATCCGGACGGTGGTCAAGCATTATGCGTATTTGAATGATCTGGATCTTTATTTGCAGCGAATTGTAGCTGACTCCAGAGCCCACAGAGAAGCACCACTCGTCAAGAAACTATGTAGTCGGTTGTGATGCTTGATCGAGCCTGCAAGATGCTCGCCGATATCCGCTGTCTCACCAAACGGCCGGGTCTTCTGTCCGTGCGCGAATAGGCTGTTGCAGGCGGCAAAACTTGAGTCTAGGTTTGGGGCTGTGGGCGCATTGGTGCGAATGGTTTTGAATCCAGAATGGGGTCTGGAAACCTCCCAGCTCCCCATTCAATTACGGCATCAAGTGGCGAGTAGCAATCAGAAATCGTGCGGAGGATGGCCGACTGAAAGCAGAGCGATTACTCAAGGTCTGGAAGGTTGCTGATGATCCCTGGACTACCAAGAAGCTGACGCAATCGCTATGCGATATGGCACCTGCGTCAATCGATTGGAAGCAGCAGGTTTGGTGAGGTGTACACGCTCGTTTTGTGATTTCAGTGAGCGAAGAGGTGGGGGGTACCCGGTTCTGGTAACTTGACGGGTGGCAGCACCCGATTTTCTTTGGTGGTAACTAGTGGGGGGGCCCAGTCCTCTATGGGGTTGTGTCAAGTCTCCGTCAGATGCTTCCGTTTTAGGTTGTCGTCAAGAGTCCTCAGGTGAGTGACTTCTGAGTTTGGCCGTGTCTAACGCCATTTTGTCGCATTTTAGGAGCAGCTCTATTCATTCCGATCTATCTAGTGTCGCCCACATTCAACCTAGAGAGCTTGTCAGCCTACTACCTTGCAGGGTTTATTTTCGTGGAGGTCTGCACTTTTTTAGTGAAAGATGGGAAAACGAGCGAGCTAAAGCCAAATTCGAAGTTAGCCTTTACGAAGCGCCTCAGACCCCCGCTGAACTTTTGTTTTATTTGAGAGATGGCCAAGTCAAGCAAGCAGCGTGCTTCTTCGAGATATCAGTGCGCAATGTTGGAGTAAGAACCGCAGAAAAAGTAGTTCCCATCGTGATGATCCCGAAGCTTCTTACGTTGGGTGTCAGCCTCATTTTCGTTTCACGACCGCCTTCAGAGCGGACAACTATCAAGGGACCTTGGTCGGTAAAGGATTTCAAGGGAGACAATGTCGCTTCCGCAATCATAGACAATGTTGCAATCAAACAGGTAGACTTGTATGGCGGCGGCGTAGGTCAGAGATTCGCTTTGTTTTTCACCTTAAGCGACTCGGACAAGGTCTACTTCCCCTGTGAAAGTAAGACAAGCCTAAGATTGCCTGCGCGGTTCTACCTTACTTTGTCATTTCAAGCCAAGGACATGCCTTTGTGCCATTCGAGTGTTTATGAGGTCGACGCCAAGGCTTGGAATGACGTGAGTATTACTGAAGCTTCGTACGACCCTCTTCAACTTTTGAGAACTTCTTGAGCAGGTATAGGTCACGCTCGCACCCCTCTACAATCACATACGCTCACACCAAGGCTTGAACGGCAAGACCCCAGCTCAAGCAGCAGGGCTTGAGTTGGAGTTCGGTGGGAATAAGTGGCTGAGACTGATACAAAACGCTAAGTCAGAGAAAGGACGGATCATCTAACTCGAACGCTGGACTCGATGAGTGCTCGCAATTTGGAGTTATTCACGCCGGTATAGAGGATCTTCTTATCGTTGAACACGATTCTGCCTGATGCCTCTAGGTAGTCAAGTATGTGCTTGAAGGTTTGGTACTGAATCTTGGTTGGAAGGCTTTTCCAAAGCGCGGTTCTGGTCGGGTAATCCTCCGATTCTATGATGGTCTTCTCTACCATTAGAACAGTGTCTAGCCTAGGCTGATGAATAACCGTCATCCACGACCACCAAGAATAGGTACTGTCTTGGGAGTTATATAAGTTTGTATGATTAATCATCATATTCATCATCGTTTGAGCTATTCATGCCCGAAAATCCTAGCGTGCTCATTATGGTCTTTCAGGTCTAATATCAATGGGCACACACCGAATCCCTGAAACTCGACAAGCGTATAACAGGATCGAAAACCTTCAGGATGATCATAGTGATATAGGTTGTTTACTCCGTATCGCTTCCTGTAGTGATCTGGAATCTTATTCTTTCTGACACAGTGCCCTGCAAACATATTTCCCTAGAGAACCAATTCCATAGCGTTAATCCATTTGTTGAATTTGTGAGTGGAATTGAAGCCCTTCAGAAGACCTGCGATTTCCTCTGATCGATACACGGCAGGAGCGGGCTTAGAAACCATGCCAAGATGAGGGCTTTAGTACTTTAAATGCCCGTTGCATCTGCTCCAACGCACCGACCCGCCCCCTCTAGTTACCACCGACCAAACCGCGCCTTGACCCCCCGCTAACTTACCAGAGCCGGGTTCCGGGCCCTACCCTCCCGAATCATGGCAGTCTGGTACGGGCGGTTTTCGAGCGCATGAGGCCGCTTTCTATCCTATCATGGGCTTGTGGAAACAGGGTGTGGTACACCCAGAAGCGGGTGTTAAACACCTCTTTCAACTCCGCCAATGGGGGGAGCCTGTGACCATCAATACCATCCCTATTCTCAGATCCAATCAGGGTAGACCGATTCAAAAGGTCGCGGAACCGGTCCAATCATACGTACGATTCGCCTGAATTGTTATACAGTTAATTTGGACTGTTATACGATTCACGCACATGCTCCTCAAGGACCCAGCGAGCGTAATCGCAGTGACTTTTTTCCCGTTTATTCCCTCACGAATGAAGATGGAGGAGTTTCCTGGCTTGGTGGAAGGCCGATTTGCCCATTCGCAGAAGCGATGCAGGCGCTGGGAAGGTAGTCAGCCTCACTAGAGCGGATTGACCTTGGTGAAGTTTTGCCGACGGTGCGGCACATATGTACCGACTGGACGCAAGTCATGCCCCAAGTGTCGAGCCGATGTCGATCTCAAGGTGCAACTGAAACAGCTTCGGCCCTCGGAGCTTACTGTTCAGGATGTCCTCGAGTGCTTCCCAAGCAGTTCATTGAGACCATATCAGAAAGAGACCGTAGAGCACATGGTTGAAGCCTTCAAGTCCGGAAAGAAATGTGTGATCCTCACGGCTCCGACAGGGTTCGGTAAGTCATACGTGAACGCTTCCTTCGCTTCTGTTACTCGCTCATTCTATGCAACGCCACAACTGGCGCTGATTGACCAGATGCTTAGGGATCCGTCTCTGAGAAGTAGGTTCGTAGAGATCAAGGGGCGCAGAAATTACCCCTGCTATTACGAACCGCAGCGAAGTGTCCACATGGGCAGATGCGTCACTGAAGATTACGCATGCAAGGAACGCTTCGATGTATGTCCATACTGGGTCCAGAAGGCGAGAGCGATCAAGGCCCCAAGTGTCTTACTGAGCTTTGCGTATCTTGTAGCTGAAGGCCAAACGGAAGGCCACAGCGAAAGCTACCTTGGAACAAGAACACTCCTAGTACTTGACGAGGCTCACAACATCGAAGAAGAATGCCTCAACCACGTATCTGTAAACGTCACACCATTCTCGATTCCACACGAAGTCTACAACAAGCTCCTGCCGCAACTCCGAGAAGTCAAGACCGAAAAACAACTCGACAAACTGTTGGAGAGCATCGAAGCGAGTCTCAAAGCACAACTTGAACAGGTGCGCAAGATCGCAGAAACCACTGGGCTTTCCGTCATGCAGGCAGAAGACAAGGAACGGATCGAACGGTATCTCGAAACATACGGACTCTACAAGTCATCCAAGTCGGAATGGGTGTGGCAGATCAAAGGCGACCAGCTATTCGTCCAGCCGCTCTTTGCGAGAGAATTCATGAAGGAGCTAATATGGAAACGCGCCGAACACTACATCATCTCATCAGCCACGATCCTGAACCCACAAGAGTATATCGAACTGATCGGGCTGCATGACTTGCTGGAGAAGGATGAAATCTGTATCCTGCCTCAAGTGCCGAGCACCTTCCCAGTAGAGAATCGTCCTGTAATAGATCGAACAGTGGGCCCGCTATCTAGGGCTGGGTGGGAAGAGAACATGCCCAAAGCCGTACGGGCTGTAGAGGAGATACTGAGAGAAGAGAGAGGCAACGTGGCGATACACTGTCACAGCTACGATCATCAGAAGACTCTATTCGACAATCTGCCCGAGGATCTTAGGCAGAGACTCATCATCCACACAAGAAGAGACCGCGAGGAGAGACTCAGAGAATGGATGCAGTCACGCGGCAAGGTGTTCGTCTCAGTCGCCTTCAATGAGGGACAAGACTGGAAGTACGACGTATGCGACGCACAGATACTCCTCAAAGTACCATTCCCAGACCTAGGCGACAAGCGAGTCAAGAGACGACTCGAAATGGGGCACCAGCAATGGTACAACAACCAAGCCATGTTAGAAGTCATACAAGCGTACGGCCGCGCCGTTAGAGCTGAGGATGACAAAGCAAGATTCTACATTGTAGACGGAAGCTTCCAAAGACTCGTCAGAAACTGCTGGCAATTCATCCCCGACTGGTTCAAAGAGGCACTACCCGCATCCTTCGTCCCACTCTCGCAGAACTGAGACCAATTGCGCCCCCCTTGATGTTATTCACTCTCTTCTCTAGAATTGGATGAGTTCAAGGCATCGATTTCCCCTTCTCCCTGAAGCGTCGCAAACCCGCTGAATTGCTGAGGAAGAAACGCGCGGGCCGGATACAAATGGAGGAGCTACACGCTCTGGGAAGCGGAGTGATCGATGTGAAGAAACTGAATAAGGACGAAATTCTAACCTCAGTTGCAGTTGTGATCTTGCTTTTCACAGCCATGATCAACTGGAACATCTATTCTTGGTTAGTCTTGCTCGCGATAATCGTGATTCTGGCCGCATGGTACTTCAAGAAGTAATGATGGGCGAAATACGATCTGCCAAAAGCCCTTGAAGTCTGATGGCTGTCTTGTCAGCCTCTGAAAACAGGATAGATGCCGGCTAGAGTTGGTAACGCGATGGTGGACGGTGTTGCCATCGGCCCTGAACATGAGCGGATAGCAATCGAGGTTAAGTCGCCACGGGACGACATCGTTCGAGGCATCGGCCAATGTTTTGAGGCGCTCGCTGCGGGCTACACGCGCGCTGTACTCGTGACGACGCTACGTGTCGCGAAAAGGTTGAGAAATCGTGTCTTTCAGCATAGAGGATTGAGGCTTCTGGGCGTGGACACGAGTCTAGGCAACTGGAAATTCGAGTCAAAGCTCGCGGTCGAGTTCCCAACATAACACGTAAACTCAAGAAGAGCTCCTTCTTGCAAAGATTCAAAGTCGAGCGGCTTATACAGCGGTTAGGCTCTGGGCTCAGGGGCAACCTAACGGCGAACTGGGCAGTCACGGGTCGCCTCGAAGGACGCACATGGAGCGTGTGAATATCATGCCTCATCTGGATGGAATCGAGGTTCGCGAGTATCAACGTGCAATAGCAGAGTCCGCGTTGGGGTCGAACACGCTGGTTGTCCTTCCCACTGGACTGGGGAAGACAGTCGTTGCGTTGCTGGTTGCGGTTGAGCGGCTCGGCATGTTTCCTGGTGAGAAGGTGCTGGTTTTGGCTCCGACGAGGCCGCTTGTGCTGCAGCATGCCCGCTTCTTCAAGGAGCATCTCGGAGGCGATGAAGTCTCTTCGGCTACAATGACTGGGGAAAGCTCACCCGAGGTGAGAGGAGTGCTCTTTGAGGAGTCGCGATTGGTCTTTGCTACTCCTGAGGTGATACGGAACGACGTTCATGAACACCGCTACACGCTCACGACCGTCTGCCTGGTCGTCTTCGATGAGGCTCACCGCTGCGTGAAGGAATACGCGTACTCTGAGGTTGCTGAAGCGTACAAGCGTGAAGCATTGAATCCACTCATCTTGGGTTTGACGGCCTCCCCAAGCGCCCGCAAAGACAGAGTCCTTGAGATCTGCGGGAAACTTGCGATCGAGAATATTGAAGTACGCAGTGAGGCTGACATGGATGTGGCGGGGTACGTTAAGCCGGTCTTGCTCCGCTGGGAACGAATCGCATTACCCGAAGGCTACAAGGACGTCAGCCAGATCCTCCACAGCGTCTTGGGTGAGAAGGTTGAGAAACTATGTGCCATGCACCTATTACCACGCAATGTGACCGTCACGAAGCGGATGCTGCTCGACCTCGGCGAAACATTGCATCGAAGACTCGCAAAACGTAGAGCAGGTTACATCTTCGGAGCGATGCTCCTCCAGTCACAGGCCATCTCCCTCCAACACGCGATCGAGCTTGTTGAAACACAGGGAATCTCCAGTCTCACGAAATATCTTTCGCGGCTGCCTGAGAGCAAGAACAGGTCCTCCCGCGCCCTCGCGAACGATCCACGGATTATTCAGACGCTGGAGCGCTCTCAGTCTCTTGTGGAGGTGGAGCATCCGAAGCAGGCGCGACTAAGAGAACTAGTCACTCAGCAACTCGACGCCAAGGCTGACTCGAAGCTAATCGTCTTCACACAATTCAGAGACACAGTCGAAAGAATCGTTGAGAACCTCAATCGAGCTAGCCGGGTCTCGGCTGTCCGTTTCGTCGGTCAGGCCACCCGTGACCCAGAGGATGCAGGATTGAAGCAGAGCGAGCAGGTAAGGATACTCGAAGAGTTCCGTTCGGGGCGTTTCAACGTCCTCGTGACCACGAGCATCGGGGAGGAAGGCCTACATGTGCCCGACGTGGACCACGTGATCTTCTACGAGGCCGTCCCATCCGAGATACGCTCTATACAACGTCGAGGCAGAACCGGCAGGACAAGCGTTGGAAGGGTCACGGTGCTGATGGCTGAAGGCACAGTCGACGAGGCATACTACTACAGCAGCAGACGCAAAGAACAACAGATGCATCACCTCCTCGAGACAGTGAAGCGGAGAGGCCTCAAAAGCCCTAGAAAACGGAAAACCACACTGCTCGACTGCATCGAACCGTAGAGTCACTCTGGCAACGGAGTGATCACGTGGCCTAGAAAAGCCAAGAATGGCCTGGCTCTTCAATGCGAAATGGTCAGGGGAAAATGTTGCCTTCGTCCGGGATGTTAACGGTTGTTTTCTGTTCCTGAGTCTCTCTTGCAGGCTGACGTTCGGGGAGCTGAGAATAGTTGCCATCACTCGTCCTATACAAGGCCAGTCTGCCGGTGGTTTCCCAGCTGTTGCCTGTAGAATGTCGAATCTGAATAGTCAGTACTTCAGCTGTTGGATCTTTCTTTCCAGCCCATACAGCGAGAGTGAGGTAATCTCCGCTTGGAAGACGGCTGGAGAACCGAGCTTTCGGCTGTGACCCACTCATTTGTCCTCAGAGTCCACTGCACTGAGTAAGCCTAGTCACGCACTACCTTATGAACGGGACTTGCAATAGCAAGCTTGCCCTTCAGGCAAAGATGTCAGATTGCCTCGCCTTGAGGCAGTGGATCCAACGCAACCGCAGCCAGGTCTCCCCGGAAACCTGGACCGAAGCAAGAAGCAGCGTGGCACCCGTCAACCGGGCGCTTATGAATGTGCAACTTACCGTCGTGAAGGCTGAACTCAGGGAAATCCTTGACGTCCTCCAAGTCATCAAGCCGGAGCATAACCTCGAGATCCTCCGCAAGCTGCAGAAACTCATGCCCACAGCCCAAGCGCTAGTCGATGAAACCCACGACAAGGAACTCGGAGAAGTCCTCACAGCCATAGCAGCGAAGGTGACATTGTAAGTCAGGCGGTGACTCAGGGCTTTCTGAGCGACGAGCCGAGGGCAAGGAGCGAGCACCATAGGCCGTCTTCGTGTTAAGAACGATAACGGAACTGCTCGTAGGCAATTCTCTAGGAACCTACCAGAGGCCTCGCCACCAGCAGTCAGACGGCGTGCAGAGTAAGCCTTTTTGCATTTTAGAGCAATACTATCTGAGCGATGTTGTCCTGCCAAAGAAGAAAAAGAAGGTCAAGAAGAAAGCCGGAAAGGCCCCTCCTGCTTGGTAGCTTGTTCCTCAGAAGCTCCTTGGTGAACCCTAGGTTCGTAGCCAGCCATAACCTTCTAACGTTGCAGCGTGCCTATCGGAGATGTTGAGCTATTCACGTTTAGGAGTTGAGATGGACGATCCAGTCATCAGCAGTGGAGATACGCCCATTCAAGCAGATAGACCTTGACGGCGGCGTGGTGATAGAGGGCTTTCCAAGCGTCGGACTGGTGACAACGATAGCAGCCACGTATCTGATCTCCAGTCTCAATCTCGATCAAATAGCAGCAATCGATTCCCCGTGGTTTCCGCCTGTCTCTATGATCTACGCAGAGAAGCCAAAGTTTCCAGGCAGGATCTATGCAAGTGCCCAACACAAGATCGCTGTCTTCCTATCGGAATTCACGCCCGCACCATACCTAGACAGATTCATCGCGAGGGCGATTCTGGCGTGGGCTCGAGATCAGAAATGCTCCCTTGTGGTCAGCCCTTGCGGAGTTCCGATGACCGAGGAGCGGCCGTCAACAGAGAAATTGCTGGTGCATGGTGTTGGAACCACGGAGCGGGCAAGGCAGATGCTAAGGGACGCCGGGATACACATGCTCGAATTCGGTGTAGTTCCAGGGATTTCCGGAGCGCTCCTGAACGAGGGTAGATGGAACAACTTTGACCTTATCACGCTGTTAGTGGAGGCCTACCAAGGAATTCCTGACGCTAAAGCTGCCGGGGCCGTGGTCGAGGCCATCGATGAGCTTCTTCCGCAGATCAAGCTTGATGTATCCCCCTTGTATCGCGAGGCCGAGCGAATCGAGAGCAGACTTAAGGCGTTCAGAGAACAGGCAAAGCCGGTTGAATCTCCAAGGCCGCCCGCGGTCTACGGCTGAAAGCAGGACAGGACAGGTTAAGACCAGCAAGGGCGGTCAGGTAGCAGAGAGAACCGGAGAACGCGAGAACCGCACCCGCTCGACTCGAGGCTCAATCCATTCCGCAACTGTCTGCTTCCTCTGAACATGAGAGATTAGAACATTCGCGATTCTGCCAAGGATGAACGCTGAATCATACTCCTCTCCAGTTGTTTCATCGAAAGCACGACCTACCCAGCATGATTGCCAAGATCAACCGCGTGGCTGCTCAGCGAGTTCCCAGCATGTCTGGCAAGGATAGTAGGAGAGCTACAGTTCTGACAGCCTCGTTTCTTCGCTAGAAGACAAGAGGAGTACTGTGATAGAACCGCACATTCGATTGGCAAAGTACATTTGCTTTGAGCACTCTTCGATGGGAAAGTGCCAGTGAAAGAGGGATGGGGACAGAATAAGAAAGAAGACCCAAGAACATCCACTGCGCATCAAGCTCAGGAGACCATGCCAACCTTCACAATCATCGTCGATAGCGAGGTTTTCTGGCAGATCTAGTTTTTATCCGATCAGAAGCAAAGAGAGGTGTAGCTCTTTGAACTGACACTGTAGGAGAGATGAGGGAGGATTGTACGAATGTTTAAGGCGTCTGTGAGTGATGCGAAGCTTTGGAAGGGTCTTCTCGGCGCAATCTTGACCTTGATTGAGGAGGCTGACTTCAACGCTACCCCTGACGGGATCAGGTTGAGGTCGATGGATCCTGCTCATGTGGCAATGGTTGATTTCGAATGGCAGAAGGCCGCCTTTGACGAGTACAGTTGCATTGAGCCGACGAAGATCCGCGTTAGCCTCGCCTCCATGCTGAAGCTGCTGAAACGTGTTGGAAGCGACGAAGTCCTCGAAATGCTCTATGACGATAAGACGCGCAAGCTGAACCTGACTTTGAAGGGGAAGATGTTACGGAAGTTCACGATGCCAACCCTTGACCCTGCACATGAAGAGGTGCCTACCCCCAAAATCACGTTCAACTCCAAGACGAAACTCACCACATCCACTCTCAGAGATATCATCGAAGACGCGGAAGCTGTCAGCGACAACATCCGCCTCGAGGTCACACCTGAAAAGTTCACTGCCGCAGCTATGACTGAACTCAGCAGCGCCACCATCGAGATGGAGAAAGGAAACGAAAACCTGTTGGAACTTGAAGCAAAAGAGCCGTCCAAAGCAACATACAACCTGAACTATCTCTCACAGATCGCGAAAGCAGCCGCCGCAACCGCTGAACTAGTAACCGTCGAATTCACCACAAACATGCCCATCAGACTCACATTCGACATACCCCAACAAGGCCGACTTGCATACTATCTAGCACCAAGAATCGAAGCAACCGAGACCAGCAGCGGCGCATTGTAGGCCAAACGCTAACCGAATCGTGCTGCCTCAATCCTCATTGCAGCGTCACATCGTACCTGCAGCCTAAAGAAACAGCTACATTCGTATCTCGCGTCTTTCTGATGCAGTCTATTCCATACGAGCAGTTCTTCCTAGTGCTAAACGGCTACCCTGCTAGGTTTCAGTGAGACGAAAGCGGCCAAATTCGCCCTTGCAGAGTGGGTGAAGAGGAACCGCGATGAGGCACAGAAGCGCCTGGACATGTACGCAGAGAAAGGAATCACAATCGTCGAACCACAAACCGTCAACGTCGCAGTATTCCAGAAAGCAGAGATGTACTCCGCCAGACAGGAACTATGGATGAGTAATGCCCCAAGCCAAGGGATGGAAGACCATAGCCTTGCCGGAAGAACTCATACAGAAGATAGACAAGATCCTCGCGAGCCACAAGGGAGGCTATGAATCCCGCCCCGAGTTCATCAAGGAAGCGGTGCGCAAACGCCTAGAAGAGATCAAAGCTCTCGCCAAGTGATAGCATGACATGAGGGAGGAATTGGACAACGTAACGAGCCTGAAGGTCAGAAAGGTGACGAGAGACCACCTAGCGAAGCAAATTATACACGTTTTGTTGACCTTTTCGAAGGCGCATGTTTCTCCCCCAGCAGGTCTTTCAGCACTTCTCTAACTGGCATTTCGAAGAGTTCGTGTAAGCGCTTGAGCAGTTC
>Ga0315282_10000750_pt1 | contig 63188 bp, 72 predicted proteins | sample YL17G07_20_MG_FD_203693 | JGI IMG/M metagenome (GOLD analysis project Ga0315282, IMG submission 203693) | Sediment microbial communities from Yellowstone Lake, YNP, Wyoming, USA - YL17G07_20 | ecosystem: Environmental > Aquatic > Freshwater > Lake > Sediment | place: USA: Wyoming | collected...
AATCTAAGAAGATAGTAATAGAAGTTGAATCAAAGAAAGACTTACCCAAATTGATTTCTGTGTTTCATGAGCTACATGTAGATGTAGAGATAGCCAAAGCGTAGAAGAATTATTCAACACCGCACCAGGATTTTTACTTTAATTTTTTTGTTATTATTCAGTAACAAAAACTTTATAAACCCTTATAGATTCCCACATCATTATGAACTCAATAACCTTATCCAAAGAAATGACTATTGAAGATACAGTAAGCCAGCTAATACATCATAATATAGTTGCAGGTAGAGGTCAGCTTATGCTCGCAGATTTTACAAGGCCGCAGCAGCTAAATTCCTTGGTGTTAGGTGTTGGATATTATGATGGTCTTGTATACGATATTACGCTCACATTCGGCATTGAACAAAAACATTTCGATTTCCTTGTTACTGAAAAAGGCCAGCTTCCCAGAATGGTTACATCAAAATACGTGCTTCATAATTCTTCACCAGTGGAAAAAGATATGGGTTCAAACCACATTAAGGACTATATATCAGAAGATTTCCCTGATGGGATACCTATAACATTGAATGAAGTGGGGTTTACAGCACCTAACATAGAGCGTGAAGTTCTTTTTAGTGAAAAAAGAAACAAGGATTTAGTCAGAATGGCCAAACTAAGAAGGAGTTCGGCACATTTCCGTGAGGATGCATTGCTATATTACCACGCATCATATTCCAATGAACCGTCATTAGTGAGATTCAGAAAGACTGGAGTATCTCCCTGGATTGTGTTAAATACACCGGTAGCGTATATTGCGAGCATTGGAGCAGCAGGCACAATCGGACTTGTATATGCAATTTATTCTATTATTGAAATTATAAAATGAGTAGATATTATGTTCTAGTTTACCAACAACATTCCAATTTTCTCTATCAAAACTTAGAGTTTATTCAACCTTAAAATTTTAGAATACCTAAGAACTATTTCCGACAGCCAATTCTTTTTTGATCTCTTGATCTGTCTGCCTTAAGGTAACTCCGATCTCGCCAAAATGTTGGTATTGATACAGGTCAATCTTTCTCTGATTGTCTAAATGTAGCAATGGGATAAATGTATACACCTTATCTTCTCTTGAATCTGATGGGATTAACTGGCTGAAAGTCAGCTTATTTTTTTTGTTTTGCGCAAAATACAGCCTTACTTTATTGTAAACATCAGCAATGATGGAGGTTATATTTTTTGTATTTTTTGGTATTTCAACATCTGTAACAGGTATGTTGGACATAACCCTTCTCCTTTTTACTTCTAAGGCTTGCTCAAGTGCATTGACAAGATCATAAACGCTTACTTTTCTTTTCCTTGGCTGTGGTATCCTAGGTATCAGCTCAGCTTTTTCAGAATCTGTTAAAACAGAAATTGGTTCCTCAAAAATATCAGCATCTTCATCTTCCTTTTGGGATAGCAGTGCATCAAGATGAGCCATATCCTCGCCCATTAACCTGTTCGACTTGATTTTAAGTAGGATTGCAGCTGCCAAAAGAACTTTGCCAGAAAGCCTTAAATCAAGCGCCTCTAACTTTTTCACTGTTTCAATATATTTTCTGGTCAATAAGGATATATTAACATCCCAGGGATCTATGTCACCTGTTTTGATAAGCTCATAGATTATAGACTGCCACGTAATCTCATCTTTGCCAAATAATATTTCAAGGACTCTGTCATGAGATTCCATAAGAATTATACATAGATCTAATAGTATATAAATCTAATGGAAGAAATATCCCAATAGATTACACCAACTTTTTTAAGTAAGATACTCTTTCGCCTACTGTCTTGGCTAGCGTCTTCTGCGTTTTTATCTTTGAAATGTTCTTTGCAAGTACCTGGTCTCCAATAATGTCATTAATCCAGTTTGCAAAGTCATTTTTCTCTGTGTTTACATGGTAGCTGAATTTTTCAGATTCCATGGATTTAAGCTCCTTGGAGAACTCTTCCAGGGTCGTCAATACAGCCCCGTTATTTACCCAAAATCCTTTTTCCTGGTCTATCTGCCTCAAAAAAGATTTGGCCTGCTCCGCATTTAGTTTTTTTGGCATAAGTCTTCTCCTCCTTTTATTTTTAATCTTAGGCTCTTTAGTATTATTTGTCTCAACAATCTTGTTTTCTGGCCTAAACAGAGAACTAAACATAAAACTGGATTTATTGCAAAAAAATCCAGTCTCTTTGGTGTTTGGATTTGCAATCCTTTTTTCTGAAATCCCTTTGTTAATCAGCTCTAAAGGCCAATTCTCAGACAAAAGGGCTCTTCTGATATCTTCCTCGGAAAAACCCTTGCTTAAAGTGGAATGTATATATTTAGACAATCTTTTCAGATTCGCTTTTTCAATGTCTTCCTTGGTTTTTTTGAAAAGCATTTTATCGCGAGATTTGCACACTGGGGACTGTTGCCTTTTGCCCATCAAGCCTTATTCTCAAGTCATTTAAGATATTCATGAATGAGATAAATGACTCATAAGGGTTATCATATGGATTAAAATATTTGTGCACATCCCCATCATTAAACCATTTTGTGCACATATAATAAAAATTATCAGAGGTCTGCATCTTTCTCCAGTCGGATAATAATTTTTCATTATTGCTCAGTTTTATATCTTTTTCCAGCTGATAAAGGCTGTGCACTGCTGATTGCTGCATCCTGTTGCCGAGCCATGCTGATAGGTCTCTTTCAACATCCGCCCATGAGATAAGGTTATGGATGTCAAGTTCAGCTACGGAATTATAATTCTTAATTAGTTCAGAAGGCATCATAAAATTATTGTCAGGGTGTCTTAACAGCTCTCCAGGTAGATGTCTCATAAATTCAAAGATCCCGGTATCCTCCCATTGGTGCTCCCCAAACGTCTCATAATCCATAAACAGATTGACACAATTGCCATTTCCATTGACAGCATTAATCCATTGAGTATATTTTCCTACTGTGAGCGGATGCTCTTTCCATCCTTTGTTGGAAAACCTAAACGCAATATCATCAGAAAGCCTGTAATTTTTCAGCAAAAGCTTGATTTTGTTCGTAGTCATCGGCCTGTACAGGAAATTAGGAGATCTCCATCCAAGTATATGGTCCGCTCCCTCAGAAAGAATTCCTTTATATCCCAGATCTTCCACAAATTTAGCCAGCTCATTGTTATATATAAGCTCAGTATTTCTAAATACCTGTGGCTTGAAGCCAAACAATTTCCTTATCTTACGGCTATGCATATTCACCTGCTCTTTAAACTCCTCTTTTGAGTATAAAAATGCCAATGAATGATGATAGGTCTCATCAAGTATCTCAACCCTGCCAGTATCAACCAATTGCTGGAAAGTATTCAATGCCTCTGGATTAAAATTCTCAAACTGCTCAAGCACAATACCGGTAAAAGAATAGGCAACCTTGAATTCTGGGTATTTTTTTAGTAGGCTAAGCATTACCTTGTTTGTAGGTATATAACATTTATTCGCCACTTTGTTTAGTATATTTCTGTTCTTATTCTCATCATAATAATCGTGGTTCTTACCTATATCAAAAACCGTATAGTTCCTGAGCCTGTGTGGCTGGTGTACCTGGAAATAAAAACATACTGAAACCATTTATATCCCTCTCAATACTCTATTGTAGACTTCAACGCATTTTCTTGCTGGCTCATCCCAATTGAATTTTTGCACTTCTTGGTAGCCGCCTTCTTTTAGTGCTTCATGTGCTTCCTTGTATCTCAAGACTCCGATAATCTGGTTAGTCATCCTGTCAATATCCCAGAAATCTGATTTTAGGCAATTGTTGATGACCTCAGAAACTCCAGACTGCTTGGATATTATAACAGGAGTTTTGTTCCTCATTGCCTCTAAAGGCGTCAGCCCAAATGGCTCTGACACAGAAGGCATTACATAAAGATCAGCCATCTGGTATGCCCTGTCAATATCAGGTCCCCGTAGGAAGCCTGCAAACAGTACCTTATCTGCAATCCCAAGATCTGCAGCTTTTTCTATCATAGACGCAGTCATATCCCCGCTACCTGCGATTATGAATCTAACATTAGGGTCTATTTCAAGGACTCTTTTAGCAGTGTATAAAAAATAATCAGGACCTTTTTGCAGCGTCACCCTTCCCATGAATAGTACAACCTTGTTTCCTTTTTTAAGGCCAAAATCGCCATATTGGTCCCCATTGAACTCAATTGCATTATGCACGACCTGCACCTTCATTGGATCTATTCCATAATGCTCAACAATCCTGTTTTTTGTGAAATTGCTTACTGCAATTATTGAGTCTGCAGCATGCATTCCTTCTCTTTCAATATTGTATACGGCCTGATTTACCCCATGCCCGCCTGTTCTGTCAAATTCAGTTGCATGCACATGGATTACAAGAGGCTTGCCGGAAATCTTCCTTGCTTTTATTCCTGCTTGATACGTCATCCAATCGTGGCAGTGTATCAGATCATGGGGCTCGTATCTTGCTATCAGACCGGCCTGTAATGAATATCTGTATACTTCGGCAAATAGGTCCCTACCATAAATATCCCTCCTCTTTGATGCGGCCTTATTTAGGAGCAATGATCTTCGGTATTCTTCAGATGTCATATATCCGACCAGATTTGTTTTTACGCCCCTTAATTTTATTTTAGAGATATTGCCTGCTGATATTAGTTTTACAAAATCAGACTTTGCCTTTTCAGGAATATGCGGAAGTACAAAGGTTACATTTACACCATTATGGGCTAGACCTTTAGTTAAGCCATAACAGGCTGTTCCTAAACCACCGGTATTGAATGGCGGAAATTCCCAACCAAACATTAACACCTTCATAGTTTGATTTCCTCTTTTTGATTGTTTGTTTCTGTAGGTTCTATTCCTAATGACCTTATGTAAGTTTTCCCATCTTCAGAAAGTTCAAATATCCTAACGTATTTAGAACTGATAACTTCATTGCTTAAGCGCCTGCCTACAAGGTATGTCAAATGCAGCTCAACAGTTTTCCAATTGATCTTTGTTTTATAAGAAATCTCATTTATTGTATGCTTGCCAGAAGATAAGCAGATTAAGATTGCTGTTCTTAAATCTTTAAAGCTACGTTTGTAGATTCCTCTTTTTCCCCTCACTTTATAGAACCTCTACCTATTATGATATCAATCTCTAGCTATATTGACACCATGATAGTACTTATATATAAAGAAATTGGTATTATTAGTAACAATTAATGTTAGATAGGGCTATTCATAGAATTTTTGAGTTATAAAATTAAATTATTTGCATTACAATAGCCAAAGCCTGGCTCCAGCCAAGCGGTGTATTCTCATTATACTTATCAGTGTTTGCAAAATATAATTCTGGCAGCTCTCCTCTCTCATTCATTGCTTCAAATGTTTTTCTAAGGTAATACGCATATTTATCCGGCCTGTTTAATTGTTTGTAAATTATGGCAAGCCATGGAAATCCCTTTGTCCACTCTGCCTCAGAACCAGGACCAATTCCATTATTGTGGTATCTGTCCCCTATATATCTTATAACACCTCTTTCTCTGACCAAATAATGTTCAACATCCTTAAGTATTTCCAACTTAATTTTTTCATCCACTATATTATAAGGGTATATAAGCGATAATAGAGCAAGATCTACCTTCTTGGTTACAGATTCCCTGGGCAATAATCGCTTTAATGATTGTTCACCTTTTTCTATTAGACCCAAAGGGACTTCAACAAGTTTCTGTATCTTTTTTAATCCGGCAACACAAGCTCCGAGGCTGGAAGCATGCACCTCTTCATTTTCCTCCCACATTCCATTATCCTTATCATGCCAGTATTGGATGGATTGCAAGTAGTGAACTATTTTCTGAACTATTCTTAAGTCATTTTGACCCCTTATGATATTAAACCCCTTTTCTTCTAATGAGCCAATCATAAAAAGAAGAGCCCCTACTGCATCGTTTTGTTTATTCCCCCATTCTTCCCATAGCTCATCCATTGTAAAAGGGTCATATCTCGGATGGATATATTGAAAGTGATATTTTGGTTTTTCCTTTATTGCCCAATCTATCTTGTATTCATGTTTTAGTAGAACATCCAGCAATGCCCAATAAACTTTTTTAAGCCTGACTTCGCTTTTGATTGCTTCCAAGCCAAGAGACTCATAGATGTTATCTCTAATCCAAGCAACATTATAGCCTGTCTTTACAGTCATCTTAGAGGCTGAAAATAGGCCATTTGAGTACTGCAAATTTTTCAATATCTGAATGCTTTGGTTCAGCATACTACCACTACAAAATAGTTAATTAAGTACTATATAAATCTTTCTATTTTGATTATTTCATAGTGGTAACATTTAAATTATTTTTAATGATTTACGCTTAACTATATTCCCTTGCAGCTGACTATTTTTATCGCTACCATTTACTCAGGATTCCGCCAAAGTGAACTGGATGGTTAGACAATTCTATTTCGATACGTATGCACTTGTAGAAGTTAGCAAAGGCAATCCAAAATATGAGCAATACAAAGAGGGAATTAAGGTGATACTTAACAAAATTAATCTTTTAGAGTTTTCTTTTTTTAATCAAAGAAGAAAAAGAGGTTAAAAATATTTTTGACAAGTTTTTGAAATATAGTATAGATTATAATAAAGATATTTTAATAAAATCAGCCCAAGTAATTAGGAATTATTTCTTCATCATCAATTTAACCACATCAATCATCCTGTTACTGTAGCCCCATTCATTATCATACCATCCAACTACTACAACTATTTCATTGTCTATGCATCTTGTAAGCTGGCTGTCAAATATGCATGAATGGGGATTCCCCAAGATGTCGCTTGAGACCAATGCCTCTTCGCTGTATTCCAGAATCCCTTTCATGTGGTACTGGGAAACATTTCTGAATAGTTTATTTATTTCTTCAACGGAGACACCTTTCTTATTTATTTCAGCTACAAAATGGACCATCGAGCCGCAGGCAACAGGGACCCTTATTGCTGCGCCAATACATTTCCCCTCAAGCTCAGGAATAACCTCTGCTATCGCTTTTGCAGCACCAGTTGAAGTAGGCACGATATTGAGTGCTGCAGCCTTTGCCCTTCTGAGATCTTTATGAGGTGCATCTAAAATCGTCTGGTCATTTGTATAAGCATGAACCGTAGTCATCACTCCGCTGTCAAACCCATAGTTATCATTGATGACTTTGACTAAGGGTGCAAAACAATTTGTTGTGCAGGAAGCGCAGCTCACTAAATTTTCACCGTAGTAAGTATGCTCATTGACACCCATCACTATTGTCTTGATTTTTTCTCCCCCTTTGGAAGGCGCGCTTAATAAAACCTTTTTTGCTCCTGCCCGTAAATGCCCGCAAAGCGACTCACAACTCGTAAATAGACCGGTGCATTCTAAGGCTATATCAATATCAAGATTTTTCCAAGGCAGTTTTTCAGGACTCTTCTCTGATAGGACCTGGATTTCCTTTCCATTCACAACTATAGAGCTTTTCCTCGCTTCTATTGAACCATTAAAAGGCCCATGAACTGAATCAAACCGAAGCAGATGAGCTAAAGTACCAGCATTTGTTAAGTCGTTTATTGCAATAATATCAATAACAGGATCATTTATAGCAACCCTAAGCGCAAGCCTCCCGATTCGTCCAAAACCATTTATAGCTAGCTTGATTCCCAAAATAATCACCTCTTTTTTTATGCTACATTACAGATATGGGATATATAAAAATAGGGAAGAAAAGGGATAGATAGGAACGGTATGAACAGGAATTTTGTCTGCCTCTATTTTAAACAATCCCTTTCTTACCGATTTGATTCTATTTAACACTATTTTTATAAAGGCAGTAATAGGCATTTAGTTTAGGTGGTTGGTACTCAAAAAAGAGGTGAAATATTGACAGATGTAAAAGCTGACATTCTATTTGAGGTATCATGGGAAGTCTGCAATAAGGTAGGTGGCATTTATACTGTTGTAAAGAGCAAGGTCGAGTGCACAAAAAATAGTTATAAGGATTACTTCCTGATCGGGCCTTACTCTGAAGAGAAAGCAAAGATAGACCTTGATGAAAAAGATATACCTAATTATTTGAAGGCTATATTCAGAAGCCTTAGCGATGAAGGCATTACATGTCATTATGGAACCTGGAACATAGCCGGAGAGCCTACGACAATCCTAATTGACTTTGTTAAGGCAATAGGTAAAAAGAATGAAATCAAGACGAAGTTGTGGGACGATTATAAAATTGATTCCATCTCATCAAACTGGGAATTTGAGGAACCCATAATATGGTCTTGGGCTGTTTCAAGATTCCTTGAAGAGTTCTGGCTTGTTAATAAAGGAAAAAAGATTGTAGCTCATTTCCATGAATGGCTTGCCGGGTCTGCTCTTTTGCAGCTTAAGAAAAAAAAAATAAAGATAGCTACAGTGTTTACAACCCATGCCACAATGCTTGGCAGGGCTATTGCTAGTTCAGGCCAGGACTTATACGGCACACTAAATTCAATTAATCCGACTCAAAAAGCTTATGAGTTAGGTGTGCAGGATAAATTCTTAATTGAAAAGGCTTGTGCCAAAAACGCGGATGTATTCACGACTGTCAGCGAGATTACAGGAATTGAAGCAGAAAAAATACTTGAAAGAAAACCTGAAGTACTTGTCTTAAATGGCCTTGATATCCAAAAATTCCCGACAATGGAGGAAGTATCAATCAAGCATGCTGTATGCAGGGAGAAAATAAGGGAGTTCCTAACTTTTAATTTCTTTCCGCACTATTCATTTGACCTTAATCACACCATGTTCATTTTTATTATCGGAAGGTATGAATTCAAAAATAAGGGTATAGATATCTTCATAAAGGCTTTGGCAAATCTTAACGAAAGACTAAAAAAGGAGGATTCAAAGAGAAATGTGGCAGTGTTCTTCTGGATACCCCAAGAAACAATGGGGGTAAAAACAGCTCTCTTGGAAAACAAGAACTATTATAGGCACATAAAAAATTTTATCCAATACAATGAGGGGGAAATCCTTTCCCACATAGTCTATGATTTTGTTTCAGGAAAAGACATTTCAAAGGATCAGCTCTTCACAAAAGACTTCTTGATGGAGATAAAAAAGGATGTCATGCATTTTAAGAGGAAAGGTAATCCTCCAATGGTGACTCACAATATAATTGATGAGGATAATGACCCAATTGTTGCCAACCTACTTCGATATGGGCTTGATAACAAGGAAGATGATAAAGTAAAGACAATCCTTTATCCCGTTTATCTTGACGGAAATGATGGCCTTATAGATCTTCCATACTATGATGCTATGGCCGGTTGCCACCTTGGTGTCTTTCCGTCATATTATGAACCATGGGGATACACTACTTTAGAAACAGCTGCGCTAGGTGTTCCTGCCTTCACCTCAGACTTATCAGGATTTGGCAGATTTATCCAAAATAAAGTTAACCATAATATGGAGGACGGAATTTTTGTCTTAAAACGTCTTGGCAAATCAGAGGAGGATATAATTAACGAATTTGCCGAATTACTATACAAGTTCTGCAAGAGGGATAAGCACGACCGGGCTCAGAATAAAATTAATGCTAAACAGCTTTCTGGTTTAGCTGATTGGAAAATATTCATTCAGAACTATATCAAGGCACACAACCTCGCATTGGAAAAACTTGGCTAAAGTAACATAATCCCGCTGCCTAAAGGCAGGGGCTTTTAACTCTAATGTCAGACGGAGTTGTCAATTGACCTTTGCCTTCATCCATTGAGTTGTGTGGCATTGTTACAGGATGCCTACGCAAGTTACAAGAAGCGTTGAAATCGGATTGTGAGGAAAATCCGCAATGAGAACAATAAAAGCAATCAAAGTATCTGGAACCAAGTTCACCACAGTTGGAGCATATTTGAGAAGTCATGTATGGATCAACAAAGACAACATATTTACCTTCTCTCATTGCTTTGTAGCTAATGAACTGTTGCAATTGGTAGAAGCTCCAACTGTAGAGCCATCTGTTCAACCTCTTGCCCATATATCTATGCCTGTCTCGTATTCCTTTAAGGTTCTCCAATACAATAGTGTCAGCAGGAAGCCACTGCCTCAAATCTGTGTAAACAAGATAGTGAAGCTTGAATCTGTTGCTAACCTTAGCCTTAAATCCTTTGTCAATGGTGTATTGGACAGCTTTAAGAAAGGTGCTGGACATATCAAACAAGTTCTTATTGCCGATAACTTTAAGCTTTATTGTGGAAACAAGCCTCATAATAATACAAAACAACAACCCATTTATATGTCCTATGGACATATGTCCAGTGGGTTATGGTTTAATAGAATGGAGGTGAGTGTCAATTCCTCACCACTCTAAAGAGTGGAGTACCCTTAACACAATTTTATGGAATTAAGAAAAGATTATATTCTTAATAGATGGGTTATTTTAGCATCTGAAAGGAAATATAGAAAAAGAGAATTAGATGCAGATCAACCAAAAGAGTTTAACAAAACATGTTTTTTCTGTCCTGGTAATGAAGCCGCAACACCTCCTGAGATTGACAGGATCGAAGAGAACGGAAAATGGATAATAAGATGGTTTCCAAATAAATTTCCCGCTGTACAAGAAGAAGGCAATCCAGTAATAAGAACAGATAACCAATTTTTCACCTTTTCTGGTTCTTACGGAAAGCATGAAGTTATAGCCGAATGCCCTGAGCATAACAAACAGCTTTGGGATTTGTCAGCTGAGCATCTAAAAAAACTTTTGTATGTTTACAGGCAAAGGATAAACAGTTTATCGAAAGGAGCCAATATTAAGTATGTCGTGATTTTTAAGAACCATGGAGGTGATGCAGGAACATCCTTGGTGCATTCCCACACGCAGGTTGTCTCCCTCAATCTCATCCCTCCTTTAGTTGCTGAAGAAGTGAGTGCTTCCAAAGGTTATGGCTCTTGCCCCTATTGCGGGATTATTGATATTGAGAAAAACAGTTACAGGAGATGTTTTGAAAATAATGGCTTCGTTGCATTTGCTCCTTATGCATCCAGATTTAATTATGAGATATGGTTATTTCCAAAAAGGCATCTAACAAATATGAATGAATTAAGCAGCAATGAATACGGAGATTTAGCTGAAATTCTAAAAAATGTTCTGGTAAAGTTAAAAGAGTTGAATGCTTCATATAATCTCTTTTTGCACTACGCCCCTAAAGGAGAGAACCTTCATTTGCATGTTGAGATAATCCCAAGGTTGGCAACCTGGGCAGGATTTGAGTTTTCCTCAGATATCACAATCAACTCAGTAACTCCGGAAGATGCAGCTAAATTTTATAGGGGCGAACAATGAGGATAGCCCATAATATTAACAACAAAAGGATCGAAAAAGAAGTTGCAGTTAATACAGGTTTCCTTTTGACCAACAAATCAGGAGGTTTTTTTTCCTTAGGATTAGACAGTAAATATAGTGGTTTTTTCTGCAGATTAGGTGGAAAGGTATTCAAGATAATCGAAGACATAAAAAGGGAGGGTTCACTTAAATGTATTACTAATAACGTATGGAATGTCGAGAGACAACGAGGTGGCTTGACAGAAAGCTTTTTTATGCCCCTCCACACAAATGCCTTGGTATATGAGGTAAACAAGATTGCGCATGTTGAGCTTCTTTTAGACATCAGAGAACCTTATGATGACAGACAATGGGGAAGGAATTATGAGATTTCCATAGAAAAGAAGAATGTTGTTGTAAAATTTACCAAACAAAATGATTTTAGGGACGGAGAGCAAAGTGATAAGGCGGAGTATACAATATATCTTGTAATAGCAGGAGATGAAAACCTGCAGTATGAAAATATAGCTGAATGGATAAAAAAAGAATATGAGTTGGATAAAAAGAGAGGCTCATCTTTTGAAAGATACATATACAAGGCTGCTAAACTCTCATGCAAAAAGATTGTTTTTTCCGCCGCTTATAATAAAGAAGAAGCAATTGAAATTGCTGAACATACTATATCAGATATTGATAAACTAAAAGAGGTCAAAAAGAGATCGCAACATAAAGTTAAAGATGTCTCAGATGATGAGGTAAAACTTGCCCTTCATTGCGCTGTTAACAGTGTTGATGAATTATTGATTAACGAACGAACGAATCTGGGCATATATGCAGGTCTTCCCTGGTTTTTTCAATTCTGGACTAGGGATGAGGTTATCTCTCTCAAGTCTCTAATGCTAAATGATAGGTTTAACATTGTCAGGGAGCTTCTTATAAAAGAGCTAAAAAGTGCTGCTCTTGACGGCAGACTGCCAAATAGAAATCCTCCTGCCGAAATAGGCTCTGCAGATTCACTGGGTTGGCATTTTAAAAGATGGTATGACCTCATTGAAGTTTTGTCAAAAAAAGGATTGTTAGATAAATATTTTGACCAAAAAAATCTTATAAGAATTATTAATAGATTGATAATTTCATTAAAACTGGAAAGTAAGGAGCATACAAAGGAGGGATTTGCAATAAATTCTTCTAAAGAGACTTGGATGGATAGCATTGACCGTTATGGTATTACAATTGAGATTCAGGCTCTTAGGCTAAGCATGTACAATATACTATTTGACTTGACCCAGCTAGAGATATATAATGAAATGAAAAACGAATTGAAGAATAAAGTTCGGGAAGAATTTTGGGATGGAAACTGCCTATTGGACCGTATTGGAGATCCTGTCATAAGACCTAATGTTTTTATTGCAGCCTATATATACCCAGACCTTTTAACAGAAAAAGAATGGGAAACTTGTTTTGAGAATATCCTTCCAAAATTATGGCTTAATTGGGGCGGCTTGTCCACAATAGACAAATATAACGAAAAGTTCTGTGACAGTTACACTGGTGAGGATCCAAGAAGCTACCACACTGGTGATTCATGGTTTTGGATAAATAATTTAGCAGCAATTGTTTTGTATAGGACTAATAAAATAAAATTTCAGAAATATATTAAAAAAATCCTAACAGCATCAACGGACGAAATATTGTGGGGCGGTATGATAGGTCACCATGCTGAATTAAGCTCTGCAGCCGAATTAAGAAGTGAAGGCTGTTTTAGCCAAGCATGGAGCAGTGCAATGTATATTGAGTTAATTAATGAGATATATTTTAGTTAGAGTTCTTGACTGATTGATCGATAGAAAAAATATTATTTTTGGTATCTTTAAACAAAAAAATATGAAATTAAAAATAGAAAAAGTTTATTTTTTCTTTTTTAATTTATTAAGCATTGCTTCCTTTGATTTAGCCTTGGCAATGGTCTTGGAAAGTTTCTTGTCGCCTATGATTTCAGATACCCAATTTGCAAAGTCGTTTTTCTCAGTATTGCAGTGGTATCTAAATGTATCATCGCTCATTTGATGCTCGAGCGACCCTGCAAGATCCTCCACACTCTTTAAAACCTCGCCGTCACATACATAGAAGTACTGGCTTTCCTCCATATAAAACACCTCACTTTTTTAGTTTAATATTGAATTAATAATAATCCTTAGCATAACCCATATATAAAAATTTCGGTTTAAAAACATTAATCATCAAAATGTATAAAAACTTCTAAAATAACTTTTTTTGCACAAACCTTTATTCCTAATCAAAAAATATTAGAGTAATTTCACACCTTTTGCTCTAATTTGTCGTAGGTTGCAACGGCATGCATACAGGGTTTATTATCCATACTGCAATGGTTAATGCAGCATCCTAAATGTAATACCCCATCTTTAAATTTGCACAAAACAATCGAGTCCGGACTGTTTTGAAATTCACCGTTACAGATTTTGCATGACACAGTCATATTAACACCTCTTTTTTAGCCTGTATCAGATGTCGCTACTATATAAATCTTGCTATTAGTAGTGGTTTTAGGTGTGCGGACACTAGGAATCGGTAAATTCTAACATTTTACTTCAAAGGATGGTGCACGTTCTAAAACCACAAGATTTATAACTATATGCACATATAGTTATATTTTGTGATACTATGGGATATAAAACAAAAATACAATTAATCCAAAGAAAGGATTCGCAGCAGTGGCTGTTTAACATCCCATCTGCGATAGGTGCGGCACTAGAGCTTAAGAAAGGGGAAACCCTCGATTTGACAATAAATAACAAGAACAGCTTAATTGTCAGGAGGCTAAAATGAAAGAAGATTTGGAAATTGAAAAAATAGCCAATATGATTAGAAGCAAATCAAGGGAACAACTAATCAGCCTTCTTAATTTCAACAAAGAAAACGCAAGTTTCATCGAATTGGAATTACAAATCTGCAAAAATCTAAATGAGATAGGTGCGATAATTCTTGAGCAATTAGTCCCGTTGAAATATGGAGATGGCTATAAAGGATCTAAGGTAAATATAGACCAGGAGACTACATATTCCTGTATTGCAAAAGATCGGCCAAGAGGGCTTCTGACGGCTTTTGGAAAAATTACTATCCATAGGGCTGCATATACTGAATTTCATTCCGGCGGCTTGAAATCGTTTATCGATGAGGCATTAGATATTGAAAACAAAAGAGTATCCCCATTGGTTAGATATTGGTCAGATTTGCTTGGCACAACCCAACCATTTGATGAAGCTGCGTCAACATTACTAAAAATTAGAGGTATTGACCTATCAAAGACTCAAATAGAGCTTTCTACAGAAAGCATAGGCGCCAAAATTGCTAAGGCGCATGACGAACAAATCAAAGAGATTGTATTAAACAAGAAAGGAGAGGTTGCTCCAGCCGAGATAAATTTGAACCTCAACGCTGAAAAGACAGTATATATAGAAACGGACGGCTGCCACATCAACACTGAAAACGATTGGAAAGAATGTAAGACATTTATGTTATTTGAATTAGAGCAAATAACAAAAGAAGAAAGGAGACTGAAAAACAAACGCTACTATTCGACGATGAAAGACGTCAATGAGATAAAAAGGCAGTTGAAATTTCACCTTGAAAGGTACTGCGCGAAGGATGAAGACAGGATAGCCTGCATTGGCGACGGAGCTAACTGGATATGGAATATGGTGGAGGAGTTATTCCCTAAAGATATATTTCACTCTGGAATTATTGAGATAGTGGATTGGTATCATGCAAAGGAAAAAATAGTTCAGATAAGAACAGAGATTTTTGGAGATACAGGAGAAGGTAGAAAGTTTCAGGATGAATGCGAATCTTATCTCATCCAAGGGAATATTGAGGTGGTTGAGCAATTACTGGAACAATTGAGGGATAAGCAGCAATTGGAAGAAAAAAGGAAATTTGTGGATGATAAGCTAATATATTTTATGGGTAATAAAGATAAAATGAGATATGAGAAATTTAGGGAAAAAGGATATTGCATTGGCTCAGGAGCAATAGAAAGCGCAAACAAATATGTCGTACAAAGAAGACTAAAGCTTCCTGGTATGAAATGGAAGGAAGAGAATGCCAATTATATGGCCCACCTCAGGGCTGAATACATAAATGGGGAGATGGATAAACATTACGGCCTAAATATTAATCCACTTGGTAACACTGTAGCTGTTACCTAACCTGCTGGAATTACATGCACCCGGTTTTAGTCTACTAACTTAAAATATTACGAAAGAAAAAAACTATTTCTTATCTTTAGACTCTTTCTTCTCTTCAGGCGCAGCTTTTGCCTTTGTTGCATCAGCGGCAGGTGCCCCTTCAGCGCCAGCAGCGGCTGCCTCAGATGGAAGTAGCTCCCTTATCAATGCATCTGGAATATCAGCTTCCTTTAGTTTGGCTTTGATTGCTCCCCTCTCTTTGCCAGCCATTGAAGTGATAATCTCTTTAGCCTTTGCCTCAAGTTCAACCCTTCTTCTCTCAACATCCTCTGCAAGCCTCTTCTTTTCTTCCTCAAGTTTTGCTTTCTCTTCAGCCGTAAGCTCTGTCTTCTCAGCTTTAATCTCAGCATCAAACATCCCTGCTTTAACGTCTTCCTGGGATTCCTTTGCAGGTTTGCCCTCAACGAGAATTCCCATAGAATTGCATGTACCCATGACTTCTAGTACTTTCTGTTTTAGCGTTTTTCCTAGGAGTGCAGACTCTTTCATCTTTGCTATCTTGATAATCTGCTCAATAAGGACATCAGCAACCTTATCAGCTTTGGGATTACCCGAACCTTTTTCAATCCCGGCTTCTTTTTTCAGCAATTGGGATGCAGGCGGCGTACCAACTTCGATATTAAACTCCTTGCTTTGTTTGTCAACTTTGACCTTCACAGGGACTTTCATGCCTGCAAATATCCTGGTCTTTTCATTAATCTTCCCGACAACCTGACCTATGTTCACTCCCATAGGACCTAAAGCAGGGCCTAACGGGGGCGCAGCTGTAGCTTTTCCGCCCTCTACAAGCACTTCAATAGTTTCAGTTGCCATAAAATATCAGGATTAAAGAAGCATTTATAAAGTTTACTTTTTAAACTTAATCTTCCTTGTCTTCCTCTTCTACTGTGCCGGTATCTCTTCTGATGACTTTAACAGAATCCATCTTGACTGTTATGGGGATTGGAACTGCAGCTTCAAGTAGCTCAACAACCACTTCCTCCTTTTGCTTGTCAATCCTTGTGATTTTTGCATTCTCTCGTTTGAATGGACCGGAAATTATTTCAACAATATCGTTCTTCTGTATGTTAACCTCACGCTTAACCTGCTCAAGCATATGTTCAATCTCTTTGTAGTCTATAGGTTTGGGCAGTATCCCTCTTGCATAAGGTACATTAAAAGCAGCCTGCTCTGCGTCTGTCCTTGAGCCAGCCTCAACAAATATGTAGCCTCGCATCCCATGAGGCCTTACAACTGAATAAACCTCAAGCTTCTTTCTTTTGGCATTTGAGCTGACAAAATCCATCACCTGGTCTTCCCTATTTGCAGTAACCCTCAATGCATATATTACTTCATCTTCTCTTGCCATTTTATAACCCCTGTTTTAGCAGAACAGTAACCATGTGGATCACAAAACCTAATAACCCAATAATTATCATACCCAGTCCAGATGCTTTTACTATAGTTATAAATTCCAACCTGGTTGGTTTTTTTGTGACAGTTAAAACTCTCTTGCACTCTCCCACAAAGAGTTTAAACTTCATCCATAATTCTGCTGTTTTCATTTTAATCAATAAAATCTATGCCAAGCTCCTTTTCAATCTCTTTCCTTTTCTTGTCAACAGTTAATTTGCCAGGTCCAAATATCTGTGGTGATTTTACACCAGTCACAATTAGCATTGTCCTTATTGTTTTTTGCAAATCCTTATAGATTTGCGCACCCCATATTATGGTTGCATCTTCTGCAAGCCTCTCAGAAACAGTTTCAACAACCTTTCTTGCCTCATCAAGGGTCATATCCTCTCCACCAGCAACATTGATTAAAGCCCCATTTGCATTAGTGATGTCTACATCCAATAGTGGGTTAGAAATGGCTTTTTCAACAGCTTCAATAGCTCTATTGTCTGTGTCAGACTCACCAACACCGATTAAAGCCACACCGCCATTTTTCATAACTGCCCTGATATCTGCAAAATCAAGGTTGACGAGGCCAGCCTTTGTGACAAGCTCAGCAATTCCCTTAACTGCATTTGTCAATATCTCATCAGCAACTTTAAAAGAAGTATGTAAAGGTAGATCAGGTGCAAGTTCCAAAAGTTTATCATTAGGAATGACAATTAAGGTATCGACAATCTGCTCCAGCTTTTCTAGACCAACAACTGCATTTTGATAACGCCTATGGCCTTCCATTGAAAAAGGCAATGTAACAACACCGACTGTTAAAGCCCCAATTTTTTTGGCAATCTCTGCGATTACTGGAGCTGAGCCTGTTCCTGTTCCTCCGCCCAATCCGCACGTAATAAAGACCATATCTGCGCCTTCCAGCGCTTTTTTGATATCCTGCTCGTTCTCTCGTGCAGCCTCTTCTCCAATTTTAGGATTGGATCCTGCACCCAATCCTTTTGTTATTTCCCTTCCAATAAGGATTTTCTTATCAGCAGATGTGTATAACAAATCCTGAGCATCAGTGTTGATGGCAATAACATCTGTCCCTGCTATTCCTACTTCGCTAATCCTTCCAATTGTATTATTGCCTCCCCCTCCAGCCCCAACCACTTTGATTGATGCCCTCTGTTGGCTAAGAAGTTTTTCCAATTCTTCATCTACTTGTCTTTTAGAAGTTTTCGTAGAATCATAATGCTGAGAAGGCTGTTCAGGCATATCTTGGATAACAGGTTCCACTTTACCCACCTCTTCTGGTAATTACTATTTTTGATGGTACACTTATATTTAAACATGTCGAAATTTTCATTTTATGATGTCCATTTTCTTTATACCAGGTATAAGTTCCTTTACTTTACCCATAATTGCCTCCTTATCTTCCGAAGCTATCTCATTTTTTACCTGAGCCGTGGCTTCACCATTTTCTATCCTTACACTTATGTCTTTAACGCCAAGTCTTAATTTCAGATATCCTTCAAGCTTTTCCTTGTCATCCTGAATTACCCTTTTAATCTTGATTACATAAATTAAATCTTTGCCTGATAATGGATGGTTAAAGTCAACTAATGTTCTGCCGCCTGATACTGTCTTGACTAAGCCCATTACTCCATCAATGTTTATTTGCAGGCCTGGGACTGGCTGTATTTTTTGCTTTAAAAATTTGCTTGTTTGTATAAGTTGGATCAATTTCACATTCTTTTTCCCGAATGCTTGTTCAGCTTTCAGGTGAATCGTATATTCTTTGTCTGCTTCCTTGCCTTCTAAAGCGTTATCAAGGCCGGCCAAAATCTGTTTTTCGCCAACACACATGATGACTGGCCCATAATTCATGCCCTCATTGTAAATTTCATTCTCTTTTGCAACCTTTCCATCAGTTGTATCAAAAACAGTGCCTCCCTCTAGCTTTCCAGTATACTCTATCTCAATGAAATCCTTAGTTTTTATTGTCATCTAAACACCAACTTGTGACTCACTCAGGCCTTTTCGTTCCTTGATCTGCTTGACAATCTTGTCCTGTAGCTCACCTGGAAGTCTTTCAAACATCTGATCAATCAAGAATGAGTTTCCTCTTCCGCCAGTGGCAGACCTTAGATCAGAACTCCATCCGATCATTTCACCCACAGGCATCTTTGCCTTTACAATTACCAGGCTTCCATCCTCTTTCATATCCAAAAGCTGGCCCCTCTTATTATTGATGATCTTTGAGATGTTTCCCATATATTCAATAGGCGCCTCTATCTGAAGCACCTGCAAAGGTTCCAATATCATAGGTTTGGCAAGCATCATCGCTCCCCTAATTCCTTCTCTGATAGCAGGATAAACCTGCGCAGGCCCCCTGTGAATTGCATCTTCGTGCAATTTCATGTCCATCAGATATACCTTAACCTTGGCGCATGGGTCTCTTGCTAAAGGCCCATTCTTCATTACGTCTTCAAACATGTCAAGCACCATCTCAAGGACTTCTCCTAAATGAACCTGGCCTCTTGTCTTATCAATGAACATGTTACCTCCAAAAATGCATTTGACACCCTCAGCTGTTTTTGAATCCATGCCTAACTCAACTAGCTTATCCCTTATAGCTGGATCCTTTTTCTTTAATCTTATTTCAGGCAACTCCCCTTTCTTTAATACCTGGTAAATATTCTCTTCTAATGGCTCAACTATAAAATAGAATTTATTGTGTTTATTTGGTGTCTTGCCTTCAACCTCGGAACTCCTTATGTTAATTGCCTCTCTATAAACAACAATTGGCGGACTTGTTTGTACTTCAACATGTTTCTCTGTTTTTATTCTGTTTTCAATAACCTCTAAATGAAGCTCACCCATCCCGCTAATGAGGTGCTGTCCTGTTTCTTCATCAATCTCTATCTGGATAGTTGGATCCTCTTTTTCAACCTGCTTAAGGACCTCAACTAGTTTTGGAAGATCGGATGCCCTTTTGGCCTCAATAGCTTTAGTGATGACTGGATCAAAGATATGAGTAATCTTTTCAAAAGGCTCTGTTTTTTGTAGGGTTATGGTCTCTCCTGCATATGCTTTAACTCCACCTATACCTACAATGTTGCCGGCAACAGCCTCTTCAACTATTTCTTTCTTAGCTCCGTTATAGATGTAAACCTGTTGGATTCTTGATTTATAGTTGCCTCTGTTCAAAAAGACGTCCATGCCCTTTTTAAGCGTGCCTGAGAATAATCTTCCGCAAGATATTTCTCCTGCCTGAGGATCAACTACAATCTTTGTTATTATAAAAAATAATGGCCCATTAGGATTGCAGCTAATGAGAGATTTACCCTCTTCCGATTCAATATCCCCATGCCATATCTTAGGGATCCTGTATTTCTGGGCCTGGATAGGGTCTGGATGATGCTGGATAACCATATTAAGCACAACTTCGTGTAATGGGGCCTTTTTTGCCAAAGCCTTTATTTTCTCATCATCATTTGTCGTATAAGCTTCAATCATATCCTTAAATGTGATGCCTTTTTTCTTCATGTATGGGAAGGATACAGCCCATTTATGGAAAGCTGAACCAAATGTTACGCTTCCATCCTGCACACCAACTTGCCATTTTTCTCCATATTCCTTAGGGGCAATCTCCTTGATTAACTTGTTAACATCATTGATCATCCTGACGAAACGTTCCTGCATTTGTTCAGGTGAAAGCTGTAATTCCCTGATTAGTCTGTCTACCTTATTGATAAAGAGAACAGGCTTGACAAGCTCCCTTAATGCCTGCCTAAACACAGTTTCTGTCTGCGGCATTACTCCTTCAACAGCGCATATCAAGACTATGGTGCCATCAACTGCCCGCATAGCTCTTGTAACGTCTCCACCAAAATCAACGTGGCCTGGTGTATCTAATAGATTGATAAGATATTCTTTATCATCAAGTTTATGGACCATATTAACTGCAGCAGTATCAATTGTGATTCCCCTCTCGGCTTCATCCTCATGGAAATCTAAAACTAGTTGTTTTCCTGCTAATTCCTCAGAAATCATCCCTGCCCCTGCAAGAAGATTGTCAGAAAATGTTGTCTTACCGTGGTCTATATGAGCAGATGTACAAATATTTCTGATTTGGTGAGGTAACCTCATAAGCCTTTGAACCCTGTCAACCATTTTTTCTGCCATTTTGAACCTCTATTTGCTTTTTTTCACTTCTTCTTTTTCCTTCCAGAACATCTTATCAATCTTAACTTCCTTTACTTCAGTATCAAAAACAGTATAAACAAGCTCATCAGGCCGAAACCAAAGCTTTATCTCTCTCTCAGCTTCAGGTGCATTTTCTGATGCATGAACCACATTTTCAAACACTCCTGCACTGGTGATCCTTCCGTACTTGCCCCTTATGCTTGTGGGGTCAGCCTTCTCAGGGTTAGTCGCTCCGACAATCTTCCTTACTTTTTCGATTGCGTTCTCTCCCTGATAGACTAAAGCCAATACTCTTCTTGTATGATAATGGCCCATTATATATTTGATCAGTTCATCAAAAAAAGCAGCCTCTTTCAGATGCTGGTAATGCTCCTCTGCAAGTTCCCTTGTGACCTGGACAACCTTTGCCCCAACTATCTTAAGCTCAGTATCAGATAGCTCTGTTATTATGTTCCCGGTTAGAGATTTCACAAGTCCATCTGGTTTTATCAACACAAGACACTGCTCAACCTCTTTACTCTTTTTTTGCTGCTTTTTCATATCTTGAACTCCATTTTGTTGTAATGGCCTTTCTTCTTAATTTTAAGGTGTTCATTTCGCATTTTCTGCTGCAAAAATAAAGTATTTTCGCATCCTTCTGAACATACATCACTCCAGTGCCTTTCTTCATTACCTCTCCGCAAAAACTGCATTTTACCATTTTATGCCCCGCCCACTCTTCCGCCCTTATTGAGGGCTCTTGCCTCAATTTCTGTCTCTCTAAGCATGAGTATATCGCCGATCTGGGTAGGGCCTTTTACATTCCTTCTCAATATTTTACCCTCATCCCTTCCTTCAAGGATCTTACATCTTACCTGGATTGCTTCTCCTCTTGCCCCAGTCCTTCCTATCAGTTCTTCCACTCTCGCTGAAAATGCCTTTGAAAAATGCACAGCAGCTTTTTTTTCTGGCTCCTTCTGAACCTGACCTTTTCGGTCTGGACGTTTTGCTTCCTCTTCCATCTTACTTCTCCTTTGCAGGTTTTGCTAGAGCAGTAATCTCTTTTAAGACATTCTTGGCTTCTCCTTCTTGTACGATTGCCACAGCGCTGGTTGCTTTCTGTATTCCGGCAGCTGCTCCAAGCTCTTCCTTGCTAGGAACCTCAACGCATATGACTCCTTTCTCTTCAGCCAATAAAGGAATATGCATCACAATTTCTTTTGGGTCCACGTCCTTAGCTATTACAACCAGTTTAGCCCCCCCTTTTTCCAATGCCTTTGTTACTTCATTTGATCCTTTTTTAAGCTTGCCTGTAGTCTTGGCAACCTCAATTGCTTCGTATATTTTATCAACCATTTCATCAGTCATGTACTTTCACCTTTATCCTGTTTTAATTATGAGGTTTAAAATAAGAAATTTAACCTCACTCACTCAAGCTTGGCTTGAGGTCATTATTCATCGGTATATATGAGGATTAGCTGCTTATTTATAAAGGTTGCTTTTTTTAGAATGTAAATTTATCCTATACAGATTATTATTTGTTGAAAACAAAATTTTCATTTTCAGATAGAAGATGTTATCATGATGACATGTATTGGTATGATTCCTACGGAAACAGAGAAAACAAAAAAGAGGATTGTGATAGTGATGAGGATTGTGAGGACGGCAAATGCGAGGAAGATTTCAGGGACAAGGATGAAAAAAGTGTTATGAGGGTGATGTCTGGTGGTATGATTCGTGTGACGACAGGTACAAAAAATATGATGAATGCGATGAAGAAAGAGATGAAATACAAAAAATGAGTTGAAATCTTATTGTTTGCCATCTTTTCTCCAAAAATAAGTATCCTTGGATCTACCCCAAATGATAGTTAAAGGTCCTATTTGCAAATGATAAGGTTCATAAAGAGAAGTGTAAATAGCAAAAAGCTCTTTAGATCGTCTATAATATTTTAATATCGTATAAAGGGAAGAGTGATTGTCTAAATTCCAGACGTCACTCGACTTAAAATATTGAAATGTTAATCTGGATATTCTCCTTCGTAGGCCTCTTTTTTGCACCAAGTAATGACCTATTCTTCTCTCATCTGCCCCCCAATTTTGCTCTTTTTCTTCAGTTATACTACCACCCTGGACCATACAGAAAGGGCTATCACCATCGCCTTCTTTAGTCATACTTCTGTACTGAAGCTGAACAACTGAGCTATAATCAATAGCATCATCGATAGTGTCAATTATCTCTTGAGCTTTTTGTACATGGATATCTGCCCGAAACTCCTCAGGTTTTATTTGAGTTACATTGCATAAATCGTTTATAAGGGACCATACCTGCAGCTGAGTTTCAACAGCAAACTTTTTAGTCATAATTGACAAGAGTGATTCTCAACTTATAAATATTATTGTAAAAAATGATTAGGATAAGAGGTCTTGGGGTTTAAAGGAGTTATAATTAAGAATTGAGATATTGTTTCCAATGAACTTAAGTCACCACGAGGGCTTAACAAAAAAGTTTATATCAAAAGCTTTTTATATATCCTATCCAAAAATAAGTTCAATTAATTTAAAAGGAGGGTGGTAAAATGATATTAGGTATAATTTTAGCAGTAAGTATATTGGCATTGGTTTTTGCATTCTTTCAAGGGGTTAGTGTGATAAAAAAATCCCCAGGGACTGCAAAGATGGCTGAGCTTTCAGACACTATCCATAAAGGGGCTTTGACATTTTTGCATAAGGAATATAGGACATTAGCTATATTTATTGTAATCGTTTTTTTAGCCTTGTTCTTTTTTATAGACAAAAGAACAGCAACAGCATTCTTGTTCGGGGCATTGTTCTCTGCATTATCCGGAAATATTGGTATGAGGATTGCAACAAAGGCAAACGCTAGGGCAGCAGAGGGAGCAAGGAGTTCTATCAACATTGGCATGAAGATTGCCTTTGGCTCCGGGACTGTAATGGGGCTTGCGGTAGTTGGTCTGGGATTACTTGGTGTTACCTTATTTTATATAATTTTTAATGATCCAAATATTATTTATGGTTTTGGTTTTGGGGCTTCTTCAATAGCCCTATTCGCAAGGGTAGGTGGGGGCATATATACAAAAGCTGCTGACGTAGGAGCTGACTTAGTAGGAAAGGTTGAAGCAGGCATTCCTGAGGACGATCCAAGAAATCCGGCTGTGATTGCTGATAATGTAGGTGATAATGTAGGAGATATAGCAGGGATGGGCTCAGACCTGTTTGAAAGCTATGTTGATTCCATAATAGCAACAATGGTGATTGGCGCATCAGTCCTAATAACAACCCGTATTGCAAATGGATATGTTATACTGCCCCTTATACTGTCTGCAATAGGGATTATATCTTCAATTGCCGGAACCTATTTTGTAAGGGCAACTAAGGGAAAGGTTCAAAACGCACTGGATAAAGGTATTTGGTCTGCGTCAATATTAACAGCAATGCTTTCATTTGTTGCAACGATAATCTTGATTCCTGGCATTAATGGTTATTACGTTTTTTACGCAACCCTCTCTGGCCTTATAGCAGGAATAATAATTGGCCTCGTCACAGAATACTATACCACAAACAGTAAAAAACCAACCCAAATGGTTGCACAGGCAGCCCAGACAGGGGCAGGTACTAATATAATAAGGGGAATAGCAAATGGTATGCTTTCAACCTTGATTCCTGTTTTGACAGTATGCGCAGCAATACTCATATCTTATAAATTTACAGGATTGTATGGGATTGCAATCTCAGCAGTTGGAATGCTTTCCACTTTAGGGATAACCTTAGCAACAGACTGCTACGGACCTGTGGCTGATAATGCAGCAGGGATTGCAGAAATGGCCAAGTTAGGCCCCGGTATCAGAGCCAGATGTGAAAATCTTGATGCAGTTGGAAATACAACAGCTGCTATGGGAAAGGGGTTTGCAATAGCCTCAGCAGCCTTGACAGCTTTAGCATTATTTGTTTCGTATATAGAAGTAGCCGCCAAATTAACAGGCAAAGCAGTTCTTATAGATATAACTAATCCATATGTAGTTGTTGGTCTATTTATTGGAGGTCTAATCCCATTTATCTTTTCTGCCCTTGCCCTTCAGGCAGTTGGAAAGGCAGCTCAAGGGGTTGTCAACGAAGTCAGAAGGCAGTTTAAACATATAAAGGGATTGATGCAGGGGAAGGCAAAACCAGATTCAAATAAATGCGTTTCAATAGTAACTGGCGCTGCATTAAAGGAGATGGTGGTGCCCACGTTGCTTGCAATAGTACCGACACTTTTAGTTGGACGATTCCTTGGTATAGAGGCTTTAGGTGGATTATTAGCCGGTGTTACTGTTACAGGATTTTTAATGGCAGTATTTATGGCTAATGCAGGCGCATCCTGGGACAACGCAAAGAAATACATTGAAGGAGGAGCTTTTGGGGGAAAAGGCAGCCCTGCACATAAGGCAGCAGTTGTAGGTGACACAGTAGGAGATCCTTTCAAAGACACTGCAGGACCATCACTTAACATATTAATGAAATTGATAAGCATTGTGGCGCTGGTGTGTCTGCCGCTGTTTATATAGGAACTTTTTTATATTCTTTTTTATTCTTTGTTTAAATGCAGAAAGTTTCTCTTGTAAAGTGTACTTCTTATGAAGAAAAAGAAGTATATGAAGCTGTTAAGAAAAGCATCGAGCTAATCGGTGGTTTAAATATAAGGAATAATTCTAAAGTCTTAATAAAACCAAATTTATTAAGACCAGATGCTCCTGATTCTCATGTAACGACACATCCATTAGCTATTAAGGCCATTATAAGGCTATTAAAGGAAAAAAATTGCGAAATCTTTGTTGGAGATTCTCCTGGATTTCATGATCCCCTACAAACAGCTAAAGTTTCAGGGATTTTAGATATTTGTGAGCAAGAGAACGTCAAATTTTTAGTTTTTAAAAATAAAAAAAGCTGTTTATACAAGGATGCTATCCTCATGAAAAGATTCGACTTAACTGATATTATCGATCAAGTGGATTATATAATAAATGTACCTAAGCTTAAAACCCATGTTATGATGGGAGTTACTTTTGCAATAAAAAACACATTTGGTCTTGTTGTTGGTTTGGATAAGAGCCAGATGCACCTCAAGTTACAGAGCCCCGAGAAATTTGCTTCAATGCTTGTGGACATTAATAATTTCGTAAAGCCCCACTTGAATGTAATGGATGGAGTCATTGGAATGGAAGGAAATGGACCTGGAAATGGAGACATAAAAAAGGTCGGCATAATATCTGCCTCGTATGACAGCCTTGCAATGGATATTGTTATGTGCAATCTGGTTGGTTTTGATCCATTAATTATTCAGACAAATAAGATTGCATTGTCCAGAAAAGAACCAGATTTTATTAAGAATATTGAGATAGTGGGTGAGGAGCTTAATGATGTAAAAATAAAGTTCAAGCGAGGCAACAAAAAGCCGCTATCAACTGCTCTCCCGAAAGGATTTTTTAATATTTTAAACCAGCTAATAAATTCAAGACCAGTAATTAACAATAAAAAATGCAAAGTATGTGGAGAATGCATAAAGATATGCCCTGCAAAAACCATTTCAATGAAAGACTATGGGGATAAGAAAGCTGCTTTCGTTAACAAAAGAAACTGCATAAGGTGTTTTTGCTGCCATGAGATATGTCCATATAATGCTATCATTCTAAAAAAAGGTTCCTTCAGTGCAATTTTCGAAAAATTAAGGAAAAGATAGTTTATTCTGGAGGTTTGCCCCCATTTTGAATCAATGCGTTTACTACTTCCATCTTGTAAACCCCTCTGCTCTCAAATCCAGTCAGTATGGTTCCGCCTCCTGTAAATAATGTATGTCGCTTATCCTGTCCTAATTTACTATAAAAATCGTTAGCATATTTGCTAAGTGCTTTTAAGGTATCCCCTCCACCAAAGAAGTGGTCTGCATCATTTTCAGCTAGAAGATAATATAATGCAACAGTCCCATCTACAAATCCAGCTTTATCAAAACCCATAACAGCGTTAATAAAATCTGTTTTTGCTTTCTTAATTGTTTCAGCAACATCTGATTTCATAAGATATTTAGGACTGATATCATAGACAAATCCCAGATTATCTCCTCTTCTGGCTTTATATAAATCAATTTCCCTATATTTACCTTCTTGTCTGGGATAATCTTTGTTGCACTCAAGATCAGAAGCAATTACTAAATCTGGAATAAGGAGCCTATTATCTTGTTTATCTGCATCTAATAGATGCCTTGCAACCTCTATCTCACCCTGTCCAACCCCATTTATTTTAACACCGTATTTTGCGCAAATTAGCGCATTCGCTGGCAATCCGCCAACCAGCAAATGGTCAGCTACTTCCCTAAGTGATTCAAGCGCCCCTATCTTTGTGTCAATTTTTTCTCCTGCAACAACAACTAAGAAAGGATGTTTAGCCTTAGGAAGGTTTAACAGGTATTCTAATCTTTGGACCTCTTCTGCCATCAATAAGCCTGCAAAACTTGGCAGCTTCTTAGTAATCCAATATGTAGAAACATGCGGCTGATGACTGCCAAATGCGTCGTTAACAAAAATATCAGCAATAGAGGCTAATTCTGCTGTAAAGCTGTCCCTCAGACCCTGCACTGTTTTTTCTTCTTCTCCAGTAAACCATCTGGTATTCGGCAAATATACTATTTTTACTTCCCCATTTTTTAATTCATCAATTGCATAGTCCACTGAACTATCTAAACCTGTAAAACCTTTTTCAGTAGCTTTTTTAGGATTTAGCTCTATAACTCGAACCTTATAACCCCATGTGCTTTGAATATAGTCAGCAACAGGCACCACTGAGTCATCCTGGCTAACAGTAATATTTCCGCTTTCCTTATCCCTTGGTCTTCCAATATGTGTCATTAAAATAGGATAGCCACCGTTTTCAAGAACTAGATCAATGGTTGCCTTTGAACGTTCTATTCTGTATGGATCATCTATTTTGCCTTTCTTAATAACATTATGGTCAACCCTTATTAAGACAAACTTCCCCTTAACGTCCTTTGCGCTAATAATAGGTAAATGTGGTTTATTCATTGTCTCACCCCCGCCAATCAGATTAATCCAAAGTATTAAAATTTTTTGATTTGCTTAAGTGATATCCACAACAATTCCAAAAACCTCTTTTATTTCTGTTTCCAGCTTTCTTTTGATCTTTTCAAAATCAATTTTTTCTATCTCACTTTTCAAATCGATTATGGAATTTTCCAATCTTTCTATTGTATGATCTGTATCCTTCATTTGCCTTTCTATATCTTCTAATCTAGCTCCAGAATTATTCTGTGTTATTTTATCATCAACATTTGCAATCTTTTTTTCTGTCTCATTATATTTACTTCTAAAATCAGTAAAGTAGTCTTGGTCTAACTTACCTATTTCTTCCAAAACTTTATCTTTTTTCGTATTCTTTATCCCTATGGAATTATTCATAATATTCGCTTTAGTTCCCTGCAAAAATTCAAGAATTTTTAATTCATTATCATTCATCAGAGCATGGATAGGATCCTTGAAGTAATCATTCAATATATCAATATTTTTTATTGTTATCCTTTCGTATTTTTTAATGGCTGCACCAATTACAGAAAAAGAATGGTGCAGCTTATTTGTCAAATCATGAAGTTCATTAAGATATTTTTTCTTTAATTCAGTTAGGCCTATAAATTCACTGTAATGCTTGCTTTCCTTTAGCTCTCCATGCGATTGGTTTAATTCAATTTTTGATTGGAGTCTATCTTCTTTTTCAGCTTCTTTTTCCTTTAGTTCCCTTTCCAATTCTGCCTTTTTTTCCTTTTTGTTATCTATGCTATTAATCTCGTTTTCAAGCTCTTTTGCTTTTTCAAGGTCCCCATTCTTTAGAGTACCCTTTAACCGCCTAACTAAATTATCAATATTCTTTATATTCAATGCAACTTCTCTAGACTCATTAGCAAAAAACTCCTGCAGGATCTGATATGCTTTCATTGTGGACTTTGTGAATTGTGCAAGCTTATCATCAAATCCCTGGCAAAAGGTGTTTATTGAAGCATAATCCTCCCTAATTTCCAGAGAATTAAGCAAGGCTGTGACAAGCTTGATGTAAGATTCCCTATTTCCATCCATAAACTGCTTGGCCCTTATCGGAATGTCAGGATTTCTAAGCTCAGCGCCTCTTAATAGTTCAAGGTTTTCTTTGGTTTTATTCATCTCAAGTTTAAGTTCATCTTGTATCTCTTTAAGCTTATTATGCAGTCCCTTGTTTTTTACCTCAAAATTGTCATGAAAAAACGATTTTAGCTCCTGCAATCCAATCTTCTTGACCTCAGGTTCCTCTTCCTTCAATAGTTTTTTAAGAAAATTAAACATTATAAAAATAGTAAATTACCCTTATTTATATAATTTCTCATGTCTTTTTTCATTATTATCAAAATTTTCGATTAAACACAAGACAACCCTAAAAGAAAGGAATTCTAAGCTTTTACAGGGCATACGCATAAAGGGCAATACCACTGGACACTGGACATCTAGTTAAGTGGACTATTTAAATGATTCATCCAGGGAAAAGTCGTGATAACAAAAAGCTTTATTTTCCTAGAAAAAGTAGGAAAACGATTGGAAAAGGGTATCTGGAACCAAGGCATAACTGACTGGAATTCCTTTCTAAAATCAGAAAAAATAAGAGGTATTTCAGAATTAAGAAAAAGCTACTATAACAGGCAATTGATGCAGGCTCAAAGAGAATTATACACTTTTAACTCCAATTTTTTCTTGAGTGTTCTTCCAAAATCTGAAACATGGCGATTGTATGATTTCTTTAGGGAAGAATGTATATTTTTAGATATTGAAACCTCAGGTATAGGTATGTATGATGACATAACAGTAATCGGATTATTTGATGGATTAGAGACAAAAACAATGATAAAAGGTATTAATTTAGATTATAATTTGTTGAGGGATGAATTAAAAAAATATAAGTTAATTGTTACATTTAATGGAGCTGCGTTTGATATACCTTTTATTAAAAAGAGATATCCAGATTTGCTCCCAGATATTCCGAATTTTGATTTGAGGGTAGCATGCCAAAGAGTAGGTTTAACAGGTGGTTTAAAGGAAATCGAGAAGAAGCTTGGAGTCCAAAGAAATCCTATTATAGATAAAATGTACGGAGGAGATGCCATCCTGCTTTGGAAAATGTTCAGGGCCTCAGGTGATGACTATTATCTGAATTTATTGGTAGAATACAATGAAGAGGATGTTTTTAATCTAAGAAAGATTGCTGATTTTGTATGTGAGAAACTCAAAGAAAACATTATGATTAATTTCGGACTGACCTAAGGAAATACTCCTTGCCTTTTTTTATTGACATTTATTTGTGGGCAGTACTTTTTTATCACACACTTTGAGCACCATGGTGACATAGTTACACATATATTTTGACCAGACTGCACTAATAGGTAATTAAGGTTGTTAATGATGGCATGGCTGAGGTAGTAATAAGCTTAAAATTTCCTAGATAAATTATTTGTATCTTAATAGTAATAACAAATAGAAAGCTTTAAATATCAGAAGTATTTCTCGGTATGTTGAAAAACATAAAGTCAGCATTAATATTTTAACAAATGTGGATATGAAAAATGTATTATATTAGAAGATACAAGATGGACAAGGAAAATGCAGCTCTTGCTCTAGAGGATATAGCCCAATCTCTTTCATCTAACCATAACCGGTATGTTTGTAGTAACGTACGTAAACAAGTAGAGTCTGTTCAAGATGGAAAAAAAGTAGATATTTCTGATAGGTTTATGGTACAACCTCTAATTAGTAGATTAAGTGAAAAGTTCGCATATTTGAGTGAGTGTGTACGTGATGACGGGTGTTGGTATATTGATATTGGATACGACCCGATAGAAACTCAATTTAGATTAGCAATACAGGACAACTGCAGAAGAACGCAAACAGATGAAAAGTTTGTCCTTTTGTATGATCTACTATTTGGAAATAAGCTCAATGCTCATGGTACAAGGCTAAGTGAAGAAAGAAAATGAAATTTAAAACTAGTGTAACTTTTGATGAAGATACCATTTATGGGATCAGAGAGTTGGTCAGGTCTGGGCATTTTAGGAATAAGTCTCATGTTGTAGAATACGCTGTGAAAAATCTTATCAAAGGAAAAAATGATTAATGCGAATTTACCTGGATTTGCAGAAGTTGTTGATGGAAGAACAGTCCTAAGACCAAATCCTTTATCTGCCCAATTGATATGCCTAGCTAGGTCTATTACCAATTGGAATGCGGCAATAGAATATTCCTCTATAAGACGTGATTTAATATGACCTTACATTGCGCTATAACCTATTTTGATTCTGAATCCAGAACAATGGGTTATTTGATAGGGGCAGATGGTTGTACTGCTGTAAAAGAATTGCCAGACCTAAGCTTTTCATCAGACAAGTCTATCAGGGGAACAAGAAGTGTGGGTTTCAGGAGAGGTAGTTATAAAACTGGGTTTCTTACTGATGCAATCAGCGCTATTGAAGAGAGTAGGAAAAGCTTGGAAAATATGTTCGATGATATCACTGATAGAAAGGATTATTCTGAGATTTGTGCTTTGAATAATATGGATTGCTCATTTCTGGTAGCAAGACAAGCAGATGACTTTGTTGGTTTATATGTAATCTCTAAATATGGCGATGATGCCCATAAAGCTATTGAAATGTACAGGATAACTCCTTCATTGTTTGATTTAGAAAGTAGTTCTTTCGGTGTATTAGCATTGTGTAACACAGACTGTTGTGAGTTTAAGATAGATGGACTAAGGCTAGATTATTCAGCTGCTCTAAAAACAATATACGGCTGTTTGACTTTGTACAATATTAAGGTAGATGGAGTAATCCTAGATATGGTAGGATCTAATTATCAACCCGGCGTTCCAACAATATTTAAGGTAGACCAAAAGGAAATCAGACAAGTAAAGGACTTTGAAATGCCTAAAGAATAATATTTCTAATATTTTTAATGAATAATTATTCAACTAAAAAGCCACTCATTATAATTATAATAATGCCAATTCAACTGGGAACACATATACCATAATTATCTACTTCTATCTACTCCAACCTTTATGCAATATCTATTTATAGGACACTTAGAACATAAAGGAGACAGTGGCAGACAGACATTTTGACCGAACTGTACAAAAAGCTCATTAAAGTCAGTCCAATATTTTTTAGGCAGTATTTTCTTAAGAGCTTTTTCAGTCTGCTCAGGAGTTTTTGTCTTAATCCAGCCTAATCTATTAGGTATACGATGGCAATGAGTATCTATTGGTAGGTAACCTTGTTTAAAGTGACCATATGTCATAACAATATTTGCAGTCTTTGGCCCAACACCCTTTAATTTTATCAATTCATCAAACGTATCTGGAACTTTTCCATGATATTTGTCAATCAGAACCTTACAAATCTCCCTGATTCTTTTGGCCTTTGTCTTGTAAAACCCAACAGGATAAATTAATTTTTCAATTTTTTTAGTGGATAGTCTCAATATTTTGTTAGGCGTATTATTTTTCTTTAATAGTCTAATAGATGCCTTGGCAGTAACTTCATCTTTTGTCCTTAAACTTAATATGCAAGAGATTAAAGTTGTGAAAGGATCCTTAACAATTCTTGCCCAAAGAGATACAAAAGGATATTTCCATTTTCTGGATTCTTTTTTTAATATCCTGATTATAAAATCAATATTTCTCAGTTTGTTCATTTTTTAACTTCTCTCTAAATGCCTTAACCTTAGATTCCTTTACTTCAGGAAATACTCCCATATTTTTGCAATCAACGCAATAATCAGCCTTTGTCATCTCCATATCCATTCCTGCAGGAGGTATCTTAATATTTGCGCTGCCGCATTGGATGCATATTTTCAAGTATCTATCTTTATTTCCCAAGATATAACCTCCTTTTCTCTTGGCTAAATTTCTCGATAGCATACCTAAGCATAGTGCGTGGCATATCCTTGTAGTACTTTTGCAGGAATCTCTCCTCAACTTTCTGGTTCTTTTTTCCTATCTCTCTAAGCATCCACCCAACTCCTTTATGTATCAGGTCATGCTTATCATTCAACAACATTTCAGCAATCTTTATTGAATCTTCAAATTTATTTTGTTTTATAAATTCAAAAGTAGCTAAGATAGATATCCGTCTTTCCCATATATTGTCAGATTTTGCCAGTTTATAGAGGATAGTTTTTGACTTATCTGATAAATAATCACCTACTATCTTTGGCGCAGATAAATCAACCAAATCCCAGTTATTTATATTAGGAGTATTTTTCAAATAAAAATCAAAGATTATTTTTTTATCATCTGCTTTTTTATATTTTTTGACCAAAATGAACAAAGCAGTTAATCTATACTCATGGATTTTACTTGAAAGGAGCTTTTGAATATCTTCAAGGTCTAATCCATCGTATTTATAAGCAATCTTTCTTTGGATTGGAACTATAATTCCTAAAAAGATATCCCCTTCCCCATACTCCCCCTTACCTGTTTTAAAGAATCTCTGAAGTAGTTTAGCTTTCTCTTTGTTTGCAGCTTTCTTAAAATCTGCTTGAATTTCATGTATAAGTGTCATAAGATTAGTTTGATGATGGATATGTGATTTAAAATACTTCCTTTTTTATATTAAAAGAATAAAAATTAAAGGTTTAAGTATCAAATTTATAAAGAGGTTTGGTGTAAGCCTCAACTAAACTATCATCGGGTTGTCCATTAAACTTGGGAATATGTACTACTCTTTCTGGCGGATACCCTAATCTGATTTCTTTTCCGATTAGACCAAGCCTTTCTTCAGCTGTAATCAGTCCTCTTTCTATACCTGCATTAACCTCTAACTCAGTTAACGAATAAAAATCCTCTATTAACACAAGTTCCTCTGGATTTCCAATTTTTCTTAAATCCTTGGGTATATCAGTTTGTTCTAAATAGTCATATGGATTTCGTGTGTTATAAATCCCATCTTTAATTCTCAATACCATAGCTGCTCCCAACCTATTTTTCCTATCCTGCCCAATAATTAGCCTAAAATAATCTAAGAGGGATAAGCCCTTTAGCGTATCGTAGGCTAACTCAATGTCGGCCAAAGTCCATAAGTAAGTATAACGAAAATCTTGTTTAGACCACTCAAGAACTAGTCTGGCTTCAGGATGCAATTGGGGTTCACGGATTGAAGTGATTAATACCCCTCCAGATCCCAGATTATTTTGTTTGTCATTGGGTTTGGAAACCAAAACACCTTTAAAAATATATTCCCATCAAGGTGGTTGTTTAGAAAGATTATTAAAAAAATACTACTTTTACCCAATAATGAACGCAATTAGATTTAAAGAATTTGTGAAAAAGCATCCTGATAAAAAAGAATTGGTTGAACATAGAATTGAAATCCTATTTAGTGAGGCAAAAGAAATCTTCAAAAAAGATAAGGAAAAATCTCATTCTCTTGTGAAAAAAGCAAGGGGCTTATCAATGAAATACAAGGTGAAAATCCCTGTTGAGCTTAAAAGAAGGTTCTGTAAGCACTGCCATTCATATTTGATGCCCTCAGTTAACGTAAGGATCAGAACAAAAGATGGAAAATTGATTAGCTACTGTTTGGAATGCAAAAAGTTTACGAGGATTCCGTATAAGAGATAATGAACCGTTTGTATAACCTCAAGTGTAATGAAGTGTAGTATTAGATTATCTGGAGCAGGATTTACTTCTTTGAGAGTATATTTGTATCTACATATTAATAGAAAATTTTATATAAGAAACATCCGACATTCCGAAGATGACTAATATACGGGGCATTCTAGCAATTGATAAATCACTTAAAAAATTGTTTTCCATTCTCAGCAAGAATCTTAAGTTATAGTTTTCTTCATCAAAGGATAGAATATGGTCATTCTGCTTCAAAAGAAGAAAAAAGAACACTCTAGCATTTAAGCGATAAGATAATCCTATCCCAAAATGGAATATTTATTTTTAGTCTATCCCTAAAAAATCCACTATTTTATTTTTTAACTGTATTATAAACTCAAAAAAATTCTCAAATATGTCCATAACAAAATCTGTAAGAGTAATATTTTCCCTTCTATGCTTTGATTGCCATGCATTGTAGAACAAAAAGGACAAGCAAACACAAAACATCCTTATAGTTGGATTATTTGTTTGAGCCCTAAGCTGTATTCCGTCTGTAGCTTTAAAGATATTTTCAATATTCCATCTTTTTTGTAGATGATCCTTACGTCGTACAAATTATCAAACTCCATATTTGTGATAAATGCCCACTTGGTTCTTTTACTATCCGTGTAATCTACGCCCAATACTAAATCTCCCTTAGCCTTGCTTTCTCCAATCTCAAAATCATTGTAACGTTTCCATTCGACATAGAACCCATACTCAACTCTCATTGTTTTGTTTATTCTAGCTCTAAGGATGAACGGAATCTTATGTTTCTTAAGATCTTCTACAAACAATCCATCATAGAATCCCCTATCAAACAAAACGCACTCAAAACCGATTTCTTTTCTTAGTTTTTCTAAAGTTTGGATTATGAATTGCTTGTAATCCTCTTTTTTCTTTATTGCCTTTAATCTTAGAACTTTCCTTTTGTTGCCGTATACAATCGCGAAAACAAGATACTTGTAACTTCCAGTGTCTCCTTTCTTTGGCTTATATTTATGGATATAGCTGAGGATATCTTGTTCATATTCTGTCAGTCTCTGCTTTTCTTTTAGCTTCTTACCTTTCTTTAGTTTTTCTTTGACCTTTTTTTCTTTCTTTAGGAGTTTTCCAGTATATGAATCGTAAGTCTGATCAACAATGATGTAGTATCTCACTTTCTTTAGTCTTTTTCTTTTTTCCCTAAGAAACTGCAATCCCTGTCCCCAGAATTGTTTTTCCATCTGTTTGATTGAGGTGTCTATTCTATAAAAAACAGTGTCAGCGTTAGGTTATATGGCCTTGGAGTTTATGCTGTGGCCGCCGTAAGAAGCAGCTAAAAGAACTAAAGCAATCATAAGCGTTGTAAATGTCACGTTCACTGCATTAGAAAGATTTTTATTTATGAAAGATAAGATGTACTTATCGGTGAATTTTTTGATGGGGGAACCGCCTCCTTAGCCTTTAAGGAGTCGTTCTCCCTGATCATTCCTACAATAATAACGTGCTTTCTTTCTCTCAAAAACAACTCCTTAGCCTTATATTAATCTCAGAATTAATAAATTATGCTACTTTCGGAATGTCTGTAATAACCCTCATCAACATTAATTTAACTACTTTAGAATAGTTACGTAATCGAAAGCTTTAAATATAACCTCATGTCTACTCAAAAGTAACAAAAAAAGAGCCCAAGGAGGATTTCTTATCCCCCTTAAATAAGAGTTCCTTGGGCGCTATTTTAAGATGAAATCCAAAACAAACGATATTGAAAAGCTGAAGAAATCTGTGTCAGAATGGGTTATAGCCCTTGATACGAAGCAGTACGAGACAGAAGAAAAAATAAAGGAAATTGAGGAAAGGCTTTCCCATCTTGAAAGCCTCCATAGCAGGACCTTGAAAGGTGATCTTAATGAGTTTTAGGGAGAATGTGATTAGGTCTTTCCAAAAGGCAAAGGAAGATGCTTCAACATTCAAAGGCAATGTGACTGACTGGATCCTTTATTACAATAAAAAGCATAATGAGATTGAGCTTAGGCTATTAGCTTTGGAATCAAAACTTGCCAACATGGAAAAGTTAAAAGTAAGGAGGGATTTTAGGTAAAATGCAGGACGAAGATTTCCTCTTGGATGAAGTGAGGGGAACTCACGGAAAAAAGCCTAGAATGGCTGTCTTGAACAAAAAAAAACTGGACCCATGGGAGATGGATGAATTGTTTCTTGAGTTTGACTAAATATGTTGATAAAGAGGTTCCAGATGAATTATAATAATGTGAGTAGGCGAGAATTCTTAAGGATAGCTTCTATAGTATCAGTATTACCTAATGTAGCAGCAGTTGCATTAAGTGCCTCGTCAAATTCAAAACCAGTGACAAAAGAAACCCTTGAGATGAAGTTAGGGGACTCTAAGGTTCAGATTCTTAAAATTACTGGTAAAGACACAGGTATTGTTTATTGGCGCCCCCATAGCGATGAACAAATCGCAGCCCAGGCAATTGAAGAACATATTAACAGATACGGAGGTACTGGGTACATTATTTTGCCAGATTCAAACCAGAGGGATATAAATTTCGAAATTGGCGGACAGCCTTATAAAATAGATCCCAATAGGGTATTTACAGAAAGAGGTATAGTTGAACAGTGCAAAGCAGCAAAAGGTACACCAAAATATAATGCTATAAAAGCATTTGCTGATGAATGGTTGATAGTGTTAAAAGGATATCAGGTGATTGTTGCTGCGCATAACAATGAGAATGGATTCAGTGGCGACGGAAAAGGCGGTTTAGGAACAGTTTCAATTAAATTGTATGAAGAAAAATACAAAGATAAGTATCCGGGAGCAGTTCATATAGCTCCTCATGAGGACGATGACGATCTAATTTGGGTAACTAATAAAAATGATTTTATATATTTAGCAACGGTAATACATCCAAATGACCCCAGTTTGAAGGGCTACAATTTGGTTTTAGAACCGAACGTATTTAGAAGAGGAGCCTACGATGATGGCTCTGCATCAGTTGTTTTCTCGCAACCACCTCATAAAAAGAGATATTTTAACTGCGAAACTGAAAAAGGGGTTAGCAAGCCTAGACTCTTGAAAATGTTAAGGGTTATACATGAATATACAGCCAAATAATAATCATTTTAAAATAGGGCAATAAAAAAGATGGATCCCTAGGAAATGGATGAATTGTTTCTTGAGTTTGATTAAACTAGATTGATAATAAGAAAAATATTGAACAAATAACTGCTAGTCAACGACATAAGTAAGTTATAAAATTTTCTATAAAAAATAAGATACTTAGATTAGGACGATGTCGTAAAATTTATAAATAAATAATAACTTCTATTTTATTTGTTCAACACCCCATTTCCGTATAAAACATGTAGTTTATTGTCTTGATCAGCATATTTCTTAAATTGTTGCTAGGATTTTATTCCTCTTACTCTTTTTGTTAATCCTATCGGAAAATAAGAGTATACTAATTGAGTCTTATGCACTACTTTTAACAACTCAATAACCACTACTTTTTTATAGTATCTATTGTTCTGATAAATTATGTACAATCTAGAGCTAGATACGGTGATAAAGGAAATCAAAAAGCAGAAAATAAAATCTGTATGTATACAGCTTCCAGATGGCTTAAAGCCAGAAGCAAAAGAGATTGCAGACAGGATAGAAAAAGAAACAGATACAAAGGTAATTATCTGGGCTGGATCTTGTTTTGGAGCATGCGATGTGCCAAACCTAAAAGTGGATTTGGTTATTCAATGGGGTCATTCCAAATGGGCCTAAATTGGTTTTTGTATGCAGTTATCTCTGTCCTGCTTTGGTCAGTTGCAGCAATCATCTTAAAATATATTAGGGTCAACTATATAAAAAGCACGCTGGGTTATTTAATACTTACAAATCCTGTTTGCCTTTTAGGTCTAGTTTTGCTTGCATTCGGCAGATTTCATCTGCCTTCTATTAAGATAATTCTCTTAATAGTGGCTGTGGGAATTATTGGTGTCACAGCTTATTGGCTATATATAATAGTAATACAAAAAGAAGAATTATCAAGAGTTATAACCCTTTATAATGCAACACCTATTGTAACATTGATATTAGCTACAGTTTTTCTTAAAGAAGTCTTGACAATTAAAGACTATCTGGCATTTCCATTAGTCATTATTGGAAGTGTTTTAATATCTGTTAGAAGAACTAAGAAGCGTTACATCTTTTTCAGTGGAACTATGTTAATCATAGCTTCAATAGTTTTGTATGCAATACAAAATCTTCTGTTAAAAAGTATAGCAGAAGTTGATTTTGTAAGTATGATGATTATAAGGTGGTTTAGCATATCCCTGATTCTTGGGATTGTATTTCTAACCTCAAAAAAGATGAGGGATAAGACAAAAGAAAACTTCAGACAATTAGATAAAAAAAATATTATGTTGATGTACACTGCTGAAGCTTTGGGGATGATAGGCCTTGTCTTCTCTTATTTGGCGATACAAAAAGGGCTTGTATCATTGGTTACTCTAATACAGGGATCAGAAAGTTTGTTTGTAATAATAGTAACAGCAATAATATCTGTATTCATGCCCTATATACTAAAGGAAGAAACCAGCATAAAAACAATTATTTTAAAAATACTGTCTGCTTTACTGATTATAGGAGGCTTATGCTTACTAGTGATTTAGATGAAAACCTATTTTGTCGTAACGGGTGTTGTGATGTATGATGATTTATTCTTGATATTAAAAAAATCATCAGATGACTGGAATTACCCAAATGATTGGTCTTTCTGTTCAGGATATGTTAAGGAATACGAGGCTGCAGAAGATACATGTTTAAGGGAGATTAAGGAAGAAACCAGTCTTGATGCTGAAATAGTTAAAACAGGAAAAATTATGGAAATAATAGACAAAAATGTAAAAGGCCACCTGATAAAATGGGTTATCGGCGTCTATCTGTGTAAGGTTGCATCAAAAGATGTCAAATTATGTCATGAGAATCAGGATTTCAGATGGGTTAGAAAGGAAGAATTAAAGGAATTTAAGTTTGTCCCTGGGCTATTAGAATCTCTAAAAAATATTAACTTAGTCTAAAATATCTTCTTAAATTTAACTGGAGAGACCATAAGTATTGCTAAGAAAAGGTAAATGTAGGGGTAAACCGTATAAGGTGTGTTAAAAATATAAACTAATGGGAGTATTACTCCGTTAACAGTTATGGGCATACCTGCGTAATCACCGCTAAACTCCATTATGTTGTATCTCGCTAATCTCAACACTCCGGCAAATAAAAAGATAGTAAACATAATAAGGGCAAAAGGTGTCTTTATCAAAGTAAATGCAAAAATGGCAGGAGCTATTCCAAAACTGACAGTATCAGATAAAGAATCCAGTTGCTTTCCAAACTCACCTTGCCGCTTTATCAGCCTTGCTATTTTGCCATCTAAGTAGTCAAATAGGACTGCCAATAACAAAGCAAGGATTGAGAGATTATATCTCTTGTTTATTGCAAATAATATGGCGCTTAAACCCATGAAGAGATTAAGAAAAGTGAAATAGTCAGGAAGCTTCACTAATTTCTTAAATCTAAGATCCTCTAGATCAGTTCTTTTGGAAACAGTTACTACTCCAGATCTGAATAGAGTTATAATTAAGGAAAAAAGTGCTAACGTAACTGCCATCCAAATCAAAAAATAGTCAGACCTTTCCATTAGGATGCTTAACAAAGTAATTATCTGGATAAAAACAGACACCTTATCCACAACACTCGATCTAAAAGTTGTTTTGATATTTTTTACTAAAACAAATATTGCTCCAAAAACTACTAAGCTATCTTTAATTAAGAAGGTTACTAAAACCCACAGGGGCAACATGCCAGTTAGATACAAAGCTATTGAGGTCAGGTTAATAAGCAATTTATCTGCAAAAGGGTCAAAGATAGACCTTAGTTGTGACTTGACTCGATTCCTTTTGGCTAAAAATCCGTCAAAAAATGCAATGAGCGCAGTTAACCCAAATAAATAAAATGCTAGATCATAAATTTGATTAACAATGAATAAAAATATTATTAATGATAAAAGGATTCTCAAAAATACCAAAGTCATGCTATTTTTTATTCCCTTGATGGTAAACCGCTTACTTTTTCTCAAAATTATAACCGCATGTTTCTAAAGTTATATGTTCTTTATCGCTTCGAGGGTATTTTCTGCAATTTAAGGGACGAATTTTGTATATCCTACAGATTGCCTTCTTTTCCTTATCATAATCCAAAAAAAGGCAGTTATTAGGCAATTTGCAGCATTCTCCGCATCTTAAGCAGGTTCCATTTCTCCCTTCTCTTATAGGCAACACAGAAGTAATGGTCCTGATAGTTTTGCTGATATAGTTATTATCCATTTTTAGTACTCTACCAGTATTGTTTCTCCAACTTTTACTCTATCCCCCTGCTTAACTTTAAGTTTTGATGCTGCAGGAATTATTAAACTTACTTGACTCCCAAAAACAATCCTACCAATCTTGTTCCCTTTATTAACTTTCTGGTTCTCTTTTACAAAGCATTCAATCCTCCTTACCAAAAAACCAGCTATTTGGATTATCTTTATTTTCCCAATTTTTGTTTTCATGATAATCTCATTTTTTTCATTACAAAGACTTTTTTCAATATCAAAAGCCATAAAGAAACTGCCTTTTGTATGCTTAACGCTCAGAACTTCTCCTTCAATAGGGGCTCTATTGATATGAACGTTAAAGAGGGACATAAAAATAGAGATTAAATAACATCTGTCACCTATATCAGAAGATAAAGCATGAATTTTGCCGATAAATCCTTTTTTTATCTTAATTTCACTGCTTTTTATCTCCATTATATTAACAATTTTACCATCAGCAGGGGAAACGATGTTTCTGCCGGAAGGAATCTCTACTTTAGGGTCTCTTAAAAAAATAAACTTATAAAAAATAAAGAATAAGAGAACAGCTGAAATTATTGCATAAAGTGTTATCATAGAGAGAATTATATCCCTCGGATAATATATAAAACTTTGTACAACAGTAAAAAAATTTATATACTACTTAATAATTGTTACATATTCTATGTACGGTACTAATGAACGACAAGAAAGACTAATGTTGGCACTTATTGATGATGGACTAGTTAGACTTAGTGATGAGTTAGGTAGAAGGTCAAAAATAATGTACGAAATGAGTTCTGCCTTAAAAAGTGTTGGGGCAAGGGAGAAAGATATTAGTGAGGTCCAAGAGACAGCAAACTATCTAAAAGAAAAAGCAAATGAAGCTCAATCTCTTATTCGCTCAACAAGTGCTATTTGGAATATAGAAGAAGATTTACAGGTAATGTATCAGCGAGGAGTATCTCTAGCACAGGGAGCAAACGCAAGATTAAGTGAATTAAGACCCGTATTATCCCATTATTTCGTATCAGGAATTTATAAGTTTTCTGAAAGTGGCGAGTATGGTCATTCATTAGAAAAAAATATTTTTAACTGATATAAGTCATACTTTCTGATTAATTTTGAAAGATTTATGATATAAATGTGTAGCCTTCATTCATTTCTAAAAAATATTATTTAGAAAAAGATTTATATAATCTAACATAATCAGTTAAACTATGAAAATTATTATAGGCTCAGACCATGGTGGTTTTGAGCTAAAGGAATCTTTAAAAAAACACCTCATAAAACAAGGTTATGATGTTAGTGATGTTGGAACTGATTCCTTGACAAATGTTGATTACCCCATATATGCGAAAAAAGTTGCAGAAAAAGTAATCTCAGACAAAGAGAATGTTGGTATTCTGATTTGCGGCACAGGCCTAGGTATGTGTATGGCAGCCAACAAAATCAAAGGGATAAGGGCTGCTCTCTGCTATAATGAAAGTTCTGCAAAGTTGGCCAAAGAGCATAACAATGCAAACATTCTTTGCCTTGGTGGAAGGGAATTTACGGAAGAAATAGCTAGAAGAATAACAAAAACTTTTTTAGAAAGTCCCTTCAGCAATGAAGAGAAGCATAAAAGAAGGATTAAGGAGATTAGTGACTTGGAAAAATGAATTTCTTGAATTATAGCTTAGCTGCATTTGGTTCGTTTATGGGGTTAATTGCTGGAATTATTGTTATATTCATGGCAAAGGAGGAGCAGACAGAAGGAAAAAAATACTTCATTACTCTACAAAGGATCATCCTGTTTCTGGTCATTATATTCTTACTATATTTCCTAAAATTAAACTTAATTATATTTCTAATAGTCGCTTTAATCGGTGCAATCTTATATATTGAGAGGTTCAAAAATAAGGCATTGGTGGAGTCTTACTTTATATATCCAATTTTAGGAGTTATTTTTTTTCTATCTTCCAAAAAAGATTCCCTTCTGCTGATTGAATCTTCTTTGATTTTTTTATATGGTATAGTCTCTGTATCCTTACTGTTCAATAGAAAAAAGACGAACACGTTTCAACTGATAATGTATCATTCATCTTATCTGATTTCCTCAATAGTATTGTTCATCCTACCACTTTGTTGTTCTTAGTTTTAAATAAAAACCTACGTGATTTACTATTATATGAAGCACAATGCTGATAAGTATAATAGTTATTATCATCACTAAAGTAAGCTTATAAACTAAAGAAACTACAATCAATGCTCCAATAACAAAATCAAGTTGATCCCACGGGAAAAATCTTGCTCCAGCAGGAATATCCAGTCTCCTCTTAAAAAAACTTTTTATTAAGTCTCCAGTTATAGCTCCAAAACCAATAAGAAAACCAAATAAAAGCCAGTTTGAATAGTCTAATAAGGATATGGTTCTAAATGATTCAGAAGAATTAAATAATAGATTCTGAATCATTGCTATAACAATCGAATACAAAACAGCGAACAAGAATCCCCTAAGTGTTTTATTTTTTCCAAAAACAGGCTTGCCTTTTAATTTCAGATTAAAATCAATAGGAACTGCAAGCTTCTTCAGCCAATCTTTTGTAAGGACCGGTGCCATATTGGCAAAATAGGCAGGCAACATAAAATAAAAACATTTTAATACGAATAGCCACATGTTAGTTTAGATACCCTTGCAAGTATTTATAAACTTTTTGTAAATAAAATGCAATCTAAAATCCTTGTAACAGGCGCATCTGGATTTGTAGGATCAAATCTAGTTAAAAATCTTGTAGCACAAGGCAATAAAGTTAGTGTTTTGTTAAGAAAAGATTCTTATCATCCATTTTTAACAAACCTCAAGATAAAAAAATTTTATGGAGATATAAAAAATCCTGATTCTATAAAGAAGGCAATGAAATGTTGTCAATATGTCTACCATTCAGCAGCTTTTATCTCTTATAACAAAGGTGATGCCAAAGGAATGTATGAAGTAAATGTTATTGGAACAAGAAATATTATGAATACTGCCCTAAAATTAAAAATAAAAAAAGTAGTTCATGTAAGCGCTTGTGCAGCTATAGGTTATAGTAAAGGATTAGTTGATGAAAAGTTAAAATTTCTAATTAGGTATAAAAAGATTGCCTACATGTACACCAAACATTTGGCAGAGGTAGAGGTCATTAAGGCCTTTAGAAAAGGATTAAATGTAACTATTGTAAATCCTTGCACAATATTTGGTCAGGGTGACAAAAAATTAAACACAGGAGCAGTAATAAAAAATATCAAAGAAGGAAAATTGCTGGCAGCGCCGCCAGGAGGTACAGCAGTAGTATCAGTGGATGATGTAGTCAATGGTATCTTGTTAGCAATGAAATATGGTAAATCAGGTGAAAGATATATACTATCTAATGAAAATATCTCTTATAAAGAACTGTTTAACATCATTGCAAAAGAATTAAAAGTTAAAAAAATAAACATTCAGTTGCCACACTTCTCTTATTATTTGCTACTCTCGGTATTCTGTATTATTGAAAGATTGGCGATTTTTTTACATAAAGGATGCAAGATAACATCAGAGGTAATTAGTATTTCTTTCAAATATAGATATTTTAGCTCTCAAAAAGCAAGAAAAGAATTAAATTGGAAACCATCCGTACCTATTCGGGAAGCCATTGGAAAGGCAATAGACTTCTATAAAAAAGAGAGATTATTATGATTTCAGTCTCTTCCACAAAATAAAAGACCTCTGGATAGCAGATAAATTGCCAACCACTGCTAATATGATCATTATCCAATCTGTAAACCAAAAACCAAATATTAATTTTACATCAAGCCTTAGTAGGGTAAATTGGATAATCGGGATTAGTATAAGCATAAGTAACCTGTCTGCCCTGCTAAATAGACTTCCCCTGATTCTGCCAACATAGCTTACAAGCCCTAAACTACCTATAGAACTTGTTAAGAGTGTTCCCAAAATAACAAAAAAACCAGTCATAATTCTGCAATACGGGCTAAACATAATGCCTATGAACATGAAGATATCTGAATATCTGTCAAAAATATTATCTAGGAAGCAACCTCTTGGATGCTCTTGTTTTGTTATCTTGGCTAGCCTTCCATCCAATATGTCAAAAAAGGCATTTGATGCAACAAAAAGAGCTGCAGCTAAAAGATAATAGTTTCCAATATAAAAGCATACTCCTGCCACTGCTGCGCTTATTAGAGAAAATAAGCTAAGGGTATTTGGGTTAACGCCTTTGATCTTTAATGCAATCGGATTAAATATCCTGTCAGACAAATCTCTTCTTTCGTCTAAAACCATCTTACCTCCCTAATTGTATATATGCATTGATAAACCTCTGGATTGCAGTTAGATTAGTCAATAATGCAAATAAAATCATAAATCCATCTGTCAATGATAATCCGTATACAGATATGCCCCTTAACGAAAAAAAGTACTGCAATAAAGGCAAGAATATTAAAATGATCAGCCTATTGCTTCTGGGCAAGATTCCAAGGTATTCTCTTTTCTTAACCACGATCTTCTTATAACCTTTTATTTCAATAAGGGAAGCATTATATTGTATTCTAATGTGATTGGTCAATAATATCCCAAATAATGCGAAATGAGTAGAATATGTGTGGGTATAACTGCTAAAGAGTATCCCAAATAGGATAAAAACCTCTGCATACAATGACGTGATATCTTGGAAAAAGATTTCTTGTTTTGATTTCTTTATAAGGCCATTTCTTAAGAAAAGATAATAAGTGGTTATCATAAAAAGAGAAGAAAAGGCTAAAAAGTTATAACCTAAATAGTAAAATAATCCTGCCAAGATTGCACTTACCAATGTAAACCAACTAAGTAGATATGATTTGTTCATCTTATCCTTCTAACCATTGCGCTTATTAGGGCTGACCAAGGCCCTATTAATGTTGTCCCACAAACACTTGTCCTCTTCTGTTTAATAGCTTTTCGTAAATCTCCCTCAAATAAAGTTATGCCATTGCCGATTTCAAAGACAAAATGTCCATCCGAACCTCCGGTCTTAGACAGTTTTAAATCTTCTGCAGTATGCTCCGCTCTTCTGTTCTCCCAGAAGAAATTTCTTCCATTAAAAGACTCGATTGAGTCAATTTTATCCCTGACCTTTTTTAAATCTCCTTTAAATCTTAAGTGAGGCATCAGCCTAAAAGGGTGCGCTATAGATGTGATTGCATCCTGCTTTTTTGCTTCATCTATAAGCTCATCAAAATCCCTTGTCTTAATTTCATCCTGCACATAATAAACTAAAACATCCCCATACTGAGTCCTTATTTCCATTGCAGGCACTATTTCAAGATCCCTATTCTTGTTTATTTTGATAACTTCCTTCGAACCTTTAATCGAATTATGGTCAGCAACAGCTATACCGTTTAGACCTTTTTTTTGCGCGGCTTTAAGAATAGTAGATGGATTCATTAGGCTGCACTTTGAATAATACGAATGAAGATGTAGGTCATATTTTTTCATAAAATTGTGTCAAGGATACCTACCTTTTTAAGGTAGGAGGAATTGACACTCACCTCCGTTATTACCTTAGTTTACAAGTTAGCCACTATGGCTCGTCTATAGAGCCAAAAATAGGGGTACTACACCTCTGGTCGAGGATATCCATAACTTGTAAAGTCACGTTATTAATACCACAACACATTCAAAGTGATGATGCGCGATTATTGCGCAACTGCGGTTGAGCTTATGGACAAAAGCCCCACCCTGGTGAGGGATTATGTTACTTTTTTATCAGGTGATAAATTACACCGTATAGGGATATAATGAATATAGTCACGATGGCATATTGGTACTGTTTAAAAATGAAAAGCAGAATTCCAATCAGATGAGAACCAAAAGTGTTTCTCTTTTTAATGAAAATCTGGAAAATGTTTAGAACCACATAAAGAAGCAATGTTATTAGCACAAACTTATTCGTAAGTATTATACTAGCTCCTGCTGCAGGAAAAATAAAATAGGATCTTAGTAGTAATAAAAATAAGATGAAGCTATCGGTTATATAATCAAACCATCTGCCTGTCTGAGATGCACTGCCGGTCAATCTTGCAAGTGACCCGTCTAGTTTGTCAAGTAATAGATGCAATAGTGCAAATACAGTAAATAAAGCGTTTTGAGAGTACAAAAAGAATATCGAAAATAAACCTGCAATAAATGATGCAATAGTTAGATGAAAAGGCTTAATGTTCCAAAGGCTAAGCCATTTACATGTTGGTTTTGCTAAAAAGTCAAACTTTTCCTTGAAATCATCTATTGTTTTTACCACGATTAACAAAACAAGAAAACTGGCTATATAAAATTTGCTGTTCTGTTTTTGGAAAAATATATAAATATCCACTAGACTGGTTTCTCATGAAGGCTTTAGTATTAGGAGGGGGAAAATGTAATGTTGCCCTTTTTTCTGTAACTAAAGAGAGATATAAGTCTAGAATAAGATTAAAAGATGTTCCGATGATAGAATATGTTATCAAAGCCTTGCTTAGCTCTAAGTTGATTGATTCTGTAGATGTTTATACCGAAAAGCATAATGAAGGAAAACTGCCTAACAATAATAAAATAAAAAGGCATTCCAGCAGTAGGAACCCAATTGAGAATATTCTGGATTTTATTCATACTTACGGGGATGAATTGAAGGATTCTCCTTTTTTGATATGCACATCTGATCTTCCTTTGCTAAGACCAAAGATTGTTGATGACTTTATAAACAAAAGTTTAGAGTCAAAAAAGAAATTTGTTATTCCTATAGTAAGAAAAAACAGAATAGTAAGAAAGTTTCCCTTAATGAAAAGAACTTATATCAATATCGATAATGAAGAATGGTGCGGTGGAAATATTTTTCTTATAGAAAAAGATTTTTTTATCAGAAATATTAGGTTAGCAAGGTCACTTTTTAAAAATAGAAAATCAATCCTGAAATCAGGTAATATATTTGGATGGAGATTAGTGTTCAGATTATTGCTTAAAAAACTGAGTTTTAGATTTATTGAAGAAGAAACAAAAAAAAGATTTGGAGGGGCAGTACTACCATTAATCTTTAACAGTATTGAGGTTTGCATTGATGTTGACAAGGTTAGCGATTATTTTATATTGAAGGATTATATGGAAAAGAAAGATTTTTAAAAAAAAGGCTAATTCTGTTAGGATAAGGGGGATTAAAAAAATGAAGATATCAGGATTTGGAAGAGTTATTGATGCAGAATTAAGAGTTAATTTTGCAAAGTCTAACAACATTTATACCTATTTGCTGCCTAATGAAAGCCAGATGGACAGGACAGTAATGGTAAAAGGTAAAGAGATGATTATGCTTGGCAGCTATAACTATCTTGGTCTTATAGGGCATCCTAAGATTAACCAGGCAATGAAGGATGCTATTGATAAATTCGGAAGTGGCGCTGGTGGTGTAAGATTATTGACTGGTAACCATATATTAAACCAAAAATTAGAGAACAGGATTGCTAAATTTAAAGGTGCAGAAGATGCGGTAATTTACAGCAGCGGATTTATTGCAAATTTAGCAGTCATATCTGCGCTTTTCGACAAGGAAGACAGGCTCATAATAGACAAGTATGCCCATCAAAGCATTTACAGAGGCTGCAATCTGTCCGGTGCATCCCTGGAGAGATTCAAGCATAACGATATGGAAGATCTAAGGCGAGTGCTTGAGGAGTCCAAAAACTTCAGAAAAAAGATGATAATTGTTGATGGAGTCTACAGCATGGAGGGCGATATTGCCAAACTTCCAGAAATTATTAAGCTGGCTAAGGAGTATAACGCCAATTTAATGGTTGATGAAGCCCACTCCTTAGGAGTTCTTGGAGAAACAGGCCATGGGATAAATGAGCATTTTAATATAGATGTAAAAGATATAGACATATGTATGGGTACCTTAAGTAAAACAATCCCCAGTATAGGAGGTTATATTGCAGGTGAGAGTAGAATGATCAACTTTCTAAGGCATTATTCAGATCCATTTATTTTTTCAGCTGCATTGCCCCCTTCGGATGTAGCTGCCTCCATTGCTGCATTTGATATTCTTGAAGAAGAGAAAGATAGGGTTATAAGGTTGAGGGAAAATATTAAAAAATATAGAGATGGTATAAAGAAACTTGGATTCAAAACAATTGAGGCTCCAACTCCTATAGTCCCTATTATAATAGGAGATGACATGAGCTCATTCAAATTTGCAAAGATGATGCAGAATAACGGAATATATGTTCTGCCAGTTGTTTATCCAGCTGTCCCAAAAGACAGCGGACGGCTAAGAACATGTTTGATGTCCTCCCATACTGATGAAGATATTGATACTGTTCTTGATAACCTTGAAAAAGTAGGAAAAGAGATGAAGATAATCTAGAACTTTTTAACAAAATAATCTAAATTGTTTTCCTTGATAATTCTTAGGTAATCCTCCCTGTTAAGTCTTTTTTTCCCTGACAATGCAAAGATTAAGGCTTCAATTACATTAGCTCCAAAAGATCGGCCCTCAAAATTGGGAGTTACAGTAACAAGCATCTTAAGCCCTTTTTTGCCTAATCGTTCAATGTCCTCCTTGGTAACAGTGTTTGTAATAAAAATTTTATTTGTAAGACTATTTGGCTCAAACTGTTTTATCATATGGAAGTCTCCTGCAATTATATCTGACCTCTCATAGTATTTTTGGTATTTATTTATGGACCTTTCCTGGGCTTCGCCAGTAGGATAGAGAACATTGATAGGTAATTGGGTGACAAAAGGTAGCATCATCAATGTGACAAACTTAAAAAGTCTAAAACTCCGAATAGTAAAAGGTAGATTTAAGCCAAAAACAAAATCGCCAAATTCGACATTAGCCTTTAAAGAAAGGAGCTTTTTTGCCATTTGGAATCTCTCTACCCCGCTAGTTACGAGAACCTTCTTTCCCTTGAAATCAATTATGCCCTTCTTCTGCAAATCATCAATGACACATGGCTCCCAATAATTTTTAATCCCACTCCCATCCAGCACAGGGGTTTTTTTAACATATTTTATTAATTTCTTTGCATCCCTTATCACAAATTTTTTTTCATCTGACCACAAATAAAGGTCTATACCACCCATACCAAATGCGTCTACCTTTCCGTCAAATTCTCTGTATAATTCCTGGGCTTTTTTTAGGTCTCCATCTGTTCCAAGCCTTTGCATCTCTATACTTGCATTATTTGTTTTGAAACTGACTACCTTATCCCGTTTAGAACTCCCAAGGCTGATTCCTATTATTCTTATTTTCTTTTCCATGTTTTTAAAGCCAAAATTGAAGACCTTAAGCTGCCTATATATCCCCTTAGTATATATCCGCTCAACTTTAGTTTATTCAATTTGATCGCCTTTTCAAACGAATTATCAAATTCAGTCACAATTGACCCAATTTCAAAGGCAAAATGTGCATCAGAACCACCTGTCCCTGTCAGGTTATGATTAAGTGCATACCTGTCTGCAAGTATATTATCAAAAAGCATAGACCTTCCATTTAATGTTTCAATAGCATCCAATTTTTTCTGTATTTGGCTAAAATGTTTTAAAAAATTGTAGAAAGAGATAACCCTAAAAGGGTGGGCATAGACAGCCAAGCCACCCTGATTTTTAATCTCCTCGATAACCTCAATAATGGCTCTTAACTTAATTTCCTGATTTATGTTGTAAGCCAAAAGATGCCCGCAATCAGTCGAAACCTCTTCACCAACTATCACTTCAAAATTTTTATCCTTATTCATATTTTTTACTTTCAAAGCCCCTGTTATACAATTATGGTCTGTGATCGCAATTCCATTCAATCCCTTTTTTTTGGCAGACTTAAGAAGCAGCATAGGATCCAGATTACTGCAATAACAGGAATATTTTGTATGCGAATGTAACTCGTATCTCATACTACGTTTAAATATAATAGATATATATAAAACTTCTCAAAAACTATCCGGGTATTATATTTTGTTAGGCAACATTCTCCGCTAGGAATATCTGAAAAAATATCAATCAGATAATCCTCAATATTTATGGCCCTTTTAATGATGACTAATTAAGATCGATGTTAAAAGCCTGGAATGTAAAGATTTTTATGTAGCAATAAATTATTTTAGTGATATGATAACAATATTAGACTGTTATACAGATGAACCCGCAGGTTTGGGCGTTCCACCTTACTTGGGGGTTTATCCAAGATATATCTCAGGCAGTCTTGATGAAGCTGTAAAATATATAACTATTGATGATTTAAGATTCCTTAAGTATTATAATTTAAATAATAAAAAAAAGGAGATTTCCCATAAGACAAACATAAAAATTTACAATTTAACAAGAAACATTAGCAATATAAAGGAGATTATTGAAAATACAACTAAACTTATTGTTATTCTAGGTGTGCACACACCAGGGAGATATCTATCTGCCTTACCAGGAACATTAAAAGAGATTACTGAATTAGTTTCAGGATTTACCTGTGAGAAACTTCTCACAGGACCAGTAGTTTGGGGTACGCAGCTAGAAGGTGGAAAATTTTCTGAAAAGGTTGACCTGAATAATTTTAAGATAAAGGATTTTAATTTTAGTTATAGTGAGATAAAAGATTTTGCTATTAAGGGAGCATCTCTAATAGAACAAATCCAGGATTTAAGAATCATTGAGATAGAAACATCTCATGGCTGTCCTAGGATAGGATGTAGTTTCTGCACAGAACCCTTAAAGCATAAATTTGAGTTCAGGGACAGATCAGATGTTTTAAATGAAATAAAGGAGTTTTATAATTTAGGATGCAGGTATTTTAGATTGGGAAAACAAAGTTGTTTTTACTCTTATCCTTATGCTACTAATCTATTGTCAGATATTAGAAAGGAATGCAAAGATATTAAGGTGCTGCATATTGATAATGTGAATCCTGTCAATGTAATATCTGAAAAAGGGATTGAAACAACAAAAGCAGTTGTAAAATACTGCACAGGGGGCAATGTAGCAGCATTCGGGATTGAAAGCCTTGACCCAATTGTTGTAGAAGAGAATAATCTAAATTGCAAGCCAGCCCAAGCATTAGAGGCAATTAAAATCCTCAATAAGTATGGGAGTAAAAGGTGCGAGAATGGTATGCCCTATTTTCTTCCTGGAATCAATTTGTTATTTGGCCTTAAGGGAGAATCTAAACAAACCCATGAACATAACATTAATTTTCTCAAAAACATTTTAAAACAAAATCTATTATTAAGAAGGATAAATATTAGACAGGTTAGCATATTTGGGGGAACCCCCCTTTACAAGGAATGCGGTAACAAGTATCTTAAAAAGAACAAGAAATATTACTGGAAGTGGAGAAACGACATAAGGCAAAACATTGACCTACCAATGCTAAACATGATCCTGCCTAAAGAAAGTATATTGAAAAATGTCAGAACGGAAATATATGATGGCAACACAACATTCGGGAGACAGATTGGCACTTACCCATTGATTGTCGGAATTAAGAACAGGTTAGAACTAGGCAAATTTTATAATGTTAGGATAACCGGCCACATGTTAAGGAGTGTTACTGGAACTGTCATCTAATTCTATTTCTTACCAGTAGGTTTATATATATTAATTATTAATATTAAATTACAACAAAAATCGGTGCTTGTAAAATTGAATGATAAATTAATGAATGGAATAGGATTACTATCTAAAAATTATTTGCCAAAAAATGAGTCCCTTTATTGGCAGTACAAGGGAAAAGATAGAGTGTCTCAAATTGCTTCAGCATTAGAGACTATATATGGTAATAATGATTTAGACAGGTTGCATCCAATAAATAACACAATTTCTAATCTTTTAATTCTCTTTAGAAAAGTAAATGATTTACACAGAGGGGTAAGATCCGAAAAAGCAACTGTTAAACTTGATAGAACATATGTTATAGCTACATTGATAGATCTGATAGGCATAAAACCTGGAATCATAGATTCTTACCTTGCATGGATTATACGATATTTCGAAGGAGAATACCATAAGACAACACATATATTTTCAGGAAATTTGTTGGAAGAAATAAAAAAGAAGCAAGTATTTTTAATCACACTGCATCAGTTTAGCAATATGATGAATGGCGTATACATGGCTAATGACGTCATTCGAAACCTGAATTCATTTCAAATATCCGTATGTATTAAGCATATAAGAATTTCAGTAGAGGGTGACTTGATTTGGATTGAACATACATCCGGACCTTATGACAGAACAAGGTATTCCTTTTTTCTTTCGCACCCCTTAGCAATGTTTAAAATTAAGAAAGTTGCTGACATAAAAAATAGGAGAAATCTTGCAAAATTAGTAAGGGTTGAAGATGTTATCAGACATGCTCATCCTTCTCTTATTTTTATTGTTGAATTCAAACAAGGGGTAGGAGACTATAGGAAGGTAGTTGATGAATTGGTATATTTATTTTCGCAGTATGGGTGCACAAATAGGCTTATCATCAACTCATATAATTTGGAAATTCTAACATGGGTCAAACAGCATTATCCTACCATCCCAACCTTGATGGCTGTTAATAGTATAAACGAAATTGGGGCTCGTCACCAACCCACCATTAATATTAGGCCGTCTACGTATGGGAGATGGATTCCATATTCTTCCCTTCAACATATTGTAGATATGATAGTGTTTACAGCAAGACTGAAAAATGTAAAAGCCCTTGATAAAATAATGACTTGGAAGATTCCAATACCCTTCATGCCATCCATAGTGAATACTCAGGATAAAATGTTTTCTATTTACAAGGGCAATTCAGCAGGGTTTATGTTAGATCAAGGCCATGAACAAGAGTTATACAAATTTTTACGCTCCATAACGCAATAGTTGATTATAAATAGAAAAATTTATTAAATTCATTTAAAAAATTGGTTAACAATGATACACTGGTTAAGAAACAGAAGGGAGAGAATGGTACTAAGTGCTATTGACACTATTGATACAAAGGAAGTAAATGGCATCATGCAAGAAATTAGCGCTGCCAACCAGGAGATAACAAGTCTAACCAAGTTAAGAACATGGATACAGAGTTTAGCCCAAAAAGAGCGTCTATTAGCACAGTTGCAGAATGATCCAAGGGCGATAATGGATGGCAAAGATGAAAAATTAGCAAAAGAGATAGATGCTGAAGTAACTCAGTTTTTTGAAGTAGTAAAAAAATTGCATGATCAAAGACCCTCACAACTCACTAAGAGAATGATGAATCAAGCCAAAAGCCTCAAGCAACTGGTTGATTGGGTTTTGGGTAGAGAAGAATTTCAGAAAACGATTATCAGGCGCAGCCTTTACGGGAAACCTTAATTCTGTAACCAACAACTTTAAATACTATTTTTCTTAATAAACCCAATAGTAACATAATCCCTCACCCTAAAGGGTAGGGCTTTTGTCCATAAGCTCAACCGCAGTTGCGCAATAATCGCGCATCATCACTTTGAATGTGTGGCTGTGTTACAGCAACCAAAACACCATCAGTCATGCTGTGGTGTTTAGCAAGATTATAGCTTGCATTTAAGTCAGCATTGAGGGAATAACCACAATGGGAACAAACAAAATATCCTTTGGAACGTGTACCAAGTTCTTGGCAATAAGAACAGATTTGGCTTGTATGGAATGGGTTTACTTTAATCACATTAATCCCTCTTTGCATAGCTTTGTAAGCAATAAAACCTTGCAATTGATGGAAGTTCCATCCATTGAGCCAGAAGTTGAATCTTTTGCCTTTTCTGGCTTTTCTTATTCCTTTAAGGTTTTCCAATACAATAGTCCCGGCATTGCAGTTATTGACAATATGTTTGCTTATAACATGGTTCCAGTAAGCCTTGAAACGTCTCTCCCTGCCAGAAATCTTTCTAAGAAGTCTCTGACTAGAGCGAGTGCCTTTGCTTTGGAGCCTTGCCCTCAAGCGCTTGAACTTGAGCCTGTAAGTCTTGATTTTAGTTCCTTTGAAGAACTGTCTATTGCTTGTTACAGCAATGTGGTTTATGCCAACATCAACTCCAAGTTGAATTGGGTTAGAATCCGCCTTGATGTTAATGGCCCTGGAAAACGTGATGTGAAGGAAGAGCCTGTCTTTAATCATAATGAGTTTAGCAGTCTGTGGATTCCAATCAAGGTATTTCCAGTAGTATTCTGGGATGTCCAATGGAATATCAGTTCTTCCATTGAGTGTGGTAATACTCACTTTGTTGAACAGGAAGATAAATGTTCTCTTGTCAAAGTCAAGTGGCATAAGCTCCTTAAAGACAGGTTTAGATCCTTTGTTGGTTTTGACAGACTTAGGAGTTTGAGAAGCGACACGATTAGCGTTTATGATGAACTGCGAAGGGAGGTTAAACCTATCCCTGCACTCGTAATAACAAAGATGGTGAAGCTTGTATCTGTTGGTAAATTTTTCATTGTATCCTTTGTCAGCAATATAAGAGACTACCTTGGAATATTGCTTCATAGTCTCAATAAGCAATTTATTTGCAGGAATCCTAAGCTTGATTGTAACTACCGATTTCATAACTCTATAGAAATATTGTCACTTTATATAGGTTATGTACACAGATGTCCAGTGGGTTGTGTGTCCAGTGGTATACAACTAGTGGAGGTGAGTGGCAATTCCTCCCAACAATAAATTGTTGGGTATCCTTGCCACAATTTTATGAAAAAATCTCAGATGTTTGTGAGCAAGACATTCATATATATACTGATTACCATAATTACAGCTGGAATCCTCATATTTGGCTATAAAGGGATACAGGAAGCAAGGAAAAACAGCGAAGAGGTTCAGATGAGCCTATTTTTGAATAGTCTAAAAAAAAGTATAGAAAAACAAAGAGTTTATCCATTTGGCAGCACAGACCAATTAACATTTTCGCTGCCAAATAAAATCAGGTCAGTATGCTTTGTGGATAATCCAAAAAACCTAAATGAGCTGACTAATTCAGAATTAAGCTCTCAATTTGGAAACTATGAAGATTTCAATATTTTTTTTATGCCGTTTGTAGAACATATCCCTCAAAAGCTTGCCGGTTTTAAGCTGGAAGAAAACCCTCTTTGCATTTCAAATATGGATGGAAAGGTTAAACTGCAATTAAAAAGCCTGGGAAATATTGTTGAGATAAGTGCTTCAAACAAAACTAATACAGAAGCTGATTGTGTCTCTGTCGCATATAACGGTGAGGATAATATTGACATTGTATTTCTAAATTATGGCTATAGCAACATCAATAATTTCGCAGGTGATGTTAATGACTACATCGTAAATGTCTTTTCCACGGTTGAGCCTTTTGCCTCACAGATTGATAAATTTAATTTTTATAGGATTGACAAGCCTTTAGGAGATGTATGCTCTGTTAAGGATTTTGTCTTGTGTAATGAGTATGCTGTCAAGATATTGGCTTCAGACTGCCCAAATGACTACATTTTTGTCTTGGTGGACAGAAGCAAGATAACGGATTTTGTAAAGCCAGTAAGGTCAAGCGCAATATCAAATATGGCCAAGATTAATACGGCTGACAATAAATTCGTTTTAATGCATGAGTATGGCCACATCATTGCAGAACTGGCAGATGAATACGTTGACGACAAATATTACGCCCAGTTCAAATTCAGTCAGGAAGATTACCCAAACTGCGATTCCATACCATGCTCAAAATGGTCTGGAATAGAAGATGTAGGATGTTATAAGGGATGCTCATTAAGCCAGTATTTCAGGCCAACCCAGACTTCAATAATGAAAAGCCTTAAATCCAGCTTTTTTGGACCTGTTAATGAGAAAGAGATTAACAAGTACCTTGGTGCATACAAATGATAAAAAGGATATTGCCTATATTAATAATATCTCTGCTGTTATTGTGGGAAGTCTACGCTATGCCTACAAGAATTCAGATTCTTGATTTACAGTATAAAGAAAGTAAGTTATCGTTGATTAGCCAAACTGCCAAAATAGGCTATTATCCTGACAGGAAAATACAGCCAAAAGACGGGTATACATGCATAATATTGTCAGAAAATGATAAAATCCTCTATTCCTTTAAATTCAAAATTCCTGAATATACCTTTGTGGATGTAACAGATCCTGCCAAAGATGAATTATCCGGAGGCATTGTTAAATTGGATAGCACTGAATTTGCCTTGACCCTCCCATATTTTAAGGAAGCAAAATCAATCATATTGTATAATGAAAAAAATAATGAAGTCTTATCTATTGAGGTTCCAAAAGAGCAGTATGCTGCAAAAAATGGGATAGTATGGTCTTTAGTTATTGTATTAATAGTCCTTTTGGCAATTATTTTCTTTTTAATTATAAGAAAAAAATGAAATATTGCCTGATTATAGAATCTATTAGGCTTTTTAAATCTTAAAAATAAAATAAAAGATTATAGAAATAATGGTTTTGATGTTGTTTTCTTTATTCCTGAAACTTCAGAAAGTTTTATAAAGAATTTGATGACTCTATTATATCCGCTTTACCAAAGATAAAGACCTTTTTAATGCCTCTGTAGCTTAGACATGCAAAACATGGAGCAATAGGTGGAGCGTGCGACTGTTACTTCAGCTTATATCAAGCTTTTGAAGAAATCGCAAGGTCACCAGTTCGAGTCTGGTCAGAGGCGTAAAGGGTTAGAGTTTCTCTAACCCTCATTTTTACGGCTCCGTAGCTTAGTCTGGTGGAGCACTCGACTGATATATATCGGGTATACGCATAGGCGAAAAGCAGAGATCGAGTGGTCTGGAGTTCAAATCTCCACGGAGCCATCCTTCTCACATAATTACGTTGTAAAGCTTTTTTACAAAATTTTTTAGGAAAAAAGTAGTGACAACTTTATAGTTAATTAAATGATTAACTACCATAAAGTTTAAATATTAGTTGTATATTAAAGAATAATAACATAAGAGATGATATGAAGCATTAAATCAGATGGTTATTTATTAAAGTCTAAATTATTTCGTGATAACCATCTTTAGTTTACCAAAAACTAGGGAGGGGTGTTTTATGAGCTTTAAAAAAGGTGTGATGATTGGATTAGTTCTGGTGATAATTTCTTTGAGTGTAGTATTCAGCGTGTCCGCTGCAGACACCGTAGACAAAAGTGATCTATCTGTAAAAGGATTGATTAAAAACAATAGCCTAGGGGTTTCGAAAATAGGAAATAACACAGTAGTTCTTCAAAAAACACCTGTAAATGTAAAAACCGTCTCGGTTAAAGAAATTGAAACAGGAAGCAACGATACTGAGATTATTATTGCCCCTCAACCCACTGCGTCACCCAGCAGTTTTAGTTTTACTGCCTGGATTAAAAAAATATTAGGCATCAAGGATTCAGCAACAGGGAGTGTATCGTATATATCACCTAAACAAATAGTAAGTGAGGAAAATACACCTACCGGAGGTGAAGTAGGAGTGGTAACTGAAACAGAAAATCCAACACCAGCTGAACAGACATCTGCTGAACCGCAGCAGACTGTCACAAAGGAAGGAGCTAAGGTTATAATTGTAAAAGAAACTGACCTGGTAAATCTGGTTCCAAATGCCTATGACCCAGATAAAGACCTATTGAAGTACACATTCACTTCACCCTTGGATAGCGAAGGAAAATGGCAGACAACATATGGGGACGCAGGACAATATACAATAACTGTTACAGCATCTGACGGAGAGCTTTCCTCTTCAAAAGAAGTTCTCCTTATTGTAAATAAAAAAGAGGAGCCGCCTACTATCACAGCTTCTGAGCCTGATTCCACAAGTCTAGAAGCAAATGAAAACTCCCAAATAAAGTTTTCTGTTACAGCGACGGACTTGAACAAGGATACGCTGCAATATTCCTGGAAGCTGGATGGAAATGAAGTATCAACCACAGAAGGGTTTACTTATAACATCACATATAATGATGCGGGGTCTCACACTGTAAAATTATCAATCTCAGATGGCGTACTTGAAACAACTAAATTATGGTCGGTGAAAGTTAATAATGTAAACAGGCCACCTGTTTTGGAAAACATACCGGATATCACAGTCAAGGAAGGAGATACTGTAAAGATTGTCCCCAAAGCATATGATCCTGATGGTGATGAGATAAAATATACAATTTCTGACCCAGTTGGCGATACCGGGGAATGGACGACCACATACAATGATTCAGGAGAATATATAGTAAAAGTAACTGCTTCAGATGGAATAGACTCTGTATCACAGGATGTTAAAGTCACAGTGATAAATGTAGACAGACCTCCAGTTATAACTGACATTGTACAAAGATAATGTTTTTGGTATAGTTGGGGGGTACCATGAATATAAAATGCCTAATTTTTGTTATTTTTATTTTTACAATAGGTGTGGAAATAGTCAATTCTGACAACATCACGAACATTATTCAACCAATAAATTCGCCTATCGTTATAGAGGAAACAGAAACCCTTAACCTAAAAGTCTTAGCTTATGATCCAGATAATACTCCGGTTAACATCACCTTTAGCCCACCATTAAATAAAGAAGGAAGCTGGCAAACAACTTATGGTGATGCAGGAAATTACGATGTTGTTGTCACTGCTTCCGATGGAGAACTTACAACTTCAGAAAAAGTTCTTGTGATAGTAAATAAAAAAGAAGAGAAACCCACAATTGACTCGGAATACCCCACAAAGAGTGAATTAAATGTCAATGAAGGCTCCCAAATTATTTTTAAGGCTATTACCTCAGACATAAACAAGGATCAGATAACATATAGATGGAGTCTGGATAATAACACTGTGTCAGAACAAAGTACATTTCTTTTCAAACCTGACTATTCATCTTCAGGAATGCATAAAATAACATTAGTAGTCTCTGATGGAACCTATGAGGTAAGCAAGGAGTGGGATATTAATGTAAACAATGTAGATAGAGCTCCTGTTTTTGAGCCAATTGAGACAACGTATATGAATGAAAATGAAAAGATAAAAGTCGATTTAAATGCTTATGATCCAGATGGTGATTCAGTGGTATTATCTGCAGAAAATTTGCCTGAAGGTGCCTTATTTTCAGGTCAGGAATTCAGTTGGATTCCAAGTTATGATACTGTAAAAAAAGATTCTGTAATGTCCAAGACCTTAAGCGACTTCAGGTTGCTCTTTAAAAAATTTAAGGTTGATTTTTATGCAAAAAGCAATAATAAGACCGTAAAAAGAACCTTGTATATATGGGTGAAAGATGTGGATAGACCACCAAAACTTGAGGATATTTCTCCAATAGTTGTTAAAGAAGGTGAAAGTGTCACATTAGAACCAAAAGCCATTGATCCAGATGGAGACCATATAAAATATTCTTTCTCCGGTTGGATGAATGTTAATAGCTACACTACTAATTATAATGATGCAGGTAAATATCAAGTGTTAGTTACTGCCTCAGATGGCTTCCTGACAGATGTAAAAGTAGTAAATATTACAGTTAAAGATACGGATAGGCCACCTTTCCTTAACTTAAAAAGTCAGGATGTCTACGAAAATGAAAAAGTGGAATTAAAGCTGAATCCAACTGATCCGGATGGGGATTTCGTAAATATATCCTCCACAGGTCTGCCAAAATCCGCCACATTAAAAGGAAATATTCTTGAATGGACTCCTGACTATGATGTAGTAAAAGGAACAAAAACTAAGAATATAACGGTCAATTTCAAGTTAAATGATGGCCAGCTCCAAAGTGAGGTACCAGTTGTATTTGTAGTCCATAATACAAACAGGCCGCCTAGAGTGATAAATGCAACTCCAGAGCAAGGATTCATTGTCTATAAAAACACAAAAGTCCAGTTTAATATTATGGCAGAAGATCCTGATGGAGATCCTTTGCAATACCTATGGGATTTTGGCCTATTGGAAAAATATAATGCCTCAAATGCGCATGTTAGGGTTTTCACCAGGACTGGCAAAAAAACAGTAAAAGTGACTGTCTCAGATGGTAAAGAATCAGTTCCATATGTGTGGAATGTAGATGTTATTGAAAACAAGACAACAGCAAAATCCCAGATAAAAACTCCTGCAGCAGTTTCAAAAAATCAGACTGTGAGAAAAGTCCAGGTAGCAAAGCCACAAGGAAATGCAAAAAAACCGTCTCCCACACTAGCGCCAAAATTCAAAACATATGCAGTTGAAGAGTAGGAAAACTTAAATATCTTCTTCTTTTTCCTAAGTTTATGCCAGATAAGATCAAAATAGATGAGATAACATCTGTACCTGTAATAAACATCTCTTTGGACACAATAAAAAAAGGTAAGCAGGCTTTGATTTTTGTAAACACCAAAAGATCAGCTGAAAAGACTGCTGAAGAGCTTAGCCACAAGATTGAAACTAATGAAAAGGAATTGAAAGTATTAAGTGAAGAGATTTTAAATTCATTATCAAGACCGACAAAGCAATGTGAAAGGCTTTCTAACGTAATTCTTAAAGGTGTTGCTTTTCATCATGCAGGCTTGGTCCAAAAGCAAAAGGAGCTTGTTGAAGATAATTTCAGGAAAGGCTTGATCAAAATAATCTGCGCCACACCGACGTTGGCAATGGGAGTTGACTTGCCGGCATTTAGGGCAATCCTTAAAGATCTTAAAAGATACGGCCATCATGGGCTTACCTATATACCTGTCCTTGAATTCCTGCAGATGGCAGGTCGTGCTGGAAGGCCTAAATTTGATAAGTATGGAGAAGCAATCTGCATAGCATTTAGTGAGTCAAATAAAGAAGAATTAACTGAAAAATATATTAACGGTAAGCCTGAAGAAATTTCATCCAAACTAGCTGTTGAGCCTGCATTAAGGATGTACATTTTGAGCTTGATAGCATCCGAATTTGTGGGTAGCAAGGAGCAATTATATGATTTTTTCAAGAGGACATTTTTTGCCCATCAATTCCAGGATTTAGAAAGAATTAATTCTTTAATTGATAAAATTCTTGGTTTATTGGAAGACTGGGAATTCATCTCAAGCTTAAAGAAGCAGGAATTTGCAGGAGCAGATGAGTTTATTGACGAAAAATATAATACAACTATTATTGGGAAGCGGATAGCAGAGCTTTATATTGATCCTCTTACAGCGCATGAGTTTGTTGTTGCATTGCAAAAGGGCGCTTCTATAAAGATAAACGAATTCTCTTTTTTACAGATGATATCATCCGCATTAGAGATGAGGCCTTTGTTAAAAGCAAGGATGAAAGAATATGACATAATAGAAGATGCATTACTGAAATACTCTGACTTTCTATTAGAAGATGAACCGTCTCCGTGGGAACCAGAATATGAGGAATTCATTAGCTCAATAAAGACGGCTTTGTTTTTCAATGATTGGATTAGTGAAAAAGATGAGGAATATTTACTCGAGGCCTATTCTATAAGGCCAGGTGAGATGCGCGTTAAGATAGATAACGGAGACTGGCTATTGTATGCTGCTGAGGAATTAGCAAGGATTCTAAGGTTCCAGAAATTGATAAAAGAGATAATCAAATTAAGGCTAAGATTAAAAAACGGAGTAAAGGAAGAGTTGTTAGCTTTGTTAAAGTTAGAACAGATTGGAAGAGTAAGGGCCCGCACTTTGTACAGGAACGGTATTAGGGATATATCAGATGTGAAAAAAGCAGATTTTGCAAAATTAGCATATCTTATTGGAAAAAAGGTTGCCTTAAAAGTAAAGGAACAGGTTGGTCAGGATTTTAGCAAGGTACAGATTAAGGAAAACAAAAGAAAAGGTCAGATTAGCTTAAAGGATTTTTAAGCTGTGCTGGCTCTCCTTTGTGTTTTAAAGGATTTATGGATTTCAATAATATTAATAAAGTATACATGATATAAACAACCGTCGGTCATAGACCGACGGTATTCCGTGGTTAGGAAGCAAAACTGGTTATCTTTGTCTGACTTTTTCCTATTCCTTTTTCACCATATTTCTGCTTCTTGATATAATCGATTATAT
>Ga0315282_10000751_pt1 | contig 63166 bp, 55 predicted proteins | sample YL17G07_20_MG_FD_203693 | JGI IMG/M metagenome (GOLD analysis project Ga0315282, IMG submission 203693) | Sediment microbial communities from Yellowstone Lake, YNP, Wyoming, USA - YL17G07_20 | ecosystem: Environmental > Aquatic > Freshwater > Lake > Sediment | place: USA: Wyoming | collected...
CTTCCCGTCGAACGCCAGTGCACCGCCGATCTTGCCGCCCGAAGGCTGCCAAGCCGCATTGCCCATCACCATCGCGTCATGCCCGCCAGCGCTATCGGTGGCCAGCATCCCCTCTGTCTCGTCCAATGCCCAGTGGGCGATGAGAGTAGGATCGTTCACCTCCTGCCCGATGTATCCGGCCAGGACAGTCAGGTCGTTGACATCGACAACGCCGTCGCCCCAGGCGAATGGAGCGATATCGCACGGCGGATACTCCTCGCCCCAGTGCTGCGCTATGGCCAGGACCTCATTCCCATCGACCTTTCCGTCGCCATTGAAATCAACGATGGGGACGATCGACGCCTGCCAGGTGTTCCAGGTGCTGCTATTCTCAATCAAACCGCTCCAGAAGTACAACGTACGGCCATCCGATGACGGGCATGGGCGAAAATTGATTGCGGGCCCATTGACTACGGGTCCCAGGTTCACCGGCGCTTTCCAAGGATCGGAGAGGTTCGCCCTTCTGGCCATCCACAGGTCGCCACCACCATAGCCTCCAGGGCGGGGTGTATTGAGAGGGTCGTCAGAGAAGAACAGCAACAGCGCATCAGGCGAGAGCGCGAGCTGCCCCTCAAAGTATGGGCTGTTGACCGTCGGCCCAAGGTTGACCGGATCACCCCACGCGTCGTTCACCGTTGCACGTCGCGATACGTAAATGTCACAATTTCCATATCCCCCGGTCCTGTTTGATGCGAAGTAGAGCTCTAACCCATCCACTGATACCCAAGGGGAGACGCTCGCCGTACCAGGCGCGTTGATCTTTGGACCTATATTTACCGCTGGTCCCCAGGGGGCACTCTTAGATGCGCGTGTCGCCGCGTATATGTTCCAATAGTTGCTGTATCCGCCCGGCCGATTGGACATGAAGTATAAGGTGAGCCCGTCCGCTGAGACACAGGCCCGGCAGTCGCTCTTTGGGCTATTGATGGCAGACCCCAGGTTCTTTGCTGGGCCCCACCCGTCATTCGTCGAGGCACGCGTCAGCACCCACAGATCATCGTCACCGTATCCCGCGGGGCGGTTCGACATGACATACATCTCCAGCCCATCAGGAGAGAGGCATTCGATCAGATCGTACAGAGGGTCGAGAGCTGGAATGACCGACTTCAGGTTCACCGGCTCGCCAAATGTGAAATCTGCGTTTGCGATAGGCGTGCCGCAGTTGGCTGCCACAACGCACACCCCGATCAGAATGTTTCTCGCGGTGCTCATGCTTGCGTACCTCCAATTCTTGTGTCTCCCTGTGGTTTACGATAGTCCTGTGGGTGTGCAGGGCACACCTTCTCTCTCTACGGGGCCACGACGCGATTGTAGATCCGCACGTCGTCGATCAGGCCGGTCCAGAAGGGAGTTGGTGCGCCGTTCTTGCCGGTGCCGATCTGCAGGATGGCGCTCGACGCCGCAAGGTTCGGCTGCGTGTCTCTGGCGACCTCCACGCCATCCACACCCAGGACCCGATTCGTGCCATCCCAGGTCAGGACCACTCGGTGCCACTGATCGTCGAGGACGAACGCGCTTGAAGTCAGAGACTTGCCATTCTTCCGGTCGGACGACATGAGGTCCGTCGTCAACATACCATACTGATTCAGATAGAGCCAATCCGCCGCCCCGAACTGCGACACGATCACCCGGTTAGGTGCCCCGCCTTTGACCCACGCGATCACGCTGAACGGCCCTTTGGACGGATCGAGCACAGCCGACTCCGTGCGCAGGAAGCCCGCGGTCCCGTCGAACGCCAGTGCACCGCCGATCTTGCCGCCCGAAGGCTGCCAAGCCGCATTGCCCATCACCAGCGCGTCATGCCCGCCAGCGCTATCGGTGGTCAGCATCCCCTCTGTCTCGTCCAATCCCCAGTGGGCGATGAGAGTAGGATCGTTCACCTCCTGCCCGATGTATCCGGCCAGGACGGTCAGGTCGTTGACATCGACAACGCTGTCGCCCCAGGCGAATGGAGCGATATCGCACGTCGGATAGTTCTCGCCCCAGTGCTGTGCTATAGCCAGGACCTCATTCCCGTCGACCTTTCCGTCGCCATTGAAATCAACGACCGGGATGATCGGCGCCTGCCAGTTACTAAAGGTGCCCTGCTGGTTCCTGAAGAAGTACAACATGCGGCCATCGGGAGAGATTCGCGGGTAAGAATCATCTGCCGGCCCGTTGACGATGGGCCCGAGGTTCAGCGCTGCCTGCCAAGGATCCGAACGGCTCGCGCGTCTGGCCATCCACATATCATCGCCGCCGTAACCGCCGGGACGAGGCGTCGGCCAGGAGCCACAGGTCCGACAGCCGGAGAAGCACAGCAGAAGTCCGTCTGGTGAAAGGGAGGTGAAGTGCTCTTCATATGCACTGTTCACCAGAGGCCCGAGATTCACCGGCTGGGCCCACGGGTCTTTCGTCGTCGCCCGCCTTGTGCTCCAGATGTCGCAAGCACCACATCCACCATCCCGATATGTCGCGTAGTACAACTCCAACCCGCCAGCCGTGATCCAGGGATCAAGGTCATCATGGTCAGTGTTGATCGGCGTGCCCATGTTCACCGCTGGTCCCCAGAGTGCATTCCTGCTCTCGCGTGTTGTCACGTATATGTCGTGGCGACCTGAGCCACCAGGGCGCTTTGAGCAGAAACAAAGCATGAACCCGTCCGCCGAAATGGATGACGAGAAGTCAGCCTGCGGGCTGTTGACGGCAGGCCCGAGATTCTCAGGGGGCCCCCAAGCATCATTAATCGAGGCCCGTCTCAGCACCCACAGGTCATAGCCACCAGACCCGCCGGGCCGGTCCGAATCGATGTACAGCTCCAGTCCATCGGATGAGAAGCAATCGATGGCGTCGTGCGCAGCATCGAGGACTGGAATGGTCGACTTCAGGTTCACTGGCGTCTCGAACGTGAAATCTGCGTTTGCGATGGGCGTGCCGCAGTTGGCTGCCACGATGCACACCCAGATCAGAGTGTTTCGTATGGTGTTCATGATTGATACCTCCAGTCTTGTGTCTTCCTGTGGTTTACGATAGTCCTGCGGGTGTGCAGGGCACACCTTCTCTCTCTACGGGGCCACGACGCGATTGTAGATCCGCACGTCGTCGATCACGCCGGTCCAGAAGGGGGTTGGTGCGCCGTTCTTGCCGGTGCCAATCTGCAGGATGGCGCCCGACGCCGCAAGGTTCGGCTGCGTGTCTCTGGCGACCTCGACGCCGTCCATGTGCAACGCCCGATTCGTGCCGTCCCACACCAACGCCACACGGTGCCACTGATCGTCGATGACGAAAGCGCTTGAAGTCAGAGACTTGCCATTCTTCCGGTCGGACGACATGAGGTCCGTCGTCAACATGCCATACTGATTCAGATAGAGCCAATCCGCCGCCCCGAACTGTGACATGATCACCCGGTTAGGTGCCCCGCCTTTGACCCAGGCAATCACGCTGAAAGGTCCGTTGGACGGATCCAGGACAGACGAAAGCGAGCGCAGAAGATCGTCCTTCCCGTCGAACGCCAGTGCACCGCCGATCTTGCCGCCCGAAGGCTGCCAAGCCGCATTGCCCATCACCATCGCGTCATGCCCGCCAGCGCTATCGGTGGCCAGCATCCCCTCTGTCTCGTCCAATCCCCAGTGGGCGATGAGAGTAGGATCGTTCACCTCCTGCCCGATGTATCCGGCCAGGACGGTCAGGTCGTTGACATCGACAACGCTGTCGCCCCAGGCGAATGGAGCGATATCGCACGTCGGATAGTTCTCGCCCCAGTGCTGTGCTATAGCCAGGACCTCATTCCCGTCGACCTTTCCGTCGCCATTGAAATCAACGACGGGGACGATCGGCGCCTGGTAGATGTCCCCATAGGACCCGCCAGACCCACCGGGCCGCCAAGAGGAGAAGTAGAGTGTCCGACCATCAGATGATATTTGGGGCCACTCCTCGTTGTAGGCGCTGTTGACCTCTGGACCGAGATTCACCGGCGGGGCCCACTCATCGTCTTTGGTTGCCCGCCTTGTGATCCACAGGTCCCATCCGCCAACCCGACCGGGCAGGTTCCCCGCAAAGACAAGCATCCTCCCATCGGCGGAGATACTGGGATAGCCGCTATCATACTCTAATCCAGGATTGACTGTTGGTCCAAGTCTGACTGGTATGCCCCACGGGTCATTTTTCGTTGGACGTGTCGTCATGTATATGTAGCAGTACTGCGGATGAGACGTCCCAACCCTCTCTCTGTTGGAATCGAAGAAGAGCGACAAGCCATCGGCCGAGATGCTCGGGTTTTCATCTCCCTGGCTGCCGTTCACACTACCGCCGAGATTCACTGGCACACTCCAAGGGTCTGAGACAGATGCTCGGGTTGTTACCCATAGATCGGCCTCACCACAGCCACCAGGTCGACCCGATGTGAAGTAAAGCGACAGGCCATCGGCTGAGATGCTCGGAGCCCACTCGTCATTTGAACTGTTGACATTTGCCCCAAGATTGACCGCTGGTCCCCATTCCTGACCGATGCTTGTTTTCGTGGTCACGTACAGATCCCAGCCGCCCCCAACCCCGCCCGGCCGATCAGAGGAAAAGTAGAGCGAAAGGCCGTCTGCCGAGACGCACATCGTAACATCCTCACTTTGCAACGTGTTGATTGGCGACCCAACATTCACCGGCGTGCCGAAGGTGAAATCTGCGTTTGCGCTGGGCGTGCCGCAGTTGGCTAATACGACGCACACCCCAGTCAGAATGTTCCTCACGGTCCTCATGGTTGTGTACCTCCAATTCTTGCGTGTCCCTGTGGTCTGCGATAGAATGGCTGGGCCAACAGCCCAGGCGTGCAAACCTCTCGCCCGGGTCAGGCCGGGCCGGTGAGTGCTCTGCTTGGCGGCGAAGGACTCACCGGCTGAGTTTTTGTTCACATGACGTTACACACCTGTGGTTAACGCTTCTTTTCGGCCACGACCTTTCTGAGGCTCGTTTCTTTCGACCTGTCACCACGGCCGGCAAAGCCGTTTGGGGGTCACAAGAACCTATTTCTTGGGTCCCTTGATTGCCTCAAAGCCGATGTCTTGTGACTGGCTGAACGGGCCATCGGGACTGACTTGCCCACTAACGGCCACATGAGACATTGTTGCCTCAGCACTCACCGGGCCAGCATGAGAGGTCAGTGCCAGGCCGATGTAGACAGACTCGTTCATCGGGATCTCTGCCACGCCCGGTCGAACCGGCGCACCGGCCTCCATGGACTCGACGCCCTCCAAGTCCTGCCACCGAACGCCATCGGCCGAGTGTTGGGCCCTGAACACATTGCCCTCGCGAACGAGCTTGACCCAGTGTGGAAGCGTAACCACGTTTTCCGCTGTCCAAGTGCCCAGGCATCTTTTGCCTCCACTGATGCGACGTTGAAACGAGACTCTCCCGCTCGGGGTGACAAGCACCATGGCGTGCTCGGAATTCGCCTCCAGCGTATTTCGTATCATCACACCCGCCTTGGTCCAATCATCAACCTGATCAACGCCTTCGATCCTAGCCACGATCGCCCCATCCCCCCTGAGCTGCTTGTAGGCGTAGTGAAACTCATCGGAGAATTCCCATATGTCGCTACCGCTGCCAGCGAGAGTATATGTGTCGGACCCCGGATCATACTGGATAGTCCCGTGGGCCCTTGGGGCGTCATCCCGCCACCGCTCTGCTACAGCGCCCCAGGACTGGATCACCGACATCCCGGGCATGAGATCGGCGATCCAGATTTCACAGTACGGTGCCCTCAAATAGAGGGCGAGTTTTGTCCTATCCGGAGACCAGGAAGTCGTTCCAATGGGAGCGTCGAGAACCTGTGCAACCTCTCTAGTATGGATATCGTAGACCCACAATCCGAGGGCAGAATCCTGTCCGCCGCCCATACTGAACTCGTGCCCTGTTGGCGACCATGCTACACCCGCCGCGTTCCAGGGAGACTCCGACCACTCAACGACAAGTGATTGCGAAGTCAGATCCTTAACCTTCATCGATTCGCCCTCCCGATAAGCCACGAGCTTATCATCAGGTGACACCGATGGAAACTTGTCGGGACACGCCATGATTTGTATGGGTTCAGCACGCCTGTCTTCGATTGAAATCAAGTAAAGCATGTTATCTGCACGTGATTGATAATAAACGCGCTTTGAGTCTTGACTCCAGGATGGCCAGCCGCCCCGAGCCAGATATCTTGGCTCTGTGCCATCGGCGTTCATTATCCAGACTTCTTCGTCCAGGAAGGCACGAAGTTGGTCCCTGCGTTCTGCAGCAGTAAGTTCTGAAAGACGAAGGATCCGGCGATCACGTACAAATGCAATGTGCTCACCATCTGGTGACCATTTTGGATCCTTGCCGGGTACTATCAACAGTTCCGTTTCCTGGGACGTCAGATCGTAGACTGCGACACCACTGTAGCCAATGAAACCCAGGCTGTAGGCCAACATGGTGCCATCGGGTGACCAATTTGCTGTGAATCCATCAGTGATTAGTCGTTTGGCCTTGGCCGACAGATGATGATAAGTCCATTCCGCTTCGAGCATTGGAAGATAACCGATGCCCTCGGGCGTACCCTCGGGTGGATGCCACGATCGATCTGCTTCCAGTGCGTCAAATACATACTTCATGGACCAGTCCTTGAAGCTGCTTTGGACTTCGGGAACCCGTTGTACTAGTTGACGGTACTGCTCGGTCGCCTCCTCATACTTGCCCAGAGCAGTCAGAGCACAGAAAACGCGAAAGCAGAGAACCGGCTCATTGGGAAAGAGCTTCAAGCCCTCTCTTGCTTGCGCGATAGCGCTTTCGTAGTTGCCAAGGTGCAGGTATATCTCAGAGCATTCACCGTACAATTTGGTGCGACTTACATCCCGTTCCGGCGTAAATCCAATGGCACGTTCGTAGTCCTCAATGGCCTTGTTGTACTGACCAAGTTCTCGCAGGGCCTTGGCGCGTAGTGAGTAACCCAACGGATCTTTAGGTCGTAGCACTACCATGGCCAGTGCATCATCCTTCATCTTGTCGTATTTCCTGGAGGCGTAGTACGTGAAGGCACGGAGTCGCCGAGATTCATAGTGGGCGGGGTCAAGCTGCAACGCCTTGTCCAGCGAGGCAAGCTGTTCTTTGACCGTGACGGCCGTCATGGCCCGCAGGAAATAGGCTTCAGCCGTCTCCGGAAGCAACGCCTCCGCCCTCTGACGGTGCTCTTCGATCTCCTTGAGCCTCTCGGCGCTTGGCGATTCGCCTTCCCAGAGGATTCGCGCCAGAAGCGAATGGGCCGCACCGGCGATCTCGGGGCGGTCACTGAGTAGACTACCCAGCATGGTCACGGCCTCATCAGAACGACGGCCATCTGCGAGGATGCCGGCATAGAGAAGCTGTGCTTCGGGTCCAACGTGCCTGCTGTGCAGGATGGGCCCGACGGTCTCAAGGGCTGCTGCCAGGTCTGCCTGGGCATACTGCTCGCGAGCCTGGGACAAGGTGCCCCGATGCCGGAAGCCTTCAGCCTCTGCCAATTGGAGCCGGTCCCGATTCCACAAGGAAACAATAACGATCACCACACCAGCAACAACCGCTATCGCCAGAGCAGCAATGGCCTGGAACCGATGCCTGCGGAGGAACTTGTGCAGGCGATACGTTGTGCTGGGGCCTCTCGCCATGACCGGCTCGTGCTCCAAATGCCGGCGGACATCCTCAGCCAGGTTGTTCGCTGTCTCGTATCGCCGAACGCGGTCCTTCTCCAGCGACTTCATCACGATCCAATCCAAGTCGCCGCGGACAGCCTTTCGGAGCAGATCGGGAGTGGAACTGCGGTGTTTGGCCACATCAGTCAGCGTCTCGCCGAGAGTGCTGAGCTTCGTGGAAGGCTTGGCAGGCTCCTGTTCGCGGATGACCCGCTGCATCTCAATGTAGCCGGCTTTGCGGAGTTCCTCTTCACTGAAGGGCGTGGTGCCGGTCAGCAGCTCGTAGAGCAGGACACCCAGGGAGTAGATGTCGGAGCGGGTGTCGATATCCAGATCACTTAGCTCCGCCTGTTCGGGACTCATATAGGCGGGGGTGCCGATGATATGGGCGTAGCGGGTGAACAGGGTCTTTTCCGTCAGACGCTGGTTCGTGGCTTTGGCAATGCCAAAGTCAATCACTTTCGGGACCGGCTTGCCATCATGGTGGGTGACCATGACATTGGAGGGCTTGATATCGCGGTGAATGATGCCTTTCTGGTGAGCGTGCTGGACGGCGTTGCAGACCTGGAGGAACAGGCCCAGCCGGTCCTTGGTGCTCAGGTTGTTCTTATCGCAGTATTCAGTGATGGAGACACCGGCCACCAGTTCCATGACGAAGTAGGGCCGGCCGGTCTCGGTGGCTCCGGCATCGAGCACCTTGGCAATGTTCGGGTGGTCCATGAGAGCCAAAGCCTGGCGCTCGGCTTCGAAGCGGGCGATGACCTGCTTCGTATCCATGCCCAACTTGATGATCTTGAGGGCCACCTTGCGGCGGATGGGCTCCTGCTGCTCGGCCATATACACCACCGCCATGCCACCCTCCCCGATCTTCTCCAGGAGCTTGTAGCGACCGATGACGGTGCCCGGACCTTCCGTCGGGCTGCTCTCCGGCGAAGTGTTCGACTCGTCGATGAGTGGATCAAGAAGGTGATGTCCGCTTTCATGGGCCTGCAAGAGCGCAAGGATTCTCGCCTTGTGCGCCGGATCACCGCCACATACGCTGTCAAGATAAGCGACGCGTTCCCCGGGCGTGTTCAGCTTCACAGCTGTCTCAAAGATCTCTTTTTCGTTTTTGTGCCCAATCGACATCTTTTTGCCTCCACACTTAGTGCGAAATCCGAGGCGACGAATTCCACGAAATGGTGAGATTTTTTTGACGCACCCGTTATCCTTTGGCCGGATGCGGTTCTTTCGAGCTGCACGACGAGAGCAGAAGTAACGGTGAGGCGATCAAAGGCCGTCTTGTGCGCCCCCGTCGCCCACCTCCAGATGCAGCCATGCGCGAGCATACTCCAGATCGGCATAGGCCTTGGAAACGGAGACACCGACGACCTCCGCCGCCTGCGCCACTGTCAGACCGCCAAATATGCGAAGCTTGATTAGGTCGGATGCCGGTTGGTCTTGCTGTGAAAGCTTGTCCAGTGCGTCATTCACAACCAGAAGGTCCTCTGGTCGTATTTCCTGAGCACAGAGAAGTACGCTCTCATCGAGCTCGACCCTTTGTCTTTCGCCCCCATGCTTGAGACTGTTCTTTCGCCGGGCATTCTCAACGAGAATTCGCCGCATCGCTTCGGCCGCAGCCATGAAGAAGTGATTGCGGCTGTTCCAGCTCCGGCATTCCGCTTCCACGAGCCGGATATAAGCCTCATGGACCAGGGCGGTCGCCTGAAGGGTCTGTCCCGGAGGCTCATGGGACAACTTCTGAGCCGCAAGGAGGCGCAGCTCCTCATAGACCAGCGGCAAGAGTTCATCCGTAGCCTTCGCCTCCCCCCGTTCAATGGCGTTCAAGATGCGTGTGACGTCACTCATGCCGACTCCCCACCGTTTCGGGCCTCTGATGTGGGCATTCTGCCACAAACGTGTGGAGATTTCAAGCCTACGTAGTCGGGAAATGCCCCGGGGTGTGATGGCACAGTGCTGTGACCAGCAACAAGAGAGGGGCCGGCGGCTCCGTTGTCCGCCGGCCTCTGCGTATTTGCCAAGTGGGGATCGAATGCTATGGCTCGGCAGCAGCTGCGGCCGACAGGGCGTAGAAGCGCACCTCGCTCAGGCCGGTTTGCTTTGACATGCCCCAGTTCTTGTCGATGGTCAACTTGACGAACTGGGCCGAGACTCCGCCGAAGTCGACTTTCGTATTTGCTGCGTAGCCGCTCTGGCCCGGCGCCTGGGCGAATTCCGGCACTCCCTCCAGCAGTGTCCATGTCTGGCCGTCTATGGAATACTCGATCTTGACGGTCCTGGCTCCAAAGCCGACAGAAGGCTCAAGCGAAGTGTTGTAGTTCCAGACCCACATCTCGCGCAGCTTGTAGACTCTGTCGAACTGGTACTGAATCCAGTGAACCTTCTCAGCCCTGCTCCACCACATGTCCTTCGATTCGGCCGAATGCAGGTCCTTCGCGTCCAGACCAGACCCGTTGACTGTGTTCTCCGGGCCCATATTGGGCATGAAGCTGGAGGCCGTCGCCGTCACATTCTGGACCGGATGAATGGCCGTTTCGGTCGTGAATTGCCAGACGGTCCCTTTGTAGATGGTGCAATTGGGCTCGGCATCTACGAAGTCCACCCGCCAGTAGTAGGTCTTCTGGAGCTCCAGGAGACCTTCGGGATCATAAATGGTCGCCGTCTGGCCCTGGCTGACCAGCACGTCCTTCGGATTGGTCCGGCTGGCATCATTGACATCGTCAAAAGAGGTCCCGAGGTAGACGTCGCAAGTTGGAGCAAACGACGGAGACGTCCAGCTCAGGTTCGCATCGCATGGAACACCTGAGGCAAATGGACCGGGGTTCGCGGAAAGCTCGGTTCCGTCAATAGCTTCTACGAGAACCTTGACATCCTCAAAGTCCACGATGCCGTCACCCCAGGGGAACGGGCCGATATCGCAGAGCGGGTAGTTCTGGCCCCGATGCTCCATCATGATGGAAAGGTCTGTCTCATCGACCTTACCATCGCCATTGAGGTCCAGGACCGGAATGATCGGAGCCTGCCACAGATCACCTCCGCCCAACCCGCCAGGTCGTGAGCCCCCCCAATCATCAAAATAGCACATCCGCCCATCGGACGAGATGCTGACAATATCGTCGGCGTAAGTCGTGTTGATCGATGGTCCAAGGTTCCTCGGCCGACTCCAGGCACTGCTCTTTGAGGGCCGAGTGGTCACCCACATATCGCCATTGCCAAATCCCCCAGGGCGGTTCGATGAGAGAAGAAGCGTTAAACCATCACGCGAGATCCAGTTGCAGCAATCATCATAGGAAGTGTTGATGGTCGGACCCAGATTCACCGGTGGCCCCCAGGGGTCCGAGCAAGTTGCTCGGGTACTCACCCAGATGTCCCAGCGGCCGGAGCCACCGGGCCACGAAGCAATGAAATAGAGTTCCAGGCCATCGAACGAAACCACCGCCTCGCCGCTCCCTGCACCGACGGCCGGACCGACAATGACACCCGGTCCCCAAGGAGCGTCCCTGGTGGCACGCGTGGTTTGGTAGACATGCCCGCTCGGACCGCCCGAATCAAAGTACAGAGTCAATCCATCGGCTGACATGCTGAAGGCGGATTCCCAGCCCGATGTGTTTACATTGGGCCCCAGGTTGGCCGGCCTACCCCACGAGTCCTGCACGCTGGCACGCTTGGCTACCCATATGTCGGCGTTACCTTGCCCGCCAGAGCGAAACGAGGTGAAATACAACTCCAGACCATCTGGGGAGAGGACGGGAAACATGTCATCAACCGGAGAATTCACGGTCGGCCCCAGATTCGTGCGTGGGCCGAAGACGCAGTCGGCACGCGCCGGATGGCTGCCAGCCATAGTGAGAACGACCGCCACGAGCACGGTGTAGCCGAGAATCGACGTTGTCCTGTTGTCGGAGACCATAATTCGTACCTCCCTTTTAGAATGACGTTGTCTTCTGTCTCACGATTGAATCCTCACCCGGTCTACCAAAACGGTGGATTGACCTTCTGTCCCATTTCGCTATTCCTTTATTTGCGCGCAGAACGAGAGCCTTCTGGGGACCGGAGTACCTTTGGCCCCGATGTTCGTAAGGAAACTGGCCGTTACTCAGGCAGGTTTAGTAGATGACGCGCCGGTATCCTACTACGGCGAATCAACCACACCCAAACAGCAAACCATCTTCAATCCTCCTTCTCTTTATTCGAGCTATGCTCGTTGGAATCTGCGAAAGGAATGATCGGTGCCTGCCACAGGTCGCCGATGCCGTATCCGCTGGATTGACTCGGATGGAGAGAGCGCCACGGCGCATCAGGTGAAGCGCCTGCAAGAAGCTCTTCATACCTCAGGTCGGTGGATGACCCGAGATTGATCGGCGGACCCCAGGAGTCACCTTTGGATGGTCGAGTGGTCATCCAGATGTCCATGCCGACAGATCCTCCGGAACGGTTCGACAGAAGAAGCATTGTCAGACCATCTGGTGACGTCCACACGCACCAGTCTTGGAACGGAGTATTGATTGTGTCCCTAAGATTCACTGGTGGACCCCATGGGTCCGACCTGTTGGGTCGGCCGCTCATCCAGATGTCAAAACTGCCGTATCCACCGGGGCGATTCGATGTGAAGTAGAGTTCGAGATCATCAGTCGAGATGACCGGCTGGCAACTCTTGTATGGACAGTTAACAATCGGCCCCAGGTCTATCCGCGGGCCCCAGGGTGCGTCTTTGGTAACACGCGTTGAGGCAGCAAGATCCTGGTTGCCGCACACCCCTGGAAAGCAGTCCATGTACAGAGTCAACCCATCCGCCGACATGCTACCGACAACTTGGTAGACTGCCGCGTTGAGGGCTGGCCCCGGATCGGTCGGTGAACTCCAGGGATCTCGTGTGTTCGCACGTTTGGCCATCCAAATGTCCACTTGACCGTATCCTCCAGGCCGTTTCGAACTGAAGTACATTTCCAAGCCATCGGGGGAAAAGTGGGGCATTTGTTCATAGCTTGGACTGCTGACCGTCGGGCCCACGCACATGATGGCGCCGAAAGTGAAGTCCGCGTGCGCAGGGGATGCCTCGGAGCCGCTTTGTGATGTGGCGACTTGCACGTCCAGAGGCGACTTGCCGCTCGTCAGGGCTGACCAGCGTCTCATGTCAAGGTCTGCGTCGACTCGTTCATTCAAAAGAGCCTTATGCACGGCACGGTGAAAATAGGCGTTTGGATCCTGAGGGTTGGCGGCGATTCTGCGGGTCCACAAGGCCACCATCTCCCGCGAGTGCTCGCGCCATGTTTGGCCGGGGCCCAATGACTCGATCGAGGAGGCTTTGGGGTCGAGATCAGCAGCCCAAATCTCGAAGTATGGCTCCTTCAAACCAAGGACCATGTTCGCTCCGTCCGGGGCCCATGAACCCATACCGATTGGGCCATCCAGTACTTTGACGGGTTCATTTTCGCCGAGGTGGTAGATCCACAGTCCGGCCCTGTCTTCTCCTCCGCCTGCGGCACCCATGCAGATTTCTTGGCCGTCCGGGGACCAGATCATCCCACCCCAGGTGCCGGGAGGCACGCGCCACTGGGCAATGACCGCTTGGGAAGCCAGGTCCTTGACCTTCAGCATGTCCTCATCCAGATAGGCCACCCGCTGATCATCGGGCGACACCGCCGGGGTCCCGTTCCAGCACGCCAGAATCTGCTTCGGCTCAGCTTCCGGATCCTCCACGGCAATCGAGCACAGCACCCGGTCCAATGCCCGGGAGAAGTAGTAGACGCACCTGGAGTCACGGCTCCAGGAAAGCCAATTCCCCTGGGCCAGACGCCTCGGCTCTGTCCCGTCAGACTTCATGACCCAGACCTCGAAGTCTATTGTTGGGCGCTCCTGGCTTCTGCGTTCAGCCGCAACAAACTCGGGGACACGCAGGATGCGGCAATCGCGGACGAAGGCGATGTACCTGCCATCGGGTGACCAGACCGGGTCTTTGCCGGGAACAACCAACAATTCCGTTTCCTTCGTGGCAGGATCATAGATGGCCACGCCACTGGAGCCGATGAACCCCTGGCTGAAGGCTAGCTTCTTCCCATCCGGCGACCAGTGTGCGGTGAAGGCATTTGTGATGATGGGCTTCGCCTTCGCCGAGAGATTGTGATAGATCTCCTCGGCTTCCATCATCGTCAGGAAGGCGGGGCCAACAGGAGCGTGGTCCACTGGATGCCACCGTCTGCTTGCGCGGAGACTGTCAAACACATGTTCGGCAACGCAGCTCTCGAACTGCCTGCGGGCTCTCAGTCCGGTGTCGACAATCTGCTGAAACACGGCAGCCGCTTGGTCGTACTCACCAAGGGTCGTCAGAGCACAGAACATGAGGTATCGAAGGGGGTTTTTGTCGGGCCAGAACTCCAGACACACCTTCGCCTCCGCAACGGCACGCGCACAATCGCCCATTCTCAGAAAGACCTCCACCTTTTGGGTGGACAAGTCAACCCACTGCGGACTATCTGGAGATGTCAGCGAGATCGCGAGGTCGTAGTCTGCCACCGCATCCTGATAGCGCCCCAACTCCCGCCAAGCGACCGCACGCAGAGAGTAGCCCAATGGGTCGTCCTCGCGCAGGATGGTCATCGCCAACGCGTCATCCCGCAGCCGGTCGTATTTGCGAGCTGCGTAGAACGTGAAGGCACGCAACCGACGCGCCTCATAGTGCCTGGGATCGAGTTGCAGGGCCTTGCCGAGCGCGGCGAGTTGCTCTTTGATCGTGACGACCGTCATGGCACGCAGGAAATACGCTTCGGCGGTTTCGGGGAGTAATGCCTCGGCCTGGCGCCGGTGGTCCTCGATCTCTTGACGTTTCTCGGCACTCGATGATTGGTTCTCCCAAAGGATACGGGCCAGCAGCGAATGAGCCGCCCCTGCAATTTCGGGACGATCATTAAGCAACTGCTTCAGCATGGTTACCGCATCATCTGGCAGTAGGTCCTGGACAAGGATACTGGCATAGAGAAGCTGGGCTTCCGGTCCGACGTGCTTACTGCGGAGGATGGGTTTGACTATCTCCAAAGCGGCTTGGTGGTTGGTTCTCGCATACTGCTCCTGAGCCTTGGACAAAATGGCGCGATGCCGCAAGCCCTCGGCCTCGGCCAGTTGCGCCCGGTCCTGATTCCACAAGGAGAGACAAATCGCCGCAGCAATAGCCAGAACTGCTATGGCCAGGGCGGCAAGGACCTGAGTCTGGTGTCTGCGAAGGAATTTGCGCAAGCGATAGGTGGTGCCGGGGCCTCTGGCGAGAACCGGCTCATGCTCCAGATGACGACGGATGTCCTCGGCCAAGGCGTTCGCGCCCTGGTAGCGATGAGAACGATCTTTTTCCAGCGACTTCATGACAATCCAGTCCAGATCGCCTCGAATCGCCCTTGTCAGCAGATCGGGGGTACAGCCGCGATGTTTCGCGATGTCGGTCAGGGTCCCGCCGAGTGTAGTGAGTCTCGTGGAGGGTTTAGCAGGCTCCTGTTCTCGGATGACCCGCTGCATTTCAACGTAGCCGGCCTTGCGGAGCTCCTCTTCACTAAAAGGCGTGACGCCAGTGAGCAGTTCATAGAGCACCACCCCAAGAGAGTAGATATCACTGCGGGTATCGATGTCCAGATCACTTAGTTCGGCCTGCTCCGGACTCATGTACGCGGGGGTGCCGATGATATGAGCATAGTGGGTAAAGAGCGTCTTTTCCGTCAGCTTCTGGTTGGTGGCTTTGGCAATGCCGAAGTCGATGACCTTGGGCATCGGCTTGCCGTCATGGTGGGTGACCATAACGTTCGACGGCTTGATGTCGCGGTGGATAATGCCCTTGGTGTGGGCGTGCTGCACGGCGTTACAGACCTGGACAAACAGAGCCAATCGGTCTTTGGTGCTCAGGTTGTTTTTGTCGCAGTACTCGGTGATCGAGATGCCCTGGACCAGCTCCATGACAAAGTAGGGCCGGCCGGTCTCCGTAGCCCCGGCATCCAGGACCTTGGCAATGTTCGGGTGGTCCATGAGAGCCAGGGCCTGTCGCTCCGCCTCGAACCGGGCAATCACTTGACGGGTATCCATGCCCAGCTTGATGATCTTGAGAGCGACCTTGCGGCGGATGGGCTCAGTCTGCTCGGCCATATACACCACGGCCATCCCGCCTTCCCCGACCTTTTCCAGCAGCTTGTAGCGGCCGATCACCGTGCCCGGGCTTTCGGTCAAGGGTGGCTGGTCTGGCTGGATGTCGGGGTCAACGTCAATCGGCTTTAGGAATCCGCCGGCCTGCTCATGGGCCTTGAGCAGGGCCTCAACCCTCGCGCGCAATTCCGTGTTCCGCCCACATGCCTGGTCCAGATAGGCCGCTCTCTCCGATCCGGCCGTCCTGTCCATTGCATCGAGGAAGATAGACCTCACATTGGGAGCATCATTTTTCTCTGCCGATGGTTTCATGACGTTGTGTCTCCACCTCTCAGTGCGCCCTTTGGGCCGCAGGTGTGCCAGAAGAATGTGGTAGTTTTTGCAGAATCTACGTCTGTCGTGGAGAAGGCGGCTCTTCCCCTTGGGTCATTTCGTCGTAGAGCCATGCTCGTGCATAGGCCCAGTAGCGGTAAGCCGTACGCCGAGATACTCCGAGTAGTTCGGCCGCCTCCTCCAGAGTGAGCCCACCGAAGTAGCTGAGTTTGACTACTTCTGCGACCTCGGGGTCTTCTTTCACCAGTCGCGCCAGAGCTTCATCCAAGGCGATCAGGTCATCCGCAGGCGTCTCAATGGCCAGGGACAGTGCATCCAGATCGATTCGTTGGCGGCTTGCTCCCCGCTTCAGACGCCCCTTGCGACGCGCGTTCTCTATCAGAATCCGCCGCATGGCTTCCGCCGCAGCCCCAAAGAAGTGCGCCCGGCCTTGCCAATTGTGGGATTGATCGCCCAGCAGTCGGATGTACGCTTCGTGTACCAGTGCTGTGGCTTGGAGCGTCTGGCCGGGCGGTTCATGGGAGAGCTTCTGAGCCGCCAGAAGCCTGAGTTCCTCGTAAACCAGCGGCAAGAGTTCGTCTGTAGCCTTCGCGTCCCCCCGTTCAATCGCGTTCAAAATGCGTGTGACATCACTCATGCCGACTCCCCACCGTTTCAGAACTCTGATGGCGATATTCTGTCACAGGCGGCGGGAGATTTCAAGTCGGAAGGCTTCATCCGCACGACTACAGGAGGCATGGATTGCCTCGGTGCGGCGATTTTGTGGGACCTCGGCAGAAGTGCTCCAGGTGATATGCCGATGAACCGGTGTCCCGTCGACGGAATGGAGATGAGGGGGTGCACGCGCTGCGCGCATTTGCATGTCATTGTTGTCAACGGAGACCATCTGGGAGACTGCCATGTACGACGAACTCAATCAGATTGGCTTTCCCGAGCTCATGACCGAGACCGAGTTGATGCACTTCCTGCGAATCCCCGATGTGAGCCACGGCGCCAATCCCCACAATGTGGTCGAGAATCTCAAGCGTTTTCACCACCTGCCCTGCATCCACATCAGTAAGAGACCTCTCTACCCGCTTGGGGCCGTGCGAAGATGGGTCGAGGACAAGCTCGCAAAGGAGAGCGCCATATGATTCCCAGTTCACACTCTCGGCTGCGGATGCTATCATCATCTACGGACCGGTCTTACCAGCTAAGGCCAAAGAGAAAGGAGGTAACCCTATGAAACAGCTGGTGAGACTGAGAATGCGACCGTCCCGTGACGGCAGCAGCTTCGCGTACTTCATCGACTACAAAGACGAGAATGGCAAGAGAAAACGTGTGTCGTTAGGCCATACCGACAGGCAGAAGGCCAGACGCCAACAGGCCCAAAAGGAACGGGAGCTGCGGCTGGGAATCACCGAGCCGCCATCCCTGAAGCTGAGTGACTTCGTGACAGACAGCTTGGCAAAAACCGGAGATCAGATCCGCGAGAGCACGCGGCAGGAGTATTGCGCCGCCATGAGGGACTTCATCCGCATTGTTGGCGATAAGGATCTCCGGCGCGCGAGCATCCAGGACGGCGAACACTACCGGCAAGTCTGTCTCGACCGGGGCAACCGTCCTGCGACGGTGGTCAAGAAGCTCAAGGAGATCAAGTGCCTCTTCCGGACCGCCGTCAAACGCCGCCAGTTGGATGAGAACCCACTGACCCATATCAAGATGCCGAAGTACTCGGCAAAAGAGGTCCATATCTTCAGCGGAGCCGAATGCGACCGCATCGTCAAAGCGGCCCAGGATTTCGTCGGCCAGCGCAAGGACAGGACCGTGGTCCGATGGGATCTGTTGGTGCTCATGGGCTTGTGTACAGGGATGCGGCGGGGCGAGTTGCTCAATTGCACGTGGTCGGATATGGATCTGGCGGCCCAGATCCTCACGGTGTCACCCAAGGAGGATACAAAGGAGACATGGGCGTGGCTGATCAAGGATTGTGACCGAAGGACGCTACCGTTGACCGACGAAGTGGTTCAGATGCTCGTTGACCATCAAGGCCGGCAGCCGGAGAAGTACCCCTACGTCTTCGTTCTGCCGGCTCGCTATGCCCACATCCAGGATCAACTGCGGGCCCGTGGCAGATGGAGGTACTCCGACTCACGCCAGAAGGTCATCCCCAAGTTCAACGAGGCTTTCGGCAAGATTCTCGCACGTGCGGGCATCGAGTGCGGCACGTTCCACGACCTGAGGCGGACGGCGATCAGCAACTGGCTGGCCAAGGGCCTCAGTGAGTTCGAGGTCATGAAGCTCGCGGGCCACTCGAACTTCAGCACGACGCACAGGTTCTACTTGCGTGTTCGCGACGACATGATCGACCGTGCCCGCAAGGCAAGTACGAGGGCCGCAAGCTCCGATTTGGCACGCATTTGGCACGCGCCCCCTTCGGTCAGCGACGCCCGGAAAGTCGTCAGCCCTAACATCTTGTCAATGCATGGGTTATGACAGGGCCCTGGTGAGTGTGTCACGATGGCACACATACAACCAGTCCGTTGCCCCCCTCTGCATCACCAGCCTTGTCCTCCCGCCCGGCCACAAGAAGAGGAGCCGGCCCCCGGCGGGGTCGTGGGATTGCCTCCGCCCAGAACAGGAGAACCGGCTCTCGCCGGTTCTCCAGCCACCACCAGCCTTAAGGCACCCTCATCGGAACCTTCACGACCGATACCGTTTCCTTCTTCTTGGCCTTTATCCTGTCAATCAATTCTGACGCCTGCCGGACAGTCAGCCCTTCCGGTATAGCCGCCCCCAGTCTCTTCAGATATCCAATCTGGTTCTCTGTGGCCGGCCCATCTCCAGTCGGGCTCCTTTCCTGTCGCATCTGATCCATCCTGATATCCTTGGCAACCTCCGCGAGCACGGCTGCGGCTGTCTGCCGGTCGTGCGTCCTTTCCTCGATTGCCTCCAAGAGCCTCAAATACATGTCGAGTTTGTCCTGTATCTCAATTTCCATTTGTTATCCACCTCCTTACAGTTCTTCTTGAACACGATGGAGTACCCCGACATCTACAAAGAGACGGGCCAGACTGAGGGGGAACAACCCCACAGCCCTCAGCCCCGGCCCTGGCCCGCTTCTCTGGGATGTCTTTGACCTCAACCCCAGGGCATACAGACCAGTCCCTCTTATGCACTTTCCAAACCCTCCAGCCCAATCCCTTCAGCTCGGCCTCGGAAAAATGGCCAAACTCGGCACAGTCAGGACAACTCGACAGCCTCACATAGCCAAAGAGGATCTGGTCTTGCTCATAGACCTTTCCATCAATGAGACTGTCTTGCTTCCAGGCCTTCTCCGTCACGAACCAGTAGCTGCCGTCGAAACTCTCATAAATCTCGATGATTGGCTGGCCTTTGATCGTTACAACATTCTTCATTGTCACCACCTCCCATGGTGGGCGCGACCATCTCGTAATGCTGTAGTCCCTGACATGCCGCAACAACACAGGGCCGTATCACTGTGGCCTTGTGACTGTGTTGCTGAGCCTCTGCCGCTGTCTCTGGTCTCGATGATCAACACCATACTATATACAAGACATACATATATATACATATTATGGGGCGTGAATATATATATTGCATGACAACAATACTTATATACCTATGTCACGTTGTCATGCTTATGCCAACCATCACCATCTATTTGACGAATGACCTGTACGACAAAGTGCGGGATGCACCCAGTAAGACAGTCAGAGCTGCCCTGGAGCAGTACTTCAAGAATGAAGACGAGGAACGAACCGAGGCGGCTGAGGAGCCTCAGCCACCAGTCGCAGAATGTAAAAAGAAGCACGACCCGCCCAAGAACCAGTAGCCCCGCCCACGCTGGCCCCTGTCCGCTTTTGCACCCCCCAAGCTTATGCTTTTGCTGCACCCGCTCCCAATGTATATAGTGTGTTATCAATACCCCAGCCAGGGCCAGGCGTTCAGCAGGGAAAGCGATTTCATGAGCGGCTGCTGAACCCACCGTCCCCGTGACATCCGACGTCCACGGGCCACGGCCGAAAGCCTTAAATGGGGGAAGCTTCGCCTCCGGGCGAAGCACCTTTTATGGCTTTCATGCCGTGAAACGAACACCGCTCACGGATGGGCGAAGCCCCTAAAAGGATGAAAGGTCCCCGCCGGACACTCAAGACCTTTCATGCTTTTGGGAGCTTCGCACTCTCTTTTCTGGCGGGGCCCCTGCACCGCCAGAGCAGCCTATGGCTGCCAGACCAAAATGCATGAGAGTTGCCCACGCCGCACCGCAGCAACTTTCATGCTTTTTGGTCGCTATACCTCCGAGCCCCGCGGCCGATGGCCGAAAGCCCTATAAGGTTAGCTGTGCGAGCACAGTGCCTTATACGGCTTTCAGGGGCGAGTGAATTCCGCCGCCCCAGAAGAAGAACAGGTCGCAGACCAGCCTTTTCGGTTCTTCTTCTGGTTCTTGCCAAACATCTCGCCTATTGACGCAGATGCTTCGTGCCGCACCCGGCAGTTCTCTATTCATGACCGGGCGGGGGACGACTGCCCCCGCTCCGCGGGTGTTCACTCGCCGTTCTTGCCGAGCTCTTCGTCTATCAGGGCAGAAGCCTCGACCTTCGAGATGCCCTCTGGGAACTCAATGCCCAGTTTCCTCATGTAGCCCTTTTGCTTGTCTGTGGCAGGCTTGCCATTTCTTTCCGCATGCTCGCCTGACATCTGCTGGGCTCTTCTATCCTTGGACATCTCCTGCAAAATCGCGATAGCCACGGCATCGCTGTCGGTCTTTTCTGCTATCACACCGAACAGGGCGATGTACCCGTTCAACCTCTGTTGCGTTTCCGTATCCATCTTCTCATCCACCTCCTTACAGTATCTTGGATAATGAGGCTGGGAGAACCCTCCCAGCCTCGTGCCGCACTCCCTACTTGTGCTTGGCCAAACATCGTGCGATGGTGGTCATGAACTCCTCCAGATTCTCGGCCTGCCCCTGCCGTGAGACAGGAATTGCCTGTTCCAACGGCACAGGCTGGCCAATCACTTCAATCTGGTCTTTGTCCAGCTCGATAACGACGCGGCCGTTCTCGTCCGAGTACCACTCGATGTAGGGATAGTCCACATAATCGGCCGGCGGCAATCCCGCCGTGATGTCCCCCACCTTGCCGGTCTGGCGAGTGGAGAACCCCCGCATATATACCCCAGCATCGAGGCTGTGCCGTTTCGCTTCGCCGGTGAAGCGTATCTTTGCTCCCTGGATGTCCCGGTGAAAGTTGCCCTGCAAATACAACAGGACTTTTCCCTGGACGCCGGCAAATCGTATCCAGCCGGTGACCATACCCGGCTTGGTATTGTCAAGCTCGCCTTCAATCAAACAGTGTGTTGGTCTGAATGCCATCTTGTCTTTCGCCTCCTTATACATATATATAGATATACACATATATAAATATTGTGGCCCCGTAATATATATATTGCACTATACATATGTTTATATAGTCAGATGCCGTCATGGACCTACAATGCCATCGGTGCAAATCTATTTGAATGAAGAGCTGTTTGAGTTCATCAAGGCCGACAAGTCCAGGATTGTCCAGCAAGCGCTCAAGGAGCTCAAAGAAAAGCAACAGCAGCAGAAGCCCCCTCACGCTCCCGAAGCCCCCGAGTGATTGAATTATGGACTATCAGAAGAAGATGGGAAACTGGGTTAGCCTGTGGCTCCCAGTTTCCCTATAACAGCCGAGGCAATCAGCCTCGGGCAATTCTTGCCGTAGTCGGAGGTCCGGGACCACGGCCGAAAGCCTTAAATGGGGGAAGCTGAGCCGTCAGACAAATTGGGCGAAGCACCTTTTATGGCTTTCGTGCCGTGAAACGACCACCGCCGACGAATAGGCGAAGCCCTGGCACCTGAACGCAGTGAAGGTGAAAAGCGTGAAAGGCTCCCCACAGGACACACAGGGCCTTTGACGGTTTTAAGGGCGGAGCAGTATCTTCCGGCCACCTGGCGTCCGGGCGGCGAGACCAAAAGGCATGAAGGGTTGCGGAGCACACGATCACTCCGAAGCAACCTTTCATGCCTTTTGGTCGTCCATACACTGTCGAGCCCCGTGCCCTCCGGGCGAAAGCCTTAAATGGGGGAAGCTGAGCCGTCAGACAAATTGGGCGAAGCACCTTTTATGGCTTTCAGGGGCGAGTGATTTGTCCACATACAAAAGATTTATAAACTCCGAATCCCTTCTATTACTACTATGGAGTTACGAGAACATGATGCCCAACAAAACCTACGAGATACGGCAGCTCTATTTCCAGCAGAGCCAATACCAGGTGGAGCCGGCTGAGCCTTGCCCGCCGCCGCTGCTCCAGTGGCCCGACAGCAGCTACTTTGCGAAGCTCAGGCCCGATGCCGAGCTTCTTCAGAGGGTACTGCATCAGGACATGGAAAAGGCAAGGGCCAGCGTTGCCGAGGAGGTATTCGGCAGCCAAAAAGAGCTGGAATATACCAGCATGAAGCATCTGGTGAACCTGCTCCAGGAGCGGTCTACGCTTCACCAGCAGCACCTGTACGATATTGACCATCGGCACCTCCAAATCCAGGAGGAGCTGTTCGGTGTCCGGATCAACAACAGCCCAGATAGGGCCAAACGACTGACCCCCCTTGAGGGCCAGTTGCTTCAGCTTGAGCAGCAACGGCGGGAAGAGGAACTGGCATTCTGGAAGGATACCGTTGATTTGAGAGAGAAACTCTTCGAGGGTGCCTCCGCCTATAAGGCGGCGAAGCATAGGTACTCGGTCTTTTCCCAGGTGGAGGGAGAATATGGCAGATAAAGGGAATTTCAACAATATCCGGCAGCTCTGCTTGAGACTCAGACCCATTCTGGGCGTCAGGATGGATCAGATTTATGCGGCCTATCTCGCAGAAGATGCTGACGGCAGGGAACAAATTGAACACTACCTGGATCTTTTGGCGGCAAAGCATATTCCTCACGCACTTGGACAGGACGAGACCGAATTGATCCCGCCATCTGAGGAACAGGCACAGGGCGAATACCCGCTCGGACAGGTGCTTTATTCGGGCAAGCACCTGTACCCCTTCGGCCTGCGCGAGAACGAGTGGATCCAGCACATGGCCATCCTGGGCCGGTCCGGCAGCGGCAAGACCAACATCGGCTTTTCCATTCTCAAAACCCTGGTCCAGCATGCCAAGCCCTTCCTGGTCTTTGACTGGAAGCGAAACTATCGCGACCTGCTCGTGCTGCCGGAATTCAGAGAGGTCGAGGTCTACACGATTGGCAGAAATGTCGCACCCCTGACGTTCAATCCCCTGATCCCGCCGGTCGGGACCGATCCCAAGACCTGGCTCAAGAAGCTTAACGAGGTCATTGCCCATGCCTACTGCCTGGGCAATGGCGTCCTGTACCTGCTCCAGCAGGCAGTGGATGCGGTGTACGAAGAGGCCGGCGTCTATGAGGACCTGGTACAGAGCTGGCCAACATTCAAGGATGTCCTGGCCAAGGCCCGGACCATGGACACTCGCGGTCGAGAGGCAGGATGGCTCTCCTCGACCCTGCGGGCACTTTCATCGCTCTGTTTCGGGGGCATGGGCGACCTGCTCAACTCCTCCAGTAACAGGAGCATCGACCATATCCTGGACGGCAACGTCATTCTCGAACTCGACGGCCTCTCGCAGGCGGACAAAACCTTCTTTGTCCAGGCCTGTCTGCTCTATCTCCATCACAAGAAAATGGCGGAGAACGTGCGGGAGCATTTTGACCGATGCATCCTGATCGAGGAAGCCCACCATATCCTCAGCGGACAGCGGACCTCGCTGACCGGGGCGGAGTCTGTCATGGACACCACGTACAGGGAGATCAGGGAGTTTGGCGTCAGCCTGATCCTTCTGGACCAGATGCCTTCCAAGCTCTCCGGCTTCGCCCTGGCCAACAGCTACGCCACGATTTGTATGAGTATGAGCAACCGGGCGGACATCAACGCCATGGCCCAGACCCTACTACTGGACAGCAGTAACGACGTGCTCGGTACCCTGGAGGTCGGTCAGGCAGTCGTCAAGCTCCAAGGCAGGATCCCCAGGCCTTTTCTCATCTCGATCCCCGAGTTCAGGATTGAAAAGGGGCGGGTGACAGATGAGCAGATCCGGGAGTATATGAAGGACAAGGTATCGCAGTTGGGCACTGAGGATCAGGTGTCTAATGATGCCGCGGTGGTAGAGGGTGAGGGACTCAGTGAAGATGTCGCTGACAGCCCCTCAAAGGGCCCAGAAATCGCCTTCTTGCAGGATGTCGTAGACTGCCCTGATAGCGGCGTCGCGGCCCGGTACAAGCGTCTCGGTCTATCCGGCAGACAGGGGCAGAAGCTGAAGACCAGGCTCCTGGACCAAGGCTTCATTGAGGAGCATCTGGGAATGACCCATGCCGGCAGGCTGATGACTATTCGGCTGACCGAACAGGGGAAGAAACTGCTGTCGAATGCAGGCGAATGATCGTGCTGCTTCAGGCTATGCGAACGGGTTCGCACAAGCAAAGAGTGTGTGGACTTTACGCGTCAAGTTGATCGATAAGGGCTACCGTATTGATGATTGTCTTTGATGTAATGTACTGCCGGCTATGTCGATCGTTCATGCTCAAGTCCGGCTATCAAAGACAGGGCGTCTTTATAAATCTTTCCCACCACTCTACAGTGAGGACACCCTTCCAAGGCATCAGGTATCCAGAATCCTGCCCACGCGTAAACCCCACGCATACTCTGTATGGCCTTCCCCAAACTGAGAGACCCCAACGCACCGAAAAGTATTTAACGTGACGTACCCACACTGGAAGTAATATGAACCGCGAAGAAAACCCACCTGCAGCACCCGTGGACGGAACAGAAAGCCCGCCCGCCCAGTCGCGCCTCTCGCGGAATCCAGGTACTCCCACCGCACGCTCCAATCCCTTCATCTGGGTTAGTTGGCTCTCTAAGCTCATGGCCGGCGAGAAGCAGTGTGAATGGGCCTCCTGGTTCCGTTCCCACTACGTGTGGGAGAAGCTGCCCAGCGGCTTGGATCTGGCCAAATGGACCGCCGATCATGCCCAACTGCTTCGTGCGCGCAAAGCCGAACTGGAGGCTGAGGGCTTCACCGTATACGCCGAAGATCAGAATTCTTTCACGCTCATGGGCCAGACCGGAATCGAGGTATCTGGCAAGCCGGACATTGTGGCCATCCGGGGGCAAGAGGCGTACGTGGAAGACTGCAAGACCGGGACCCCGCGCCATTCCGATCACTTCCAGGTCCTCGTGTACATGCTATCGCTGCCCTACGTAGAGGGGCCCTGCAAGGGACGAAAGCTCGAAGGGCGGATTGTCTATGGCAGCAGGATCGTGGATGTTCCTTCTTCCAAGATCGATGCCGAACTCAAGGATCTATTTCGAAAGACCGTCCTGACAATTGGGGGGCGAGAGCCGGCCGGCAAGGTCGCAAGTTGGGGGGAATGCCGCTACTGCGATATCTCCAGCGACGACTGCCCGGAAAGGGTTGAGATCGTGCCAAAGGCAACCGGCAACCACGACCTCTTCTAAAGCAGACGGCTTTGTTCATGGCAGCCGCCCCGTGGGACGACTCCTCATATACGTTGTCTAACGGGATCCCTACGTCTCGCCGTTGTAGGCACGACGCAAGGACCAAGAATCGTTTGGTCATTCGCGAACATCCCTCATGGTATCAGCCTCTGGAGATTGCGGCATTGAGAGAGGATCCCCGCATGTGTGCGATGCATGGCAGACATGATCCGTCATTGTGGTCCCGCGGTACTGCTTGAAGATGAGGCATCTCCAAGGTACCATAAGGGACTGATCGGACAAAGTCGGTTGCCTTACCGAACCAAGAGCAGAGAGCGCTTGCCTGGAGGGCTATAGCCCATGATGACGCGATTGCCGCCACGGTTGCTGATGTTGTTCTCGCTCCAGATCGTGACAGTTGCTGTCGCATCGCTGTCATCTGAGCCTCCGAAAGTCCCCCTGAACCTGCCCGCATCTTCTGCACCGGCGATAGAGACGGCGACCAAGGCGCTGGGTGAAGGGCGCCTGGAGGCTGCTCGCCAGGAATTTGAGACTATGGCCCAAAGCCTATCGGCCCCGCCGTTCATCCGTGGCCTGGCAATGCTTGGGATCGCGGAAGTGGCACTGGCTCGCCAGGACTTCGCGGCTGCCAATGCAGCATGGGAGCGTTTGGCCGCTGATACGGCACTGCCGCAGCTTTACGGCGATTGCGCGCGCCGCAGGATGGCGGAAGCCAAACGGCTCCGGCAGGGATTATCCCCGCGTGACCCCGCCGCCTACCGGGTTCAGCTTCCGGTCCTGCCTGCGCCTGCGGCTGTGTTCCACGTCGACCCTTCAGGAAAAGATACGGCCAACGGTTCCGAAGAGAATCCATTTCCCACCCTGGAGAAGGCCCGTGACGCCGTACGGGCGTTGAAGAAGTCTCATGGAGGCGCACTCCCCAGAGGCGGCGTGAGGATCATGGTCGGTGGCGGATCGTATCTTATCGAACGATCCTTGATGCTGACAACCGAGGATTCGGGAACCACTGAGGCTCCAGTTGTCTATCAGGCCAAGGCTGGCCAGCCACCGGTCGTCCGGGGCGGAGTGCGAATTGCGGCCTGGAAGCCAATCTCGGAGGCGAGTGTTCGGGACAAGCTCGATCCATCGGTCCGTGCCCGCGTTCTGGAGGCCGATTTGAAAGCGATGGGGGTGACTGACTGGGGCGATGCGACGGCGCTTCGCCGTCGGCCCGAGCTATTCGCGAACGGCGAGCCCCAGACGCTCGCCCGCTGGCCCAATGAAGGGTTCGTCAAAACCGGCGAGGTCCTGGGCCAGGAGACCTTCAAAGTCTCGAGCACGATTGAGGGCTGCAAGGATGGGAAATTCCGTTACCTTGAGGACCGTCCGAGCCATTGGCTCGATGAGCCGGATGTCCACCTCTACGGGTACTGGTTCTGGGACTGGTTTGAAGAGTATCAGAAGGTCGCTTCGATCGATGCCGACGCCCGGACCTTCACGCTGTCTCCCCCTTACTCCAATTATGGCTACCGCAAAGACCAGCGGTACTATGCCGTCAATGTGTTCCGCGAGCTTGACCGACCTGGCGAATGGTATCTCGACCGCGGAACGGGTGTGGTCTACTGGCTGCCGCCCGAAGGGACCGAGTGGTCAAAGACGGCGACGGTCCTGAGCGTGTTCGATCAACCCTTCGTAGTCATGGATGGGGTTGAGCACGTGATGCTCCTTGGACTGACGCTGCAAGAGGGGCGTGGCGATGGAATCCACATTCGTGGCGGAGCCGACTGCCTGGTGGCCGGTTGCACGATACGGCAGTTCGGCGGTGACGCCATCGTCATTGAAGGCGGACAGCACCACGGCGTCTTCGGGTGCACAATGAACACTCTCGGCTGCGGCGGAGCCCGCATAGCCGGCGGCGATCGTCAAACGCTGACTCCTGGCCATCATTTCGTTGAGAACTGCACTGTGTTTGACATCTGCCGGCTCAAGCGAACCTATACGCCCGCCGTCCATCTCGACGGCTGCGGCAACCGGATCGCACACAACTTGTTCGAGAAGATGCCTTCCTCGGCCATGCGCATCGAAGGCAATGACCATCTGATCGAGCTCAATGTGATTCGCAATGCCGTTCAGGAATCAGACGATCAGGGCGGTCTCGATATGTTCGGCAATCCGCTGTATCGAGGCGTCGTCATTCGCTGGAACCGTTGGAGTGACATCCGAGGCGGTACACAAAGTGGAGCGGCAGGCGTCCGGCTGGACGACATGATCTCGGGCGTCACGGTCCACGGGAACGTCTTCGAGCGGTGCGGCGGTGTCGCCTTCGGCGGCGTCCAGATCCATGGCGGTAAGGAGAACCTCGTGGATGGCAACCTCTTCCTTGATTGCTATGCCGGGGTCAGCTTCTCCCGCTGGGGCTCGAAACGCTGGCTCGAATCCATCCAGCGATTCCTCCAGCAGGCAGGTCAAGATCCTTATCTGAGCCGCTACCCCGAGCTGGCCGGGCTCAAGACGGATGCAGATGTGAATATCGTCAGCCGCAATCTCTTCATCCGCTGTGAGAGCGTCTTCCTGCGGGACGGCAGGGTAGAGCAGACGGCGCTCAACGCCACGACAACCCAGTCTTTTGACCTTCAAACAGTATCACAAGACCGACTCGTACGCGACGATCCTCGCCTCGAGTCCTTCCTCTTCGAGCCGATCCCGCTTGAGGAGATGGGGCCCTACGCGCATCCGTGGCAAGCGCGCCCATAGCAAGCCCGAGTCCAGTTCACGGCCGGTAGAGGTCCTCAATGACACGTGCATCTTCCGGTGTACCGGGATTGAGGAGCACCGCCGGTTCAGTCACGAGGGCATCGGCCAAATCTTGGGCTGAGCCATCGGCATTGGGCCGCCAGATAAGATCGAACTGGAACTCCATGATCCCGTGCTCGTCCGCCACGAAGTTGGTGTACCAGAAATTGTTGAAGACCATGGCCAGCAGGCGGTGCGTGTCCTTTGGGGGCACCTGGCGCAGGGCCAGCGTGGGTGTGGCGCCTAAGGTCATCAAAGGCGCATCGCGGCTGACCCACAGCCATCGGCCTTCAGGCGTTATGTAGTCTGCCCAACCGTCAAAGGCATAGTAATCGCGGCAGGTGCCGGGCAGTTGATCGACAAACGGCGTGAACGGCTGGCCGCCACTGCTGAGGCGCGGCAAGACATCCCCGACAGGCAGTGGAAACGCGATGTAGAAGATCTCCGGCGCGGCGGAGGAGAGCCGGTTGACCCGCAGCGTGAACCGAGCGCGCGGTTCGCGTTTCCAAATCTCCACCACCCGTGTGGCCCACGCCAGACGCGGGTGTCGCAGGGCCTGCGTGTAAACGAGAGTATGGGGTGTCTCCTGCACAGTCGCCTTGGTGTCGGGGATGGCAGTGACTTCTTCGAGCTTTTCTTGGCGTAACCGCTCGCGTGCGTCGCCGCGCTGCCCCCGAATGTCAGCCAGCACATGGCGCGGTGCGAAGCCGTTGACCTTCACCGCCTTGAAATCACCGCAACCCTCGATGAACAACGGCTGCTTCATGCCAGACCAGACGGCGTATATCGGCCAGCCCATCGCGTCAGTCTTGACTTCTGGAGTGACTGCGCCGGCGACGTTTTCCGAGTCGATTCCCTGCGTGCTCAACCGAAGACGCTGGATGGTGTTGCCCTCGAGTCTCTCCACCCAGAACTTGGCCATCTTATTCGGTGCGTTGTCGGGGAACGTGGCGGAAATGTCCTCACGACTGAGGTCTTCGGGCTTGCGCGGCCGACCCCACGGCTCAATGCCCGGCTCGAAATAGAGTTTCATCTTCCCGCCGGTCTGCGGATTCTCGACCGTCTGGAAATTGTCGCGGAGACACGTGGCAATCATCCGCACCCAACCGCTGAATGGTGCGGCAGAGGGATTGGCGATAAAAAGGCCTTCCCCTTCCTGGATGAGCTTCGTGCGAACGCGCTGCGACAGGAGCCATTCGGCCCTCGCCATTGGGCGGTAGGCCAGGATGCTCTTCTCGGTGAACTGGCCTTGCGTGTCGAGGCTGTAGGGCCTGGCCACGCTCAGGCTCGAACCCCAGGTGTGCTCGTCAAACAGGCACAGGTCGCGGTACAGGGCATCCATTGTCTGGCGGGTGTGCGCGTCCATGGGCCCCCACACCGGCGACTGCGCAGCGGCAAGGAATCGTTTGGCCATGCGGCTGGCCGCCACCTCACGCGGGGCTGAGCCGGTACCGTTGGCCCACCAGTCCGTCCATTCGCCGGTGTACTCGGGCGTCGTGTCGCCCATGGCTTTTTCCAGACGCTGCATCGCGTCAGCCACCGTGGTAAGCCGCAGCCGGGGTTCGAGTCCCAGCCGATTCCAGGCAGCGACAAAATCGGCCAGCGGGGGGAACGGTGGGTCATTGTCGAAACGCCACTGGCTGGTGATGGAGATGGTCAGCACCTCATGTCGGTAGCCGGATTTCTCCAGGCTCTGGATTCGCTCGACGCACTGGCGATGAGCACGGCGGACCGAGTCCTCGTCGCTGCGGAGAATGTCACCCGCTCGGGGCGGGCGATACCGCGTGTCGGCGGCCAACGGCACAGGGCCCCGGCGCCATTCGCCCGGCTCGAAGAAGTCGAAGCCCGAGCCGTAGCCAATATTCAGCCAGACAAACATCCGCCGACCATCAGGCATCTTCCACCAAAAGGCGGACGGCCGTGGAAACGGCACCCCGCCACTGTCCTCATTGATACCGGTAAAGAGATAGCGCACGCCGCGGTCGAGCAGCACGAGGGCGCCCGCACGAGGCATCCCGTTGACGTCGTTCTGAATCGCGACCTTGGGCTCCACCTGCTGCCACACGTCATCCGGCAGCCAATGAACCATGGTCCGCCACTGTGCCGCATTCATGAACGGCGTGTTGTTGTAGGCCAGCGCAGTGACTTCCAACTGGCCGGCGTGAACCGCATCCAGGAACTGCTTCCGCCGAGCCGGACTGGCCGATTGCCACCAGTCGTTAACCGGCATGGTCGCTTCAGCGGTCCAGAAGAAACGCTTGTCGGCCGGCCCCTTCATCGAATCAAGGATGGTATCCACCGCGATGTCGAGGTAGCGGCCATACAACTCGCGGCACACCGACGGGCTGTCGGTGAAACCCACATCTGTGTGGGAGAAGTGCACCAAGTCAATCTCCTTGATGACCGACCCAGCATCAACTGCAGGGGAAGATACCGCCTGAACCTGGCACACCCAAACAAGACCTATCACCAGCGAAAGAGCATGTTTCTGAAAACACTGATCGATTGGCTTCATAGCCCGAGATCCTCCCTGTAAGAAGGTAGTGCTCCTGTCTGCCGTACATCCTATGGTACCGTGGTGTCCCATCCGATCTCAACATTTCTGGCCTGCACCACCTCTCGCCAGAGACAGCCTTATCGTCCCGCCTTTCCGCGGGACTTGTAGAACTTATCCATCCTCTCTCTGAGGATACCCTCGATCTGGCCGACGACCCTCGCCGGCCAATCCCCGCGAAACGACTCCTCTGTCAGGAACACCCCCTTGATGCCGGTCTCCCGGTACACCTGCATCTTGTGTTCCGCCCGTTTCCTATACCCCGGATCGTCATTCATACCAAAGTACTCGATAATCATGCCATACTCAGGCAGAGTGAAATCGGGGTACCAGATCCGGGTCCTCTCCCGGTCAATGACCGCCAACGGATGCTCGTACCTGAACGCGATGCCCTCACGGTCCAGCAGCCGCGCTATCTGAACCTCCGCCTTGCTCCTATAGGCAGGCGTCTCATCAACCTCCTTCTGATAGCCTCTCTCTTTCATACCCGCACCACGGGGATGAACCTTTTATACTTTACGGTCTCACATCCGTCCGCGCCGTCCAGACGCACACAACAGACGGCATACCCGTCTCCACCAAACCAAGTCGAAGACTCACCCTCACACTGAGCCTCCACGACTCAGCACCCGACCACCCTGGTCAACCATCTTCAAAACCCAAGCACCACCACTCAGCACAAAGCCAGTTGCCGTGCCAACCACCCCGAACGCAGTTCCCAAAAAACTCACACTCAACACTCCAAGAAGCCCTGAAAGCATTCAGGTTACTCAATCATGTTCCTCTTCCATTGGCGTGGAACATGATTCAAGGGCAATTTCATAAGTAGTGCTTTTGAAACAAGTTAAATCATGTTCAAGGCTGTAACATGATTCAAGGCCCTAACGAGGCACCTTTTTGGGGCCCTATGCCGAGACAGCCCGCCTTGGCCAACCCAGGAAACCGCCCATCGCCGGCTATTTAGCCGAACCGGGTCGCCCAGATGGCATCCAGGATACTTGAGTCAAAGGTGAGCTGAATCCGGTTCGTGTAGGTGCGGTTGACCTTGGTGGACAGCAGAACGATCAGCCCAAGACTCTGCAAGTAAGACAGGGTGGAATAGAAGGCCATGTATGAGAGCGGCTCTTCATGGAACTGGGTACTGACCCTCTGGTAGGCTTCGTACACGGCCTTAGCCAGACCCTCCGGGCAGCCTGTGACGGCCTTGAGGACCAGCAGGTTCTTGTCGTTCAGGTCCTTGACCACATCGAACATGATATCCCGCCTGGCCTTCTCAAAATGTTCCCGCAGCGGCACATCTGGCTCCAGGGCCGACAGGTACAGGGTCTTGATGGCGACCCGGACATCGGAGTTGGTGTTCTTGACTGTCATGGCGGCGATCTGGGCGATGGTCTGCTCTGGGACCGACTCCAGGCCGACCTTGGCCCGCTCTGTCAGAATCCCCTCAATCTCACTGGGATTATAGCTGCCGAAGTGGATGATCTCCGGCTGGAGGGTGCTCTGCGTGCTTTCATCCAGGAGGTTGAGGAACTTGGGATTGTTGCTCAGCAGAAGGGCCATGTGGTTCCGGGGCGACCGGCTGATGAGATAGAGAATGTCCCTGTGCCGGTCCTTGTCACTGATCAGATCGACCTCATCGAGTACGAAAACGATCCGGCCTTGCCGCGAGTCTTCGAACTTCTGCCACAGCTCATCCAGGCTGCAGCCCCTGGGCCGCAGGCCCAGTAGGGAGGCCAGGATTTTGAAGCTGGTGTTGTGCTGGCGACAGTTGGCATAGGCGAACGCGGGCTGGCCCTGGCCGGACATGACCTTCATCAGGTACCGTGCGAAAACGCTCTTACCCGATCCCCGGGAGCCCAGGATCAGGACGTTGTTGGCGATCCCGGTCTGCTGGTAGCGGAGCAGGGCATCGATGACCGGCTTGACCTCTTCCCGCATGAGCGGTTTTTCGGGAACGTAATTGAAATCGAAGACCTCGAAATTGCGGATGAGGCTGTTGCCGGTGTCGAAGTGCCTCTTTCTGTCTGCCAGGTATTGCTCAATGTCCATACGACGTGTAAACCTCACTGGACGTATAAAGCGGCCGGTGCTTAAAAAGCTTTCGGTGCGGCGGGATTCATTCGCAGCGGGGGGCAACGGCTGCGCGAGTTCCAGAAAGCGCTCCTCCCTCCGGCGTGGAGAGATATTCGGTGAAGCGAATGTCCGGCCCATTTATGTTCCACGCGGCAAAGTGCCTGAGAGTACACCCGGAAGAGCCCTACTGAGGAGACTGACAGCCGCCGGGTGTGTGCCCCGAGGGTTATAATCCTCACTTCTACAGATGGGCGGGCAGTTAAAGAAGTATTGGCTAATGGCCCTCGGAGAGACCTGGTATGCGTGGCCTTCAGGACTCCTCTTGGGGCTCCGAACGTTCATGCGCGTGCTCAACGACAGGCTCAGTCTCTTTGGCCTCCGATTGGTCCGCCTCTGGCATCGACACCGGGCGTTCGATTGGCTGGCCAACCTTGAGGTACTTCTCGACCCGCAGGTCGGCCTTGAGCGCAAAGAGGTTGCGGCTCTGGTTGCCAATCGTGCAGTCGAACAGGTCCGCCTTCTGGCGGATCTGGTTCATCTGGTTCTTGATCGTAAAGGCGGACTTGTTCAGGACCCTCGCCACATCCGCATAGGACATCCTGATCCCCTTGTTCTGGAAGAACACAGCCAGGACCCGCTTCTGCTGCTCTGTGAACTGCTCGATGTCGAACTGCTGAGCCAGGCTCGCGTGGGCGGTTTGTGGGGAGAGGCGAGGGCTGTTCTCCGCGGCGTGCCAGCCAGCCTGACGAAATGCCGTGGGCTGCACAACTGCGATGCTGACCTTCTGCTCCAGGGTCTGGAACCTCTGGGCGTGTTCCTGCAGGCGCGTCTCGTGGGCCGCAAGCACGTCATTATGCCTCTTGATCGCGATTTCGATTGTGCTGACCCGGCCGAGCAACTGATCGATATCGGTCCGCATACCGGTAAGCGCCATATTGGTGCCGGGACCCGGGTCCGGGCTCTCCTGCCCCTTTGGGGTTTTCCTCCTGAACAAATCGAGCCATCCCATGGTCAATACCCCGGGCACCTTTGGCGCAGGTTCAGTTGGTGGGCCTCCTGTTCGAGCTTGGCCAGCCTCCTTTGGAGGGTCTCACGCATCGGTGCAGGAATGGAGGCATCGTGTTCATTAAGGATGGCACGTATCTGGATGGAGGTGGACAAGAAGTGAGAGTACTCGTTCCTCAGGTCGGTGACGGTCGGATCGTAGATCTGAAACGAAGGCGGTTGGCCCGGACGTGCCTCTGATTGTTTCAAGCTGGCCCAGGCTAAGAGGTCTTTCATTCGCCTCAGGCTTTGGCTCAGGCTTTGCAGGCCGGCTTGCAGGTCCATTTGTTCCATTCCAAGTGAAGGCCAACAGCCTTTATAAGCTTTCCGCTCTGGGGCCATTGAGATTGCCTGCTTGCCGCTGGTACAGTATCCTTCTTGTCCGGGCTTGCACGGGGTGCATGCTTGGCGTTTGCTTGCCGGGTAGGGCCTGCGCGCATGCCCACACAGATGATGTTGCCAAAGTCATAGTTGGGGCACGAATATGGCAGACAAGCAGTTCCCGAATCTCACCCGCCGACAGGCCGGACTTCTGGTCAAGAGAGTGAACAAGGCGCTCGGACCGGACGTCGCCGCCATGCTATCGGCGTCAGGACTGAATCCAAACCACCTGATTCGGTTTCTATCCATCGCTTCCCGGTGCCGCTGCCGCAGGCAGGAAATGGGATTGAGTCTGAAGGAGGCTTCCCAGCAACTGAGAATCCCCCAATACCGGCTCAGAGCGATCGAGGCCGGCATGCTGCCGCAGATTGCGCTGGCATCCCTCCATGCCTACATTCAATTCCTGGGTCTGGGGAACCAGTTTGCGCGTTGGCGGCGGGGCAATACGGATGTCTATGAGGAGATCGCGGGCGGATCCAGGTAGTCACGGTCACAGCTCGCGACCCGCTGCCTCCCGCAGGTGTCGTCCCCGGTGGATTCAGTAGTACATATCGTCGCGGTTGTCCAGGTCGTCCCAATCGAGTGCATCGGAGTCATAGCTATCATCCTCGTCTTTCTCCTGGGACTCATGGAGATGGTCCAGGATTCGGTTGACCACCCGGCGAATGGCACGGGTGTTCTCGCAGATTTCCTCAAGGGTTTGGATCGCCTTCTCATTTTCAGATAGGTTTTCTTTTGGTGTCATTTTCAAATGATAACGCAGAAGGAGTATATAAAGATTGTGATGATGAAAAGGACATAATGTAAAGCATGTGTTGAGATGGCAAGAACAGAAAGAGAATAGGGAGGGCCTTCACATCGGCCCTCCCCGTGTTCGCCTGCCTCACCTACGGGCAGGCCTCCGTTACGCTCATCTCCGAAGCCAGCAGATTCAGTTGGATGTCAGGATCCATAGGCAGTTGCCTCATGTACTTGGTGAATTGCGCAACCATCAAGCCTGCCGCGATATTGGCGCAGTAGATGGTTGTCTTCGCTGTACAGGGGCCGATGAAGGCCTCTTCGGCGTGGAACAGTGTGGTCGGGTAGTGCGTTCGCGACTGGCCGTCGCAGGCCGTCAGGACCCGCAGGACTTCCGCACTCATGCGGCCATCGACGTAGAAGCCTATTTGGCCCCCAACCGCCTCCCAGATGAGCCGTCGCACGTCGATCTTATCGACACAACAGAACACGGCATTGCCGATCTCAGCACTTCGCCGAAACCGCTCCGGGACAGAGATGATCTCGATACCGGAATTGATCCGTTTGCACTGGGCAGCCGTGGCCTCGACCTTGAGCTTGCCGAGATCCTCTTCCAAGTAGCCCTGGCTGGCGAGGTTACTGGTCTCGACAACATCAAAGTCGATGAGTTGAAGCCAGGGGATGCCCATGGCCGCAAGCTGCAGGGCGACCTGGCGACCGATGGCGCCGACGCCGATCACAGTAGCCCTGCATATAGCAATCCTCTCGGGAGGCACGATATCCTTCTGACGACTGTAGCGTTCATTGGCCGTACTCATATCATCATTACCTCCTCTCCGCTCCACAGCTCAGGCTGATCCGCCAGTTCATCCAGGATGAGCTGACGCTGGACCGGGTCCATGCGCTCGAATTCATCGAGCAGGTCATTCACCGGTGCAGGAACAGTTGCCCCGATAGAAGCTGTGGTGGTTGGCCCTTGCTGAGGTTGAGGAAGAGCCGGCTGATTCAGCCAGTTCACCACCGTGACATCGGCTTCGTATTGGCAGTCCCAGCCACCATGGTCGCTGGGGCCAAAGTCCCGCGAGTAGTCCACCTCGGTTGGGATCAGGATCTGGCCACCAGGACCGACGTTGAAACTCAGCCGAGCGTAGATGCTGCCATCCTGAGCGACAATGCACATCACGGCCCATTGGCAACTGCCGAAGACTCTCTTAAACGTGTCCTCGTCGGTGGCACTGGGATGTGGACAATCCGCAGGATGGGTGTGCAGCCAGATTCTCGCGAACTGCTCTGGCTTTCTACCCAGGTCCACCTGCCCGTCAAAGAACTTGCTGACCGCCTCATCATCAAACTTGACGCTCACACAACTCACTTCCTGTTCGACCGTAACGAACTCCTGTACGAACAGCAGGTCATCGGGCCCAGTGATGCCGAAGCCGCCCACTTCATTGTCGGATCTATCCCGAAAGTATAGCAGCTTCGCCCAGGCGGTCGGACTGAACCGCAGGGTCGGTGTTTTGATTGGCTCGAACTCCTCATCCAGCCAATCATCATCCCAGAGCTGTTGTCTGGGGCGTGGTTGTATCGGTATTCTCATCGGTTGTTTCGCTCTGTTGTTCCTCATCTTCGTTCTCCTTGTCTTCTTTACACTCTGGGCACAGCCCATCACTGATGCAGGATTCACAGCAGACTGATTCACATTCGCTGCACTTGGTTTTCGCGCATTGCGGGCATAGAGTCCTATCGCAGATCTCACAGTGGCTGAAACACTCACCGCATACGATCTCGCCGCAGTTGGTGCAGACCCGCGAGCAGTTGTCGCAGACTGCATTGCCGCAGTAGCTGCAGGAGTAGCTGCTTTCGCTATCCATCACATAGCCACAGTCGTAGCAAGCAACGCCATCCCAGTCTGCAAGCGGCACATAGGGGCTGTCCGGGTTGTAAGTGGTCAGGATGCTTCGGACCATGCTGAAGAAATCACTGAGCCTTCCTTCCTCAAGGGCAGCCCGGATCGCGGCAGCGCCATCCCCTTCACAGAGCACTTCATTGCTGACGTGCGGATGCGTGATGGCTTCATCGTGGGCGGCCGGATGGGGCTCAATGGCAACGATATAGTACGGCACCTTCTGGTAGAGCTCGCCCAATCGATCCAGATCCAAGAGGATACGGAACGGGCCCAGGTACACATCTTCCAGAGTGATCGGCTCTGTCACTACACACAGGGCGTGTTCCTCGCCGTTGAACGCCACGTCATCGAATTCCGCCTCAAGGGCCTTGATCTCTTCCACCATCACGGAGAGCGTCGGCACCTCCTTTTGCCGCCTGTCCAGCAAGGTCTGGAGCTTCGAGACGGCATAGGGGATCTCATTGAGGTGTCTATCGATGCTCTGACAGCACTGCTCGGAGGCCGCCAGCCAACCCTTCGTGATCGCAACACCCAACTGTCTGGAATCATGGCTCACATCCTGCAGCCGAAACGTAAACAGGTTGAGCTGTCTCGTGCACTCTAAATAACGACTCTCTCGCAGATGCAAGAGGGCCTCGCGAACCCTGTTCGCCACGCGCAACAATTCCTTATCATTCATAGGACGATCCTCCCAAATAGAAAGAGGGCATCCGTCCACGTGGTGCAGACAGATGCCCTCTGGGTGTGTCGAGTGCGCGTATCTACTACGCCCCCTCGATCTTCGTGGGAGTGATCGTCACGCGGTCGTTCTCCTGCAGGACGCAGTCCCGCGGAACGGGCTGGCGATTGACCCGGATCAGGTAGTCTTCGGCCGTTCTGCCGGGCATCTGGTCCTTGAAGAACTGCTCGACCGTCATGCCGTCATGCACCTGAACGTAATCAGCAAATCCGCCGCCATCATTGTTCACGAACAAGAGTTTCATAGTCATTTTCCTTCCATTATTATGGTTGTCAACTGATTGTGTCGTGATCTCATTACGGTACCACGCAGCGTCTGCGACACGGGCGGACTGCGCGCACGATGTCCCTTGCTGTGCATAATCCTTCCTTTCATTGGGGGTTACTGGGTGGGTCTGTTACACGTGTGTGACGACAGGCTGTTGGGCTGTGGCGGCTTGGATCAGCTCTCTGGGCTGACGCCGATGTCGGCAATGAACTGGAGCAGTCTGGCCAGATCGCACGTCTCGAAAGACACGTCAACCGCTGGGTCCTTGAAGGTGCCATCCAGCCACTTGTTGACGGGCAAAGTCGGCAGATCTATGGTCATATCCTCTGCCAGTATGGCCAGCCGCTCGAGCTTGCGGGCAATCTGGCATCGCCTCATAGTTTCCTCGAGCGCATCGGTCGTGTGCTCAGGGCAACCCAGGATGTCCTTGAGCATCTTGATCTCCTCGGCAAACTCACGCGATTGCTCACCTCCGGCATCAAGACTCTCCAGGATCGCTTCAACGGTATCGTACACTTCGTTCAACATGGTAGGCTCCTTCAGTTGGCTCAAATGCTTTTTCGATTCTGGTCACTCTTGCGACAGATCCACTCGCGTGCAGCGTCCGGCGGCATCAAGGATATCCAGCACTGGCCGCATCGACTCTGGATCTGTCATCATTTCATACGCCTGCTCAGTCGCTTGTTGCGGATTGGGCGCATTGACATCGATCACATAAACCACGCGGTAGAGGGGCTCGGGTCCTCTCTCCTTCGGCGGTGGCTCGATCAGCAGCCCTTTCTGTGACATCGTGCCCTGTTGCACGCCCCAGCTATAGACCTCCTCGCACACGGCGCAAAGAGACCGTTTCTGGTCCGACGCTTCTCTTACAGACACCGGCACTTGCTTGACCGCCTTGTTCTCACAGAGTGGGTTTTGACAGTACTCTTCCATATAGATCACCTCCTGATCTTGCATCTCACCTTGAATTCTCAGCCTGCATCCAGCGAAGCAGGGAAGATATCCACTCCCAGGCGTTCATCATGCTCGGCCAGCCAATCACTGACACTGGGCATATCACTGGGGCCGTTGTAATCCTCGTTGGCCCGAAGATACTCCACCAGATTTACAATGGCCCTACGCTTGGTGCGAAAGGCTCCGCCATGCACAATGACGCCTCTGTCGGCCACAGCCAATACCCAGAGCTTCTTTGGCCTTGAGACAATCCGCCCGTGCTGCACACCCCAATCGTAAGCTTCCTTGCATGCGGCACAGAGGGATCTCCTTTCGTCGGATGGTCTACTGATTGAGACCGGCACTTCCACCACAGCTTGATTCTCACACAGATCGTTCTGGCAATGCTTTTCCATACGTCAGCCCTCCACTTTCTTCTGGTCGATCTTGAACAACTCCGGTGCGATCTGCTCTAAGCTCTTCGGCTGCCAGTGAGCATCCCGCACTACCGCCAATCCCGCGGGGCTGCGGAGGATCGCGAGGTCAGAGAGCCAGAAGTAATCGAGCTTCCTGCATTGGCCCTCCACCAGTCCGTAGAGAAGATAGTCCACAGCGTTGCCGTCAGTGTCCCTTCGAGCGGAGCCCTCGGTGATATACCATGCGAGCGAGCCATCGGTAGTGGAGCACCTGGCAAGCACTTTTGCTTTGCCACGCATGTGCTGCCGTGAACCCAGGATGGGCAGGTTCTCACGGAATGGATACGGCAGGAGCTTCAGGCCTTGCGCCTTTTCACAGTATCTCTTCATACTCATTCCTCCGCTTCCTCAATGGGCCTGAACAACTCTGGGGCAATCTCCTCAAGCGTTTTAGGCTGCCAGTGCACGTCTCGCTCAATCGGCAAGCCCATCGGGCCGCGAACGCTCTGTAACTCTGAGAGAGCCACATAGCCAAGCTCCTTGTCGTGCCCATCCACAAGGCCGAAGAAGTGAAAATCCATCTCCTTGCCGCTGTCATCCATGATTGAGGAGCCCTCCGTGATGTACCACGACCACGAGCCTCCCGGCGTGAACAGCTTCAAATGCACGATAGCCTTTCCGCCTTTACTCTCCTGGGAGTACAGTGGCGGCAATTTCTTTCGGATCTCCTTTGTCAGCAGCTTCATGCCCCGCACTTTCTTGTTTGCGGCCCCGTTGTCAGCTTGGATAAGGGTCTTGCCGCCGATGCAGACGGCTCGTTCTGCTGGCAGGTTCATCTCCGCTGCAATGCTACCGAGGAACTCGGCCATGTTGCGGTTCTGCTGCTCACGGGAGATCGGATCAGACTCGCAGGCTGGGATCGGCGCGCCGATGACCTCAACTTGCACGGGCTCCAATTCAATCACTACACGACCATTTTCATCTCCAAACCACTCAAGATATGGATAGGCCACATAGTCCGCCGGTGGCAGTCCCGCCGTGATGTCACCTGCCTTGCCCGTGTGATGCAGGGCAAAGCCTTCCATGTAACCGACTGCATCGGCCGCCAAGTCTACCTCGCACGCGTCTCCTGTGAAATGGATCTTCGCTCCTCGGATATCCCTGTGGAAATCCCCTTGCAGATCCAAGGTCACTTTCTCATTCAAGCCGGCGAACTGCATCCATCCGGTGACCTTGCCGGGTTGGGTGTTGTCGAGCTCGCCCTCAATCAGATATGCACTTACTCGCCATGCCATGGTCTTTCACCTCCAAAAATGTGATGGGCACGCCTTGCTTGACTGACGTGTCATGATGAGTTGATGATGAGTCTTCTACATGTGCGACTACGAGGCCGACAGCTCGGGCGGCTGGAGCATCTGGGCCGTGCCGTCCTTGTAGCTGATCCATACCTTGCCACTGGCCTCGATACTGACGCTTTGCCACTCGATGCGAAAATCACGAAGACAATCGAGCAGCCTCGACCGGAGGTACTGACCCGGACCGATCACATCCGCCCAGAACAGATTCAACTGCTCCTCGAAGCTGGCCAACTGAGTGTCGTAAGTATCCCCATCGTCCGACCAGCCGCCCAAGTGGTACCAGATATCACTGGGTTCAAGCTCCTCTCGGGCCGCAACTGTCACCAGCGTATCTGTCCCTACCCAACTGCTCCTGCCTTCTTCGGTTGGGTGAGCGCGCACGGCCATTGGCGCAGCCGACGTAAATGTCTTACCGTCACTGGTGTAAACCGTGATCTCGATGCTCTCCACCGCAACCAGCATTTCACACCACAGGTACTGCGAAGCGATCTGCTTGCCGGCTTTGACCTCGATGCGCTCGACGGTAGGCAGTTTGGCCCAGCTGTAGCCATCGTAGGCAGGCTGGATCTCCACTACGATGAACGGGCTTTCAAACTCACCCAAGGCTGACAGAAGGTGGGCATTCACCTCATTCTGCTCATCGGCATCCTGGCACGATTTACTCAGCCGGTAGCACTCGGCCAGCGGAAAATCCGCCGGCTTTACAACGGCCACCGGCTCAACGGGTTCACCAGTGAGCAGACCGACTCGGAATGCAGGTTCAGCCTCTCGAAGCTCGATCCCCAACTCCTTAGCCCGGCTGTATTCACTGAACTTGAGTTGGTGTGAGCCGCGCTTCTGGATATACCGATACGCCTCTTCTTCGATGGCGGCCTTCAGGTGTTCAAAGGCCTCGTTCTCTACCAACCGCGTTCTGGCCGGCAGCATCAGCCGTATGCCAGTGGGCTCACCTGTCAAGTCCACAAGGAACTGCAGATGCTCGCTCACCGGCGTGTACGTGAGCAGCACCACCTGGCCATGGAAGTTGACCAGCACGTTCTCGGCGTAATAGCTGTGCTTCCACTCGCCATGCCAGCGGCTCAACGCGGTTCGTTCCTGCACGTCGATCTTGCAGCCGAGCTCCGGATGCGACATGGCGGCTTCTGAGACGAACGGCTCACTGGCACATTCCTTGCCATCCACGATCACCTTCATGCTCGTGAAGACCGCGTGTTTCTCGACGGTCTCGAACAGCCATGGGGCGTCCTGAAACGTGAGGGTTGTGCCTGTGATGGTCTCATCCGTCACCTGCACTTGGACAGGCTCTCCGGTCCAGCCTTTCTCCTTGATGACGACTTTCTTGCCGCCCGAAACGATACAGACCTCTCGCGGCGCCAGGCAGAACACGCCCACGCCCGCAGGATCTTCCGCATTCTCCATGCGTTCGTTCCAGCCGGACCTGCCGAGGTCCAGCAGCGTGGAGAAGTCTGCGATTCCCCGACCGTCATCACGCACGGTGACTCGGCCGTCCTCATTTAGAATGCGCGCTTCGGTTGCGCCGGCCCGCCTGGCGTTTTGCAGGATCTCGATGATTCTGCCGTCCAGTGTGCCGGTAAACAGCCTTTCGGCTTTCGACAGTAGCCGTGGGTTGACTCTGGCTTGTATAGTTTCCATATCGTGGTACCTCCAGTGATTGAAGGGTGATGGTGTGCTGCAGGCTAGCTGCATGCCATCATGGTTAGTGCAAAAAGAAGAGCCCCTGGGACAACCAAGGGCTCTGCAATGGCGAACGGATGCTCAGGCACGGCGCCCGAGCGTTGCTGAGATATGGCGGGGACTCGCCTGGGAACGGTGATCTGTCAGGATCTTGACCGCCAGTACAAGATCGTCTCTTGCATCTGCCGCCGCAAATGGGTAGCGATCTTCCGAGCCAAGGCTTCGTTCTTAGTGGCCAGGCGCCAGGTCTACCGGCGATTGAAGTGGCGGACAGCTCCAAAAGGGTTCTTCTTGCGACGCTGCCGCCATTTGCGATGGGCGATTCTCTCGGCCGTGGCGCGATTCCGGGTGGAGAACTTCCGGTCCTCCAGGATAAGACGCCGGCGTTTCAGTAGGCCGGTAATGATCCGGCACAACCCGGTCAAGGTTCTCCAGAGGAGACGTGAGCAGTGATATAGACACCACCGGGCAAGGTTCCAGCATTGTGGCAGAATGACTGCGAGTAAAGCCTTGCATGCCGCGTAGAAGCGGTCCATCTCCTGTTGGTTGGTCCTCACAAGTATGCCATGAGATTTGGCAAACTCCTGGGCAAACGACACGTGCTTGCACCCACTGGGCACCGTCAGAAATTGTAGGGCACGCAGATAGCCGGCATGGATGAGGTCATCGGTGTACTCCTGCGCCATCTTCGCTTTGCCAGGTGCATTTGCATGGGGGTACAGGATAGACACGCCGGTCAAGACTTGGTGGTAGAAGGCCCGGTACCAGAGTGTCTGCCGGAATTCGGGAGTGGCGAGAAATTGGTCGAGCTCCTGGACAGCCTTGGCGGCAAGGGAATCGCTTCCGTGGAGTTCAGCGATTCTCTCCTTGGGGGTTACGGTCGGACCGATGCCGATGGAGTAGTAGACATCTCTTCGTTTCTTTGGGTGTTCTGGTGTTGGTGGAATCATGGTAATACCTCCTGGAATTTGCGTCATGGCACGCCTTGCACGCGGGGTATGCCATCGGGATTGCAGTTCTGTGCGCGCATAAAAAGGAGCCCATCGGACAACCGTGGGCTCGCAAAGGGCTTTGTGGATGGGTCCTCAGGCAAGACGCCCGAGCGTTAACGATGTGGAATACGTACGGGGAAAGTCAGTGGGGGCTTCCAAGTAGGACGAGTTGGAATTGGGTTCCTGCGGGTGTGGGGAAGTGGGCGTGTGAGCTTATTCTGGACCTGTGGGGAGGTCTTCTGCTGATTCAGGCTCTCTGTGCTGGGTGAGGTACTCAAATGCTTTCTGGAGGGCCAGGATCGCTTTTGGGATGTCATTGAGACTGAGGCTGTTAGTCCCGTTCCATTGGCCGGTCTTGTCCTTGTATCGGACCTCAATGACGACCTTGGGCAAAGGGATCTGTCTGCCATTGTTCACGATTACATTTCTGAAAACCGAGGCCCTGACAGCGCCTACTTTGAAGGAGATTTCTGGTTTTGACATGTTCCGGTTATTCCTGATCGATTGGATATAACCAATCTGTACGATCGTACAACGCGATAGGGGGTATTTATATCTTTCGGCTGATGCTGAAATACCCAAGGCCGAGAGAGGTCGCCAAGGGAGCGACCTTTTTGGGGGAGCGATCGTGCAGGCAGATCTTCTTCAAGGCCGCGGTGCGACAACCAGCATCAGCAGAGAAACGCCGACGGCGAGGAGGTGTTTCTGGGGTGATGAAAAAGGGGGATGGGGCAGGACATGACTTGTCAACATCAGATGGTGAAGTTGCAGAGATCGGAGCCGCCCGATAGAGCAGTGGCGGTCGAAAGAAGTCATCGCGTTCTGGGGGATGCCGGGGTATTTCAGGGTCTTCCAGGTGGAAAAACCAGAATTCGTGGGTGTGGGCTCACCGAGGAAGCAAACAGCGGGGGGAGCGAGGGAATGGGAAAAAGGAGATGGGACAGGAGAAGAAGGACGGTTGGTATGGCTTCCGCTATGGACAACGCCATCTCGATATAGGCTATTTCATGGTATTCCGAGTCGTGAAGACCGGAATAGGCCAAAGTGGTAAGGTTATCGAGATTCTGAAGACATGCAGACTTGCCATCTCCCAATCAGCTTCTTGTGAAATGAGCTTCTGTAGGTTGTGATCAGTGTGATGCTCCTGAATCTTTCTGAACCTTCAACATCTATCAAGGCTCTGGAGTATAAATACTTTTCGGTTCTGCAATATCATCCTGCGGGCCGTACGCCGGAAGGTTTTTATAGTCCCATGATTTCACATTTACATGGAACCGGTACAGCCTGTTGAAACCGCCTGCGTGAGGCAGGACCCGTACAGGAAGCCACGACGGCCAAAGCGCTACGAGCGTTTCGGCGAGGTCATCCGTTATCTGACTCTCGATGAGCTCCAGCAGCTTTTCGACAGCATGGACAATTACACGCACAAGCTGATGTTTGAAGTGATCTACGAACTGGGCTGCCGGGTAGGTGAGTTCGTGAAGATGCAGGTCAGGCACGTCAGCTTCAACCGGAGCACGGTCTTCTTCCCGGCGGAGAACACCAAGACCAAGACCGCGAGAACCAGCTCCCTGCCCCAGGGGCTGACGAACGAGCTCAAGAGCATGCTCAGACAGCAGGGAATCATCAGCAAGCGTGAGAACCGGATCATGAAACCCGATGCCTACGTATTTCACCCCGGAAGACGCTGGAATACCCCGTATTCTGAGAACCGCATCCGTCAGATCTTCCAGCATTATGTCAACAAGGCAGGCTTACAGCAGGTCTATGGGAAGGACACCTGCGGTCGTAATTTGAGGATGTTCACGGTCCACAGTTTGCGTCATTCACATATAATGACCTACGTGGTGGACAAGGGCGTGCCTCTGCCGATCGTGCAAAAGCAGGTAGGGCACCGCAGCCTCAAGACCACCTCCGTGTATCTGTCTGCCTCCACCGAGAAGATGGCTCAGGCTTACAGCCAAGCCCGTAAGACCATCGATGTCCCCCGGCAGCCCACAGGCTACACCACATGAATCTCTTGCCCTCAATTGTGCCTTGCTCTGCGGCTGCTGGTTTGCGTGAATGACCTGGCGCAGGGGTGCCCGGCCGCCGTCGCGCACATCGCTGCCACTCCGCCAGTCTCTATGGCAACTGGGCCAGTGTAGAGCCGCGCCAATCCTGAGAATCCATGCGGCCCTTGCGCGGCAGAGACTCCTGACCCTGAAGGGTAGCTCTGTTCTGATGCAACCGGGCAGAGACAGAGCCGAGTAGGACTCAAGCCCCTACCTCGTAGTCCGCACACCGGAATTCCAGTAATCCAGAATCTAACGTGAGGCCGAACTTGTCCAGCGTCTCTTCGAGATCCTTGTGGAGTTGGTCCTCGGTGCACAGGAGAGAATACTCCATCGACATCATCCCACACGCATAGAACCAACCATCATCATCATGCAGGACAATAAATGATCCAATCCCGTTAGCCTCCTCTCCTGTCTCTGTTAGTCCATCCAGTATCCAGTGTTCCCAGTCGGCATGTCTGCGGAGGCGCCTGTTGCATACTACCTGCTTGATTCGGATCGCTTTAGTTGCCTTCTTGGGTTTCTGGGTCGTTATCAGAACAGTCCGCTTCTGCCGGGTGAATTCGAATTCGTGCTGTGCGAGTTCCGACAATTTGCCGCGGCAGGTAGCGCAGATCTCATGAACCGTGGGATCAAATCCAACCTTGTCAGTACCAGGCACTTGGCAGAGATAACATTGCTGCTTCATAGGTCCACTCCTTGTCGTCAAACAAGTGATCAGTCATATCCCGGTGCAGACTCCCACAGCCCGCCATTACGGTGTCCTGCTGCACAACAGCCGACTATCTCCTGTCTGCAATCATCCGTCCAAGGTAGTGCCATGCTGTGCCAATGTCAATCTCTGTCCCAGACCATGGCCGATAACACCAGTTGGACGGGATTGGCGTGTGCCAGCAGCTAACTCTCACTTTTCCGCTATTCTGTGTCGTCTTTCCAGGGCCCCAGATTTGAGATTTGGGCACGAATGTGAAGAATATGGACGCATCTGGTCTCTTTCTGTGCGTGGCCAAGCTTGAAAAGGAGCCCAAAGCGTCAAACGTGAAGGAATAGGCAAAATCGGGCCTGAACATGCTCCAACAGGGTGTCATATTGCGTGCCTATGCGGCCGCAACTGTATTGGGATGGGCGTTTACTCTCACGCACCGCTCTGTGGTGTGCGTCAAGGGTCCCTCATGAGCGCCCACGGCAGTTGGGTACAACCGCTGGGAGGGCATCGGATTCTGCGGCGAATGGCACTTCCATAAGAGTCATGTTGCTGTGAGCAGGCGTGCTTTGGCGACGAGTCGAGGCTCGTTCAGATAGGGTTGTCTCTTGGGTCGTCTTTTCACAGCACGCGGCTCGACTCGATCCGGGCGGTCATTGACGCGATGTGTGGCCACGGCCCTGAGGACAGCGGCATACAGCTTTTGGCTTCGCTCGGGACACGGCCAGCCAGCGGCGTCGAAGGCGACCAGCGTTTGGAGCGTTCCTTTGAAGCTAATGTCACGAGGACAGATCCCCACGAGCGCCGCCGCTTGGGCCATGAGCTTGCGGATCAGGTTGTAGGCCAGCAGGTGCATCCAAATCTCCTTGCGGACCATCGCAGGGCTCTTGCACCGGAGCACGTCCATCTGCATCACGTGCTTGATCGAACGCAAATCCCGTTCCGCATGCCAGCGAGAACGAAACGCCATAGCCAGGTTCTGCGGCGTATAGACCTGGGCATCCAGCAGCGTCGTCACCAGCAGCAGATGGCGGCACCGAAAGCCCTTCTGAGACACCTCCACCCTCGTTTCACGAATGCTCAGTGTGTCCGGCCGGCTATGGTAGAGCTTCTGGCTCATCCACGAGGCCCGTTTCGGTTTGTGCCATTGCACGACCTGGTCATAACGGCCCAGCCGCCGGCCTTGACGGAAATCCACCTGACGCTTGCCATCGCGACGACTGACCGTATCCACGCCGCGTTCGAGCATCAGGGCGATGGTCCAGTAGTTGGAGAAAATGGCATCGCCCAGCAGGACGTCCCCGGCCTCCAAGCGGTCCAACAACTGTCGCAAGAGGGCCGTCTTACTGGTCAGCTTGCCGCGATACGCTCTCATGGCGACGTCCAGCACGGCGCCGCACGTTAGACCGATCAGTCCTACCAGACGCAGGAGAGGAAAACCCAGGCCCTTCTTCTGTGACGGCGGCTGCGGATAGGCCTTCTGATTCGCCGGTGTGTCCGGCATGCTCAGGGTTGTGCCGTCGACGATCTTGATGGGCCTACCCCCCAGCAGCCCCGTGGGTCGAACCTGACGCTGCAACTCCATGCCACTGCTGCGAGCCAGATCCACCAGGAGCTTCTCGGGTAGGCGCTGGCGTGCCTTGCAATAGGGGTCGGTCTTGGCACGGCCTGAGCCATCTCCGCCAACGCACAAGAAGGCCAATAAGCGTGCCACGACCGCCCGGCAGGACTGATCAGAGGAAAGCACTTGGTACAGGAACGTCCAGATTGTCACCAGCGGCGTATACAGGCGTTCACGGAAACGAACTCCATGACGCTCCACGGCCGCTTCGACCTGCTCTGGGGGCAGCAGCTTTGCCAAGCACAGGTCGTGATCCGCCACCATCTGCTGCCGACCCTGGCGAACTCGGCGGACTTGGCTGTCCAGCCGTCCTTGGGTATACTCGTCCATTGCAGACCTCCTTGCTCATAGATTGCCATAACAACAATCTCGTCGGCTCGGAGGCCTGCTTTCCTATATCTTTATCGGGCCATGAGTTGTAGCCTATGGAAGTGCCATTCCCCTCTCGCATCTGATACAATGTTTTTTGAAGAACAGCTTGGGTGTGTCAATGGGCGAACAGATGGAGACAAGTCATGCAGAATCCACAGTCGAGCAGGATACAACAGTTGCTGGCCAAGGTTTGTGGCGTATGTCCCGTCTGCATACGCGCGAGGAATAAACAACGAGGCTTGGCCTACCGGTTCGTAAAGAACATCGATTATGCCCTCTGCCCTTTTTGCCGGGCGTATGAGAAAGTCCGTGGCCGAAAGTCTTATGAGCCAACTTCCGACCATAGTCATTGATCGTTCTTCCTGTGTGGAACAACTATTGGGATTGCGGGTCCTCTCCTCAACAAACCGCCTCCCGGCTGTCGCGGGATGGCGTGTTTGGCGTGGTTGTTCTTTGTCGCCGTGCTTCTTCAGCGGGTCGACGGTGGATGTCCGTCACGGGCGAGGGAGCCGTGGCCGAGGGTGGCGGATTACTCTCTCGCTCGGTGCTGGCGCGGTAGGTTGGTGATGGAGGCTGCCCGGGACGAGCGACGGAGCCATGGCGGAGGCTGGGGATTACTTCTTCGCCCCGTGTTGACACAGCGGCTCGGCGATGAAGGTGTGGATGCGGAATCTTGGGGCAGATTGACACATTCTGCTGGGAACACAGGCCACATTGACAACCTGAGCCCTTGATATCGGATGCAGTACCTGGGTATCATGGGACGTGTACCGTGCAGGAGCACAGTCTATGAGGTCAACTGGGAAATCCCGGCTTCGACAAGATTGGCATCAGCAGACACATTGACGAGAAGCTGCAGGAGCTTCTGGCCGGGAGTATTCGCAGCCCAATCGGGAATCACCCTCGATTTCACGCGGGATGTGCACACCTGGCACAACTACCGCATCAACAAGCGGTGAGTATCCGTTGTGGCTTGTGCAACCACCGCACGCATGACAGGGGCGTACAGTCTATGAATGCTCACAGGCATGATGTTCTGAGAAAGCATGTGGTTCACTTCTTTTCTGTGCTGTCGATTCTCTTGGGCTTCGTCACGGCTGGATGTACGCCAACTCCCAGACTGACAGCGGAGGATCGAAAGAGGGACATCGAATTCCTGGCCCAATGGGCGACGGATTGTCATCCTCTTGTGGAACTGAATGAGAAGTACAAGCTACTTGTTCGCTACATCCGGGACAGGATTCAGCGTCGGTTGCAGAACAATGCCCTTCTGACCAGACCCGCCATCATTCTCAACGCCTTCGCCCTCATCGGCATCCTCTGCGTGCTCTACGGATACTTCGTGGAGCCCTACTGGATCAATGTGCATGTGACAACGATTCGTACAGCGAAGCTCAGGAACGCCGGCTTCCGCATCGTCCAGATCTCCGACCTCCATTGCGATAAGAAGCCCCGAAACGAGGAGCGGACCGTCCAGATCATCAATCAGCTCAAGCCCGACATCATTGTGGTCACGGGTGACTGCCTCAATCATGCTTCCGCACTGGCTCGTCTGCAGGCGATGCTGCGCCGGCTCGAATCGCCGCTCGGAAAGTTCGCTGTCAGGGGGAACTTCGAAGTCCGCTATTGGTCCTCTCTCGACCTCCTTGAGAATACGGGCTTTCGCTGGCTGGAGCGGGATACGGTCACGGTGAGCAAGGGGGATGACACGATCGGCGTCTCCGGGCTGAGCCTCGATTCCCCCCAGGCGTGCCGGGACCTCCTTCAAGAGGTGGCTAAGGATCGTTTCAACGTCTTTTTGTTTCACACGCCTGACTTGATCGAAGACATCCAAGGCTTGGGCGTCGATCTCTACCTGTGCGGCCACACGCATGGAGGCCAGGTGGCCCTGCCTCTGTATGGCGCATTGATTACGCTTTCGAAATTCGGCAAGAAATATGAGTCCGGCAAGTACGAATCGGATGGCACAATACTCTACGTCAATCGTGGTCTCGGCCTGGAGCGCATGCCTGCACCGCAGGTGAGGTTCTTCTCCCGGCCCGAGATCGCCGTGTTCGATATTGTGCCGGAGTAACAGGAATCTCATGGATGGCCGGAGGACAGATCGCAGATGCAATTTGCGGTCATCTTATTCATAGCGGTCGGCCTGTCGATGGACGCCTTCTGGAACCGGACGACATTCTCGTCGTTCTCCATGCCGCTGCCTCAGCCGTAGTTGTACTCGACACGGAAGAACACCCATTCGCTCTGCCACCACGTAATGTATGGCCCGACCTGCCAGCGATATGGATTGCTTGCCGGATAGGCCAGGGGAACAAGCGAGACACCCGGTAGGACGGCGTAGTCCTTGCTGGCGGGCTCGTAGTAGTCGCCCCGGACCCCTATGATCAGGTTCTGGGCGATCTTGCTCTGGAGATAGCTATACGCGCCCCAGGCGTTGATCGTGTCCCGTCCCGAGCCGTCCGGCGCGAGGATGTCCCGGTTCAGGGCGTAGACTTCGCTTCGCCATTCGATGTTGCGGTACAGGGCGCGGATCTATCCACACGAACCGACCGTCCGGGATGAGATCGGAGGCCCGGAGAAATGTGGCCTAACATGGAATTGCGAACCTACCCGCTAAAGGTATCAGGGCGGACGCAAAGTCCGGAAAGCGGACCCATCAAGGCTGGCGACTGTCTCTGGGAACCGCGTTCCTGAGCTGGAGGACCGCGATTTCATAGGAGCGTAGTTTCTGCCATTTGCCCGTTAGGCGACTCTACGTTTGCCCTGCTAAAAAAATATGCAACTCAGTTGCAAATCCTATAAGCTGAACGTATAATAGTTCTCGTTGCTGAAAAGACCATCGGATCGTGGAGAGCACACAAAGATGCAAACAAGGATACGCGCGATACTGTCAGAGCTCAGGAGCCACGCCCCTTTCACACTCTTCGGGGCCGGCACGGGGATCATGGCCATGCTTCTGTTCGCCAATACCTCGACCGAAGTAAGCCAGCGGTTGTTCCAGGTATTTCATCCCTCGCACGTCGTCCTTTCCGCCATTGTGACCGCCTCGCTGTTCAGGCTTCACGAGATGAGAAGAGGATTTCTCGCTGTTGTGCTTGTGGGTTACCTTGGGTCCGTGGGGACGGCCACGCTGAGCGACTGCATTCTGCCGTTCTACGGCGAGAGCATCCTCGGAGTGGCGGTGCCGACCGAAGCGAAGGTACATGGTCACGCGGGCGATCATGAGATGGCTGATGAGCACGAGGCAGAATCCGGCAAGCCGCAGATCCACCTGGGCTTCATCGAGGATTGGTACCTGGTCAATCCCGCTGCCCTTCTGGGTGTGCTCATCGCGTGGTTCTGGCCGCGAACGAAATTCCCCCACGCCGGCCATATCCTCATCAGCACCTGGGCCTCGTCGTTCCACATTCTGATGAACACGCACCGGGAGCTATCGCCCATGTTGCTCCTGGGGTCGTTCGTCGTTCTCTTCATCGCCGTATGGCTGCCTTGCTGTTTCAGCGACATCGTTTTCCCGATGTTCTTTGTGCGCTCGCCCCACCTGCACCTGGAGCACCACTATGACCACCATACGCAGGAGGAAGCTCAGACATGACCCCCCCATTGCGTAACAAAGCCCGCCAGATTCTGAAGGACGCGAAGCTCTACTGCACGGAGGCCCGGATCGCCATCTTGCAGGTCCTGATGCAGGCGGCCAGACCCCTGCGCCAAGATCAGATCGCCGAGCAGTTGACCCTGGGACCGTTGAACAAGGTGACGGTCTATCGGACGCTCGAATCGCTGATTGAGGTTGGACTGGTCCACCGCGCGTTCACCTACAAGCGGGCATGGCATTTCGAGCTTGCCAACCATTGCACGGAACATCAGTGCCATCCGCACTTTACGTGCACGCACTGCGGCGTGACCCACTGCCTGACGGACATCCTGCTACCCATGGCCAAGGTCTCCCAAAAAGGCTTTATCGTCAACCGCCAGCAAGTCCGGCTGGAGGGCCTGTGCCCCGCCTGTGCGTGAGCAATGTAACGTGAGACCATACCCGAGAAATGCCGTTTGGGTCCTTGCCACCGTATACTTCATGGCGTTGGCCTCCGGTCTTACCCTTCAGCTTCACCTGGCAAGCGTCGGAGACTCGTGCCATCACGACTCCACACATTGCTCGCTATGCCAAACGATACTCGCCGGCGCGGCGAAGCTCTACATCGAGCCGGCGTCCGCCGTGCTCTGCTGTGGCGATCTGGTTGCCGTTGTTTCGGAAACCGGTGCCGTGGTAGTGCGTCGGCTCACCTCTATAGTCCTCAGCCCTCGTCCGCCTCCAGCCACCGTAGCGTGATCAAATCGTGAGATTGTCCCCGTTGCACGAGGATGGCCCCTTGCGGCATTCCCCTCGCGCACCGGTCTATCACCGATTTATCGAGGTGCGCTATGAAGGTGGCACGAGGCTTCACCTTGATTGAGCTATTGGTGGTCATTGCCGTCATCGCCGTCCTGCTGGCGATCTTGCTGCCGGCGTTGGGCCTGGCCCGCATGCATGCCAAGCGTGTGGCTTCCGCCAGCAATCTGCGACAGATCGGCATGGCCATGGAGTTGTACACCCAGGACAATCGGGGCTTCTTCCCCGAGAGCAGTCACGGGCTGACCGGCCAAGCGGCTCGCCAGCGGAGCTGGATTTTCACTTTGAGTCCCTATGTCGGCGATGTCAACGCCGTGCGCGTCTGTCCAGCGGACCCGCAACGCCAGGCGCGGCTGGTCAATCCGACTAGCAGCTACGTACTGAACGAGTACATCGTCCTGGACGCGGTGGACCCGTTCGGCCAGATGTCCGGGCCGTCCTACCGGAACAAGTACATGCTCAAGCGGCCCGCAGCAACCGTCACAACCTTCGTTGGGGCGGACGCCCTGTCCCCCGCGTTGACGAGCGATCACACCCATTCGCGACTGTGGTTCCTGCCGGCGCCGAATGCCCCGTGGAACACCCTGCGCAAGGACATCCAGCCGGATCGCTTCAGTGTGCACAAGGTCGTGGACAACACCGACGGTTCGTCCTTGTACCTCTACGCCGATATACGCGTGGAGAACCTCAAGGCCAAGGGCGTCAAAGACATGGCCGACCGGTGGGAGGACTTCTCCAAGCCCCCGGACCGCTAACCCTCAGAAGGAAGAGTATGAGTGAGGAGTAAATCATGATGAGATTTAGATGTCTATCCCTATGCGGAATTGTCTTGCTGGGTCTATTGACGACCGGCGCGGCGGCCTGGGCCCAAGGTCACTGCGCCAAGGTGTCCAAGAATGTGACCCTCTACTTCGGGATCGAGACGAATCTGCCCGATCCGAATCATCCGGTCACCGTAGATACGTATCACACGGACTTCGAAGTCTCGTTCCAGCCCTCGGGCTGGGACTTGGTGATTTCGTATGATGGGCCCAGTCCCAGCACCACCCACCGGGATCTTAGCCCCAAAGACGCCCTGCTCTATGCCAACGCCAAGAGCCGCTGGGTCCTGTCCTCCATTCCGGTGGGCTTCAGTTTCATCGGGGCCAAACCCGGCCAGCCCTTCTGGATCCTGCCGCAGAACACCAGCCCCGGGATTCTTCCCCTGGGGTTTGCCGCCGAACGCACCGATACGGGCCGGTTGTGTCGCTGGAATCCACACGATAGCCGGGGTAGCGCCAGCAACGATCTGTGGATTGAGGTGCGCCTGCTCAATATGCGTGGTCCGGCGGACGCCAATTTTGCCCTCTGGCAGGCTGATGGTATCCACCCGCCGGTGGTCTTCATGTCCACACACGACGGGGGGATCACGGCCGATGACGTGTATTACATCTCCGCGGGCGGCCACGTGCATGTGAATTGGGGCTTCACACAACCCGGGTTGTACGCCGTGGATTTTCGCATCTCCACGGTCTTGCACTGTGACGACTGGCTGACTGCTGACTGGGCGCCTCCGGGCGACGGCACCTATTACGGCGACGGACGCGTGGATTTCCAGGACTTCGCTTGGATGGCCGCGCACTGGCTGCAGACACCGCACGTGGACGATCCCGATACCTTCATGTTCATCAACCCGAAGGATCCGACAGATCCGGTGGGTCTCGACGAGTTGGAGGCTCTGGCCGAGCAATGGCTCCAGTGCGGTTATCCCGGCTGCGAGCTGGCCGAAGGCCAGGACCTGAATCCATGAAAAACCCATAAGAACGATTTGGGCAAGCTCTTCTTGCCCTCTATGAAAGGATGATGATTTATGAGCACCAAATCCCAACTGAAGATACTGAGCAGCGTTATTTTGCTGACAATCCTGTTGCCGCTGCTCGCGAGCGTCGCCGTACAACAGACCTCTGATCCCAGCCAAGCCCCCGCCGGCAAGGCGGCTTACTACTTGGCCGAGCACGGCGACCTGGATATCGGCTTCGAGGAAGGCCGGCTCGATCTCCACGTGCACGTCCATGCCGGCGGGATCATCAACGGCGAACCACTGGAGGAAGACACCGCCTTCGATCCGGACGAAGTGATCGTGGTAGCCACGCAGGAGGCGAAAATCCTGCGTCCGGCCGGACCTTTGTGGAACCCCACGGGAGTCGATGTGAACGAGCCCTTGTGGGTCATGCCCCAGCACGAGAAGGAAGGCCTGCCTATGTTCGGACTCGCCACGGAAGATATCGACCCCGGCATTTTTGTCGGCGACACCGTGACCCTTAGCCTGCGGCACGTCAAGGGACCCGGATACTTCAGCCTCTGGGCCGACGACGCCTTCGGTCAGCCGGGGTTCCTGCTTTCCACTCACGATCACATGCTCAGCACCACCCTGCCCGTGGGACTCCACGCCCACAACAACTGGGGTTTCACCCGGCCGGGCACGTATACCGTCGTCTTCGAAGTCACGGGAACCCTCGTGGCCGGCGGCAGCACGAGCACCCTGGCAATCTACACCTTCCTGGTCAGCGAGAGCCCCATCCCGCTGGAGGTCCTGCCCGGCGACGTCAACCTGGACGGCACGGTGAACGAATCCGACCTCCAGATTGTGAAAGACAACTTAGGTCGGACCTGCACCGTTTGGCCCGCTCCGGAGGACAAGCAGTAAGAGAGATCGGCATCAACAAACATCGCAGCCCAGCCGTCACCGGGGGACACCCGTAGATGCCCCGGAGACGGCTATTTGGCGTCTCGTCCGAGGCAAGGCGATGGTCGAATGGAACGTTTCTTCGTGGCGCCCTCAAGAATAATCCGAAGAAATCTAAACCCTTTGCCGCCGAATCTCCGATAATAGCGTGTATACGAGTACAAGGACGAGCCTACTCATGTTGCAGACCGAACCAGAGAGCCGGAAGATTGAGTACAGAGGACTGCGATGTCATCCGCCTTGCGTCCTCCGCCTTCTATCCTCCGTCCTCGCTCTGAGCCTCGTAGGCTTGGGCGTCGCCGGTTGCGAGCAGCCGCAGAAACAAACGCCGAAGCTGACGGTCGGCGAGCATACTACAAGCATCGAGGACTTGGCCCTGCGCCTCGGCCTTCGAATCGAAGAACGGGACGAGGCGTTCGTGGTCCTGAAGAACGCGGCTAACACCGTGATTATTTTCACTCATGCCGACGGCCGTTTCTTCGTCAACGGCAAGCCTATGGGTCCCGTCGGCGAGATCAAAAGACAAGGCAACACCGTGCATGTGCCGGATTTCCTCATACCCCAGATCCGGCAATACCTTCTTACCACGATGCCGCAGCCGCCGGTCACTCGGCCCAGCCAGCCCAAGGCCAAAGCACTGGTCGTCATCGACGCCGGTCACGGCGGCCATGACCCCGGCACCATTAGCGCCGGCGGCATCTACGAAAAAGACATCAATCTGCAGGTGGCCGCAAAGGTCGCCGGCATCCTCGGACAGAAGGGAGTCGGGGTCGTCATGACCCGCCAGCAAGACCAGTTCATCGAGCTCGAGGAGCGAGCAGACATCGCCAACCGCCGCAATGCCGACCTTTTCGTGAGCATCCATTCGGATTCCGCACCTGATCAGAGCATCCAGGGCTTCACGGTGTACGTCTCGCGGGCCGCCTCGCCCGAGGCGTACCGGGCAGCCAGCGACATCAGTCAGGCCTTGGCCACCACAGGCTCTGAAAGCCACGGCATCCGGGAAGCCGACTACAAAGTCCTCGTCAACACCAGCGGTCCGGCCGTCCTGATCGAGTTGGGCTACATCTCGAACGCCCAGGACTGCGCCCACCTCCGAGACCCCGCCTACCAAAACCGCCTCGCCCGAGCCATCACCAACGGCATCCTGGCCTACGTGCGATAGAACCCCGATCGACTCACGCATGGATGATCCGCAGAGGGTATTTACCGATGTGGCTGATTCCTGTATGATTCACGTATGAACCGGCGTGCATAAGTGACAGATTGCTGATCGGTATACGGACGAGCAGGTCCAGGCCGGCGAGATCCTCGTCGCCCCGTTCACCGATCCGGGCTGGACGCCATACTTCGCGCCTGCGGCCGGAATCGTCACGGATCAAGGCGGCCTACTCTCCCGCGGCAGCATCATCGCCCGCGAATACGGCATCCCGGCCGTGGTCAACGTCCCGGCAGCCACGACAGTTATCAAGACCGGCCAGACCCTCCGGGTGGACGGAAATCGCGGCGGCGTTACAATACTCGCATGAAACGCTATGCCCACCCTGTAGGGCAGGCTCTGGAATGGATACGAGAGTCACGAATGTAAGAACGAGACACGATGTCTTCAAGTTTCATCGTCTGCACTATGTTCGCACTCTGTACAGTCTCGGCCTGCGCGACGGCTGTGCCAGAGCAGGAAATGACCTATGCCCAGCGACTGGGATGGCCCCAGGGCACGAAGGTGGTCATCTTCCACGTGGACGACGCGGGCCTGTCGTACGATTCCGACCGGGGGGCGATCAAAGCCCTCGAAGAGGGCGTCGTCACCTCGATGAGCGTGATGATGCCATGCCCCTGGGTCCCGCACATGGCCGCCTACCTGAAGGACCATCCGCAAATAGACGCTGGTATCCATCTGACGCTCACATCGGAGTGGGACAACTATCGCTGGGGTCCCCTCGTGGGCAAGCTCGCCGCACCCGGTCTCGTCGATCCACAAGGCTACCTCTGGCGAACGGCCGAGGATGTGCTGAACCACGCCACGGTCGAGGAATTTGAGAGGGAAATCCGTGCCCAGATCGACAAGGCTCAGGCCGTGGGCATCAAGCCGACCCATCTGGACAGCCACATGGGGACGTGTTTCTACGAGCCGTTCATTGAAGCGTATGTTAAGGTCGGCATCGAAAAGAAGATTCCCGTCCTCATGATCGGTGGCCACATGCAGTACGCGGGCCCCGAGGTGGGCAAGTTCAAGCTCCTGCTCCACGCCATGGGCGAAAGGGTCTGGAAGGCGGGACTGCCGGTGATCGATGACCTCGTGATACAGCCGACTAACCCCCAAGAGTATGAGCAAAGAAAGCAACAGTTGATCAAGCTGCTCACCGACATGAAACCGGGCGTCACGGAGATCATCGTGCACTGCACCGCCCCGACAGAAGTGTTCGCCCAGATTTCCAGTTCGGGCAAAGCCCGCGAAGCGGACCTGCGTCTAGTGCTCGACCCTGATATCCGCTCATTCCTCAAGAAGGAAAGGATCGTTCTGACAACCTGGCGGGAACTCAAGCAACGCCGTGATGCCGCAAGTCAATAGAGGCATCGCCCGCGCCCATTCCATACTTGGGGACGCCGTCCCCAAGCCCCTGAGGTTTTACGCTTTTCGCCAATGGCATGGGTGTCCGACCATATGCCGGAGGAGGCGGTGTCCGACTACGTTTTGTGGCGGACCCATTGCTTCTGTCATGCTGAGCGAAACGACGCATCTGGGCATCGCAGGAGAAGCCCCCATGGTATCGAGTCCACGTACACGTCCGCGGCCAGGGTTCCTTTCATTGAGCGTCAGCAATCCTGGTGCTGCCTTCCACAGACAGCCTTCTGGATCCCCAGTGTATGCTGCCTCAGGGAAGGAACCCTGTATGCTTATCAGTGGTGATGGGGGGCCGACCGGGACGAGCGACGGTCGGCAAGAGCCACGGTTAAGCCGGATGACAGTATGAGGGGTCAGAACAGGGCTCGGCATTGGGAAGACGGCAGTAGAGGTACGCCGAGAAAGCGAAGCAATGCCGGATTCTGACGGGGGAACAGGCCAAAATTGATGGCCAGAACTATTGACATCGCATGCCGTACCGGGGTATCATAAAATGTGTATTGTACGGAAGCAAAGTCCGTGAGGTCAGTGGGGAATCCCGGTCCAAACCACATGAGAAGTTCATCGAGCCGTAGGGTGTGAGCTGATCGATTTGCCACCCGTTGTGGATGGTGGGTTCGATGGTGCCGTAGATGAAGTGGTCGTTCAGCATTTTTGTGGCATGGACGCTCCAACTGTCGCTGCAACCGTCGGCCTGTTCGGCCAGCGACAGTCCCGTGTGCATTCCGCCCGGGACAGTGCCGGTCTATCGGTTCTGGTCGCCCGCGCTCGGGAGACACTTCTACACGCTCGACGACACGGAGAAGCAGATACTGCTGAGCGAATACGCGCACGTATGGACGTATGACGGCGTGGCATACCGCGCTTTTGCCTCCAATGAGGACCCTAACCTGGTAGCGGTGTATCGCTTCTGGTCGGGGCCGCTCAGCACCCATTTTTATACACTCGACGAAACCGAAAGAGACTGGCTGATCACCAACTATCCGTGCGTGTGGACGTACGAGGGCGTGGCGTTCTACGCCTATCCGCCTATCCGCCAGCCGGTGGGCACGATTCCCGTGCAGCGCTTCTGGTCGGGCTCGCTCGAAACCCACCGCTACACGACGAGCGACCGGGAGCGATTCAAGCTGAGCAATGAGGACGCTGACATTTGGCAGTATGAGGGCGTGGCGTGGCACGCCTACCCGGCAGACAGCCTGTCGGTCGTCAAGATCGTGAAAGGCCCGGCCTTGCAGTGGGTCACGCGGGAATCGGTGACGATCCTATGGGAGACCGATGTCCCCGCCGGCACGAGCGTCGGTTGTGGGATCGATTCAGTCGGTGAATTCGAAGTCGCTGATCCCGACTGGGTCACCCTGCACAAGGTCGTTCTGTCCGACCTGGCACCGGACACGCTCTACGCGTACACGGCGGCATCGGGGAGCGCCTCCAGGACCGGCACGTTCCGCACCGCGCCGCGCGACGGGCAGGCATTTCGTTTCGCCGTCTGTGGGGACACCCAGTGGGGCCAGGATACGCACAAGCAGGTGGCGACGGGCATCCTTGAGAACCGGCCGGGGATCGTCCTGCACGCGGGCGACCTCGTCAGCCTTGGCCGGGATCTCGATATCTGGGAAACCGAGTTCTTCTGCCCAGCGGCAGAGTTGCTAGCCAATGTCCCGCTGGTCCCAGTCCCGGGCAATCACGAGTACTTCGGGCTGGGACCGCCATGGTTCTTCTACTTTTTCGATCGGCCGGCCTACTGCGGATGGTTCGCCCTTACCTACGGCAATGCCCGCTTCATCGGACTGGATACGGGTGTGGCGTTCTGCCCCTGCAGTCCCCAGCACGAATGGCTTGTGCAGGAGCTCGCCTCGGCGGCATGCCGGGACGCGGCGTGGCGAGTGGTGGTCCTCCACGAGCCGCCGTTCACTTCGACGAGCGGGCATACAGACAACCTCGCCGCCCAGGACTGGCTGGTGCCGCTGTTCGAGCAGCATGGCGTGGACGTGGTCTTCAGCGGGCACAGCCACGCCTATGAGCGATACCTGCACAATGGCATCCACTACATCGTTACTGGCGGCGGTGGGGGTTGTCTCTACACCCTCCTGCCCGACGAGACGCCGCCCATCCGCCAGTTCGGCCGTAGTGTCCATCACTACTGCATCGTGGATGTCGATCCCGCGAGCGGGACGCTCACAATCTCCGCAATCGACACCGCCGGCGAGATCTTCGACTCCGCGGAGCTGCTCAAGTAGCATCAGGCAGCCATGTGTCACGTCGGGCTGCCGTCAAACGGCAATTGCATTAGATCTGTTCGAGGTCCGGCGGACGGACGCCGTGCCTGGATCGGGCTTTCTTATCCGCATTCGAGGCACCGCGTTGCGACAACCACGGCACCGCATTGGGGACAGATCGGCTCGGCGTTAAACACATCGAAGCTATTCCGGCAGTTGGAGCAGGCCCAGAGGTCGCCGGTGGGCGGCGCGGCAGCTCGGGCACGCGAACCCCTTCCGCCGGGGCGCCCTCGGCGTGCGGAGAAGACGCAAGATGCTCTTCACTGACAGGTTCAGCCCAAAGAAGTGGGACGGCACACGCACGCACATCAAACTCCCCAGCCTGACATTCCAGGTTCTGCGAAAGACCTTTGCTTCGCTGCTCGCTCAGAGGGGCGTATCGACCGCAGTGACGCAGAGGCTCTTGGAACACTCCAGCCCACGGCTTACGAACGAGGTGTACACCAACGTCGATCCGGTGCTGCGGCAGGCGGCGATCGCCACGAGGGAGTCCGCCCGGTTGGTTGGTTTGGTCAGCGAAGAACGCGAGGTTTGTCCATTGCCACCATCCGAAGCACTCTCGCTGGGCGGGGCCGCAATGAGACGTACCGGCCATTGGCGCGCCATGAACGTGACGGCCGCCATCGGAAGTCCACGACGGAGAACAGGGCGTAAATTCATAACATTCCTCCATGTCCTGCAGATCTCATACAAGGCGAGTTGTATGATGCCTCGACGCGGATGTCAATACATGCTTGGACCTGAATAGAAAGGTCTCAGCGTCATAAGAGTCGGTGGCAAGGAAGAGACCCTCTCATCCGAGTTGGTCGATTCGGAGCAAGATTCACGGCAATTACGTGTGTTCAGGACGCGATTTGGCTTCGACGGCACTGGGAAGAGTACGATGGAGTTCTCTCCCAACCTCCTCGGGAGTGGAATGGGCGGATCTTCTTCACCGTCTTCACATGTTGGCTGATCCCTGTTACGGTGGGGCACTGAAAGGAGGATAGGGGCCACACCGACGCCCGGCCGTCCATGTGGCGTTGGCGTCCAAGGAGCCATGGACATGCCGGTGGATTCGTAGGGCCGTTCCTGGTCATGTTATCAGAACAAGCCGGGTGTGCTTCCTATCAGTGCTGCTTGAACATAGGGGCCCAGAGATTAGCGTGAGGGCTGGAATCGACGAAGCCATTCAACGCGTGAACAGCGCCTGAGCTGATATTGCATGACATGAAAATGCCGTAGTGTGCGAATATTTCCTGAATAGAATAAGACGATCCATTCAAGAGAATTCCGACTGATTTATATCCTATCATTCCTATGGTGACCATAGGTTTTGGCACTTGGTACGCGACTACGTAGCGAAGTTCACAGGAGCGAAAAAGGGCGACGCGGCTTGGCTGTGTCGATAGACTTGTATCACGCTGCAAAGCAGAGAGGGGTGTCTAAAAGGCCCGTATTACTGTCCCACAGGCAAGTCCCAGCGAACACAGAACAGTCTGTAAAGGTAGATAGAGGCATTGGATACAGATTGAGACCTGACTTGGTGGTTTGGCAGTCTCTTAGCAGGGGCACAGCCCATTGGAGTTGTATGTGTCCGCTTGATCACAAGCACACGGGACTAATTGTTGACTACTGCCTTGGCCTGTGTCCTCCGTCAGGGGTGGAAGAGGCCGAGGAATTGATTGCCCGTAGTGATTTAGCCGCGGAATTACACTCGCAGGTCCAGACGGCTCTTGCCTTTCTCTCATACCTGCCAGTGGAACCATGCCCCGACTATCTGGCAGATCTCACGGTCCACCGGCTGTGCGAACTCGCCAAGCAAAGGGCATATGTTGAACGACCAGCGTCAAGGATCATCAGAGTTAATGCTCGCGAGCTTGTCAGGAATGCGGCATCTGTCTTGGCTGTCGCCGCGTCGATTCTAGTCTTCGCCGGTACTCTTATCCCGTCTTTTAGCTCAACGCGCCCTCACCACCACAGGCAAGTGCCCGCAGAACAATTGGAGAAAACCTCCGTCAATATAGATCTCCGCGATTCAGACTATGCATGGCTCCCTATTCTGGATGAGTCGCCACTCATCGAATTCATGGCTCAAGTCCCGGGCTCATCCCCAGGAGCACCTGGGTTTGCTGACTATAATCCTCTCCGGATGTATCCCTTCAGTGAGCTTGGTCCACAAGTTCTGCCTGCTTCGTGGGAACACCACTTGGAGCAACCGTCCCAAGATCATCTCATGCGATCTTCGCCTCCGGGTTTATCCGGCCAGTCAAGATAGCTCGAAATCACAGTGGGTACGAGATCGGGTTATGCCCGAGTGCGGAATTGTTATTCCCTGGCCCCGTGCCTTCGCAGCAGGCCGGCGGTGGAGTGGCTGACCAGGACGGGCGACGGGGAGCCATGGCCCGGGGTTGGGGATGCCTCTATTCGTCCGCCCCGTATGTCCGCAGCAGGTCGCCGCCGCGAAAAAGAAGCGGCTTGAATGTGATCTGGTGCTTGGGGATCTTCATGTTGCCAGCACGCCCCCCCTTGCCACGATCCTGGAGGCGTTCCGCAGGGAACTGAAGGCGACGCACACGTTCAAGTCCTACAAGAATGACTACAGCCGGGTTCAGGTATTCTTCGGACCCGTATGCGAACCGACCCCTTCGTCCCCTTCTCACGAAAAAAACGCAACATTACTCCTTGACAGTGTTCCGTTATGAACATATGCTCATAACTGTCCATAAGAAATGGAGTCTTCGAATGCCAAGGCCCTGTTGCCTGCGTCATATTGGTTTCAAGCCGAATATCGGCTTCTTCAAGCCGGCGGGGGTCCCGGCGTGCGCCCTCGAACAGGTGACCCTGAC
>Ga0315282_10000752_pt1 | contig 63150 bp, 62 predicted proteins | sample YL17G07_20_MG_FD_203693 | JGI IMG/M metagenome (GOLD analysis project Ga0315282, IMG submission 203693) | Sediment microbial communities from Yellowstone Lake, YNP, Wyoming, USA - YL17G07_20 | ecosystem: Environmental > Aquatic > Freshwater > Lake > Sediment | place: USA: Wyoming | collected...
GCCCCCCTCCGATCTCGTTCCTTCGCTCGCATACCAGTACCTTGAGCCCCGCTCTGGACAGATAGCAGGCTTCCGTCAGCCCGTTGGGGCCTCCACCGATGATTATTATGTCATAGTTCTTTGCCATTTTCCCTCCTTGTTAGTTAGGGTTTTATATTTTTTATTCTTCACGAATTACATCAACTCTATATCATGGCAACCAGGATCGACGATCAGCTTGGGTTCGGTCAGTTTCTGCACCTCCGCTGGCGTCCATCCTGGAGCAACTTCTTTAAGCACCAATCCTTTTTTAGTTACCTCTATTACCGCTATATCGGTAACAAGCAAGTCTACACTTTCTATGGCTGTAATAGGATAGGTGCATTGTTTAACTACTCGGGGTTTGCCCTCTTTGGTGACATGGTTCATCACAGCGATCAGTTTCTTAGCTCCTACAGCTAAGTCCATGGCACCACCGATAGTGCCTATTTTCCTCTCCGGGACCATATAATTTGCCAGGTCGCCTTTTTCTGAGACCTGGAAGCCTCCCATGACGCTGATGTCAAGGTGTCCACCGCGGATCATAGTGAAGGATTCAGCGTGGTCGAAGCAACTCATCCCCGGCGCAACTCTAACTGTTTGTCCTCCCGCATTAACTAAATCGGGATCGCCTTCTCCAACACTAGTAATTTCACCGAAGCCGAGTATGCCGTTCTCGCTCTGGAACACGACTTCACGTCCAGCAGGGATGTAGTTTGCAGCAAGGACCGGTATACCGATGCCAAGATTCACGTAGTTTCCATCCTGGAATTCCTTTGCTACGCGGAGGGCCATGGTCTCTCTATCTAATTTGTACTTCTCTTCCATATGACCTCTCCTTACGCGCTCTTCCTTTGCATGAATCTATCATGGGACTCCTGGGCTTCCTTGCTGATTGCAGCCGCATCTGTCTCTACGTATTTTTCTGGCCTCTCAACTACTCGATCCACATAGATGCCTGGAGTGTGGATCTCGTCCGGCTTCAGTTCGCCGAGTTCAACTATCTTATCTACCTCGACTATTGTCACTTTGGCTGCTCCAGCCATTGTGGCATTGAAAGTCCGCGAGCTGTATCTGTATACCAGATTGCCCCAGCGATCGGCCTTGTGCGCCTTTATCAGGGCGAAGTCCGCCTTAAAGGGAAGCTCCAATAGATACTTCTTGCCGTCTATGATTTTGACCTCTTTGCCTTTCTCGACAATTGTACCTACGCCTACAGGGGTATAGATACCACCAAGTCCGGCTTTGGCTGCCCTGATACGTTCCGCAAGTGTACCTTGCGGCAGCATTTCAAGTTCAACTTCTCCCGCTCTTAGTTTCTTTTCGAAATTATTCTGATACACAGCGCTGACGGGAGCAGCGGCGATAGCCTTTTTTATGCAATTGTTCCGTACAAGTACATCCATGTCCTCGGGGAACTTGTAACCCAGCAATTTCCAGACATCCTTGCCGAAACCGCAGGAATTGGATATGGTAGTAAGGTTTTTAATTCCCTTTCGGGCTAATGCTTCCAAGAGAAGGCTGGGTGTACTGGCAACGGTACCAAAGCCGCCTATCATTATAGTAGCCCCATTCGGTATATCGGCTACCGCCTTATCGAAGCTAGACACTATCTTATTAATGGGCATCTGTTATCTCTATTACTTCTTCGCCAGTGGGCTTCTGAGGCTCGATTCTTTCGTCTTCTTGAGTGTCTCAAGCCAGGTCTCGTATAGCGAAGCAGGCTCCTCCTTGCCTTTCTCCTGCCACGGGCCGGGCAGTCCGAGGTCCTTAGCTATGATTTGATAGCAGTTGTAGGACTCGGTAGCGCCGGAGTTTGCTCCAAGGTGCCATGCAGCGCCGGTGGCATAGAGGTTCTTTATCGGTGTCCTGTGATTTGCCAGCTCCGGTATCGGCCGCTTATCATCGCACTGGTGCGATACACGGTCACATATTGGCATGCACCCGTTAGGGCCAAGGTTCTTCATTCTCAGGTTATCGTACGGTGTGTTGTAGTCAACACCGATAATATTGTTCCAGTTCATGTTGGGGGCATGCTGCTCCCACAACTTGATCAACTCCTCGGCATACCACTTCTTGATATCAAGCCATTCATCCTCTGTATGAGCGGTCGCCGGTGGGCCTATTTGCTCGTTATTGGCAACATGTTTACCTGCCGGTGCGTAGAGTGGGTCTACAATGCTGTGGCTCCACACCGTCGGGCACCAGTCCTTTTTCGGCGGCCACAGGCCCAGGCGGGAGTAGTAGGCCTCACGGCATACGTGGTATGGGTCGGCGTTCTCCGCCAGGCCCAGCCAGAACGTATCGTTGATATCCGGGTTGAAAGCGGCCGCCTTGTACTTGGGCGCCTCATGAATGGCGAAGGTGTACCACATCAGACAGCCGAATTCGCTTTCGATCAATTTAATTCGGTTCTTAAAGCTATAGTCAAGATATTCCTCGCCGATAAGGTCGAAGGCCAACTGTGCTGGGCTTAAGGTGCTGACGACGAATTTTCTTGCTTTAATCTTAGTGCCGTCCACGAGCTCGATGCCCTTCGCCTCGCCGTTCTCGATGATGCACTTCTTGACCTCTTGCCCCAGGAAGAATTTTGCTCCGTCGCGGCACAGTATCTTGTGCGCGGCATGCGCCACCTGGTGCGTTCCGCCGGGGATGAAGCTGATAGACGGCATCATAGCAGCGAATCCGAACGTCCAGGCGCCGGCGCCCGGCTGGTTCGGGTCCATAGCTGCTGAAAGCACGAACCGGCAGTTGCAGTACTGCATCTCTTTGCTCTCCCAGAGCTCTTGCACGTTATGGATATGAGGTGCGGCAAGTATTAAAGCGTCGGGGTTTACGCCCTGTCCTACCTCTACCATTCTGGGATATTGTATCAGCTGTCTCTCAAATACCTTTGGATCGGCTGCACGTATCTCGGCCGGCTTATACATCATGTCCATCTGTACAGCCTGTGCCTCCGGCAGTAGCCAGTACTTCCTCAGCTTGAGCCACTTCTCAGCATCCCTCTCGGAGAAACGGGCAAGCTCCTTGGCAGTCCTGGTCTGATCCATGTCGTATTTCTCGCTGTAGATGGCAAGACAGTTTTCTTTGTCCTTGAATACAGCGCCATCTGCAACGAGATGCTGTTCCAGCCTGCATCCGTACTCGTATATCTCGGGGAAGTCGCGCCAGAGCGGCGTGTAGTACATTGGCAGCTGGATTGTGGCGTGAGTGTTGCCGCGGAAACCTGGTGCAGCGATCTCCTCTGTCGCCAGACATCCTCCGATCTCATGCCTTCTCTCGAAGATTCCTACGCTCATGTTAGCGTACTTGATGAGGTACATAGCAAGGAACAGTGCCTTGTTACCTCCTCCTACTATTACAACATCAAACGTCTCTTCAGCCATTATTACCTCCTTGATTTTTTATGTAGCAGGCTTAGCTTAGAGTGTTAGAACTTGATTACACCGCGTAAAACCTCTCCCTTTGTCATCGCTTCGAAGGCTTCGTTGATCTGATTTAACTTGTAGGTCTTTGTGATCAGCTTACCGATGGGGAGCTTGCCCTGCATGTAAAGGTCAACATACTTCGGTATATCGACTTGCGGGATGATGTCTCCCTGAACAGCGCCAGTGATAGTTTTGCCCAGGAGGAACTCAAACGGGGCGATGGTCAGCATGCTGGTAAGAGGGGCCATGCCCGATACTATTAATGTGCCGCCGGGGCGGATGGAGCCGAGCGCTTTTACCATGACATCTACATTTCCGATGAACTCGAGGGCGTAATCCACTCCTCCTCCGAGGATTTCGAAGATCTTTATCTGCGGATCGTCCTTCTTGGCATTGACGATATAATCGGCACCAAGCTCTTTGGCCATCGCAAGTTTGTTATCCAGAGTATCGATGGCGATAACCTTAGCGCCAGCCAGCTTGGCACCCATGACCGCGGCCAGCCCGACGCCTCCGCAGCCGAAGATGGCCATAGTTTCGCCGACTTTTACCTTTGTGGTGTTGATCGCAGTCCCGATTCCGGTGCTTGCGCCGCATCCCAGTAGACATACTACATCAAGGGGCGCATCCGGCCGGATCTTCACTGCTGATCTCTCGTGTACTACCACCTTCTCGGCGTAGCAAGCGAGTCCGAACATCTGATGGACAGGCTTACCGTCTTTTTTGACGCGCATTTGACCGTATGGCAATGTGGCCATCATCTGGATAGGCAGGTTCTCCACGCACATAGTGGGGCGGCCTGCATAGCAGTAGCGGCATTTGCCACAGTTGAATGCGACCATCATGATAACATGGTCACCTGGCTTTACCGTTGTTACTCCGGGGCCGACTTTTTCTACAATGCCTGCGCCCTCGTGGCCGGGGATTACCGGAACAGGTGCGGGCATCTCGCCCTTCATAAAGTGAAGGTCCGTATGGCATACCCCCGTAGCCACCAGCTTAACGAGTATCTCGTTTGCTTGTGGCTCATCGAGTTGAACATCGTCGATTTTTAACGGGGCTCCGACCTCATACAAAACAGCAGCCTTCATTTGTTGTAAGCTCCTTCCCGTTATTTTTGTTTGGTGTCTGGTTTTTCCAGTACACCCTCCTTTATGAGATTCTTTATATCGTTGTCGCTCATGTGCAGAAGTTCGCGACAGATCTCATCCGTGTGTTGTCCCAGTAATGGAGCGGGTTTGCTGGGTACTGCAGGTGTTGCGGATAGTTTCAAAGCTACGTTCGGATATAACCGTTTCCCTACAATGGGATGCTCCAATTCTACCAGAGCCTTGTCGTGCAGAATTTGAGGATCTTTCATAGTATCTGGTGCTCGTTGCACCACTCCTGCTGGCACACCAGCTTTTTGCAGAATTTCCATGACTTCCCAAGCATCACGAGTAGATGTCCATTCTACCACCTGTTTATCGAGCTCGTCAACATTTTTTATGCGACTTAAAAGGTCTGAAAATCTAGGGTCTTTAGCCCATTCCGGGTGGCCTATAACCTTGATAAAACTGTGCCATTCTTTATCGGTGAAGACACTTATCGCAACCCAGTTATCCATGCCTGTGCAGGGATAGCATCCATGTGGCGCGGCATATGAGCAGCGATTTCCTTTTGGCTGCGGTACACGTTTGTTTATCGTATAGTCGAGATACGACTCACCGATAAGGGAGGCAGCTACCTCTGTTTGTGCCATATCGATATATTGTCCCTTGCCGGTTCGGCGTCTGTAGTCGAGGGCTGCCATTATCGCTATAGCGCATTGTTTACTTGCCATATGATCTGGCAGGGGTGAGTTGGAGCCGACTGGATATGGATCATCAGGATGCTTCCAGATGGAGAGCATGCCGGAGCCTGCCGATAGCATGGGGCCGTATGCTGGATAATCGCTATGCGGTCCGCCTCCGCCGAATCCTTGGCTGCTTAAATAGATAATGTCTGGTTTTATCTTGCGCACCGCTTCGTAATCAAATCCCAGGTTCTTGGCTACTCCGCCGCGTTGATTCTCCGCAAAGACGTCAGCTATTTTAATGAGTTTCTTTAAAAGGCCCTTGCCCTTTTCGGTCTGCAGGTCTACACCTAAGCTGCGTTTATTACGATTTGTTTCATTAAAACCGGCGCTGCTGTTTTTTTCTGCAGCGATAGTTCTTACAAAGTCGAGATTCTTGCTCGATTCAATTTTAATAACATCAGCTCCTAGTTCTGCCAGCAATCTGATACCGTCAGGGACAGCAACACCGGTGCCGAAGTCGAGTACGATTATTCCTTGTAAAGCAGTTCGTGCCATTTTCATATCCTCCTATATAACTCCAGCACTCCTGAGGATTACCAGGTCATCTTTCGAGAGCCCCAGCTCCCTGCAATATATCTCCTCGTTATGCTGTCCTAGAAGAGGGGCACAGAATCTGATTTGCGGCTGAGTTTCCGTCCATTTGTAGGGCGGTCCCGGATAGAGGCCTTCGCCGATAACCGGATGCTTGACCTTTGTGAAAAACTTCCTGGCACTGGCATCCGGGCTGTTTATAAACGTAGGTATATCATATATAGGCGCTATTGGCACACCCTCTTGGTATCCTTTTTCCCAGATCTCCATCTGAGTGAACTGAGTTGTGAACTCAAGCATGATGGCGAGAAGGTCTTGAGAGTTACCTATGCGGTAGAGGAAGCTTTCCCATTCCGGAAGAGAGAGCACTGGTGGACTGCCAAGCGTCTTCACTAGGGCTTGCCATTGCCGCGGCGTCAGCGCTATCACTCGGATGTATCCGTCCTTCGTCGGGTATACCGGGTAAATGGAGTCACCGAGGCGCGATTCGGGCATCGGCAACGGGCCGCCGGGTGTAAGGGAATGAGAATAAATAGGCACCGACCATGGATAAAGGCCGGTACGTGCGACCTCATGAACCGATACATCTATCTTCTGTCCGTAGCCTATTGCAGGCCGGGTATATAACGCCGCTATTATCTCAACATCGGCTATCATAGATGAGGCATCATAGGCGGGCATGCCCGGCAGAAGCGTCGGCGCCTTGCCTGGATAGCCGCTGGTGATCATTACACCGCTGAGTGCGAAATCGACAATATTCGATCCCTTGTAATTTTTATACGGGCCATCCGTGCCGAATTCAGTGAAACTGGTCATGACTATATTCGGATTGATTTTCTTAAGGGCCTCATATCCAAGTCCAAGACCATCCATGTAGTCAGGGCCGTAATTCTCTACTAATACGTCGGCCTTTTCGATAAGCTTTTTAAGGAGGCTTCTTCCTTTCTCGGTTTCGATATTGAGAGTGATACCGCGCTTGCTAGCATTTCGGTATATGAAAAAGAAGCTTTTTTCTGGATGCGGATCGTCGTTTAGGAAAGGAGGGATTGAACGCCCGGGGTCTCCCTGAGGGCTCTCAATTTTGATTACGTCTGCGCCGAGGTCTGCTAATAATCTTGTACAGTAAGCACCTTTGCTATCGGTTAAATCTAATATTCGATATCCAGTTAGCGCGCCATCCTGATGATGTGTCACCGTATTACCTCTTTCGTGCTTTAGATACCGGTTTGAAATAATTAATATCGAGGATGTTTCCCTTCCGCTCATCCTCTCTGAACACTGCTTTAACTCTCATGCCAACCTTTATCTTATCGAGGTCGACCTCGCCGAGCATATGCACAAAGCCCGTATCGGCTCTGTCCAATTTGATGATTCCATAGGCGACTGGGAGTTGCTTTTTAAGCACATCTTTCTCGGCATCGCGGGCAACTCTTAGCACAGTATAGGTGAGTAATTTCCCTTCGTTGCCGACCTCGATCCATTTATCGATTTGGGAGAAGCACTCCTTGCATGTGGATCTTGGGGGGACATAGACTTTATTACATTTGGTACACTTCAATCCCATGATCTTCTTGTTATCGCGGAGCTCTCTGAGAAACCTGCTTCCTGTTCTTCCCGCCTCGAACCGGTAGGGCAGCATTAACTGGCCTGCAAAAATAACAGCTGTGGTTGGTTTTGCTGGTTTTGTGGTCATCATTTTTTCTCCTCAATGATGCGGAAGTACATGATGTCTTCGTATCCACGACCGCGTCCCTGCTCTCGCCATACCGCCTTTACCCTCATTCCAAGACGCAGTTTCTCTATATCTTTCTCTTCCAGCCAGTGCATGATATAAGGTCCTTTGTCGAACTGTATGTTAGCGAGCGGGCGCTCGGAAAAGGCAAACTTCCCTGTGCGGTTATCGAAGATAGGCATACCGGCCTTTGTGAACTGGACAATAGTTCCTTCATCTCCGATTTCTTCCCAATCATCTTTAACTTCTGTGAAACAGTAACCGCACATTGCTTCCGGCGGGAATAACAGCTTTTTGCATTTGGGGCATCTGATACCCCATATCTTCTTGTTTTCCTTCATCTCTGTAAAGAGACTGCCGCTGTACGGTCCCATCGACCAGTTATATGATATCTTCGAGAGTATCTCGACGCTGATAAATTCTTCTTTCTGCTCGTCTGCCATATCTGTTTCTCCTTGCCTTAGAGTGATCTCTTGAGTAGGACGAGCGTCGTCCAGTTTGTCCCTCCCAAGCCGGAGGACAAGGTGGTTTTAACATCCTTGGTGACCTGGTGCTCTCCTGCATCTCCGCGAATTTGAAGGGCGGCCTCGGCGATACGGAGCATGGCTGTGGCGCCGATTGCGTTGGTGGCCAGCACGCCGCCGGACGGGTTGACTGGTACCTCTCTTTCAATCTCGGTCACGCCGCTCTCTATCATCTTCCAGCCCTTATTATGCTCGCATAGGAAAAAGTGCTCATAAAGATACATCTCTTCCCAGCTGCTGGGCTCATAGACCTCGAAACAATCTATATCTCTAACCGGGTTAGTGATGCCATTGCGTTTGTATATTCGTTTCGCTGCGATCTGCTGTGATTTCTCCTCATCGCCGCCGAAGACAACCTCGCTCTGTAATTCGTGAACGGTTTCGTGGTCCGCCACCCATACCGGCTTCTTTGTGATCTTCTTGGCCACCTTCTCGGATGCGACGATGAGCGCGCAGGCACCGCATGATTGTGGGCAGAAGTCGAGAAGGCGTAGAGGCCAGATGAGGATCGGTGATTTAGCTACATCATCTATAGATTTAAGTCCAAGCCTGAGGTGTGCATAGGGATTGCGGCAGGCGTTTTTATCTGCCTTTAACCGCACCATGCCGGCATGCTCCAGCTTGGCTCCGGTGTTTTTCATATATTGAACGGCAGCCTGGGCGAACGCGCCGATGGCTCCTTGTACAAACTCTCGCATTTCGCCTGGGGCGGCGGCGCAAAGCGTGCCCATTGAGTTGCCCCGCTCCTGTTTCTGATGGCCTATGGTGAGAACAATATCGAACATACCGGAAGCTACCATATTAAATGCGGCGATCGCGCCAGTCGAGCCGACAGTGCCGCCAGTGTGCAGTTTCATCCCAGATTTCATATATCCGCCGGTTCCGTCAACGAGTAAACAGTCTCCTAAGTAGAAATTATCAAATCCATCGATGCTGTTTGTCAGAACTGCTTGTACTTTATTTATATCGATCTGGGCGTCGGCGAGGGCCGCTCTCACCGCTTCGTTGATCATCTCTGCGTCGTTGACCTCAGGCCGCCTGGCTGCCTGGGTTGATCGACCTACACCTACTATCGCCACTCTATTGGCCATATCTTCAATACCTCCGATTAGCTGTTGCTCAGGATCATTACAGTCTGCAGTTGCCCGCATACACCCGATGTGCCATGAGCAAGGGCTACTCTTGCGTCTGGCACTTGTCTTGCGCCGGCCTGATTACGCAGCTGGAGTACTGCCTCGACAACTCGGGTCATCCCTGCGACCTCTGTAGGATTGCCGGATAGACACCCTCCCGAAGGATTAACCGGTAATTTGCCTCCCATCTTAGTGATGCCGCTATCGATCACCTTTCCTGCTCCGCCGCGTTCACAGAAACCCAGCCCCTCCATCCATAGTAGTTCCTCATAAGAGAATTTCTCGGAAATTTCCGCTACATCTATCTCTTTTAAGGGATTGGTAATCCCTGCCATTTTGTAAGCGCGTTTTGCCGCTTTTGTCAGGGCTTTGCACTCGGCCAGATCACGATCTCCAAGATAATGGGCTTCATAGCAATTGCTGACGCCTGTTATCCAAATTGGTTTCTTACAGAATTTCTTTGCTTTTCCCTCACGTGCCATAATCATGACACAGGCCCCATCGGAGACAGGCTTCGCATCCAAGTCGTGAATGGGATCGGCCAGCATCTTTGAGTTGAGCACATCCTTGACGGTGAGGCTCATGGGAGCTTGCGCATAGGGATTATTTTTAGCGTTACCCCGATTCTTAACAACTACCTTGGCGCATTGTTCTGGGGTGATTTTATGCTTGCTCATATATCGCGTAGCTTGAAGGGCTGCGGCACTGAGGAAATCGAGGCCAAGCACTCTCATAAATATAGGTTCGAAAGCGTGGTTCTGGACCAGGCTTGGCGAGGTCATTGATTCCTTGCAGTGGGTTGTTACTATGACGGTGTCATGTTCACCTGAAAGAATATGCATCATAGCGTAGAAGACAGCGTTTATGCCATCCGATGCGACCTTCTCTTCGCTGCGGAAGTGTGTTCCCAAGAATGAAGCAACGTTAAGGCTCGATATAGTTCTGCCGTCCCAGTAGTCCTGGGAACAACTCACCGCCGCATCGATGCCTGTGCCGTCGTTAACATATTTTAAACCGGTTTCTTGGAGCACCTGTTTTATGGCCTCGTAAGCCATCTCTCCTTCTTTTACTTCAGCTCTATTGGGATGATACCTGGTCTGTGCTACAGCCACTATCCCTATTCTTTCAGACATAAAATATCCCTCTTAAGTAAATATATATGATGGCTTCTTACCTATCTTTAGTCCAGCGTTCAGGTCCGAAGTCAGCGGTATCTTTCTCGCTCAGAAGGATGGAGAAGGCCTCATCGCAGTAGCGAAGCGAAGACCTTCTGTCCATATCCTGTACTGAGCGTATTGTAGCCTTTGTCATTATTATTGCTGCAAGACGCATGCCGCCGATCTTCTTGGCCATCTCTTTGGCCTTCTCCAGATATTGATCTTGCGGCCATACTTGGTTGGCAAAACCTATTCGATGCGCTTCCTTGCCATCAATAACATCGCCGGTGAGGCATAGTTCCAGGGCTTTCGCTACTCCGATACGCCATGCCATGTTGGCACTGCCGCCGGCGCCGCCGATCCATCCTAGGTTCTTGACGTGCATGTCGCTGATCTTGGCTGTCTCAGATACTATGGTCAGGTCGCATGCGAGCGCGAGTTCTGTGCCGCCGGCGGTGCAAACGCCGTCAATAGCTGCTATTGAAATCTTGGGAGACCAGGTAATGCGCTCGAAGGTTGGTACCATGGTCGGCTTAGGTTGTCTGAAGCTCCAGAAATTCTTTGTCCAGGAGGGCTTGGCTAAAGTAACGGTTGCCGGTGCATCCGAAGAGCCTTCTTTAAGTACTCCACCGCTGGTATTGCCAGCCATCTCTTTGAGGTCGGCGCCGGAACAAAAACAAGGCCTTCCATCAGGCCTTGGTGCACCGGTAAATATAAAAGCTTTTATTGAATCGTCGTTGTCAATTAAGTTGATTGCCTCGGTCAGCTCTGTCCACATCTTTACGTTCAGAGCATTTAGCGATTTTGGTCTATTAAGAGTGATGATACAGTACCCGTCTTGCTTTTCGAATTTAATGGTCTCAAATGCCATTCCTGAAATTCTCTCTCCCTAGGAACCCGTCTATTCTGGCACAAGGGTTCGCTGACTATTTTAATACTTCTAACCATCAATTGGGAGCCCGCACTTGACATATTCTCAAAAGTCGATGCGGGCTCCCGTTGCTTTATACGTGTTTCAAAAGGTTACTTTTCGAAATAAGTTTTAAGGAATTTTTCCATTTCAACGGTGGGCTTCCACCATTTTTTCACGCCGAGGTCCTCGGCGACCCTGTTGGCTGCGAGGTAACCCGGTCCGCCGAGCATAGTGCCGCCCGGGAACGATGACGCGCCGCAAATATAGAGACCGGGGATAGGAGTCTTGTGTCCCGAGCAGTCCAGGTTAGGACGGAAGGTGTTCATCTGAGTTGGGCGGTAATCGCCATGCTTAATGGAACCCTTTCGCATATTGGGGAAGCGCGCCTCGATATCCTCAGGCGTCTCGCCGTTCGTCTTCAATATATTGTTATTCTTGGTGAAGCCTGGGGCTACCTTCTCCCATTTTTCCAGAATGGCCTGGTTGATCTGAGGTTCGCGCTTGGCCCATCCACCTTCGATCTTGTACGGGGCATGCATCTGGAAGAAAGACACGTGTCTGCCCGGCCATCGGGTCAGGTGCGGGTCTATGCGCGTCTCGCAGGTGGCATGGCCGCAGAAGTTCTTGTCATCGATCTTGCCGCCTACGACGTTCTTCCAGTGAGCAAGCAACTGGTCTGTGCTTTCAACGCCGAATACCACCATGAAAGCATCGTTGACCCATGGATCGTAGCCTCTGACCGGTTTGCCGGCTTTATCCAGTTTCTTATAAACAGGCGGCTCCATGGAGGCTACATGCAGGGTATGGAAGCTCCACTTATCATATATCCATTCTTTAATGGACTCGCCCAGGGTGCCCGGGAGGTGTTTTTCGCCAACAAGGTCTAGGAAGGTGGTGTGCGGGTCGAGGCTGGAGATGACCACCTTGGCTTTGAGCGTGCGGCCTTCAGCGAGCTCGATGCCAATAGCCTTGCCTTTTTCAATAATGATTTTGCTGGCTGCAGCGGCTTCGAGTACGAGGCCGCCGTTTTCCACTATGACCCGTTCGAAAGCGCCGGCGAGCTTGTGGGAGCTGCCGTAGCAGTAGCATTTGTTGACGCCCCTGTAGAGCTGGAGAGCCACATAGAAGCCGAGGCCGCTTTCGTTGGGATCGATGCCCCACATACAGCTGATATACAGAAGGAGCGCGCGTATTTTATCGTTCTCGAAGTTTTCAGTGATGATCTCGTAAGGAGTTTTTTCGGTCATCTCGAGCATTTCATGGCCGATCTGGTTTTTCTCCAGAGCAATTGAAAGATCCATCGGTGACACAGCTGGTACGTAAGTTGCAGGAGCTACTATTTCATCTGTGATCTTCTTCCACTTGCGCATGAGCCTGGCGAAGGTATTAGCGTCCTTCCATGAGAATTTGCTCATAGAGTCCTTGGTGTCGGCTGTCATGTTGGAGAGGAGAATAGAGTTGCCGTTCTCGAAGACCATCGCCGTTTGAGAGTTCGGCTTGACCCAGCTGATGGCGTGCTTATCGAGGTTGAAGTCCTTGAGCGCCGGCATGTAGTCGACCATCATGTGGTAGATGATATGCACGTTGGAGTAATAGCATGGGAAGAGTATCTCCTCCGTGCTGAGGCCGCCTCCCACTTCCCATCTGCGCTCGACGAGGCAGACTTTCATGCCTGCTTTAGCAAGGTATGCGGCGCAGATCATTCCGTTAGGTCCGCCGCCGATGATGATGGCATCCCACTCGCTTACCTGTGGGAACTCCTGAAATGGTCCAGTTATTCTGGTGTTGATATCGGTTGACATCGTTTAAGCCCTCCTTTATTTGTCCGTCCAGATTTTATTTACTTATCTTGCCCTGACCGGGAACAGCTGAGATTTTGCCCTTCTCGGGGATGTAATAAGGTGACGGGTACCACCTGCCTGGCTCAGCTATGCCATCCTCGATCAAGATATGCATCAGGTTATAGGGGATAGCCATGAGGCACAGGCCTCCGGGGTGGCCGGATGTCTGATGGCAGACATAGAGTCCTTCTATAGGTGTGCGGTAACGTCCCATGCCTGCGCCGACTATCGGGCTATTGGCAAACAATTGATCGCTGCAATGGCGTCTGCCGCACCATGTACCTCCGATGAGGCTACGGTTGCGGTGTATCATCTCAAACGGTGCTGTAGACCAGTGTATGATGACATTATCGTCGTCCAGTCCATCGAGTGGGCCGCTGAAGGCCTTGCGCATGTAGACTTCCATTTCTTTCTTGATCTTATCAGCGGCGTCCGGGGCTATGACATTGTACTCTGGAGGAGTGGCCCCGGCCTCAAAAGCTGCGGTCAGGCAACCCTTGGCGATGTTCCCTGTGTACTGCTGGTCGGTCGGGTCGAAGGATTGGCTGGGAGTGAGGAACCACAGGTAACGTTCGGCGGGAACGCTGGGGACGCCTTTGAAGGCGTCGACATCGCTGACGTTCTCGTAATAGATATCTCTTGAGTCCATGGGATAGGCGCTGCCGTAAGGTATATCCTGGTGGCCTGATCCCATCTTCTGCCACTTGGGCTTCCAAGAGAGAGGTTTCTTAAGAAGGAACTGTGATACCCAGAGAGTTCCTCCTTTTACGCTGATATCGTTTATCTTCTGCAGGAAGCCTTTGTCCAGGTGCCTGGGTCCGATGAGCTTATTAAAGGTCTGCTTGACATCGCAGGCGGAGATGATTGCTTTATCAGCCCAGATGGTTTTCTCTCGCGCTGCAGCATCGTCGCGCAGGCGTACGCCTACTGCCCTTCCGTTCTGGACGATGATCTCCTCGACGGGGCAGGCCGCCTTGAAGGTTGTTCCGTGGGCGATGGCGGCGCGGAAGATAGCATGGAAATATCCGTGCAAGCCGCCGCGGGGTATGCTCATGGCGGCGATGAATAGCTGCATTACGTTTATGAATGCCGGTATGGCCACGCCCTCCCAGTGGGCTGCGGCTCCGGACCACCAGGCTGCTGCAGCCACAGTACATTTCCAAGGTTCTGTCTCAAACCACTCGTCCATGAAATCAAAGAGGGTCATATCTAGAACTTCAGGTGACCACACTTCTGGGACGTATTTCTTATATACCTGCATATAGGGGATTGTATTCTCATTGATCTCGATATAGTCGGGGTGCGGAGGGCACCAGTTGGTGGCGCGCATCAGCTCTCTGGCGAAGGGAGGGTTCCCGACAAGTCCGCTGATCTTCATGTAGCCTGCCATGTCCTTAGGGCTAAGGCCGGCCACTCCGGTGGTGCAAGATAATCCGTTGGTGGCGTGGGCGATCACATCCTGAGGGTTCCAGCTCATGCGGAAGCCGTACTTCCACAGCTCAAGCTGCTCAAAGCCTGGGGCCGGGGCTGCGTACATGAGCATGGCGTGAGGGAAGAGCCTGATGCCAGCTTTGGGCTCTGCTGTCTCACATGAGCCGCCTGCCTCGTAGCGCTCCTCCAGCACACAGACCTTTAGGCCGCACTTGGAGAGATAGGCTGCCAGCGTTGTGCCGTTAGGGCCACCACCAACGATGATGATATCAAAACGCGCATCTTCGGTCATGAAGACCCCCATTTAATATATTATTTTATTTTAGAACTCGAGACCGGGCAGGCTGCCTTGAATGTCCAGAAGGGTGGTCATTCCTGTCATGTTGGCTATCAATGCTGTCATATCACCTTCGATGCGCATCGAGCCAAGAGCTGCAAGCATAGGGAGTTTCTTAGTGGAGACCTGAACCATGACATCATAAGGTCCTGCTACTTTTGCGGCGTATTTCTTTGTATCTATCGGGGCTGTCCTTAAATCGCTGGGAGCTGGTTTGATAGTGAGTTTATTTTCTATCATTTTCCCGTTGTCAAAACCTATTTTCATTTCACGGTCTTCTTTTCCGGGGCAATCGGTAACTAGGAGGATAAATTTTAGGGTGACACCTTTAAGCTTGGCCTGAATTTGGGGCTCTTTAAACATCTTCTCAGTCTGGTCACACATCTCCTGGGTGAAAAATTTTACCATAGGACCTCCCTTTAATTCTACTTAAATTCGCCCATTTTGCGACACACTGTGACAAAAAATAGCATATCTCATCCGAAAAAGCAAGCCTTATTTTAATCCGCTGAAATAAATTATCAACTGTGATTTTGGTGTTCTAAATTACTGACCGTAGAAAGTATTTTTACCATATTTCTTACCCTAAAGTCAATAGGTAATTAACAACAAAAACCATATTCTTGAGGTAGAAAACAATCATCTATTGCCGACACTTTTCTTTATTATGCTCACAGAATTATTCAGTGATGTTGCGAAGGGGATTTATATTTAATAAAGTAATATTTAATGAAATGAATGATTATTTAAAAATAACTCATTGGATATAGATATTTTGCTTGACATCAACTTGAAATAGGTGATATATTTCCTTTTTGGCAGGGCATATATCAGAATCCAATCAAGGCTTATTTCACCAGTTATCTCATTTAAATGAAAGGAGTATCTTATGGCAGGTTTTGAGGGGAAAATGCTGGAAGTAAATCTCAGTAAGGGTTCTATTTCAAACTCCACAGTCAGCAAAGATATTATTCGTAAATTCATAGGCGGCAGCGGGTTAGGTGCGAAACTCATGTTCGATAGGGTTAATCCTAAAGTAGATCCTCTATCTCCAGAAAATCCACTTTTTATTTTAACAGGACCAACCAGCGGGCTTAGTGTACCAGGAGGAGCCCGCTTTTCTATATGTGCGAAATCTCCTTTAACTAACATGTTTGGTGAGAGCTCATGTGGAGGCAATTTTGCTACTGAGCTAAGGCAGGCTGGATGGGATGGCATCATTGTTAGTGGCGCATCAAAAAAACCGGTTTATTTGGTAGTTGAGGATAATAAAGCAGAGATAAAAGATGCCTCCGGTCTGTGGGGGAAGAATACGCAGGAAATTACGGATATTTTTCATGTAAAATATCCTGGTAATAAGCAGGTTAAGGTCATCTCTATCGGAGTAGCCGGAGAGAAGCTGGTCAGGTTTGCCTGCATATGCAATGAAAAGAGAGACTTTGCTGGCAGATGCGGCTTGGGCGCCGTGATGGGCTCCAAGAAACTCAAGGCTATAGTTGTGCGCGGCAGTGGCAAGATACCTCTGGCAGACCAGGACAAATTTAATGAGCTGCGAAAGTCTGCTCTCGATAAAGCAAAGGAGAGTATTATCTGTCAGGTGCTCGGCGCGCAGGGGACTAATGCTGCACTTGGTATCAGTGCAATGACGGGAGACTTGCCGGCCAAGAACTGGACCGTTGGCGATAATATGGCTGTTGCGTCTCAAATAGATGGCAGCAAACTGAGCGGGCCCCCGTTCTATCTTGGCAATGCTTCTTGCCATGGATGCATGGTTGGCTGTAAGCGGCATGTAAATATACCTGATGGTCCGTATAAGGGCATAGAAGGAGAAGGCCCCGAGTATGAAGGTGCCGCTATGCTGGGGAGCTTATTAATGATTGGGGATATGGCAGCGGTTATCAAGATGAACGATCTCTGCAATATGCATGGGGTGGATGTCATCTCCTGCGGCGCGACTATTGCCATGGCGATGGACTGTTTTGAACAGGGCATTCTTTCGGCAAAAGATATGGATGGCATTGAATTGAAATGGGGCGATCATGCTTCAGTGATAAAAATGATTGAGAAGATAGTAAAACGTGAGGGATTTGGAAATGTTCTGGCTGAAGGCTCCAAGCGGGCTGCAGAAAAGATCGGCAATGGTGCTTCCAGGTACGCAGTCGAAGTGAAGGGCATGGAAGTCCCAGCTCATGACCCAAGAGCAAATTATCTGCTTGGGCTTTCTTATGCTACTGGGTCTCGTGGTGCCTGCCACACCACCGATCCTTCGTATACTATAGGCACGGGCATTTTTGCATGGCCTGATATAGGAATTAACCCAGGTATCAATGTAAGACAAAACGAGGGCGCGGCGGTTATAGTAAAACATGGGCAGGATTTGGGATCTATATACAACTCGATGGCTATATGCTATATGGTTGTAGAGACTCTTAACGGGGAAAGAATAAGCGGGATGCTTAATGCTACCACGGGTTTCGATTATACATTCAAAGAGCTGGAGGAATGTGGGGAGAGGATCTGGCATATGAAGAGGGGATTGAGTAACCTGATGGGTATAACAGCCGCGGATGACAAATTACCTAAACAGCTATTGACTGCAAACACTAACGGAGGCGCAGTCGGCTCGGCACCTAATCTGGAATTAATGCTAAAGGAGTTCTATCCCGCTAGAGGTCTTGCTGCTGATGGACGTCCGACTAAAGAGACATTAAGCAGATTGGGATTAAATGATCTGGCTAAGAAGTTGTACAATTAATAAATGTAGCTACATATCCGTATAAAATATAGGAGGTGATTACGAAAGTGCTTATAACAGGTGGCTCAGGGTTACTCGGCGGAGCTCTTGTAGAACGGATGGTTCAGCAGGGGCATAAAGTTCGTGCTCTTGTGCGTAAAACGTCGGACATAGAGCATTTGAAGACAACTGGGGCTGAGATCGTTTACGGTGATGTGGTGGATTATGATAGCCTTGTAGCTGCTACTAAAGGCATGGATGTAGTAATTCACGCTGCAGCTAGGGTGTTGCCGGGTTGGGGAGCGTGGAGGGATTTTGAATCCTGCATAGTTGAAGGCACCGAGAATATACTTAACGCGAGTATCGCAGCCAGGGTCAAGAAGTTTGTTTACGTTAGTTCGGTTACCGTTATGGGAAAGGCTGCATTGGGGGAGAAACCTGCTGATGAAACTGCTCCTTACATAGATGTAGAGCTTACGCGTGAGGCATATTATGACCATGCTAAAGCGAAGGCCGAACAGATTGTTCTCGATTACCATAAGCAGGGCAAGATATGCGCTACGGTGGTCAGGCCTGGCATGCTTTACGGCCCTCGCTGCAGGCTTCTTACCGATCGGATATACCGCTATGTAAAGATGTTTCCGGTGTTGCCGGGCAACGCCATGGCTAAGACGGCACTGGTACACGTGTATGATGTTGCCGATTGTGTCATTCTGGCGGCGACAAATGAGAAGGCTGCGGGACAGATATACAATGTATCGCCGGAAGGCGTAGTAACCTTTCGCGACTTTATTAATGCAATGGCTAAAGCTGCGGGAAAATCCGAATTCAAAATTGCCATTCCCCTTGGTATCGTATATGCATCGGCTGCAGTCATAGAAATGTGGGGCAGGTTGATGAGATCCGAGGATGCCCCATTTCTTACGCGTTCCGATATTAAATTTGTCAGGGATGGCATGTACATAGATAGCACTAAAGCAAGGAAGGAACTGGGGTGGCAACCCAAGATATCCATTGAGGATGGTTGTCGCCAGTATGTTGAATGGCGGAAAACGCAGAAAAAAAAGCGCCGCTGAACAGCCGTTGGAAAATTGAAGAAAATAATGTAAACTGGATAACGGGGGAGAGCAATCACCCCGTTATCTTTGTGAAAAGGGGGAAATATGGATGAAGTGACAAAGGCCCTCTACAATTCTTACCCTATGGAAAACAAGAGCGACTTCTTTTCAGCCTATGTCTATCTTAAATATATCGATCATTTTCTTTATCATGCTCTGAGAGCAGCCGGACAGACGCCGAAAGAGCGTACAGAGTTACCAGAGGCGGGAATAGATGAAATGCTTGAGTCCGTGGTTCAGCGTATCGCAGAGTTAGCAGGGACTTTGGACACCAGTTTTTATCATGGTAAGGTGGTGAAGGTCGAGGATGCGGTCAAGCTGGTTACTCAGAAAGAGCCTGTTAAAGTATACCCGCCCGAGGCGGTGATTCCATTCAAAATAGCTAGGGATATTATATTAGATAATCCTGGATCGATAGCGGTGGGAATATGTGCTTGCCGCGCGGCCTCACCGAATCCGTGTCTTCCACCGGATAAGCAGGAAGTTTGTCTTTTCATCGGCGATCCATATGCTTCATTCATAGCTGAGAAAAATCCACTATGCCGCAAATGTACGCAGGAAGAGGCTGTCGCAGTGATCGAAGCGGCTCACAAGCGCGGTGACGTCTCTTGCGCGTATTTCAAGAAGGATATAGGCAATAGGTTCTTTGCAATTTGTAACTGTTGCGATTGCTGCTGTCTTGGCATAAAGAGCTGGAATATGCTCGGTGGCATGATTCCGGTTCTCGCGCCGTCAGGCTATGTTGCCAAAGTCAGCGACGATTGTAACGGGTGCGGCAGCTGCGATGGCACTTGCCGGTTCGGTGCGCTTACTCTAGGGGATCAGGTGGCTGAAGTTAATGTGGCAAAGTGTATGGGCTGTGGTGTATGCGAGGACGTGTGTCCTATTGGGGCTATCAGCCTGGTGCGTGATAAGTCAAAAGGCGATCCTCTGGATTTGGATGAGCTAAAAAAGGGATTGAAAAGCTCCCATAAATAACACGGTTTTTACATCTTACTAAGGAAGGAAGTCTAATGTCGCCGCAAGCGCTTGATGGGATAAAGGTACTTGATCTGGCATGGCTTGGCCCGGGCCCTTTCTGCTCCTTTATGCTGGGCGATCTGGGTGCCGATATAATCAAGGTTTTCGATGCAAATCCGGCAAAGCGGGGCGGGCCTGTCATGATGTTGTTCGATTCATCCCGTCCCGGGTTGCGGAACTGCCGTAATATGGGACTGGATCTCAAGTCCGATGCCGGCAAGCAGGTGTTTAAAGATTTAGTAAAGACTGCAGACGTTGTGATGGAGGGTTTCCGTCCGGGGGTGGTGAAGCGGCTGGGCGTCGATTACGATACTGTAAAGAAGATCAATCCCAAGATCATTTATGCCTCTCTGTCCGGCTACGGACAGGATGGGCCGTACCGCGATATGGTGGGCCACGATATCAACTACATTGCGTACAGCGGCCTGCTGGGTCTCACAGGACAGGCGGGCGGCAAGCCGGTCCTTCCCGGAACGGTCATCGCGGATTTCACCGGCGGCATGTCGGCGGCGGTCGGAATATTAGCGGCGCTCGTTTCCAGAGGCAAGACCGGCAAAGGGCAGTATATCGATATGTCCATGACTGATGCCGTCGTGGAAATGACGGCGATGCAGATTAATCCATACGTTTTCACACATACGAATGTGCCGAAGCGCGGCGATACGATGTTCACCGGTCATTTCCCCTGGTACAACGTGTACGAGACGAAGGATGGCAAGTACATCAGCATCGGGGCACTGGAGCCGTGGTTCTTCGGCAACCTCTGTCAGCTGCTCGGCTGCGAGGAATATATCCCATATGAATTTGATGAGGGCGAGAAGCGCAAGGAGATATTCGAGACCTTCCGCAAGAAGTTTCTGACCAAGACTCGTGATGAGTGGATGGCGATTCTGAAGCAGAAGGATACGTGCGCTGCACCCGTTTATGATATCGATGAGCTGGAAAAGGATTCGCACCTAGTAGCTCGCAAGATGATCATCGAGAGCGATCATCCGGTGCACGGCAAGGTAAAGCAGGTCGGCTCCATGCACAAGCTCTCCGATTCTCCGATGAAGGTTAGGAATTGGAGCACGTATTTCGGGCAGCACACGGATGAGATCATGCGCGAGATTGGATACGATGACGCTAAGATTGCAGAACTGCGCAAGGCGGAGGTGATCGGCTAAGAGTCGATCTTGCAATTGGGCACAATGTTTATGCAGGCATGGTCGATGTTTTTTTAGACTGTAGCAGGTGAATTAAAGGGCGGCCTGGTTACGCGACGCAGGCCGCCATTTTCTGTCAACGAAAATAACAAAACGCCATAACCTTATGATGGGTGTGGCGTTTTGTTATTTGATAAAGCTGTTTCTTAATGGATTAGGGATTATTTACCGATGCGATATACTTTTGTTCCGCAGCGTCCGCACGTACCCTGTGTTGCCGGCCGACCGTTCTTCATTTTGATCGATCTGGGATTGCTGATCTCTACCTTTTTCCGACATTTCATACAATAAGCCTGCATCTCTACCTCCTATTTGAATTTGCCAAGAGACTAGCACGTATAAATGAAACTGTCAATAGGTTTGCAGTCTATTTCAGCCATTTCGCTAGTAAATATACCATATAGTGATATGCAAATGACCTTATATAGTCTTTCGTCATGATGATTGGACTGCTCAAGGAATTGCTTGACTATGGACGTCCTTGAGTCTGGCAACCTTAACTTTAATAGATTTATTTATAATTAGAGAGTCTCCCTTGACCTCTCCAATAGCAGTGCACGGTGCATTGTATTTCTTACATATAGTTTTGATCTTCTCTTGGTTCTTACGCAAGGTACTAATAATAATTCTGGACTGTGATTCACCAAAAAGAAGTGCGTCGGTGCGTATCTTATCCTTGACAGTGATTACGGCGCCGTGTCCCCCTAAGATACAGCATTCTGCCAAAGCAATGGCTAAGCCTCCATCAGAGCAATCATGTGCGCTGGATGCCAAACGCTGTCCTATTATTTCCAATGCAGCATCTTGCACGTTCTTTTCTCTTTTCAAATCTAGTGTCGGAGGCACGCCTTTTTTGAGATCATGTATGATGCTGAGATACTGAGACCCGCCGATTTCCTCCTTGTTTTTGCCGATAAGTAAAATTACATCCCCTTCTTTCTTAAAATCATTACTGGTAACGTTCTTGACATTATCGATGACTCCCACCATACCGATGACGGGTGTGGGATACACGGCCCCTTTCGGACTTTCGTTATTGAAGCTTACGTTACCGCTGATGACGGGAAGCCCAAAGTACTTACAGGCCTTGGTGATGCCTTCTACCACCTTTTCGAATTGCCAGTAGATCTCTGGATTAAAGGGATCGCCGAAATTCAAACCATCTGTTACTGCCAGCGGCCGCGCTCCGCAGCAGACAAGATTTCGTGCGGCTTCAACTATGGCGATTTGTGCTCCCACAAAAGGATCGAGGTAACAATAGAGTCCATTACCATCGGTTGTTGCTGCAATAGCTTTGTTTATTTGCTCACAATAGTAGACACCGGCATCATTGCCGCTTTTTATGCATAGGGGTGAGGTAAGTTTTGGATCAACCTTTTTAGCGATCCATTCTTTGGAAGCGAGAGTTGGTGAGGAGAGCAAGGTTAAAAGTGTTTGATTGTAGCCCTTCGGTTCCTTAACTTCAGATAGGAACAATTTTCTGGTTTCTTTCAAATACCCAGCCTCTTTTGACTCTCTTTCGTATTTGGGTCCATTTGCCAAGGCTTCTGCTGGGACCTCTGCTACAACCTTACCATCCTTTTTTACTCTTAATACACCGTCTTTTGTCACTTTGCCAATTACACTGAACTCAACATTCCACTTTTTAAATACAGCTTTGACTGCATCGAGGTTCTTGGGTGTAACAATGAGTAGCATTCTTTCCTGGGATTCAGAAAGCATGATTTCATATGGATTCATTCCTTTTTCTTTACGTGGAACAAGGGCGATATCTATCTCAATGCCAGTACCTGCCTTATAAGCGGTCTCTGAGGTTGAACATACAATGCCCGCTGCGCCCATATCCTGCATACCCACTACTAATTTCTTTTCAGCGAGTGCAAGGCATGCCTCGCGTATTCTCTTGCCAATTTTGGGATCGCCAATGGCTACGGCACCTTTCTTTTCTTTAGCACTTTCATCCAAGCCTGCCGAAGCGAAGCTTGCTCCTGAAATACCGTCTCGTCCGGTACGGCCGCCAGCTATAATAACCAGATTGCCTACGCCTGCCGCTCGTGCTCTTATGATATTTTCCTTTTTCAGCAGCCCAACTACCATAGCGTTTACAAGAGGATTTCCCTGGTATGATGAATCAAAATATACCTCGCCTGCTATAGCGGGAAGGTCAACCGCATTGGCATAATCGGTGAAACCGCGGGCTATTTCCTTAAAGAGGAACTTGGTCCTCTTGTCACTTAACATCCCGAATCGTAAAGAACTCAAAAGAAATAGAGGGCGAGCACCAACCGTAAAGATGTCTCGTATGCATCCGCCGCCGCCTGTGGCACTGGCTTCATAAGGTTCAACAGCAGAGGGATGATTGTGAGACTCAACCTTAAATACCACAGCATAATTGTCGTCAATTGATACTCCGCCTGAGTTTTCACCGGTAGTGAGAAATACGCTCTCGCCCTTGGTGGGAAGCTTTCTCAATACTTTAATCGAATTCTTATATGAACAGTGCTCGGACCACATAGCAGAGAACATACCCAATTCCGTATAATTAGGATTCCTACCTAGGATCGTTTTTATCCTATTATACTCAGAAGCACTAAGTCCTAGTTCCTCTGCCAGTTTAACGCCCATTTTTTTCTGTGCCATGTTTTTCTCCTTATACTTTGCCATGCGTATGGCTGACATCTGATCTGCTTTTGTGATAGTTCTACACAATAGATAATACAGTTACTGATTATACTGTTTGAGAAGTTCTTATAAAGCGCCTCTCCCGGGACTGCAATGAAGAATAAACCGTTACGGCTCATGGTGAATTACTGGTATATGATACAACAGGTTAGAAATAGAGGCAATACGGAAAAGCGTACTGCATATTTGCCTACGCGTATGGCCATACAGGCCTCGCAATCGCTGTAGTATGGCGCTGGCAGCTAGCGCTGCAATCGTCGCGGGGAAGTTTTGTAGCAGTTCTGTAGAACTTGATCTCAATTTCTTACCCATGGTTATGATCATGTTTTTCTAATATACATAACTGAACATTGAATATTATATAGAGCGAATGAGTGTCATAGATCATTGGTGATGCAGACATATAACTCCACAATGGCGTGGTCTATTCTATTACGATACAGCTGAGTGATCACGGCTTGATTAGCATTACATATGAGACCAGTGAAGATGAGCCGCATTTGTTTTGCATTGATGTGAAGGTGTTGCGGTACAAACACGGGAGTAGCAATTGTACCTGCATCGGAAGAGTATGCTCATTTCTATGTATTCGTCTATAAATTGGTGATTAGTATTCACTGGGTAACATACTTGTGCTATTATTTAGTAGCATATTCGCATTCCCTTGTAGGTGGTGATGTTCATGAGAAATCGCTGTGCAAAGATGAAAGCATCCGCCGTTTTCTTGATATCGATGGTGGTTTTCACTGTCGCGGGGCTGCTTCAGGGGCTCGTATGTGTGCGTTATATCAATAAGATGTCTGACGATCGTCCTGTTATTATGCTATATGTAGCAGCATTGGTTCTATTTGCAGCCGGGGCTGTGTTTTTTTATTTCAAATGGATTAAAGAGAGACAGAAGGAAGCAGGGGCATGTATAGAGAAAAAATAAAAGTGCTTGATTGCACCATACGCGATGGCGGCTTGATCAACGACCATGATTTCGATTTGCGGTTCGTGCGGGAGGTTTACAAGGCTGTCTCAGAGGCCGGTGTGGATTACATGGAGATAGGATATAAGAACTCCAAGGAGCTTTTCTCCGCTGAAAAGTTCGGCGTCTGGAAATTTTGTGAGGATGATGTCATTAAGCGTGCTATCGACGGGATAGAGTCCAAGACCAAGATCGCGACGATGGTCGATGTCGGCCGCGTGAACCCGGATGACGTGAAGCCGGCCAGCGAAAGCCCGGTGGCTATGATGCGTGTTGCTACATATGTTAAAGATATAGACAAGGCCATATATCTGGTGAACCACTTTGCCGATAAGGGTTATGAGACCACCATCAATATCATGGCGATATCCAAGGATCGAGGTCCTGCGCTGGACGAGGCGCTGCAGCAGATTCAGGAGGAGAGTCAGGCGAACGTTGTGTATGTCGTAGACAGCTTCGGCGCGCTCTATCAGGAGCCTGTAGAGGAGCTGGTCAAGCGCTGCAAGAAATATCTGAAAACTAAAGAGGTCGGCTTCCACGGACACAACAACCAGCAGCTTGCCTTCAGCAATACGATAGAGGCGATAATCCACGATGCGAATTATCTGGACGCCACCGTATACGGGATCGGGCGCGCCGCCGGCAACTGCCCGCTGGAATTGCTTCTGGGCTTTCTGAATAATCCCAAATTCGATATACGTCCCGTTCTTGATTTGATTGCGAACGAGTTCATCCCCCTCAGGGAAAAGATAGAATGGGGTTACATCATTCCCCATGCCATAGCCGGTATGCTTAACGAGCATCCCAGGGCTGCGATCGCTTTGCGCAACAGCGATGAGAAAGAGAACTACCGTAAGTTCTACGATAGCCTGACCAGCAGCCTGCAGGTTGAATAAGGATCGGACAGAGATGGATCTGGATAGATTCCGTGAGCTGCCTCTGATGGGGATACTGCGCGGCGTGGGCGTGACAGCCGACTCCGTCGAACCGGTGGTAGAAACGGCGCTATCCTCAGGTCTGCAAACCATCGAAATCACCATGAATACCCCCGGCGCTCCCGATTTAATCAGACGCGCCGTTAAGTCCGCCCAGGGCCGACTTATGATCGGCGCGGGCACCGTGGTAACTTCCGATCATTTGAAGGTCGCTCTGGACGCTGGTGCCAGATTTATAGTATCACCCATGCTGGTCTATGACGTTGTAGAATACTGCCGCGATAACGAGATCCCGGTGTTCCCCGGCGCGTTTTCCCCTCAGGAAATTTATAATGCCTGGGTTGCCGGAGCTACCATGGTTAAGATTTTCCCCGCCCAGTTCCTTGGGCCGGGATATATCAAGGAAATAAAAGGTCCGTTTAACAGCATAGATATGCTTGCCTGCGGCGGCATCACTCCGGAGAACATTCGTTCTTACTTCGATTGCGGCGCCTCAGCTGTTGCCTTCGGCGGCAGCGTGTTCCGCGAGGAATGGCTCAAGGCGCGCGATTTCGATTCCATCGGCAGGAGCATAAAGGCGCTTATTTCCGCATATAATAGAGGCTGCTAAACAGCCTCATTCGCGTTCAGTCCCGGAATTTATATCAGGTCGGAGCCTGTATGAAGAATCTGCGAACCTACGGCGCAGTCCCTTACAGCATAGCCGTAATCCACGGCGGCCCCGGCGCGCCCGGCCAGATGGCTCCGGTAGCCCGCGAGCTATCGCGGGACTATGGCGTGCTGGAGCCGCTCCAGACCGCCGCCACACTCGACGGCCAGGTCGAGGAACTGCGCGACATAATCGAAAAGCATGGGAATCCTCCTGTCGCCCTGATCGGCTCATCGTGGGGCGCGATGCTCAGCTATATCTTTACCGCGCGCCATCCCGCGCTGGTGAAAAAGCTCATCATGGTGGGCAGCGCCCTGTTCGACGACCGTTACGCCGCCGGTATACAGAAGACGCGGTTAAGTCGCCTTGAGGCAGAGGCGAAGCATGAGGTGTATTCCCTGGTGAAAGACCTGAATGATGATGTGGTCAGCGATAAGAATAAGCTGCTGGCCCGCCTCGGAGAGCTGTTCACCAGGGCCGATGCCTATGATCCGATAACCCTCGATACGGAAGTATTGGAGGTAAGGTTCGATATTCACGATCGCGTGTGGGACGATGCTATGAAGCTGAGGAGCAGTGGGGCGCTTCTGAATCTTGGAAAGAAGATTAAATGCCCCGTGGTTGCCATCCACGGCGACTACGATCCCCACCCCGCCGAGGGTGTGCGCGAGCCCCTCTCAGAGGTGCTGAAGGATTTCCGCTTCATTCTGCTTGAGCATTGCGGTCACCTGCCGTGGATCGAGCGCGAGGCGAGGGACGAATTTTTCAAAGTCGTTAGAGAACAATTACGTTAAGGTATTATGTGAGCATTGTGGTCTGCGCATGGTGTTTATGTGGGGAAATTGGGCAGTGTCTCTTGACTAATAAATCCATTATTTATGTTTAATTTTCCACGGTACCAGCGCCGACGTTTTCTTCATGTGCTCCGCATACTCCGGCCGCCGCTCCTTGCTGCGCTTGTCCATCATGGGTATGCTGATGAAGAGGAACAGCAGCGTTATCGCTATCGGTCCGGCTATGGTCCACCAGTAGGTGGCGTTTGCGGCCAGGCCGAAGAAGTACAGCCCCCACCAGAAGGATATCTCGCCGAAGTAGTTGGGATGGCGCGAGTATTTCCACAGCCCTTTGTTCATTATCTGTCCCGGCTGCTTTGTTTTGGCAAAGGCTATCATCTGCTCGTCGGCGGCGGTCTCGATGAAGATGGCGGCGGCGGCCACTAGCACGGCGATGTAGTCCGGCCACCAGATCGACCTCGTCGCGTCGGCGAGGATGGGGTACAGCGAGAGGCAGCCGAGGAAGACCATTATCGTGGGCATTAGCTCGATGCCGATGAGCTCAACAATCCAGAAACGCTTTTTGACGCCGTGCCGCGCTCTCATATCGGCATAGCGCCAGTCCTCGTGCTTAAGGCCGCGCCAGCCGCGCGCCCAGTTCCAGGTGAGGCGCAGGCCCCACAGAGAGACAAGCGCGATGACGATCCACGGGCGGCAGGAGGATACGGTCGAGGCGGCGGTTGTTACCCAGAACACCGCTATCACTATCGGCGCAGTGCTCCAGTAGGGATCGTAGAAGCTGGCGTTGCGGAAGATGCGGGCCCAGGCGTAGATCGTCAGCGTCGCCGCGATGTCGGCGGTGAAGGCTATAAGGACGGGGTGTCTATCGCCCGTAGCCCATCCGATGAGGAAGGCTGCGATTGCGGCGTCGATGTAGGCCAGCGCTACAAGGAGGAAGGCGATCCCCAGGCTCTTGGCATTTATGATCGGGTTATTCATAGGCTGTTGGCAAATGCTAACAGTAAAAATGGAATCAGTCAACTGTAATAAAAAAAAGGGGCAGCCTTTCAAGGGCTGCCCTCTGCGTCTGTCAGTATTTTGCAGTTTAAAGTTTCAAACCAGCGGCGACGCGCTTGCCAAAGTTGGCGTCCGCCTTGGTCAGGTTCTGCACCATGCGCCTCTGTATCGCCTTGGTCGCTTTGCTCAGAGGATCAACTATATTGTCCACAAGGTGGTCCTGGTCTTTCTTACTGAGCGAGCGATAGCGCTCGCCGGCCTGCTTGAAGTCGTTGGTCAGGCTTATTTTTTTACGTACTATATCGCCTTTTATCGTCTGGCGGCTGGCTGGGATGGCCGGAGCCTCGGCGGGCATGCCCTCGGCGAGGGTATTGGGCTCGTAATTAACTGTGCCGCCGCCGAACGGCGCATACTGCATGGCTCCATCGCGCTGGTTGTTATTCACTGGCACCTGTGGTCGATTTACCGGAAGCTGCAGGTAGTTAGGACCCAGGCGGTGCCGCTGCGTGTCAGCGTAGGAAAAGACCCGGCCCTGTAGCAGTTTGTCAGCGGAGAGCTCAATGCCGGGTACTATGGAGGCGGGGCAGAAGGCGGCCTGCTCCACTTCCGCAAAGAAGTTTTCTGGGTTGCGGTTGAGCACCATTTTCCCTACCGGTATCAAGAGGAATTTGTCCTCAGGCCAGGTCTTCGTTGCATCGAGCGGGTCGAAGCCCTGTTTGAATTCATCGGCGATGTTCATGATCTGCACGTTCAACTCGTACTCAACTGTTTTACCGGAGGCTATCGTGTCATGAAGGTCCCGCGTCGCGATGTCGGGGTCCTCGCCTGCGAGTCTAGCGGACTCGTGTCGGTCGATGGTCTCTATGCCGGCCTTAGGTTTCCAGTGATATTTGACGTATACCGCCTTGCCTTTAGCATTGACCCATATATATGTATTTACGCCGAATCCTTCCATTTTCCTGTAGCTTTTAATTGTTCCTCTATCGGAAAAGAGCCATGTGATCATATGTGTAGATTCGGGAGTGAGCGAGATGAAGTCCCAGAAACGGCTGTTGGCCGATGAGCTGGTGGGGATATTGGTATCAGGAGCGGGCTTGAAAGAGTGAACCATATCGGGAAACTTGATAGCATCCCGTATAAAAAAGACCGGCAGGTTGTTGCCCACTAGGTCGTAGTTTCCATCTTCGGTATAGAACTTGACGGCAAAGCCCCTTGGGTCGCGAACCGAATCCGCAGAGCCGCGTGCTCCAACTACCGTCGAGAAACGGACGAAGACGGGGGTTTTTGATTTGGGGTTCTGGAGGAATTTGGCACAGGTATATTTAGACATGCTTTTATATACTTGGAAGTATCCGTGTGCGCCTGCTCCCTTGGCGTGTACCACGCGCTCCGGGATGCGTTCCCGGTCGAAGTGCGCCAGCTTCTCTATGAGGTGCACATCTTGCAGCAATACCGGCCCGCGCTCACCAGCGGTCAGTGAGTTCTGGTTGTCGCTGACCGGAACCCCCTGGTTTGTTGTAAGCTGTTTCTTTTTCATAGCATCCTCCTCACAGTTCTTATTGTTTTGTATCAAACGAATCTTTAGGGCTTGTATTTTAATATACCAGTGGGTCTTTGTCTATGATGTGACTTTTGTCTCAAGGTGCATTTCGTGGAATATGAAGATTTCTGATAGACTGAGGTTTTTATTTTATCTACTGCTAACTTGTAGGTATGACCTTGAGTCTAGTATGATATGCAAAGGACAGGAGCTATATGATAGAACCTAATGCTGATCAGATAATACGCTCGAAGCGCAAGACATTTAAAATAGAGGTGAGGCAGGACGGGAGCCTCTTGGTACGGGTGCCGGAGCAGGTTTCAACACAGGAGATACAGGATGTCCTAAACAGCAAAAGGCGCTGGATTCTGAGGAAGAGGGCAGATATCTACAGGGAAGATATCTCGGCCGATCCGAAGAAGTTTATAGAGGGAGAAAAATTCGTGTATCTGGGTGTGGTCTATCCACTGTCTGTCGATGGCGCTGATGGTGCACAGCTGATCTTCGATGGGAAGAAGTTCGTTCTTTCTAAAGAGCACCAGCCGAATGCGAGGGATGTTTTTGTGTCATGGTACCGGGAATGTGCGTACAGACATATATCGGAGAGGGTACAGAAGTATTCATCGCAGTACAATATCCCTTTTGAGAAAATCCGCATTACAAATGCAGAGAAACGATGGGGTTCGTGCAACAACAAGGGCATTTTGCACTTCAGCTGGCGTCTGGCTATGGCGCCGCAGGATGTAATCGATTACGTTATCGTACATGAGCTGGCCCACATAAAACATCTGAACCACTCCCGCGCCTTCTGGCAGGAGGTCATCGCCATCATGCCAGATTTCAAGGAGAGGAAGCGCTGGCTGTTCAAGAACGGGCACAGGCTTATTTTGTAATTAAAAAGCAGCTGAGGCAATTCAACCCACTGTTATCCCCCAGTCTTGGTCCTTCCCATTTCGGGAAGGATTCCGCGGAAGGACGCCTCGCAATGACGGGGGTGCGTCGACAGTAAGTATTCTGTACCTCTTCAATCTGAAGTTTATAAAAGTGACGCTTGTGCTGGAAGTACGGTCGAGGGAGAAAAGAAAAGGCGTGTTCATGCGAACACGCCTTTATCGTAAGCGATTGTATCGAGACTACATGCCCAGTTCATGGGCGATGATACTGCGCTGAATCTGTGAAGTGCCGCCGCCAATGGTGAACAGTTTCGCTATCCTCCAGTGGCGCTCGATGTCAGATTCGGGAAGGAAACAATAGCCGCCGAAGGTCTGCATCGATGCGGTTGCTACTGAGTAGAAAACCTCTCCCGCCATGAGTTTGGCCATGGAAACCTCTTTGCGGCAGGGGATCTTCTTAGTGATCATCCACGCAGAGCGGTATACGAGCAGGCGCACCGCATCAAGCTGAGCCTGGAGATCGGCCAGCATGTGTGAAATTCCCTGATTCTTGCAGATAGGCTTGCCGAACTGCACGCGCTGCTTGGCATAAGCTATAGCATCGTCCAGGCAGCACTGCGCCTCTCCTACGTTGGGCGCTGCGCCAGCGAGCCGTTCAAGCTCTAGGTGTCCAACTAAGACTTCCCAACCGCCGTTCAGCTTGCCGACAAGGTTCTTCTTGGGGATCTTGGCGTCGCCGCAGAAGATGGAGCAGGTGCCGATTGCGCGTCTGACGATGAGGGGCAGACGCTTGCATTCGATACCAGGTGCGTTGTTCGGCACCAGCAATACGCTGATGCCGTTTTTGAGAGGCTTTGCGTTCTTGTCGGTCCTCACCGCCATGAAGACTATGTTGCCCGGCAGATGCGCTGCGGTTGCGAACTGCTTCTGTCCATTAAGCAGGAAGTAGTCTCCCTTGTCCTCCGCCATACATGCGACGGACGCAGCATCGGAACCGGCCTCTGGCTCTGTTATAGCCACTGAGAAGCGCTGCTCGCCTTTGACGAAATGCGGCAGGTATTGCTTCTGCTGCTCCTTTGTGCCGTGTTCCACGAGGTTCATGGCGCAGAACATCGGCACACTGAATAATGAAGCCATCTCATAGCTGTATTTCGCTAAGCACTCCATGAATATGGCGTACATGATGGCATCAGAGCCCATCCCCCCAAATTCTTTAGGGATGAGCAAGCCCAGGAATCCTTCTTTGTTTCCGGCTTCCCATAGCTCCTGCGGGTAACGCTTCTCCTCGTCGCACATGCGGGTATATTCCCGTCCTGCTTCCTTCTCGGTGAAGTCCTGCATCATAGTGCGCCACATTTCTTGTTCTTCAGTGAAACTGAAATCCATGCATCCTCCTTCACTACAATCGGGATAAATGTATTATTTGCTACCGACCCTTCCAGACTGGTTTTCTTTTCTCTGCAAACGCACGAGGGCCCTCTTTGGCATCCTCGCTGTTGTAAACCTTCTCGTAGATTTTCTTTGCCTCCTCCAGTCCTTGCTTGCGACCGACGTCCATGGCTTTGTACATTGCCTCCTTGGCAGCCCTCACCGATAGGGGAGCATTTTCAACCAGCACTTGGGCTATCTCCATCGCGGTTGGCATGAGTTTATCCAGGGGTACGACCCGATTGATCCAGCCGACATCGTACAGGCGTTGGGCCGGCACCGGATTGCCCATGAGCAGCACCTCGAAGGCCATGGGCAGCGGCAGTTGCCATAGCACAGGCACAGCCCAAGGGGTGCCGCGTCCGACCTTGACCTCGCCCACTCCGAAACGGGCAGTGTCGGCGGCGACACGGAGGTCGCACATCATGGTGTATTGGAAACCGGCGGCGGTGGCGATGCCGTTGACCGCTGCGATGATGGGCTTGGTCACGTTGTGGCCGTAGGGTGTGCCCACTGTGCCGTCCAGCACGCCGGGTTTGAGCTTAATGATGTCGAACGAGGGGTCTTTGGCCACTCGCTCTGCCTGGTCTTTAAGGTCCATCCCGACGCAGAAGGAGCGGTCGCCAGCGGCCGTCCAGATGGCGACAAAGGCATCGTCATCCTTGTTGAAGCGCTCCCATGCCTCATCCAATTTGTCGTAAAGCTCAAGGGTGAGGGCGTTCATGCGCTCCGGCCGATTTATGGTTATCGTTACAATATGATCCTTCTTCTCATAGAGAAGTACATCTGGTCCTGATAAAGGCATAACACCCTCCTAGATTATGCTTCGGGATTTGCCATCGTGTTGTATGGAGGACCAGTCAAGGCTTTGATGTCTTTCGCGTCTACTTCAATCTCCATACGTGACAGGCCGACGCTCATAGCCTTGCCTGTCTGGTCCAGCCTGAGCGTCTTGGTGGCTCCACCGCCGAGCGCGCCGTACATTACGATCTCAAGGGCGCAAAAGTTGTCCATCGGCCAGATGATGACGTCGCCCTTGACCCAGTCCTTGAAGTGCGCCTTGATCCTTTCCGGTGTCACTTCTTTCTTGATGACCTCGTAGCCCTTCTGTGTCTTGGCCATGAGGCCTATGTTTGAGATATCGCCCTTATCGCCAGAGCGATACCAGCAGATATCCATCAGCTTTACTTTCTTCTTAGCCATTACTTAACCTCCACCATATCCAGCTTGAGAGGCACTTCAGGCCTTGGGATAAGCGTAGGCCACAGGGCGAACACCGGCCTGATGTCTGGCGGGCTGGTGAAGCCGGCGCCAACGCCAAGTGATGCCCAGCACATATGCCCTAGCTCGGTGCGGCATTCCCGCGCCTCTTCCTTGGTGTTGCACTTGATAGCGATCCTGATGCCCAACTCGGGTGGCTCATGTTCCAGGTCCGGTCGTGGTTTGGAGGCCGGCCCGGTCAGTGAGTCCCAGCCAACGAGTGACCACAGTACCTCTCTCGGCTTGAGGCCAAGGTAATCTATGCGCTTCATCACAAAGTCGTGCGCCTTGTCTGCCTGTTTGAAAACCTTGGGGCCAGCGATTATGGTAATCTCCTCGGCTATGAAGCCGTCATTGTAAGCGACACATAGCTTGAGGTTCTCCGGCCGCGCCTTGCCGCGAGGAGTCTCTCCCGATCTGGTTATCTTGATCTTGTCCTTGCCCATCTGAGCGATATTAATGGCCGTTATATCGGATATGCCGTCGGGCATGATGTAGTTATGGGGGTCGTGCACTTCGTAGACCAGGTGCTCCATTGCTGTAAGTACCTTGATCATGCCGCCGGATGTCGGCGTCTTGGTCACGATACAGTCGCCGTTCTCGTACATCTCAGCGATAGGGAACCCGGGGTTGCCCTTGGGATACTCGATCTGTTCCCACAGGTTGGAGCATGTGCCCGCGCTCCAGCTTGAGCACTCGAGGATATGGCCGACGCTCACGCCGGACCCGATCCTATCCCAGTACTCGTCGGTGAACTTCCATCCCAGCGCGTGCATAAACGGGCCGATGAACAGGGAGTTATCGGACAGCCGTCCTCCGATTACCAGGTCCGCGCCCTGATCGAAGCTCTCGATGACCTTATCGGCGCCGATGTAAACATAGGCGGCGAGCAGCTTCTGGCGTACCTTTTCCAGGCCGATCTCGCCCGTGTCCAGATTCTTGAACTTAAAGCCCTTCTGTTCAAGTTCATCGAGCTTGGTCAGTGGTATGGTATCGCCTGTGATAACGCCGATCTTGAGTCCGCCAATGTCCATGTCCTTTGCGATCTTGAGCACTTGGCTGGCGCACTCCGGTGGGTTGGCGCCGCCGCCGTTGCTCACCATCTTGAAGTGCTTGTTCTTCTTCTTCCAGATGGGCAGAAGTTTTTTCATCAGGGGTTCAACTTCGGGTATGTAGCCGCGCTTGGGATCTTTCTGGTACTGGTTTTGCATGATAGCCATAGTCAGCTCTGCCAGGTGGTCAAAGGCGATGTAATCTACATCACCGTACTCGGCTACATCGACGGCGCCGTCTTTATAGTCGGGCCAACCCGATGACCCTGCCCCTACTCGAACCTTTTTCATCCTTAACCTCCTATAGGATTCTTAAAATTTCTACGTTTATAAACTACGGGCGGCCAACTATGCAGATGCCGGGAACGAAGCGTCCCGGGTGTCCACCCTGGTTATGTGCTAAACCTAACTCGAAATTAGCTATCTGTCGTGAGGGCTCTTTTACTCTGCCCTGCAGTTGTCTAACGCACTCTTCGATCTCTCTCGCGCCGCTTGCGCCTATGGGGTGTCCGAAGGACTTGAGTCCGCCGCTGACGTTCACCGGCATCTCGCCGTCGTGGTAGTAAGCGCGCTTCTCGGTGAACTCCTCCTTGTACTTGCCCGGCGCGCAGAGGAACATGGACTCGGATGCGATGAGCTCGGCGATGGAGAAAGCGTCATGAAGCTCCACCAGGCTCAATTCCTTACGCGGGTCCTTGATCCCGGCCTCGGCATAGGCCGCCTTGGCGCCCATCTGGGTCTCCTTCCAGTAGGTGAAGTCATAGCGCTCATCCTCTTTGAGAAAGCCCGGGCCGGTGGCTATGGAGAATGCCTTGATATTCACGTAATCGTATCGGTATGCCTTGGCCTCTGAAGACGGCACCAGAACTGCGGCCGATGCCCCGTCTGTCACGCCGCAGCAGTCATAAAGGCCCAGCGGCCAGCAGATCATCGGCGCATTCATCGCCTCCTCAACGGTGACCTCTCGCCTGAGGTGTGCCTTGGGGTTGCGCGCGCCGTAGTAGTGGCTCTTCACCGAGATCTCAGCGAGTATTCGTTTTCCCTCTTCCGGCGCAAGACCATACTTGGAGAAGTATGCGGTAGCTGCCAAGGCATATCTTCCCGGTGGTGTGCCTAAAGCACCGTAGAGCGGCTCCCACTTGCCGGGATACGCTTCGCCCAAGCCGCCGTATCCTGTGTCCTTCAGCTTCTCTACGCCGATAGCCAGCACCAGGTCGTAGCACTTGGAGGCTACGCCCATTGCGGCAGCCCTCACTGCCTCCTGCCCGGCGCAGCACAGGTTATCTACTCGGGTGAAGGGGATATACTGTGTCTGCAGCGCCGCGCTTGCGATGTGTGAGCCCGGCGGGCCCATGGGAACCTGCTGCGAGCCGCGCCCGGTGCCGACCCAGCCGGCCTGGATGTCTTTGATTTCTACGCCGGCATCCGCAAGCGCCTCGTCCACGGCCTCTTTGATGAGGTCCTCAACATCGGCATCCCAGCGCTCAGCGAATTTGGTGCAGCCCGTTCCAACGATTGAAACTTTATCTTTAATACTCTCTCTCATGATTCGCTCCTTTACTCCCCTCTCACAGGACGACACTTCCAGAAGTAGTTGTGTATATGAAGAGCGTCGTGGATTTTACGGAAGGTCACTTCCATCTCCATGCCAACCTTAATGTTATCCGGGTCGCGGTCAGTCATCTGGCTGAAGAACCGGCCTCCGCCGTGAAAGGTGAGTACAGCCAGTACGTTCGGTGGATCAATAGCCCGCGATCTAACGTCCATGCTGTATGTAACAAGCTTGCCTCTTGCATCGGCCATAGGTACCTTTGTGAAGAACTTCTCATCAGCCTGGCAGTAGATGCAGAAGTTAGGATGCGGAAGCATGATATGGCCGCACTTGGTGCACTTCACGCCGTAGAAGCGAAGGTAGAAGTCGCGGTAGCGCCATACCTCAGCTAGAGCCATCCTGCGCTCCATGAACAGGTCGTGCTCCCACTCCATGAGGTCGCGGAAGCGCATGTATTTACCGTAGTTGGGCAGCATAACTTTGGACTTTAGATATTCTTTGATTCCCCTGCGGTCGGCCATCTTGCTGATTTTATCGGTCACTTTAAATACGAAGGCATCAGCACCGTCGCCCCATGTAGCAGCCAGGATTTTATCCCCGGCCTTAGCGTTCTGCAGCGCCGCGACTAATACCATCGGCACTAGCGCGCAGCCGGTATGACCTATACTGTCGAACATGAGGTCCTGCACCTGAGTCTTGGGGTCGAACTTGAATGCCTTTATGATATCGCTCTGCATGCTTTTGTCGGGCGAATAGATTACTGCCTTGGCGATGTCAGCGACCTTGACCTTTGCCTTATCGAGCGCGTCCTGTATCGCCTTGGTCATATAGGGAACGTAACCTACCTCACGGCAGAGACGCTCTTCCCACCAGCGGATTATCTTGTCGTTCTCTAGACGCCAGTAATCCATGAACGGCAGGGTGATGAAGCTGCTGCTCTCGATTTCGACAACCACATCTTCGTTGCCGATAAGGAACGCGGCGGCGCCGTCACCGAAGAGCGATTCGTAGAGCGTATCCGGGGGCGCGAGCCTGGTATCGGCGGCGACCACTAAGGCCATCCTGGCCGATCCGGATTTGACGGCATCCATGGCCATGGTAAGCGCAACTGTCGCCGATCTAATGGAATCGGTTATATCGACACTGCGGATTTCCTCCCTGAGATCGCAGGCTGCAGCAATTGTGCTGGCTGACTGCTTCTCTTTGTATGGGGCTGTCGTTGTGGCAAAATAAAGGGCGTCGACTTTGCTCTTATCGAAGCCCTTTAAACAGTCCCTTGCGGCCTCAACGCCTAATGTCAAACTGTCTTCATCGGCGTTGGCGACCGCTTTTTCCCCTTTGCCTTTGCCTCCCCAAACTTGGGCCAGGATTTCTCTGCTGAGACGGTAGATGGGGACATATGCACCGTAAGACGTTATTCCTGTCATGCAAAATCCTCCTTTATGGTGTCTATATCTTAGCATGGACGAGTGATTCATTGCAACATTTTACGTTTGGACAGATATAGTTATAAACTCTCCGAGAAATGCTTGTCCAAACCCCCTGTGAGTCCCCCATACTTTGGGGGACATAAGAAGAATTAGGGGATACCTCCAGTTCCCCCGGCAGGAGAGAAATCTCCTGCACCTCTTGAGCATGTCCTGAGGCGTCGCCGCTTCCCCCTCTTTGTTAAAGAGGGGGTTAGGGAGAGTTCGTATCTGTCATTGTCCGACTTGATCGGGCAATCCAGGAGTTGTGACCAGTTGTGCTAAACGAAGTGAAGCATCTCGACGTTTGGTCGGAGTTAACGCAGGGATTCTTTGATAGCTATGCTGTACGCAAGGAACAGCGCTGGATGAAATAGGGGGAGACGTCTCTATGCCGATGATTTGTTTCTGTAATAATCAGCTGCTTTTCTGAGGGCTTTTGCACCGCTTTCAAAGCTGGGAAAACAGGGTATATTTTGTACTACCAGTTTCTTTTTTACCTCCAGGGCTTCCTGCTCAGCGTGTGCCGGGACTAATACAGTAATGAAAGACTTAGCACACCGTTCCTTAAAACTAGCTACTGAATTGACTATATTGTCGAAAAGATCGGTATTGATCCAGGACAGGTTTTTCATAAAAGCTACCGATATCTCGAGCACGACGGTATCGATATTTTCGTCCTCGCTGAGGATGTCGAGGGACTTGATGATGCGGTCGAGGTGCGGGAAGTTGAGGCTGACGTCGAGCGGATTGCGATAGCTTGCACCGAGTGTTTGGAAAAATGGCGCGAACTTTTTATATGAAGCTTCGCTCAGCAGCGGCACCTGGAAGCCTTCTCTGGTGAAGGCGTCGGTGATAACCACAGACTGTCCGCCCGTCATCGCTGCTAGCCCCACTCTATTCCCAGCGGTCGGCTTGGCGTGAAGCAACACTTTTATCGTGTCGGTCATTTCGTTGAAATTTTCTGCCCTGATGGCGCCGCATTGCTTGATGAGGGCATCCCATATCGCCGGCGATCCCGCCAGAGATGAAGTATGTGAAGAAGCAGCCCTGCTGCCTTCATCGCTGACGCCGCCTTTCCAGATGACTACAGGCTTGCGGCGGGCGACCTCCTTCAGACATGAGAAGAACTTCCTGCCGTTGTTCACTCCCTCGATATATATGCCGATGATTTCTGTTTCTTTATCGTTGCCGAAATATTCCAGGTAGTCGGTGGAGTCCAGCACCGCGGCGTTGCCATAGCTCACCGATTTTGAGATATATATTCCATTGATTGGGCCGACGAGGGAAAAGAAGGTTGCGTGTGTTCCGCTCTGGGATATGAATGCTACGTTGCCGCTGCGTCCATATATCTGGTCGATGGAGTGGCTGAGGCCGATGCGCGGGTTGTAGATGCCCATGCAGTTTGGCCCTATCAGATTGAAGTTGGCTTCGTGAGCGATTTTTGCTATTGTTTCTTGAAGCTTACGACCTTCGTCGGTGCCGGATTCGGCGAAACCGGATGTGAAAAGGGCTGCCGCGCCGACGTTCTTATCGATGCAGTCACGTATGATTTGAGGTGTGACAGTGTTCGGCACAGCAATAACGGCATAGTCGATCTCGTCCGGGATGTCCTGCAGCCTGAGGTAGTTCTTAACGCCTAATGATGCTATGCCGGGGAATTCTCTTTCGTCTATTTGTACCGAGTATAGTTTGCCTTGGAAGTGTGCCAGGCTTTTAAGCCACATATAGCCCAGCGCCATCTTGTCTCCCACAACCGCCACCGAGCGAGGATTGAACGCCCGTTCCAGCCGCTTTATTGTACTTTCCAAACCGTTACCTCAGGGTTCGAGGATTATCCGTGCATCGAGGGCCAGTGCGCTATCGCGGTAAGCAAATATGGGGTTAATATCAAGCTCTTTGATATCCGGTTGATTCTCAACAAATTCGGATACCTTAAGCAGGATGTCTTCCAGTATTTCTATATTGGCCGGTTCATGCCCGCGGTAACCCTGCAGGATTGGATATCCCTTTATTTCCTTTATCATTTCCCTGGCATCGCGCTTGGTCAGCGGAACAATTCTAAATGATACGTCCTTCAGTACTTCTACCAGGATGCCGCCCAGCCCGAACATCAAGACCGGTCCGAATTGCTGGTCCTTGCTCATGCCGATGATGACTTCAATCCCCGGCCTAGCCATGGGCTGCACTGAGACTCCGTCTATTTTAGCTTTTGGATGATGCTTCTTGGCCGCGCCGATAATTTCGTCGAACGCCTGGCCCACTTCTCCTTCGTTATTGAGGTTCAGCTTTACACCGCCAACGTCTGTTTTATGCAATATATTCGGTGATACTATCTTTAGAACTATCGGGAAGCCGAATTTCTTGGCGGCAGTGATTGCCTCTTTGCTGGTCTTAGCCAGCTTTATCTCCGTGCACTCTATTCCGGCTTCAGTCAGGATTCTCTTCGATTCCAGCTCTGTGAGAGCGGTCCTGCCTTCTTTTTTTGCCGTGCTTATTATTTTGACTACAGTCATGAGGGGACCCTCCTATTCTGATGGCGGCCCCGAAGGGATTCGGACCCTCGCTCTCCGCCTTGACAGGGCGGCGTGTTAGACCGCTACACTACGGGGCCTTAAAAACAAAAAATTTGGAACTGGTTCCAATCGTGGATTGTAACAATATGGCTTCACCTTGTCAAGTTGATTCCTCGTATGGTAACCTGTTTAGCAGGAGGTTGCATATGGGAAGCCGAGACTTTCGTCATAGAGAAGCTAAAAAACCAAAGAAGGATAGTATTAAAAAAGCTCCTCCTACTACTATCAGTCCTATTTTTGTGCCACCTGCAAATGTTGAAGTGGTAAAGAAGGGCAAGAAAGAGAAACCCGAGGAATAGTGCCGTCATATCTGACGCTTTATCGCAGCGGAGAACTTAAGGATCGAGCGGCACGTGCGCAGGCTATTCTAGAAGATTGCCAGCTCTGCCCGCATCGTTGCCGCGTTAATCGGATTCAGGGTAAAACAGGTATTTGTCATACTGCCGGTGAGGCTATTGTATCCAGCTTCGGCCCTCATTTTGGTGAAGAGAAACCTCTGGTCGGCACTTATGGCTCCGGCACAATCTTTTTCTCGTATTGTAATCTGCGCTGTATCTTCTGCCAGAACCATATCATAAGCCAGCAGGGCGAAGGCGAGCCTGTTGACGCCAAGGTGCTGGCGGGGATGATGCTCTCGCTGGAAAAGCGCGGCTGTCACAATATCAATCTGGTCACCCCCACGCATGTCGTCCCGCAGATACTGGCGGCGCTGGTCGTAGCTGCTGCCGGCGGGTTGTCGATTCCGCTCGTTTACAACTGCGGCGGCTACGAATCGGTAGAGACGCTGAAGCTGCTCGACAGCGTCATCGATATCTACATGCCCGATATGAAATACTCCGACGAGCCGCACGGTCGGGCGTTCTCCGGCGCTAAGAACTATCCGGAGGTGAATCGGAAAGCTGTCAAGGAGATGCATCGTCAGGTCAGTGATTTGCAGTTGGACGATCGTGGCATTGCTACAAAGGGACTTCTTGTTCGACATCTCGTTCTGCCGAATGGAATAGCAGGCACCCACGGCGTGGCGAGCTTCATAGCTAATGAGATTTCTAAAAATACCTATATTAATGTGATGGACCAGTACCGTCCTGCCCATCGTGCGCATGATATACCGAGGATCGCCCGTCCGTTGCATAAAGAGGAGTTTCTGGAGGCGGTGAACATAACATTGGAGAATGGGCTGGAGAGGCTGGATGGTATAGATAGTCGCTCGATTGCGAAGTAGGTAATGTATAATGTCGAGTCGCTCTGCTTTTCGTGCTGAAGTATATGGCCTGGTTCAAGGTGTGAACTATCGCTATTTTGTGCAGCGTCATGCTGAGGCGCTTGGATTGACTGGCTATGCGAAAAACCTGCGTCGTGGCAGTGTCGAGGTGTTTGCCGAGGGGGAGAAGGGTAAACTGGAACAGCTCATAGCTAAGCTGAAAGCCGGGCCGCGGGCGGCGCGCGTTGAGCGGGTGGATGTGGAGTGGTTGGAATACAGTGGCAAGTATCGCGAGTTCGAGATTGTGTTTTAGACAACCTTCTTCCTGAAGGTTACCTCGATGCTCTTAATGTCGCCTACACCTTTGAGGGTGGAGACCATTCCCAGGACGGCGCCGCCGACGATATCTTGTGCGAAGCGATTAAGTGTGATCGGCTCGCCATTCACAAACAGTGTTGTCTCGTCGTTGCGCTTGCCAACGATCTTGGCCTCGATGAGGTCGGCTATGCCTGATATATCATTCAGCTTGAATTGGGGCAGGTCTATGTCGAACCGTTCATCGGTGACTAAAGCCCGTAATTCCTCGGGTTTGCACCGAAGCTCTTTTGCAGTTTCTTTGCGGTGCACCTCTATTTTAGGCACATGAGCGTCGTGGAAGCCTTCAACTATGAGTATATCGAAGTCGGCGCCCATTAAACGCACGATATCCTTGATCGAGGCGTCCTGCTCCAATGATTCTATCAACGCCAGATTTTTCGGGGTGCTGATGAAAACTGCGTCGCTGCCGGCCTGGGCGTAGCGCCAGCTGTCCTTGCCCGGCGTGTCCAGCTCAAGGTCCTGGTGTGTGTGCTTGACCGTTGCCACGCGATAGCCGCGGGATTTAAACTCCGGGATTAATTTTTCTATCAATGTTGTCTTGCCGGATTTTCCCTGGCCTACTATAGAAACTACTGGCAGCATATCACACACTCCTTCTGCTTTATCGAGTCAATTCGCACGGATTGTATTGGGAAACCGTTATATTATCAACCCTCTGTTATCCCCCAGTCTTGGTCCTTCCCATTACGGGAAGGATTCCGGTACCGGAAGGACACCTCTTTTTAAAATTCCTCTCCCTTGAGGGGAGAGGCTAGGTGAGGGTGATTACTCCTCACCGTCGAGCATTATGGCTTTTACCAAGTCGCCCTCTTTAACGGCAGCGACATCCTCCGGCACGATGACCAAAGCATTGGCCATCGACATTGATGTAAGTATGCCGGAGCCCTGCGGCCCGGTCGTTTTCGCATATAATCGGTCGCCTTCCTTGCGCACAATGGCCCGGGCAAAGATGCGACGGCCGTCGCTGTTCTTGATGCGGCTTTCCATTGTTACCTCGACCGTCGGCCGTATTAGATTCGTTTTGCCCATCATCTTGAGTATAGCCGGACGGGCGAACAGCTCGAACGTTATCATGGAACTTACCGGATTTCCCGGCAAACCGAGGTGCGGAACGCCTTTAATTGTGCCGAATGCCAGCGGCTTGCCCGGCTTCATCCTCACCTTCCAGAAAGATATCTCGCCCTGTTTGGCAAGTACATCTTTGACCAGATCATAGTCGCCCATCGAGACGCCGCCGGTGGTGAGCAGCATATCGGCTGAGAGCGCTTCCCTGATCTTTTTATCCAGGTCTTCCTCAGTGTCCCTGGCGATGCCCAGCACGCGGGGGATACCTCCGTAGCGAAGCACCTGCGCCGCTGAGCTGTAACTGTTGCTGTTGTAAATCTGCCCTTCGGAGAGCGGCTGTCCCAGTTCGGCCAGCTCGTCGCCGGTGGCCAGAATGGCGACTACCGGGCGCCGTATGACTTTAACTTTATCCATGCCCAGCGATGCCAGCACTCCGACCTGAGCTGGGCGCAGCACGGCGCCTTTCTGTATTGCTAGCTGTCCTTTGCCGATGTCCTCGCCGGCAAGGCGCACGTTTTTGCCTTTATCAACGGGTTTCAGAATGCCGATTTGCTTCAGAGGCTGTTCGGATCGTTGCGTCTCATCGGTATCTTCAAACGGCACCACGCTGTCGGCACCTTTGGGCAGCGGCGCGCCGGTCATGATGCGTATTGTCTTGTGAGCCTTGACCTCCAGATTAGATACGTCTCCTGCTTTAGCCTCGCCGATGATATCGAGGTAAACGGGAGATGAAGCTGCAGCCCCTGAAGTATCCTGCGCTTTGACGGCGTAGCCGTCCATGGCGGAATTATCCTTCGGCGGGATGTCTATCGAAGAGTAAATATCCTTGGCTAGCACTTGCCCGAGACATTCCAGTATAGGTGTCTCAACACCATCGAGAACTTTGATGTAGCTCAGAACTTTTTCTAATGCTTCTTCGACGCTAATCATGGCTGCCCTTCTCTATAATCGCCTTCGCTCGTTTGAGATCGGCTTCCGAATTGATATTAAACAGGCTGAGGTGCTGCGGGTCGTACCTCTCAATCTCCTCGGTCTCTACATATCTTACATTAATTTCATTAAATAAATCCGATATCTTCAGCTTGCCTTTACTGATCTGTTCCTCCAATGCAGGTATGCAGTTCTTTGAATATACAGCGTGCAGCGGCTCGATTTTATCCCCAATTCTGGGGATGACGGCATCGAAGCCTGGGGCTGAATCGAGGAGGTAGCGCAGCAGGTCGATATTGAGAAATGGCATGTCGCATGCAACAACGAGAGTGTAAAAAGATAATGATGCGTTTATTCCTGTGCAAAGGCCGACTTTTGCTCCGGTGTGCGGATAGGTATCGAGCACCTTTTCTATGTTCAGACTGGGCAGTTGATTCGGTGCGGTACTGACTACGATGATATCGTCTCCCAATTGTGCCAGCGAGTCAATGACCCTCTTGATGAGGTATTTCCCTCCGATTTTTTCCAACGCCTTATTACGCCCCAGCCGTGAGCTTCTTCCGCCGGCAAGTATTATAGCTGTCACGATGTCATTTTAACACTACGGTGAGGTAAAGTGAATTTAGCGGGGGTCGTTTAAGATTCTATCTGACCAACTCAGAGGAGTGGATGTTCAGGATTCCTCCATCATCATCCTGGCTGCCCTCCTCGTCATCTTTCTCGGCAGGCATCTTACCAGAAAAGCAGCTATTATATATCTCTTGCCGGGGATTACGATTGTTTTGCCCTTCATCAGCCCGTGGTATCCCACGGCCGCTACGTCTTCAGGCTCCCATATCCTGTTGAAGAGCCCGCGTATCATTGCCTTTGTGCGTTCCGTTCGCGCCCTCTTCGCAAACCCGGTCCTTACCGGGCCGGGACAGAGCGCTGTCACCGTCACTCCGGTACCGCTCAGCTCCTCGGCTAAGGCTTCAGAGAAGGATAATATGTAGTTCTTGGTAGCGCAGTAGACCGCAACGAGGGGCCCCGGCTGGAAAGCCCCCATTGAGGACACGTTCATGATGCGTCCGTGCCCTCTGGCGATCATCCCGGGCAGAAAGAGCTTCGTCAGGTGCGTTGGAGATACCATGTTGACCTGCATCATCTCCAGTTCATCTTTAAGGTTTGTATTGGAGAAGGTACCATAAGTGCCAAAACCTGCGTTATTGACCAGGATATCGATGGTGATGCCCTCTGTCTGAACTTGCTCGAATATCTCTTGAGGGGAAGCTGGTGCTGACAGGTCCTTGGCGATGACTTTGGCGGATACCCCGTGTTCCGATGTCAGTTGTGCTGCGATTTTTTGAAGATCGTCTCTGCTTCTGGCTACCAATACGAGGTTGTATCCGTCGCGTGCAAAGCACTTGGCTAACTCATACCCGATGCCGCTTGATGCCCCGGTAACAAGTGCCGTCTTTCCATCACCAGGCTTTAACATAATATCTAATCTGTCCAAAAGCAGCGATGTATCTGAGGTTCAAATAGCGGCGATCCTATACCGCTCGTTTTGGGTTTCTGAATTGTATCCCCACTATCGTCATCTGTCAAACATGAGTTTTGTACTGACGAAAGCGGAGTGCATCTTACCGGGTGGTAATCTGGTCGTCTGCAAGTACTGGTCGAGCGTTTAAATCTGCGTTCATTTAATATAGTTAATTACGCCTTCATTCCTCGGCGATGCGACCGGATTTGCACAGTCTTTGTATCCCAGTGCTACCGTGCAGACATGGCTGTACCCGTTTGGAATACCCAGTTTCTTTTTCAGCTCATCGCCCTTTTCCGAGGCAAAAAGGAAAGCTGAGGAGGTAATAATACACGAGCCAATATTCAGTGATTCTGCAGCCAGTGCAATGTTTTCTGCCGCTGCACCGCAATCTATTTGAGCGAATTTGGCCTTGTCATCTGCTGAAATCAATATGACTGTCGGAGCATTGTGAAAGGTATGATAGTCAGGGATGCTCGCTCTTTGCACCAGCAGATCAACGCTGGAATTTATCAAGTTTTCTTTGATGATATTCACCATTTTGTTAAGCATAACTTTGTCTTGTATCACGGTGAAGTGCCATTTCTGCTGGTTCATGGCATTGGGCGCATGCAGGGCGCAGTCTAATATTTGTTTTAATTCAGAATCGGCTATTTGTTTTGCTTTATATTGCCTTATGCTTCTTCTGTTGAGGATGACCTTCAATGTTTCATTCATGTTTCAACCTCTTTTTCGCTTTTGTGCCGCCTGATGGCCGGGCTTAATTCTGCGGTTAATTATAGTGTCGTCTGCTGTGACTCGTCAGCCTGTTCACTCATAGTGAGTCCACATCCGAATTATTTTCACAACATGTTCCTCGTCGAGCACCTGATATACCAGACGATGCTGGATGTTGATCCTGCGGGAATAAGCACCCGCCAGATCGCCGACAAGTTTTTCGTAAGGCGGGTGCGCCTGATACGGGTTTGCACGCAGAACCTTGAGCAACCTCTCTGCTTTGGGTTTCAATCCCGCCGATGCCAGGTTCTGGGCGTCTTTCTCGGCCTGCCTGGTGAAGACAACCTTCCAATTTACCAATCGGGTTCCTTATAGCATTCATCTACGGGTGTAGCTAAGCCTTCCCGTATGGATTCCCTCATGCCGGGGATCGAAAGCAGGTATAGTGTCTCCTGAACTGCACGCCAGTCATCTTCCGAGACGAGAACGGCGTTGGCCCTCTTGCCTGTTATGAAGATGGGTTCGTGTGATGCCGCCGCTTCATCGATAAGGCGATACAATTTAGCCCTGGCATCTGTTGCTTTGAATGTAGTCATTGTTGCCCTCTTTAAATTGGTGCACTTATGGTACGCTATTGCGTACGATTTGTCAATATTCGAAGTGGTTCAAGAGATGTCCTTCCGGTACCGGAAGGGCCGGGGGAATCGGGGGAATTGATCTTGGTGGCAGTGTCGCTACGAGGAGCTACAGGCGACGAAGTAATCTCAACGAATATTAGCAGCTACTTTCTCTCTTTTGCCCAGTATGTTTGCTTATGCCCTTTGGCTTCATATTCGGCTACGAGTCGAAGCGCTTCTGCTTCCACCAGTCCGCTTTTGACCATGAACACATTTCCGTTGTCGTCCTGGCGACAGACAGACCAGCTGGGATTGCCGGTTTCTCCAGTAGAGCCTTCAATATGGCGATCTTTGTTTTTCATGTTTATATTCACGCTAATGGCGTGTTCGCGCTCGTTATCAGGGGGCTCTTTCTTCTAAAGGAATTATATAACATGTATGCCACGCTGGTTAAAACGATGATCGAGGCTACGACGTGAAAGAACAATTCGATCGTTTTACAGGATGACAGCAGACCCATCCGCGAAAGCATCCAGTTCCAGTCATGTATTCCCCCGATGAGCGGGAGGATTTGCTCCTGAGCATCGCCGATATACCTTGCCATATACATCATGCTTTCTCCAAACCACAGGCCGCAGAAGGCCGATTCGTATTTCTGGCGGCGGTAGAGGAAGTACAGCGCTAAAGCCATGGGGATGAAAAGCTGAAAGATAGTGCCGCCCAGGAAATGCAGCCATTCTCCGAAGAAAGTGAACATGAAATGCCCGCCCTCATGTATCAGCAGGTTTAACCAGTCTATGAAGTGGAACTCGTATGCGAACACCAGCCAGAAGGCGTAGGGCACGAGGCAGAGCGCAAGAATTCTCTTAAATAACAGCATTGCTATCTTCGCTGGCTCTTATAGAGACGCCCTTGTATTCGTGAAACATATGCCTGTATCCGCCACAACGGGCCGGTGCTGGTACAATACACTCTTCGGTACACTGCTTGATGAATATTTTTAAGAGTTGACTTCTGTGAGCTGTTGAGCTGTGACGAATACTGTTTCTGAACTTTACGAATCGATTCGAGGAACGCGGCCCAGCCGTCGGTTAAGCCGTTGAGTGCACGCATTCCACTTCTCAACTCCCCGGCTGCAAGTGAATTCCCGCTTACCTCAAGCGCCGCGATGAGATCGCTGGTGGTCTGGAAAAGCTCCTCATTTGATTTAAACATGTGTGACCTCTATTTCCGGCCAACGTAGATGCCATACCCGAAATAGTTGGCGTTGTCTCTGAAGAACCGGTTCATGGTTATCATCCGTTTTCGCACTCGTCCGTTCGTGACATACCTGAGCGCAACCCTGGCTGTGTTCACCAGCCCTTCATCGGCCATCATCCCCCGCATACCACGAAAGTCCATAGTCCCGGCGATGGTATTGAGCTCCCTGACGCCGAGCTCCGTAAGCAGGTTCTCCCAGCCCTCATATGTATGGGCGTTCGACATACAGTAGGCGCAGATTACTGTGGAGACTTCCGCCATAAACTGGGCTGTCGGTTCAGCTCTCCAGCTCAACTCAAGCCACCCCAGATATCCCACCGGCTTGGTCACTCGGATAGCTTCTTGAATTGCCTTTCGCTTGTCGTCCACGAGGACAAGCATGGCCTGGGATATCGCGGCATCGAACTCATTGTCCGGAAAGGGCATGTTCAACGCGTCCCCTATTTGAAACGTGACCTTCCCTTCAAGCCCTTTCCTTCTGGCCAGACGGGTTGCGTGACCAACCAGGTCCTCGCAGATGTCTAGGCCAACTACCTGACAGCCATATCTCTCAGCCAGATAGACCGCGCTCGTTCCTTTCCCGCAAGCTATGTCTACTACCTTTGTCTTGCTGTCAAGGTGACAGGCCTCCGCCAGTTTTCGGGTAGCGGCGAATCCCCCGGGATGAATCACGATCATCCCGACGTGCCTGGCCATGAAGTCAAAGATGTCGCACTTCTCGACCGTGCACTGAGCCGTTGCGCATGCGTTATCGGTGTTCATGTCACTCCTTGCAGCATAGCTTTTCAGTCGGGTTCGTCAGTTGACTCGTACTCCTCGAGCAGCCCGGGGTCCTGTGTCTCTGGTTTGAAAGTCTTTATCGTTACCAGGTGAATAGTAACGCCCCCCGCGATAGCAAGCAGAATCAACTGTACCCACCACAGCGATACCGCCCACACTGAATAGCCGATTGTCAGCCACAACAGCAGAATTGTGAACAGCTTTTGCCTGAGAGGTATGCCCTTTCCTTCCCGATAGTTTCTGATGTATTGTCCGCACCAGCGGTTGGTCATCAACCAGTGATAGAACCTTTTTGAGCCGCGCGCGTAGCATATGGCGGCCAGAAGCAGAAATGGGGTGGTCGGCAGCACAGGCAGGAACATGCCGAGGATAGCCAGCGCCACAGAGATGGTACCTATGAGGATCAGCAGTTTTTTAATAAGCTCTTTCATGTCCCCTCATTTTACCGCTATCACCAGCATTTCGAAATCCTCGGTCGTCAGTTTATCATTCCGGCTGAAAGCTCCGAGCTTCGCGCCGTATATATCGATAGTCTTGAAATCCAGCGTCTTTAAAAGCCATGTGAGTTCACTTGGCACATAGTAGCGCTCGTTACAGGTTAATTCCTTTTTAGTTCCCGCATCGTCCTCGAACACGACGGTGTTGTGGTCCCGGAACGTCATCAGATCGAAAGAACAATTTTTACACGCTGAATTGCCTTCTTTGGCCGCGGACTCATAAAATTCTTTGACGGAATGAAAAAGCGGAAATAACCCGTTCAATGTCGTGAATATAAACTTGCCCTTATCTTTTAACGCCTTTGTCGCGTTCTTTAATATTTCAAAATTCATCTCATCCGTTTCCATTAAAGAAAACCCGCCCTCACAGAGCATGATCGCCAGATCGAACTCGCCTTCAAAGGGAAGGTTTCTGGCGTCATGTTTCTGAAAATCAATGTTCAGATCAAGTTCTTTTGCTTTTTCCTTTGCCCTTTTTAGCTGTGATTCCGACAGGTCGATCCCGACGACTTTGTATCCCCTTCTGGTTAGTTCGATTGTGTGCCTGCCGGTGCCGCATCCGATATCGAGAATCTTTACCGTCTTGTTGTATCCGATTTCCTTCTCGATGAAATCGCACTCTCCGACGGTTCCCTGCGTGTAAATCTCGTTATCGTATTTCACCCCGTAGTTCTCAAACAGCTCTTCGTACCATTGTTTCATGTAGTTGTGTCCTCTATTTCATCAGCTTGGCCAGCTCTCCGCCCCAAGCCCGCGCTCGCTCCACCTCTCCCTCCTTGAGCGGGCCGTACGTGCCCTTCACAAGGAATTTCTGCGGCTTGGTGACCTTGCTGTATCCCACTCGCTCCAGCCCCCTCATGATCGCGGACGCGGAGCCGCCGGGCGACCACTTAAAGCGCGTGTCGAATGCGGCGGCTCTTCCCTTTCCTTTTGGCAGCGCGGCGAGCCACGAGCGCATGGACGGATGCGAGAGATCAGGAGGCTTTGGCGCCTTCTTGTCCTTGGTGTTTGCTAGGCTTTTCCGCACCTGGTCGGAAGGAAGCCGGAAGGCCATCACGGGAGCGCCCGCCACTATAAGGTCGGCGTCCGCCGTAACCGCGGCGGTAGCCTCGGCGGTGGAGAGCGCCCGCGCCTCGGGCCCTATGCCTTCCGCTATAGCGCGGGCGATGGCCGCGGTGTTGCCCCACAGGGATTCGTAAACGACGATAGCTTTCATCTCAGCCTCCTTTATTGCTGGCAAGGTGGAGAGAACATTACAAGACAGGATAACGACCATGCCCGGCCGTAAATGCTGGGATGGAGCCCTGAAACGCATTCCTTCACAATGGTGCTATTCCGCTTGAATGCCTGCAGCGACAGTTTCGGGCTCGCTGCTTCTATCCTTATGGACTCCTGTTTTGGTCTTCCTCCTGTTGATGTAGAAAAGGCACTTGAAGGAGAGGACAGACGCAATACAGCCGGCGATACCCCATAGCAGGTTGAATGACCAGTAAAGGACGGGCGCCAGCGGTGAATCTGTGGCAACGTTGTCGAAGATTTTACCGCTTGACTCTAATCCGACTATGCCGCCGTTACCCATGAAGAAGAGCACGTTATAGAGCTGCAGCGCGCCGCACACACCAAGCAGGGTGAAGGCTTGCTTCTCTTGGCCGCGCCACAGTTTCACCAGCCCCACAATGGCGAGGATGCTTACTATCCAGAATGAAACCTCGGCCAGTATCCAGAATCGCGTCATATAGCCGTAATCAAGGTCGGATGAGTGGTAGCCCCACCAGATTGCGAAGTATGGCAGATGCGCCTCTGTCCCCTGACATACACCGTTCGAGCACAGAGGATCGAAAACGGATGACTTGAGTACAAGGGCGGGTACCTGCCAGATGATGTTGAAGAACACGGCGATGATGAACCACTGCATGACAAATCCGCGCCAGCGTACTTCCTTCGGGTAGTGCAGAAACAGCGGGGAGAATATGGCTATTACGACAATGGGCAGGGCGGTGAGCATGGCCGCGCGCGCCGTGAAGATGACGTCAAGATCAGCCTGCCGCTGGGCGACCACCCAGACGACATATACGATAGGGATCGCGACAAGGATAAGCAGGGCCTGTATTATCCGCGTTTTCTTGAGGTGACTGGTGGCAATGCTGATGGCGGAGTTTGTTGTGAACATCCGCTGAGGATCCCTGGCAGGTGACGGTTTTTCATTTCTGAGGCCGTTTTCCATAGTATCCTCCTTTTTAAAATTAGGTTTTTAAACTGCTGCTATGGTGTCATATTACAGATGTTGATGATGTCGGTCAAGAGAAAAACTATATTGCTGGCCAAGGCACTGAACTGCCGGGTTTTCCTCGTCCTCTGCCCATCGCGACGGATTATCCATTATATATTGGCGAATGAGATTCAGGGAAGCGTCGTCGCGGATGACGTGTTCATAATAATTGCGTTGCCAGATTCTATAACCCAAGACGTTGTTTGATGCATTGTAACATTTTGTAACGGCGGATTTGAACGATCTGATAATGGTCGGCAGAGATCCGGTGACAGATTTGCCGAATCGTTCTACCGTAGGGGCACGGCATGCCGTGCCCCTACCATCATGTAACGCGATGATCCCGTGAACATGGTTTGGCATGACGACGAATTCATCCAATTCGATGTGGGGGAAATGTGCGGGGATGTCCTTCCAACATTTCTCTGCCGTCAGGCCGGCATCGTTTAAAACCATTTTCCCGTCCGAAATATCGCCGAACAGGCACGCGCGATCCTTGAGGCAAACGGTCACAAAATATGCACCTTCCCGCGTGTAATCGTACTCTTGCAGGCGCAGCGAATGGCGATTGTGTTTATCCGAATCGTGGCGCGTGCTCATGATCTCTTGCCTACCCGATGCTTTCCACTGTAGCTAGGCTTTGTCGCTATGTTCCACAGTTATGACCACTTTCCCCCGGGCGTGTCCTTTGGCGTAGTACCGGAAAGCCTCCGGGACCTCGCTTAACGGATAGCGTCTGTCGATAACGGGTTTCACCTTGCCGGCTTCGATAAGCTCTGTGATAAAGACCAGGTCGCTCTGGTTTATTTGGAGGTTTATTACTGCCACTTTCTTACCGCTGTTCTTGAATATCCGCGGCCCGATGAAGAACTCCTGGAAAAGCCGCGATGGGGAAGGGCCCGCGGTGCTGACGTAGATTCCTCCAGGGCTTAAGGAGCGCTTGATGGCGCAAATAGAGGGGCTTTTCCTGACGGCGAAGATCAGGTCGTAGTGCTGCCCGTTCCTGGTGCAGTCTTCTTTCGTATAGTCGATGACGTGGTCTGCGCCGAGCGAGCGTACCAGTTCCAGGTTCCTCGTGCTGCACACGCCGGTCACCTCCGCCCCGTAGTATTTGGCGATCTGCACTGCGAACGTCCCGATGCCGCCGGACGCGCTGTAAATCAAGGCCTTCTGACCGGCCTTGATTTTCCCGTAATCGCGCAGGCCCACCAGGGCCACAAGGGCCGATTCCGGCACGGCCGCTGCTTCTTCGAACGATAGATTGGCCGGTTTCAAGGCCAGCAGGTTCTCCGGAGAGCATACATACTCGGCGAAAGCGCCCTTGACGCGCCCGAACATGTCCCCGTAAACCTCATCGCCGGGCTTAAACTGCTTTACATCTCTGCCGATGGCAACCACCCGTCCCGCCATATCTGATCCCGGTATCCCGGTATCCGGCATCACTTTCTTTCCGATCAGGCGAAAGAGAAAGAATCTGTTGTTCACGAAAATCTGGTTGCTGAAGGTTACGGATGACGCATGAACTTCCACCAGGACTTCATTGTCCTTGGGAACCGGTTTCTCCACCTCTTTTAATTCAATTGCCTTCGGTAATCCGTATTTTGTGCATACGATGGCTTTCATGAGGACCTTCCTTATCCTAGTGTTATAACCAATATCACTAGAATTATCATCATCACGACAGGTATCACTAAATACAATGCTACGAGCCACCATTTTGCTTTACTTAGCTTCTTGTATTGACGTTCCTCTTGGTCGGCTCGCCATTTGTTCAGGGCGTCCAGTCGCGCTTTTTCGTCTGGCCATCCTCCCGGCGGGGGCTCTAATGCCTTAGAGACTCGGCGAGACATTATAGGCATCATTATTGAAAAAGGTAGAACCCACGCTAAACCAATTGCAGCAGAAAGCCAAACGTGATGGGAAAAGACATAGACTGACCATGATACTGATCCTGCAAATATGTACATATATAAACAAACGATGACATTTAATTTCTTACGTTCACTACTAGTAATAGGACGAGAACCCCTAAAGGAATCTTTGCTTGTTCGTTTAATCCAAATTGCCCAAATAAATGACATTATCCATGGGAGTAATAAAAATATTGCTATTGGGACGAGTACCGCTGCAAGTTTCATTTATTTCTCACGTTTCACTTTAATTTTTTTGACTAGTTGTAGTCCGCCCCTCTGCTCCCATGCCCCCCCGCTATGGCGCGGGCGCTGGCCGCGGTGTTGCCCCGCAGGGATTCATAAACGCCGATGGCTTTCATCTTTTCCTTCTTTTATGTTGACGTAGTATTTCCTTAGCTATTTGGATAAACAACTTGCTATTATTGCCACTATGATACAAATGAGAATAATAAGCGGTATTCCAATCACCAGATACCGCTTCATTCCCTTTAGGAAGTCTTCTGATTGAATATCCGCTCGTTTATTCAAAGCATCGAGTTCAGTTTTGGAGTCCGGATATCCTTCCGGAGGAGGTGTTGGTAACTTCGAGGCTTTTCGAGTTCCCATGGATAAGGTTATTGAGACAATGGCAATTCCTGCTAGTCCGATAGAAATAGAGAGCCAAAAGTTGCTGGAGAAGACATAAACTGCCCAGGATATTGATGCTACAAGTGCGCACATGTACACATAAACGAAAGTAATAAGTTTCTTGCGTTTATTGGCGGTCATAGGATGTGAGTTCTTAAAAGGATCTTTGCCTTTTGTTCCGTATCGTATTGCCATGACGACCTGCATTATGGTTGGAATCAAGAATATCGCTAACGGAATTAAGATTGCTGCAATCTTCATGTATTCCCTTTCATAACTTGCGAGGTGAAGAAGTATTTTAAACGGTAGAAAGCTTTATCCCCTCAGCGTCGCGCCGAGCTCTTTTGTCAGCCGTTCCAGTATCTTCCCTTGCGCCTTGTCCACCTCTTCGTCGGTCAGGGTGCGGTCGGGGGACTGGTAGGAGATGCTCAGGGCCAGGGATTTCTTGCCCTGCGGCACCTGCTTGCCGGTGTAGACGTCAAAGAGGGTGACCCTGGCGGCGAGGGGCGATTTGCCGATGATATCTATGACCTTCTGCGAAGGTGTTTCGACATCGAGGATTATGGCGATGTCCCGTAACACGGCGGGGAACCTGGGCAGGGCGCGGAATTTCCTCTCGCTCGATGTGGCGGCGAGGAGCTTCTCCATGTCGATCTCGAAGAGGCAGATGGTCTGCGGGTCGATGTCGTACTGCTCGGCGAGGCGCGGGTGCAGCTCGCCCAGTATCCCTATCGATTTCTTGTTGACGACGATGGCGGCCTGGCGCGCTGGTACTAGTGTTTTATCTGTAGATGATGTGTATTCGGCGTCGATGCCTAATCGTTCCATCAATGTTTCGACGATGCCCTTGGCGTCGAAGAAATCCATGGCGCCGCCGTCGCCGTGCCATGAGCGCTTGTGGCGCGGGCCGCACATGATGCCAGCGAGCATCTCGAGCTCATGCGGCAGGTCGTTCTTTTTGGGGATGTAAACACGGCTGGCCTCGAAGAGCCGGATACCGTCTGTCTCGTGCTTGAGGTTGGAGGCCAGCGTGCTGAGCAGGCCCGGCCTGAGCGAGGTGCGCATGTACTCCTGCTCAGGGGTTATCGGGTTGGCCAGCCTGAGCGGCTTTGCCTCGCGGTCGAAGCGTTTCAGCGCCTCGAGGCTGGTGAGCGAGTAGGCGATTATCTCCTGCATGCCGCAGCCGGCCAGTATATCGGCCACGTCGCGGCGCAGAGTGCGCATCGGGTCCGGCACGTGGTGCGGCAGCGCGCCGCTGGGCAGGGTGGTGGGCAGGTTGTCGTAGCCGATGATGCGGGCGATCTCCTCGATGACGTCCTCGGCCAGCCTGACGTCGGTGCGCCAGTACGGCACGGTCACCGAAAGCTCGTCCGGTTTGACTTTATTACATTCAAATCCCAGCGATGTGAGCACCTTTGTGACATTCTCAATCGGTATCTTAACGCCGAGCACGCGCTCGACCTTGCTTAGCTTGAGGTCGATCTTGTGAGGCGGACGCCTGCCGGGGTAAACATCGATGATGCTTTTAGCGATAACGCCGCCCCCGAGCTGAGCCAGAAGCTGGGTGGCGCGGCGCAGCGCGTGCAGGGGCAGCTCGGGGCTCAGGCCTTTCTCGAAACGGAGCGAGGCCTCGCTGCGCAGCTTGAAGCGGGCGGAGGTGCGCCGTATGCTGGCGGGGTTGAAGTTGGCCGATTCGAGAAGAACATTCGTTGTCGCATCGGACACTTCGCTATTGGCGCCGCCCATGACGCCGGCCACGGCTACAGGCCCTGCGCCGTCGTTTATCATGAGCGTGTCGTTCGTCAACTCGTGTTTGACATCGTCTAGCGTTGACATGTAATCGCCGCCGCGGGCGCGCTTCACAATTATCTTGCCTTTGGCCAGCTTTTCAAAGTTGAAGGCGTGCAGCGGCTGGCCGAATTCCAACATTACATAATTAGTGACATCCACTACGTTGTTTATCGGGCGCATGCCGCAGGCTGTCAGGCGCTGCTGCATCCATGCAGGCGACGGCCCGACTTTGATGTCGGTGACCAGGCTGGCGCAGTAGCGCGGGCACAGGTCGGCGTCCGCTATCTCTACCGCGGCTTTCGACTCGATCGGCATTTCCGCCTCTTTGTAGTCGAGGCTTGGCAGCTTCATCGATTTGCCGGTTATGGCCGCTACCTCGCGCGCTATGCCGATGACCGAGAGCAGGTCGGGGCGGTTAGCCGTCGTCTCCACATCAAGTATCGCATCCCCCAGGTAGCTGTCGAGGGGCGTGCCGATTGGAGCGTCGCTTGGTAAAACAAGGATGCCCTTATGGCTCTGGGAAATGCCCAGCTCGCACTCGGAGCAGACCATGCCCTGGGATTCGACGCCGCGTATCTTGGCCTTCTTCAGTTTCGACTTCTTGCCCGTGGCCGGGTCGACGAGCTCGGCGCCCGTGCGGGCGAAGGCTATCCGCTGACCGCAGGCCACGTTGGGCGCGCCGCAGACCACGGTGAACCGCTCCGTTTTGACATCGACGGTTACCAAAGTGAGCTTGTCGGCGTTCGGGTGCGGCTCCACCGTCAGCACCTCGGCGACGAAGATGTTGTCCCAGCCGCCGGCGGTCTCTACGGCTCCCACCTCGGCGCCGGCCATGGTCAGTTTATGCGCCAGTTCGGTGACCGGTATGTCGATGTCGACGTATTCTTTGAGCCAGCTTATCGGTGCTTTCATTCGATTAAGACTTATCAACCCCCTGTATCCCCCACTCTTGGGGGAATTTATAAATAGGGGACACCCCTATAACCCCGGCAGGAGAATCTCTCCTGCACCTCTCCTTTCGCCCCACCAGGTAGGGGCACTGCTTGCCGTGCCCAACTCAATTCCCTCTCCCCCACAGGGGAGAGGGTCAGGGTGAGGGCCTACTAAAATTGCTTTAAAAATCTAAGGTCGTTGCCGTAGAACAACCTGATATCGTCTATGCCGTACAGCAGCATGGATATGCGCTCCACTCCCAGGCCGAAGGCGTAGCCGGTGTATCGCTCGGGATCGTAGCCCACGTTGCGCAATACCTGGGGGTGCACCATTCCGGCGCCCAGTATCTCGATCCAGCCGGTATCCAAGCACAGGTGGCACCCTTTACCCCCGCAGACGAAGCAGTCGATGGCCATCTCCACGCCCGGCTCGACGAACGGGAAGTAGTCGCAGCGGAACCTTACTTTCCGCTCCTCGCCGAATAAGCGCCTGGCGAATTCATAAAGCGTACCTTTGAGATCGGAAAACGTTATATGCTCGTCGACGGCCAGCCCCTCGATCTGATAGAACATGGCCTCATGTCTGGCGTCCGTGGCCTCGTATCTGTAACATTTGCCCGGGACGACAACTCTCACTGGAGGCTTAGTCTTCTCCATCACACGTATCTGCATCGGCGATGTGTGTGTTCTGAGAAGCATGTGACGCTCGCCCTTTTCGTTTCTATGGTCGATCCAGAACGTATCCCACATATCGCGGGCAGGGTGGTCGGCCGGGATATTCAAGTTGTCGAAGTTGTAATGCTCCCACTCTACTTCAGGGCCTTCCGCGACCTGGAATCCAAGCGATAAGAATACATCGCAGATTTCACGCAGCATCTTTGTTGTAGGGTGCAGACTCCCGATAGAAACCGGACGGCCGGGGAGTGTCACATCGAACCTCTCCCCTTTGATCTCCTTGGCTGCTGTCTCCATCTCCTCATAGAGCTGTTCCTTCATGGCAGTGAGGTTTTCTTTGTAGAGCATTTCCAGCATATCTTTAACGTCGTTAGCAAAGGCGCCTACAGCCTTGCGCTGCTCTGGTGAAAGGGTTGAAACGCTGCGCAAAATGTTAGTGAGCTCGCTCTTCTTACCGAGGTGCGAGACGCGCCAGGCCTCTAATTCCTTGAGGTTGGCGATATGATTAAGCTCATTGAGGGCTTTTGCTTTTATTGTTTCGAGTTTCTTGAGCATATCGTCTGCTATTATAGGCTAGGTATAGATAGGGGTCAAGGAGAAGCTCTCTTTCTCACCATCACCCTAGCTCTCTCCCCTTCTAGTAAGTACTAGGTAGTGAGTAGGAGATAGTGGCGATTCACGGTTGCCATCTGATAAATCCAGCCCTCTCCCCTCAGGGGAGAGGTAGTTTAAGAAAAGAGGTGCAGGAGAAAAAGTCTCCTGCTGGGGTTTTAGGGGTGTCCCCTATCAATTTAAAAAATCCCCCAAGTATGGGGGATTAAGGGGGTTGGACAATTGATTTTTCAACGCATACTGTAAGTAAAATGGAGACAAAAGAAGAAGCACCATCGCTCGTAGGGTGCTTCTTTATACTCCGATTCTTGATCAGCTCTTCTTAACGATGGCCACGACCTTCGAGAAGGCGTTGGGATCACGCACGGCCATATCTGCCAGGACCTTGCGGTTGATTTCCACTCCGGCTTTGTTAAGGCCGTCGATGAAAGTGCTATATGAAAGGCCTTCGCTCCGGACTGCAGCGTTGATTCGAGTGATCCAGAGGCTTCTGAAATCTCCCTTGCGCTGGCGGCGGTGGACGAAAGCATAGTGCAGGGAATGCATCATGGCTTCGTTCGCTGCTTTATAGTGTATGTGTCTGGCTGCGCGCTGCCCTTTTGTAATATTTAATATTTTTTTGTGCCGGCTGTGTGCGGCAACATTACCTAATGCTCGTGTCAACTAAATCCTCCTTAAGAGTAGGGAAGAAGCCTCTTGATCTTCGCCTTAAAAGACGGATGCAGAGGGAGCTTCTCATCGTAGGCCATCTTGGCTCGTTTCGATTTATTCCTGCGCAGGTGGCTCTTACCACCTTTCATGCGCATTATCTTTCCTGACCCGGTTACATGGAACCGAGCTTTAGCTGGTTTATGAGTCTTAAGTTTGGGCATCCATTGGCTCCTTGTCTTTTTCTGTAACTGCTTGTTCCTGTGCCGGCTTTTTGATTTTCCCCGTGGAGAGAATCATAATCATACGCCTGCCATCCATAATCGCGGACCTTTCTATTACTACCTCTCCTTCCAGGTCTTTGGCCAGCCTGTCGAGCAATGCCTTCCCGAGTTCCGGGTGAGTTATCTCCCGTCCGCGGAAGATGATCGACACTTTTACTTTATCGCCCTCGCCAAGGAGCTTCCTGATAGTCTTGGTCTTGAATTCGATATCGTGGTCACCGATCTTAGGCCTTAACTGGACCTCTCGAATATTAATGGATTTCTGTTTCTTCCTGGCCTCGCGTTCTTTCTTAGTCTGTTCGTATTTAAACTTTCCGTAATCGATGAGGCGGCATACTGGGGGGACCGCTTGAGGAGCTACCTCAACAATATCATATCCTCGTTCATTTGCTATCTCTCGCGCTTTAAAGAGTGGCATCGTTCCAAGCTGTTCGCCTGTTTCACTGATTAACCGTACCTCTTTGCCGATGATCTGCTGGTTTACTCTATACTTCTTATTTATGCCTGTCCCCCTTAAGATAGTGTGTTATACAGAATCGAAATATACTATTTCTTACCTGAAAAATCAAGCCGTTTTGTTAGAAACGGCGTCTTTTGCCATGGCCTTGAACTCCGCCACCGACTTTCGTCCCAGGTCTTGGCCGGTGCGCAGGCGTATCGACACGCTGTCGGCAGCCATCTCCTTGTCGCCGACGACCAGCATGTATGGTATCTTCTGAAGTTGTGCTTCCCGGATCTTGGAGTTCATCCTCTCCGGGCGTGCGTCGACCTGAACGCGCAGGCCATCCGCCTTGAGCTCCGTTTCCAGCTTACTTGCGTATTCGAGATGTCGGTCGGCAATCGGTATGATCATCACCTGAACTGGCGAAAGCCAGACAGGGAAGGCTCCGCCGTAGTGCTCCACGAGAACGCCGAAGAAGCGCTCCAGGCTCCCCATGAGTGCCCGGTGCACCATGTAAGGCCGCCGCTCCTTGCCGTCCTCGCCGATGAATGTCATATCGAACCGCTCCGGCAGATTGAAGTCGAATTGTATTGTGGAGCACTGCCAGGCCCGTCCCAGCACGTCCTTAATCTTGATATCGATCTTGGGCCCGTAGAATACCGCCTCGCCCTCTTTGCGTTCGTGCGGCAGGTTCCGCGCCTCCAGCGCTTTGATCAGGAAAGCCTCAGCCTTCTGCCACATGTCGTCGCTTCCGGCATATTTGCCCGGGTTCTGCGGATCGCGCACGCTTAACTCCATCTTGTAGTCTTCGAAACCGAAGGCGCGTAATATGCTGAGGCAGAAGTCCAGGACGCGCTGAATCTCGCCCTCGATCTGCTCCGGTGTGCAGATGATGTGCGCATCGTCCTGAGTGAAGCCGCGCACCCGCAGCAGGCCGTGCAGCGTACCGCTGCGCTCGTAGCGATATACCGTCCCCAGCTCGGCCCAGCGCAGCGGCAGCTCGCGATAGGAGCGCAGCTTGGTCTTGTAAATCATGATATGGAACGGGCAGTTCATGGGCTTGATGTAGTAGTCCTGCTCGTCGATCTCCATCGGAGAGTACATGCTGTCCTTGTAAAAGCCCAGGTGGCCTGAGGTCTCCCAGAGTTGCGCCCGGCCGATGTGCGGGGTGAACACGATATCGTAACCGCTTTCGAGGTGCCGTTTGCGCCAGTAATCCTCGATCAGCACCCGTATCAGCCCGCCTTTGGGATGCCAGTAGGCCAGCCCGGCCCCAGCTTCCTCGTGGAAACTTACCAGGTCCAGCTGCTTGATCAGCCGGCGATGGTCGCGGGCCTCGATCTCAGCCAGCTTCTTGATGTGCTCATCCAGTTCAGCCTGCGTCTCGAAGGCGGCGCCGTAGATGCGCTGCAGCATGGGTCGTTTTTCGTCTCCCCGCCAGTATGCTCCGGCGATGTTCAACAGCTTAAACGCCTTCACCTCTCCGGTCGACTTAATGTGCGGCCCGCGGCACAGGTCTGTGAACTTCCCCTGTCGATAAATGCTGACACGCTCTTCTGCTATCTCGTCGATGAGCTCAAGCTTGTACGGCTGGTTGGCGAAGATGCGCCGCGCCTCGTCCTTTTTCATTTCTTCGTGGGTAAATGGCACATTCTGTGAGACTATCTTCGCCATCAGCTTTTCGATTGACGGCAGATCTTCGGGGGTTAAAGGTCGCGGCAGTTCGAAGTCATAGTAGAAGCCGTTCTCAATCACAGGCCCAATGCCGAATTTGGCATCGGGGAATAATGACTGAACCGCCTCGGCCATTATGTGTGATGCCGAGTGTCTTAGCTGCTCTATATGCTCTGCTTGCTCGCTCATAATACGCTGTTTCGTTTCGGTCTTTCTTAATTCAATCAATAGCCTCTCGCCCTAAAAGGAACGAGAGGCTCGCTCGAACGGACGAATTGCATGGTGGGCGGTATTGGAGTCGAACCAACGACCTCTGCGATGTCAACGCAGCACTCTTACCAACTGAGCTAACCGCCCTCTGCATTGCTTTATATTCGAAGTGTACAAAAATCGCTATGTGAAGTCAAGCTTACCGTTTTAATTTAGAGAACCTGTGAAAGAGGGATGCAGGATTCTTCCTGACTGGGGGCCTCTATCTTTTTCTAGAACAATCGTTAATTAAAATCGGGAAGTCCAGAGGGATCACCCTCTGGTGGGGGTTTGGGGGTATCCCCCAATTTTCAAAGTCCCCCAAAGTATGGGGGACAACAGGGGGTTGGATAAATGTTGATTCACCCCCGTCGACGGAAAAGTAGTGTCCTTCCGCGGAATCCTTCCCGAAATGGGAAGGACCAAGATTGGGGGTCAGGGGGGTTGACTTATGTTGACTGTTATGTCTCATCTGACTGGAATAGAGGTGCAGGATACTTCATGCTGGGGTTATAGGGGTGTCCCCTATCTTTTTCCTATTCCCCCATGACTGGGGGATAACAGGGGGTTGATTCGAACTTAATTTGAACTTCCTTAGATTGAACTCAGTAATATTTTATGATAAACTCATGCGCGTGGGGCTGTAGCTCAACCGGGAGAGCGTTTGACTGGCAGTCAAAAGGTCGGGGGTTCGACCCCCCCCAGCTCCACCAAATCTAACACCAACGTAAAATCTCCTTATAAAAATCATTAACATAATGCCTTAATTTCCCAAAAAGTAAACGGAAAGTAAACCGCCGTTTTCAAACAGCCTCATTTTCCTTCGTGGGTGCTAACATTTCATCAAACCGCTTTGCCGCTGCCTTTTGCAGTCCAGGTACAACATGACTATATGTATCTAGTGTAACCTGAATACTGGCATGGCCTAGCCGTTCCTGTACGATCTTGGGGTGTGTGTCCTGTTTCAACATTAGGGACGCATGCGTGTGTCGTGCGTCATGTAGTCTAATCCCCGTCATGCCCGTTTGCTTTGCGAGTTTGGCCCATGCCTTCGACACCCCGTCCGGTAGAAGGTGTTTGCCTTTGTTATTGAGGAACATGAAATCCTCATCCTCAAGCGTTTTACCTAGTGCCCGCAACAAGTCTTTCTGCTGTTTCCGGTGTTCCTTCAACACTTCGACTGCGGACTGCGGCAATTCGATGCGCCTTCTACTCTTGGCAGTTTTGGGCTGTGAGATTACTATTTCCTTGTTACGCAGTTGGTGAAGGGTGCGATTTACCGATATGTTGCCCGTTGCCAGGTCAACATCTGTCCATTGGAGCGCAAGCAATTCACTCCTACGCATGCCCGTGAATAATGCTAGGTAAAATAAGGCATAGTAGGGTGTGCTGCGGGCATATTCCAGAAATAGGTGTATATCTGATTCGCTCATTATCTTCATGTCGCGGTGTTGTACTTTCGGAGATTCGACAGCATCGGCGGGGTTGTGGGAAATCAAACCTTGCTGTACTGCGATTTTCAATGCCCGATGTAATGTAGAGTGAATATATCTCCGGCTGCGGGCGCCGAGCCCGCTGTCCTGTTTTTCTTTATATAGGTGCTGTAGGTGACTAGGCCGCAACGATGTAAGCGGTATCATCCCGATAGACGGGATAATGTGCTTATGAACAAAGAACTCGTACGTCTCCGTGGTATTGCGGGCGCGGTTAGGGGCACAGTTTTCTTTCAGCCATGCCTCTAGGAAATCGGCAACAGTGAGCTTACCGGGGCGGGCAAAGGTGCCCTTGTCTAGTTGGTGTATTAAGTCCGCCATCCTCTTTTCAGCATCTTTCTTGGTGCCCTTGATACTCTCGTGGTACTGCTGCCTTTTCTTGGTGACAGGATCGCGCTCCAATTCAATATAGATGGCATAGGTGCCCTTGTATCTACTGCGGATGTGTCCTCTCATGGCTTAACTCCCCTTCTGGCTAGGCTACAATATAGCTAAGAGCTTCATCTAATGTATCGAATATATATGGCAGTGATCTAATATCAACTAAGGATATATAATCTTCAATTTGTTCTTTGGTAAGCCTTCCATCTTCCCATATTAAACCGGCCCATAGTAGTGTGCTTATATCTGACATTCCTTCTTCTATGGAGTCTTTTACAATACTGCCCGCAATATCTTCAAGAGGTTTTTCTAAGCTTTGTGATAATGAACTGTATGAATATTGTAAGTGGCGTTCTTTATCGAGATTTATTGTGACTGGATTTTCTTCATTCTGACTTGGCAGTTGGTTGTGACGGTTGGAGATATCCACCAATGTATTAC